>Ga0265780_10004021_pt1 | contig 19120 bp, 12 predicted proteins | sample P1T30metagenome_FD_192432 | JGI IMG/M metagenome (GOLD analysis project Ga0265780, IMG submission 192432) | Plant litter microbial communities from East Loma Ridge, Irvine, California - P1 T30 | ecosystem: Environmental > Terrestrial > Plant litter > Unclassified | place: USA: California...
CTCTGACCCCAATTAATTCCTGACCGCCGAGGAAACAAAAAGCGTTCATCCAGAAAACTGTTTGACGCTCGGAATGAAGTACCGATTTTGGTAGCGCTAAACGCCCCAAAATTAATTAGGGTCAGAGTCGAATTGTTTGACAACTTTGAGGAATTGCCCAATAAGTCTACTCTGACCCTCATTGTGATTGGGGCGTTTGGAGGGGCCGGCGTTGGCGGCCGGCATTGGTTGGGATGAAGCGGTTAGCGGGGCAGGCCGTGGCCGCCGACGGGTTCGGTTTCGAAGCGTTCGCCGAAGCCGGCAATCAGGGGGCGGCCTTTGGCGATGGCGGCTTGTACCGATGGCAGGGACAGCGAGGCCTTGTGGCTGGCCTGGTCTTGCCAGGTCTCGGTGATCCAGATGGCGTCCGCGTCCTGCGCGTCTTTTGCGATTACGTAGGCCAGGCAGCCGGGCATTGCGGCGGTGCCGTCCAGCAGGATGGCGATGAGTGCGTCGCGCTGGCCTGGGTGGGCGCGCATTTTTCCGATCAAGCCGTACATCCGGGGTGTCTCCCTGGTGGCGGGGCCGGCGTACGCGCCGGCCAGTGGCGTGACGGCGAGGGCGGCGATGGCGGTGCGTCGGGATACGGGCATGTGCTTCCTCCTGGCGTCATTGCAACGTGACCGACAGTATAGGGCACTGTTGGTTTAAGATGATTTTTTTCATCACACTGTCATGGAATATCGATGCGACTTTCTCCCCTCGCCCTGGCCGCCAGCGCCGCCGTCCTCACCCTGTCACAAGCAGCCCACGCCCAGCAGCCGTCCGCCGTCTCGGAGACCGCGCTGCGCGCGCACCTGTCGTTCTTGGCCGATGACCTGCTCGAAGGCCGCGGCACCGGCCAGCGCGGCGGCGACCTGACGGTGCGCTACCTCGAGACCCAGGCCGCCCTGATCGGCCTGAAGCCGATTCCCGGCGGCGGCTATCGCCAGAAGGTCGAGATCGAGGGCAGCAAGCTGGTCGAGGGCAGCGCCACCTTTACCGCCGGCGGCAAGACCATCAAGCCGGAACTCGGCAAGGGCATCGTGATGGGCACCAGGAGCGGCAAGGAGAACGTGGCCTTCGACGCGCCGCTGGTCTTCGTCGGCTACGGCGCCACCGCGCCCGAGGAGAAATGGGACGACTACAAGGGCCTCGACGCCAAGGGCAAGATCCTGGTCATGATGGTCGACGATCCGCAGCCCACCGCCGAGGAGCCGAACCGCTTCGCCGGCAAGGCCTACACCTGGTACGGCCGCTGGATCTATAAATACGAGGAAGCCGCACGCCGCGGCGCCGCCGGCGTGCTGCTGATCCACACCACGCCGTCCGCGTCCTACCCATGGAGCGTGCCGGCCAATGGCTTCGGCAACGAGCGCTTCAGCCTCAAGGGCAACGGCAATCAGATGGAAGGCTGGCTGCACGAAGACACCGCGCGCGAGCTGTTCGCGGCCGGCGGCCATGACCTCGACCAGCTGCGCGCGCAGGCCGAGCGGCGCGACTTCCGTCCGGTCGACCTGAAGGTCGCCGCCAAGGTCGCGCTGCGCTCCAAAATCCGTCCGGTAGAACAGTTCAACGTGGTCGGCATCGTGCCCGGGAGCGATCCGAAGCTGAAGGAGCAGGCCGTGATCTATTCATCGCACTGGGATCACATGGGCATGATCGACGCCAAGCCGGGCGACGATCCGAAAGCCGACCGCATCTACAACGGCGCGATCGACAATGCCTCGGGCACCGCCGCGCTGCTGGCGATGGCCGCCGAAGCCGTCAAGAAGCCGGCCAAGCGCACCCAGATCTTCCTGTGGCCGGCGGCCGAAGAGCAGGGCCTGCTGGGCGCTGCGGCCTATGTCGCCAAGCCGGTGTGGCCGCTGGCGCAGACCGCCGCCGACCTGAACCTGGACAGCCTGAACTTCGTCGGCCGCACCAAGGACATCGGCGTGGCCGGCGCCGAGCGCAGCTCGCTGTACGAGACCTCGCAGCAGGTGGCGAAATCGATGGGCCTGAAGATCGCGCCGGCCGTTCCCGATCTGTCGGGCGCCTACTTCCGCGCCGACCACTTCGCGTTCGCGAAGGCGGGCGTGCCGGCCTTTAACGTCGGCTCGGCCGTGTTCTCGGGCGACGGCCACTTCGAGTTCGAGCATCACCAGCACGAAGCGAGCACCAACATCAAGGGCTTCAAGGACCACTACCACCAGGTCAGCGACGAGTACAAGCCGGAGTGGGACCTGTCGGGCATGGTGCAGCAGGCCCAGTTCACGCTCAACCTCGGCTACGCGGTCGCGAATGCGCCGGCCATGCCGACCTGGAAGAAGGGCGAAGCTTTCGGCAGCGTGAAGCGCTGAGGTAAAGCGCTGACCTAGGCCGCCGCGCCGCCACCCGCGGCGTTGGCGGCGTCGGCCGCCGTCAGGATGCGTTCCAGCTCGCCCATGTCGACCGGCTTCACCAGGTGATGGTCGAAGCCGGCGCGGCTGCTGGCCTCGCGGTCCTGGGCCTGGCCATAACCGGTGACCGCCACCAGCAACGCGCCGGCGGTGGCCGGCTGCGCGCGCAGGCGGCGCGCCAGTTCGTGCCCGTCCATGCCGGGCAGGCCGATGTCGAGCAGGCAGGCGTCGGGCGCGAACGCCTCGGCGCGCGCCAGCGCTGCGAACGGGTCGTGTTCGACCGCCACCTCGTGGCCGGCGGCGCCGACATACATCGCCAGCACCTGTGCCGCGTCGACGTTGTCGTCCACCACCATCACCTTCAGGGCGCGCGCCGCGTCAAGCTGCGCCGCGCCTGCGGCTGTGCCGGGGATGTCCTCACTGCGCCCGGCGCAGCGCGGCAGGCTCACCGTGAAGGTGCTGCCCTGGCCCTGGCCGGGGCTCTCCACCGCCACGCTGCCGCCATGCAGCTGGACCAGGCTGCGCACCAGCGCCAGCCCGATGCCCAGGCCGCCCTGGGTGCGGTCCGGCGTGCGCTCGCCCTGCACGAACATCTCGAAGGCACGTTCCAGCTCGTGCGGCAGCATGCCGATGCCGTTGTCGGTCACCACGATGCGCAGCGACTTCTCGTCGGATGCGAGCATCACCTTCAGCGCGCCGTCCGCGGGCGTAAACTTGACCGCGTTGTGCAGCAGGTTGCCGACCACCTGCACCAGGCGCTTGCGGTCGCCCATCACCCAGGCCGGCGCCGGCAGCAGCGCGGTCTGGAGGTGGTGGCGCTTCTGGCGCAGCGGTTCGCCCACCTGTTCCAGCGCCTCCAGCACCACCTCGTTGATGTCGATGCGGGCCCTGGACAGCGCCACCAGGCCGCGCGTTACGCGCGACACGTCCAGCAGGTCGTCGACCAGGCCGGCCATGTGGCGCGCCTGGCGCGCGATGATGGCGCTGATCTGGCGCGTGCGCGCCGGGTCCAGGCCGTCCTGGCCCAGCAGCCGGGCGCCGGAGGCGATCGGCGCCAGGGGATTTCTCAGCTCGTGCGCCAGCATCGCCAGGAATTCGTTCTTGCGGCGGTCGGCCTCGCGCAGGCCTTCCTCGGCGTTGACGCGGTCGGTGACGTCCTGGATGGTGCCGCGCACGGCCGTGACCTTGCCCTCGGCGTCCTGCACCGCCTCGCAGTGCAGGTCGATCCAGATGCGGTGGCCGTCGCCGTGCAGCACTTGGATCTGCAGCCGGCCGCTGCCGCCGTCACGCTCCAGCTGGTGCAGCAGCGCCTCTACCCGCGCCCACGATTCCTCGGGCAGCAGGGCGCCGCGCTGCTGCGCGAACGGCGGCAGTTCCCGGCCGTAGATATAGGGCACCGATTCCGAGGTCTCGACCACGCCGGTGGCCAGCGTCAGATGCCAGGTGCCGAAGCGCGCCATCCGGTGCGCGTCGCGCAGCTCGGCTTCCTTGACCGCGAGCGCCTGCGCGCGTTCGCCCAGCAGGCGCGACGCGGCGCCGATCGCCTCGGCCACCTCGGCCGTCTCCTTGACGTAGGTCTGCGTGAAGCGCGGCGAATCCTCGCCCTTGCCGAGCGCGATCGCCGGCGCCGTCAGGCCCTGGACCGAGCTGGCCAGCCGGCCGCCGATCTGCCACGCCAGCCACAGGCCGATCCCGAACAATAGGGTAATGCCCGTCACCAGCTTGGCCAGCGGCTCGAACAGCGCCTGGTTCAGGTTCGCGCGCGGCACGCCGATCGCCACGTGCCAGCCGGTGCTGCGCGAGCGCGAATAGAAGGTCAGCAGTTCCGTGCCTTCCTGCGAGATCGAGGGCACGATGCCTTCGCGTTCGCGCCCGATCGCGCGGTACAGCGGGTCGGTGACGCGCTTGCCGGCGAAGCGCTCGGGGAGAATATTGCGTGAGAAGATGATGCCGGCGGCGTCGACCACCGAGGCGCGCGCGCCGTCGGCCACCGCTTTCGGCGTGAGGATGTCGTCGAAGTAGCCGGGCCGCACACCGACGCTGAGCACGTAGGCGACGCGGCCGTCGACCCACACCGGGACGTCGAGGCTGACGGTGGGGCGCTTGAGCACCGCGCTGGTAAACACGTTCGAGATCGAGGGTTTGCCGCTGGCGAACACCGATTCAATCTGCTCGGTGGGCTCGATCGGGAGGTTCACGCCGTAGGGACGGCTGGTATTGAAGATCTGCTGCCCGCTGCGGTCGCGCAGCACGGCGCTCATGTCCCGGCCGGCCAGTTGCAGGGCCTCGCGCGCCTGGCGGTGCGCGCGTTCGAAGTCGGCGCTTTGCAGCGCGTCGAAGGTCGACAGGGTCTGGGCGATCGCCTGCGCCTGCAGCAGCTTGCTGTCGACCGTGTGCACCAGCGCGCGCACGGTCTGCATGGTGTTGCGTTCGTACTGGGCGCGGCTCTTGCGGTATTGATCGATGAACAATAGCGACGCGCCGACCACGCCCGGCAACAGGGTCGCCAGGACGAGCCAGAGCAGGTAGGCCCGCAGCGGTCTGCGGGTCATGGTGGTGGAGGCGCCAGTCACATTGCTTTCCAGAATGTTTGAACCGGCGATTCTACGCGCAATCGTGCCCGCGCACACTCGGCTGCGCGGTAGCGTGTGGCGCTCGGCACGCTGGCCCGGAACGGATTCGTCGCGGCTCCCGCGGATCAGGGGCGGCTGCGGGTGAACAGGGTCTTGTAATAGATCGCCGTCGCATGCCAGCGGCCGTTCGGGGTGCAGGCGTATTCGGGCAGCTCGCCGACCCGCTGGTAGCCGCTCTTGCGGTACAGCGCTTCGGCGTCGGAGCCGGCCGCCGTGTCGAGGAACAGCAGGCCGCGGCGCAGCGCCAGCGCCTCGATCTCGAGCGCCTGCATCAGGGCGGTGCCGATGCCCTGGCGGCGCTCGGTGCAGTGCACCAGCAGCTTCTGCACCTCGGCGCGGTTGTTGCCATTCGGTTTCAGGCACAGGTCGAGCTGGGCGCTGCCGACCAGCTGGCCGTCGCGCTCGGCCGCCAGCAGCACGCGCCGCCCGGCGCCGACCTCGTCCGCCACGCCCTGCCAGTAGGCGTCGAGCTGGTCCTGGTCGAGTCCATTCAGAAAGCCCAGCGAATGGCCATCGGCGACGGCGTCGAGCAGCAGCGTGGCCAGTTGCTCCTTGCGTTCGGCGATGGCGCGCGGGTCGAGTCGACGGATGATCATTGAGGGCTCCTGGTTAACGGGTCAAATGCCGGTCGTGGCGATATCTTATTTCTTAAGCACAATATATGCCAGCTTGATAATGGGTAGGGCTGGAGCGGGTCAAACCCGTTGCAACGACGCCATAGTTAAACCCGGATCAGAGGGATATTTCACACTTCTTGACACTTGTCCATCGACAGCCGCAGGCAAGGCCAGTAACGTATTTCCTTTGAGAAATTCAGTAAAACCGCTCACGCTGGATCATGGGGAACGATATGGAAACAAGCAACGAGAATGAAGTGCTGTCTTTCCGCCTCGGAAAGGAAGAGTACGCGATCAGCATCCTCAAGGTGCAGGAAATACGCGGCTACGAAGCGCCGACGCGGCTGGCCAGCGCCCCGGCGCACCTGAAAGGCATCATCAACCTGCGCGGCGCCATTGTTCCGATCGTCGACATGCGCCTGAAGTTCGGCATCGGCGAAGCGGTCTATGACGCCTTTACCGTGGTGATCATCCTGAACATCGAGCACCACGTGATCGGCATGGTGGTCGACAGCGTCTCGGACGTGGTCACCCTGCGCCCGGACCAGATCCGGCCCGCCCCCGAGATGCAGGCCACGCTGGACGGCAACTGCCTGCTCGGCTTGGGCACCGTGGACGAGAGGATGCTGATCCTGCTCGATATCGACAAACTGATGCAGTCCGACGAACTCGGACTGGTGGCCGCACTCCCGCGCGCCGCCTGAGAGAGAAACCGACATGAAACTCGCCAACCTGAATATCGGCAAACGGCTTGCCCTGGGCTATGGCCTGATCTGCGCCATGCTGGTGCTGATGATCGTGATGAGCAATGCGATGCTGGGCCGGATCAATGCCGGCACCGACGAGATTGTCCACGGCCGCATGCCGCGCATCGAGCTGACCAACCAGATGCAGGCAGAGATCAACGACATCGCGATCGCGCTGCGCAATATGCTGCTCAGCAGCGACGCCGCCGACCATGAGCGCCAGGTGCGCGACATCATGCTCTCGCGCGCGGCGATGGACGACATCCTGGCCAAGCTGAAGGACGCGCTCCAGAATCCGAAGGCGCTGGCGCTGCTCGACCAGATGCAGAAGGAGACCGCGCAGTACAAGGCCGGCCAGGACGCCATCATCAAGCACGTCGCCGCCGGCGACGTGGAGGCGGCGCGCACGCTGCTGGGCCACGACCTGCGCCCGCTGCTGGTGCGCCTGAAAGGGGCGACGAGCGAACAGACCGCGCTGCAGGCCGAGATCGCCGACGCGGCGGCGCGCGATGCCGAAGCCACCTACCGCAGCACCAGCATGCTGATGTGGGGCCTGGGCGCCGCCGCCCTGGCGCTGGCGGCCATGGTGGCGTGGTGGATCACCCGTTCCATTACGCAGCCGCTGGGACGCGCGCTGGAAGTGGCCAACACCGTCGCCGCGGGCGACCTCACCAGCCGCATCGAGATCACCACGCGCGACGAGACCGGCCAGCTGCTGCAGGCCCTAAAGACCATGAACGAGAACCTGGCGCGCACCGTTGGCACCGTGCGCGTCGGCACCGACACCATCGCGGTGGCGGCCGGCCAGGTGGCGGTGGGCAGCCAGGACTTGTCCAGCCGCACCGAGCAGCAGGCCTCGGCGCTGGAAGAAGCGGCGTCCTCGATGGAAGAGCTGACCTCGACCGTGCGCCAGAATGCCGACAATGCGCGCCAGGCCAATGTGCTGGCCGACGCCGCGTCGAATGTGGCGGCCCGCGGCGGCGCCGTGATCGAGCAGGTGGTGGGCACGATGGATGCGATCAACGCGTCTTCGAGCAAGATCACCGACATCATCGGCGTCATCGACGGCATCGCCTTCCAGACCAATATCCTGGCGCTGAACGCGGCGGTCGAAGCGGCGCGCGCCGGTGAGCAGGGCAGGGGCTTCGCCGTGGTGGCGAGCGAGGTGCGCAACCTGGCGCAGCGCTCGGCGGCGGCGGCCAAGGAAATCAAGGGGCTGATCGGCGACTCGAGCGGCAAGGTGGCCGACGGCAGCCGGCTGGTGGCCGAAGCCGGCGCCACGATGGCGGAGATCGTCGACAGCGTGCGCCGCGTCACCGACATCATGGGCGAGATCAGTTCCGCCAGCCTGGAGCAGACCGAGGGCATCGAGCAGATCAACCAGGCGGTGGCGCAGATGGACGAGGGCACGCAGCAGAACGCGGCCCTGGTCGAGGAAGCGGCGGCCGCCGCGGCGGCGCTGCGCGAACAGTCGACCCGGCTGGCGCAGGCGGTGTCGGTGTTCCAGATCGATGGCGAGCAGATGCTGGCGGCATCGACCGCGTCGGTGGCGACTGTCGCGCCGGCCAGGGTGGCGCCACTGGTGCGCCCGGTGCTGGCGGCGAGCAAGCCGACGCCTGCCACGCGGCCAGTTGCGGCGCGACCGAAGGTGACGGCAAACGCGGGCGAGTGGGAAGAATTCTGATTCGCCGGACGTGATTATTGAGGCAGGCAGCGGCCTGCCTTTTTTTCGACTGTCGGTTTCGATCCACGCAAAACTTGCTTATCGTCCATGAATACGGGCTATGCGAACATTACCCGACCGATGTTGGTGTCCTGGCATCGCCACCGACCTTGTCTGACATTATCGTGTTTCAAATTAGAAACAGATATTAACTTCAAGTCAAGTCGGATAACATTCATGAAACTGCAGAATCTCAACATCGGCAAGCGCCTTGGCCTCGGCTTCGGCGCCGTCGGCCTGATGCTGGTCGTGATGCTCGGCCTGAGCAATATCATGCTCGCCCGCGTCAACGACGGCACCCGCCTGCTCGTCACCAACCGCATTCCCGTCATCGAAATGACGGCGCATCTCGAATCCGAGAACAACAATATCGCGATCGCCCTGCGTAATATGATGCTCAACGCCGACGCGGCCGACCGCCAGAAGCAGGTCGACCAGATCATGTCGTCGCGTCGGGTCATGGACGAGATGCTGGTCGCGCTGCGCGGCACGATCGTCACGCCCCAGGGCCGCGAGATCCTGGACCGGATGAGCAGCGCAAGCGGCCGCTACCTGGCCGGCCAGGACGCGCTGCTCAAGCTGATCGCCGCCGGCGACGACGAAGGCGCCCGAACCTACCTGGCGCGCGAACTGCGCCCGGTCCTGGCCCAGCTCAAGGGCGCCACCGCCGAGCAGATCAAGCTGCAGAAAGAGCGCAGCGTGCGCGCCGGCGTCGATGCCGAAGACACCTACCGCAGCACGACCTGGCTGATGTCGATCGTGGGAGCGCTGTCGCTGGCGTTGGCCGCCGTGGTGGCGTGGTGGATCACGCGCTCGATCACGCGGCCCCTGCTGCGCGCGCTGGAGGTAGCCAATACCGTCGCCGCGGGCGACCTCACCAGCCGCATCGACGTCAGCAGCCGTGACGAGACCGGCCAGCTGCTGCAGGCCCTCAAGAGCATGAACGAAAGCCTGGCACGCACCGTCGGCACCGTGCGCGTGGGCACCGATACCATCGCGGTCGCCGCCGCCCAGGTGGCCTCGGGCAGCCAGGACTTGTCTGGCCGCACCGAGCAGCAGGCCTCGGCGCTGGAAGAAACGGCATCGTCGATGGAAGAATTGACCTCGACCGTCAAGCAGAACGCCGACAATGCGCGCCAGGCCAACAAGCTGGCCGAGTCGGCGTCGAACGTCGCCGCGCGCGGCGGCGCCGTGATCGAGCAGGTGGTCGGCACCATGGACCAGATCAACGCCTCGTCGATCAAGATCACCGACATCATCGGCGTCATCGACGGCATCGCGTTCCAGACCAATATCCTGGCGCTGAACGCGGCCGTGGAGGCGGCCAGGGCCGGCGAGCAGGGCAGGGGCTTTGCCGTGGTGGCGAGCGAGGTGCGCAACCTGGCCCAGCGCTCGGCCGCGGCGGCCAGGGAAATCAAGCAGCTCATTGGCGACTCGAGCGGCAAGGTGGCCGACGGCAGCCGGCTGGTGGCCGAAGCCGGCGCGACGATGACCGAGATCGTCGAGAGCGTGCGCCGCGTGACCGACATCATGGCCGAGATCAGCGCCGCCAGCCAGGAACAGACCGCCGGCATCGAACAGATCAACGGCGCGGTGGCCCAGATGGATGAAGGCACGCAGCAGAATGCCGCGCTGGTGGAAGAAGCCGCCGCGGCGTCGGCCTCGATGGAGGAGCAGGCGGCCAAGCTGGCGCAGGCGGTGGCGGTGTTCCGGATCGATGGTGAACAGGCGCGCGCGGCGGCGGAAATGACAGCCGTTAGGGCAAAGGCGCCACAGGCGAGGCCGGCTGCGCGGATTGCGGCCCGGACTGCACCAGCACCGGCACGCCCGGCTGCGCAACCGTCGGCCACCCGAAACAAGACGCCCGTCACATCGGGAGAGTGGGAAGAGTTCTGATTCCAGGACATTGAACAAACTAAGGCAAGCCGAGGCTTGCCTTTTTTTTGTCATATTTGACATTATTTATCTTCATAAACTTTGCATATCGTCCAGAAAACGTGGTGATCAGGCCAAACCGCCTGGTTTGTTATCGTGCACACATCGTCATAGTACGAACTAGTCCTTACTCTAATTTCCAATTAGAAATATCTATTACTAATATGGAAACGAGGAGTATGACCATGAAGTTAGCAAACCTGAGTATCGGCAAGCGCCTGGCGCTGGGTTTCGGCGCCGTCGGCCTGATGCTGGTGCTGATCAGCGCCCTGAGCAATGCCTCCATCCTGCGCCTGAACAACGGCACCCGGGAGATCGTCGAGCAGCGCATCCCGGCCATCGAGATGAGCAACCGGGTTGAAGCCCAGATCAGCATCATCGCCATCGCCGTGCGCAATATGATGCTCAACGACGATCCGGCCGACCGCCAGCGGCAGGTCCAGCTGATCGACGAGGCGCGCAAGGTGATGACCTCCACCCTGGTCGAGATCGAGCCGACTCTGATGGCGCACGCCGAATCGATCGGCATCCTGCGCCGCATGGAAACGGCCAGCGCCAATTACCTGGCCGGCGCCGACCAGCTCCTCAAGCTGATCGGGGCAGGCCAGGACGCAGAGGCCCGGGCGTATCTGCTCAATGAGCTGCGTCCCCGCCTGTATGCCCTGAAAGACGCCACCGGCGCCGAGCTGGCGCTGCAAAAGCAGTTCAGCGCGGCGGCCGCGCAGGATGCGGCCGCGACCTACGCCAGCACCATCCGCCAGACCTGGGGCCTGGGCCTGTTCGCGCTGGCGCTGGCCGCCGGCATCGCCTTCTGGATCACGCGCTCGATCACGCGTCCGGTGGCGCGCGCACTGGAAGTGGCCAACACCGTCGCCGCGGGCGACCTTACCAGCCGCATCGAGGTCACCACCCGCGACGAAACGGGCCAGCTGCTGCAGGCCCTCGCGACCATGAACGAAAGCCTGGCGCGCACCGTCGGCGCCGTGCGCGCCGGCACCGACACCATCGCGGTGGCGGCCGAGCAGGTGGCCGCAGGCAGCATGGACTTGTCAAGCCGCACCGAGCAGCAGGCCGGCGCCCTGGAAGAAACCGCGTCGTCGATGGAAGAGCTGACCTCGACCGTGCGCCAGAACGCCGACAATGCGCGCCAGGCCAACACGCTGGCCGAATCGGCGTCCGGCGTGGCCGCGCGCGGCGGTCAAGTCATCCACCAGGTGGTCGACACGATGGACGAGATCCAGGCGTCGTCCAGCAAGATCAGCGACATCATCGGCGTCATCGACGGCATCGCCTTCCAGACCAATATCCTGGCGCTGAACGCGGCGGTTGAAGCGGCGCGAGCCGGCGAGCAGGGGCGCGGCTTTGCCGTGGTGGCGACCGAGGTGCGCAACCTGGCGCAGCGCTCGGCGGCGGCGGCCAAGGAGATCAAGGTGCTGATCGGCGACTCGAGCGACAAGGTGGCCAATGGCAGCAGGCTGGTGGCCCAGGCCGGGTCCACGATGGAGGAGATCGTCGACAGCGTGCGCCGCGTGACCGACATCATGGCCGAGATCAGCGCGGCGAGCCTGGAGCAGACCGCCGGCATTGAACAGATCAACGGCGCGGTGGCGCAGATGGACGAAGGCACGCAGCAGAACGCGGCCCTGGTCGAGGAGACTGCCGCCGCATCGAATGCGATGCAGGAGCAGGCGGCGCGGCTGGCGCAGGCAGTAGCGGTATTCCGCATCGCTGCCGGTCCGGCCGTTGAGGCGCCAAGGCCCGTCGCCCAGGCGCCGGCGCGCAAGCGTCCTGCGGTCGCCGGACCTGCCGCGGTGCCGGCATTCTGAGCGATATTGGCCGGCCGGCGAAACCGGGCGGCCAATAAGTGGATCAATCAGCGGACGAACAATCAGCGGACGATCAATAAAACGGACGGACAAAGAAAAACGGCAAGCCTTGCGGCTTGCCGTTTTTTTGCGCTTCGCACCGGGTGCAGGCACCCGGCTCGATGCAGCGTCGATTAGAACGAGTGACGCACGCCGATGTTGTAGACCTGTGGGTCTGCGCCGAAGGCGTTTGCAGGCATGGCGATCGGGCTGCCCGAGCCGGCCAGCGAGAACACGCCGGTGCTGTTGTTACGCAGCTTGGCGTACGAAGCGTACACGTTGGTGCGCTTCGACAGGGTGTAGGTGTAGGCCAGGGTGATTGCCTTGCCTTCTGCATCGCCCAGTTCCTGCTCTTGCTGCTGGTAGTTCAGGTAGACGCGGTTGGCGCCGAAGCCGTACGACACGCCGGCGTTCATCTGCTCGTACTTGTTGTTGATGCCGCCAACCAGTTCTGGATCCGAAGCCAGGTAGCCGCCGCGGACTTCGAAGTCGCCGAACTTGTAGCCCAGGCCGACGCCGTATTCCTTGCTGTCGCCCGATGGCAGGTCTTCCTTGTTCTGGTAGCCAGCGCCGACGTAGAAGCCTGCGTTTGCGTATTCCAGCGACACACCGGTGATATCGCCGGTGTCTTGCAGGTTGGTTTCGTTACGCTCGCCGGCGCCGTAGGCTGCACGCAGGGTGAAGCCGTTCAGGGCGTTGCTCTGGTAGTTGACCGAGTTGTCCAGGCGGCGGGTCAGGCGGGTAGCGCTGAATGCCACCAGGTTCGAACCGTAGAAGCCCTGGCCCAGGGTGTCCGAAGCGCTGGCGACGGCAGCGATCGGGCCGTATTCACGGCCGACGGTCACGGTACCGAAGGCGCCTTGCAGGCCGACCACGGCGCGGCGATCGAACAGACGCGTGTTGGTCGCGCCGGTATCGGCAGCGACAGCGGCTTCGATGTTGAACAGTGCTTTCAGACCATTGCCCAGGTCTTCGGTGCCGCGGAAGCCGATACGGCTTGCCGACTGGGTGCCCGACGACACGACGGTGCGGCTGCTTTCGCCTGGCGCATCGGTGTTTTCGACGCCGATCGAGGCGTCGATCATGCCGTACATGGTGACGCTGGTTTGTGCTTGGGCGACCAGTGGCAGTGCCGACACGAGGGCGATGGCAAGAATTTTGTGCTTCATGGATGTCTCTCCAGTGTTTGTTTGTGAAATAGCCTATTTATGATGACATGCCAACCGGACATTTGTCATCGGTCTGCGCCCAATCGGAACGGGGGCGAAACCCCCAATTGACAAGCCCGGACAGCGCTTGCCTGACACCGTTTTCATAGGAGAATCCCGTATTGGCGGGGTTTCCGGACCCGAGGCAAAGTGCAGAACAGCACGCTCGAATTATTGCCTAGAATTAACTTATTTCGTTGCAATAACGCCACATATTCGCTATTGACATCTGTTGCAGTGCGCAAAAACGGTGCGAGTCCATGTGCACGGGAAGAACGGAGTAGCGCCCGGCGATGCGTGCAAGGACGCGGCCTCTCACTTTGCAGCACCTCGGATCGGCAAGTCACATATTTGTCATTGCACTATGCATATGCGTTTTTTGCACCGCAGTAGTGCGTCGCCTGGATGCGCGCTGGCACGGTTCCGCGCAAGGTACTTGACAGAAATCCCGATACTTAAATCGGTATCGGAGCGCCAGAAAAATTGATTGGAACGTTCTCAAGACGCCGCCTACCATCATTGTCGAGCAGCGCATAAATACAGCCGGACACCGGCATATAACGACAAAGGAGACATATGAAACGGCATGCACCGGGCTCAGTCACGCCCGTACTTTCCCCCTCGCGCTCTGTCCACCGCTGTTTTATCCTGCGCGCCTGCGTTGCCGCCCTGGCCGGAGCCGGCCTGTTGAGCGCCGCCACCGTCGGCGCCCAGGAAGCTGTCCCCGCCGATACCACCGCAACCGCATCGTCGAACGCCGAAAACCATGCCGCCCGTGCCGATGACGACCGCCGCGGCGCCGTGGTGACCGTCACCGGCACCCGCCAGGCCGCCCAGAGCGCCCAGGCCATCAAGCGCAATGCCGAGCAGCTGCTCGACTCCATCGTGGCTGACGACATCGGCAAGTTCCCCGACAAGAACGTGGCCGAGATCCTGGGGCGGGTGCCGGGCGTGCAGGTGATCCGCCAGAACGGCGAAGCCGGCAACGTCGTGATCCGCGGCCTGGGCGGCATCGTCACGCTCTATAACGGCCGCGAGATGTTCACGGCGGCCGGCCGCAGCCTGTTCCTGGCCGACGTGCCGGTGGCGATGCTGCAGCGGGTGGACGTCTATAAATCGCAGGGCGCCGACATGGTCGAAGGCGGCACCTCGGGCGTGATCGACGTGCGCACCAACCGTCCGTTCGACTTCAAGGGTTCGCAAGCCGCCTTCAATGTGCGCGGCGAGCACCGCGACAAGGCCGACAAGGTCGACCCGAACGTCTCGGGCCTGCTGTCGAACCGCTGGAACACCGGCATCGGCGAGATCGGCGTGCTGGGCGGCCTGTCTTACCAGCGCGGCCGCTACCACGACGAAACCGCCTTCGTCGGCGAGCCGCGCACGCTGGACGACGGCGTGATCGGCGCGCCGTCGATGGGGCGGGTGATGACGGGCGGCGACCGTGAGCGCCTGGCCGGCAACCTGTCGCTCCAGTGGCGGCCGACGAAAGACCTCGAGGTATATGCCGAGAGCTTCTCGACGCGGATCGAGCACGACTCGCAGAGCATCTTCTTCGTGGGCGACCTGCCGATCAACAATCCGGGATCGCTAGTTACCACGATGCCGGGTTCGAACTACCTGGGCTCGATCAGCCACCCGAACGTGAATACCTTCACCCTGAGCTCGACCCAGGCGCGGCGCGAGGTCGCCGAGACCCACCAGGCGGCGGTCGGGGCGATCTGGAAGGCGCTGCCCGGCGTGCGCGTGAGCACCGAGCTGGTTCGCACGATCAGCAAGCATGGCATGAAGAACCCGATCCTGGACACCGTGATGGACCGCTCCAAGGCCATCCACGCCGAGGTGCGCGACGGCGGCGGCTACCTCGACTACCCGGGCACGGATATGACGGACCCCGCCAACTGGACCATGTTCGCCTTGTTCGACAACCATAACCGCTCGCGCGGCGCCGCCAACGACTGGCGCGGCGACGTGGCCTGGACTCCCGAGAACGACGGCTTCTTCAGGGAACTAAGCGCGGGCGTGCGCTACGCCGAACGCGACGCGACTTTCGTCCACGAGCTCAATGGCCACTCGCCGGCCCCGAACCTGTGGTCGCCGAATGCGATCAAGGTGAGCGATTTCCCGGGCCTGAACTGCACCAGCTCCGAGACCGGCGGCAACTACGGCATGAACCAGTTCTACGCGCCGTGCATGGATTACCTGCTGGACCACACCGGCGACATCCGCCAGGCGATCCGCGGCGACCGCGATCCGCGCCCGGACAATCCGCAGTCGTTCTACGCCGACCGCGAAAAGACCAGCGCCATCTACCTGAAAGCCAATTTCGGCTTCGACGCCTGGTCGCTGCCGATCGACGGCACCGCCGGCCTGCGCTACGTGAAGACGAAGCAGCGCATCAGTGGCTTCTCGGCGCTGGAGGGCGTGGTGTCGCCGACCACGGTGTCGTCCACCACCAGCGACGTGCTTCCGAGCCTGTCGCTGCGCGCGCACTTCCGGCAAGACCTGATCGGCCGCCTGTCGGCCAGCAAGGCGATCGAGCGCGCGCCGTTCGCCGACTTCAATCCGGGCCTGGCGCTGTTCCCGTCGACCACGACCACCCTGGCCACCGGCACCGCCGGCAACCCGAACCTCAAGCCGCAAGAGGCGCGCAACGTCGACCTGGCCCTGGAATGGTATTTCGCACCGGCCGGCTCGATCACCGGCACCCTGTTCCAGCACGACTACGACAACTACCTGCGCCGCAGCGCGCGGCCCGAGGTGCACGATGGCGACACCTACAACGTCAGCCGTCCCTACAACGCGGTCGAGGGCAAGCTGAAAGGCGCCGAGCTGGCCTACCAGCAGTTCTATACCCAGCTTCCGGGCTGGTTGGGCGGACTGGGCATGCAGGCCAACGTGACCTGGATGGATGGCGGCCTGGCCGAAGCCGACGGCACCATCAATACCTTCGCCGGCATGTCCAGGCTGTCGGCCAACCTGGTCGCCCTGTATGAATACGGCAAGTGGTCGGCACGCCTGGCCTATAGCTGGCGCGACAAGTTCACCGCCGAGTACAACTATCGCGCGCTGCCATACAACATTGTGGTCGATCCGCTCAAGACCCTGGACGCCTCGGTCTCGTACAAGCTGACCGACAGCCTGACCCTGACCCTGGACGGCAGCAACCTGCTGGACCAGGCCTACCACGACTACCACAGCGTGCCGCAGCTGCCGCGCGACGTGCGCCGCTATGACCGGGTAGTGGGGCTGGCGCTGCGGTGGCGTAACTGAGGGCGGCGATCGTGCACACGCAAAAGCTCTCGACCCTCGAAAAAGTCGGTTTCGGCGCCGGCGACATGGCGCTCAATGTGGTGATCTCGTCGATGATGTTGATCATCACCTTCTTCTATACCGACATCTACGGCCTGCGCACCGCCGACCTGGCGGCGCTGTTCGTGGCCGTCAAGGTGGTGGGCGCGGTGGCCGACCTGGCGATGGGGCAGGTCAACGATGCGGTGCTGACGCGCTGGGGGCGCTACCGCCCCTGGCTGCTGCTGCTCGCGCTGCCCTATGGCCTGTCGGTGTTCCTGGTCTTCAGTACGCCGGACTGGGACTATGACGCGAAACTGCTCTGGGCCTACGCCAGCTACATCCTGATGACCCTGATGACGGCCGGCGTGGGCATCCCCTATATCTCGCTGATCAGCGGCCTGACGTCCGACCCGCAGCAGCGCCTGTCGGCCAACGGCTACCGCCTGTTCTTCGCCAAGATCGGCGCCTTCATGGTGACCATCGTGGTGCCGCTGCTGGCCAACCGATGGGGCGGGGCCGATGCGGCGGCCGGCTATCAGGCGGCGATGGCGGTGATGGCGGCGGTGGGCGTGCTGCTGTTTGCGTTCTGCTTCTTCACCACCACCGAGCGCGTGGTGCACAAGGTCGAGAAGCAGCCGCTGATGGAGCAGGTGCGGGTGCTGCTCAGGAACGACCAGTGGCTGATCCTGTGCGCCGTGTGCGTGACCGGCACCATCGGCTACGTGATCCGCGGATCGGTGGCGATCTACTATGCCAAGTACTACCTGCACGGCGACACCGCCACCGTGTCGGCGTTTCTCTCGACCGGCGTGGCGGCCGCGATCCTGGCCATGGTGGTGTCCACCTGGACCACCAAGTTCTATTGCAAGGTCAAGCTGTTCCGCAATTCGCAGATCATGGTGGCGGTGCTCAGCCTGATGCTCTACTTTTTGGTGCAGCCCGGCGACATGGTGCTGGCTTTCGCGTTGTACTTCCTGCTGTCGCTGGTGGTCGACCTGCATGCGCCGGTGTTCTGGTCGGCGATCGCCGAGACCATCGACTACGGCCAGGTCAAGACCGGCAAGCGGGTCTCGGGCTTCGCCTTCGGCGGCATCTCGGTGTGCCAGAAGGCGGGCATGGCCATCGCGGGCGGCCTGGTGGGCGTGCTGCTCGACGTATTCCAGTACCAGCCGAACCAGGAGCAATCGGCGCTGGCGCTGCAGGGCATCGCGCTGATGCTGTCGGTGATTCCCGGCTTCTTCCACTTCCTGATGGGGCTTTTGATGTTCAAGTACCGGATCAGTGACGACTATTACAGCACCGTCAAGGAAGACATGCGTGCCCAGGGCTACGCGACCACCTGAACCAGAACACGAGACATGCCATGCAAGAGACGATCCTCAAACCCCTGATCGAGCAGCGCGCCGATCCCTACATCTACAAACACCGCGACGGCTATTACTACTTCACCGCCTCGGTTCCGCTGTACGACCGCATCGAGCTGCGCCGCGCCACCACGATCGAAGGCCTGGCGAGCGCGCCGACGGTCGACGCCTGGACCAAACCCGACACCGGCCCGTATTCCGAACTGGTGTGGGCGCCCGAGCTCCATTTCAACGAGGGCGCCTGGTATGTCTACTTCGCCGCCGCCCCCAGCCGCGAGATCAAGCACCAGCTATTCCAACACCGTATGTACGCGATTCGCAACACCAGCGCCAACCCGCTGGAAGGCGAGTGGGAATTCATGGGGCAGGTCGACACCGGCATCGACAGCTTCTGCCTGGACGCCACCACCTTCACCCACAAGGGCCGGCTGTATTACCTGTGGGCGCAGAAAGACCACGACATCGAAGGCAATTCGAACCTGTACATCGCGCCGATGAAGACGCCGTGGCAGATCGAGGGCAGGCCGGTCCTGCTCAGCAAACCCGAGCACGACTGGGAAACCATCGGCTTCCTGGTCAACGAGGGTCCGTCGGTGTTGCGCCGCAATGGCAAGATCTTCATCAGCTACTCGGCCAGCGCCACCGACCACAACTACGCGATGGGCCTGCTGTGGGCCGACGAGGATGCTGACCTGCTCGCACCAGGCTCGTGGACCAAGTCGGCGCAGCCCGTTTTGCGTACGTGCTACGATCACGGCGTCTATGGCCCGGGCCACAACAGCTTTACCTATGCCGAGGACGACGACACCGTCATGCTGGTCTACCACGCGCGCACCTATACCGAGATCGTCGGCGATCCGCTCTGGAATCCGGACCGCCACACTTTCGTGAAGCCGTTGCGCTGGGATGAGCAAGGCATGCCGGTGTTCGGCCGTCCTTCCACCTATTGATGACATCTGGAGATCGATACAACGTGCAAACCGGTATCACGCAAGCGCCATTCGGCCAGCTGCCCGACGGCAGCGCCATCACCCAGTTCACGCTGACCAATGCGAAGGGCATGGTGGCGAAGATCATCGACTATGGCGGCGTCATCACCGAGCTGCATGCGCCCGATCGCGACGGCAAGTTCGCCGATGTGGTGCTGGGCTTCGATACCCTCGAACCCTACCGCACCACCAGCCCCTATCTTGGCGCGCTGATTGGCCGCTACGGCAACCGTATCGCGCAGGGTCGCTTCACACTCGACGGCCATCCATACCAGCTGCCAGTGAATAACGGCGACAACCACCTGCACGGCGGGCCGGATGGCTTCGACCGCGTCAAATGGGAGGCCACG
>Ga0265780_10004022_pt1 | contig 19116 bp, 13 predicted proteins | sample P1T30metagenome_FD_192432 | JGI IMG/M metagenome (GOLD analysis project Ga0265780, IMG submission 192432) | Plant litter microbial communities from East Loma Ridge, Irvine, California - P1 T30 | ecosystem: Environmental > Terrestrial > Plant litter > Unclassified | place: USA: California...
GGCGTCGATCACGTACTTGATGCCCGGCACGGTGAGGCTGGTCTCGGCGACGTTCGTCGCGAGGACGATGCGTCGCCTGGTGCCCGCGGTGGTGCTGTGCTGGAACACCCGGTGCTGGTCGGCGGCGCTCAGCCGGCCGTAGAGCGGCAGCACCTCGGTCTGGGGCAGGTTCCGCGCCCGGATGGCGTCCTCGGCGTCGCGGATCTCGTTCTCGCCGCTGAGGAACACGAGCACGTCGCCCGAGCTCTCGCGGGCCAGCTCGTCGAGGGCCTCGTTGATGCCCTGGAGGTAGTCCTTGTCGTCGGCGCGCTGCCTCGGGTCGCCGGCCCGCGCCTCCTTCGCCCTGCGGGCCGCGTCGCCGCGGCGGCCGGGCTCGCCCCGTCGGCGGCCGTCGTCGCGTCGGGCCTCGTCGCGCCGGGAGGCGGGGCGCGACGGTGCCGGGGCGTCGTCGAGCTCGTCGAGGTCGTCGACGTCGCGGTCGTCGTCGCCCGTGGTGTCGTCGGCGACGAGCGGCCGGTACCGGATCTCGACCGGGTAGGTGCGCCCCGAGACCTCGACGATGGGGGCGCCGTCGAAGTGCTGCGAGAACGACTCGGGGTCGATGGTCGCGCTCGTGATGACGAGCTTGAGGTCGGGGCGCCGCGGCAGCAGCTGCTTGAGGTAGCCGAGCAGGAAGTCGATGGTGAGGCTGCGCTCGTGAGCCTCGTCGATGATGATCGTGTCGTACCGCTTGAGGTCGCGGTCGAAGTGGATCTCGTTGAGCAGGATGCCGTCGGTCATCAGCTTGATCTGCGTGTCGGCGCCCACCTTGTCGGTGAATCGCACCTGGTAGCCGACGAGGCCGCCGACCTCCTCGCCGAGTTCTTCGGCGATGCGCTCGCTGATGGTGCGCGCGGCGATGCGGCGCGGCTGCGTGTGCCCGATGCTCGTGCGGCCGAGCTCGAGGCAGATCTTCGGCAGCTGCGTGGTCTTGCCCGAGCCGGTCGACCCCGCGACGATGACGACCTGGTGGTCGCGGATCGCGGCGGCGATGTCGTCGCGTCTCTGGCTGACCGGCAGCTCGGGGGGATACGTGATGGTGGGCGACATGAGCCCTCCATCGTAAGCCGCGCGGGCTGGGGGGCGCGCGCCCCCGTGGTCCCTCCCCGTCGAGGCCAGGGTCGCGGGTCGTCCCCAGGGGCGGTCGACACGAGGAGGCGCGGGCCGGCCGGGCAGGCAGCCTCGGTCCCATGACGCCCACGAACCGCCTCCTCGCCTCCCCGTCCGCCCCCGTCGCCCCCGTCGGCCCGTCCGGCCCTGTCGGCCCTGGCGGCCCCGTCGGCCCTGGGTCGGCCTCGCCCCTCGAGGTGATGACCGACCCCGTGTGCGTCTGCCTGCTCGACGTGCTCGAGCAGGGCGCGTGCTCCGAGTCGCAGCTGCGGGCGGAGGCGGCGCGACGGCTCGGGCCGACGGCGGGCGGCCCGGACCACGTCGCCCGCTGCGTCGGCGTGCTCGTCGCCGCCGGCTTCGCCGACGCGAGCGAACCGCCGCCGGGGTCGGGCCCGCACGCCGAGACCGTGCTGACCATCGCGGGGAGGCGCTCGTGCGAGCTGCTCGACGCGCTCGCCGAGGCCGTCGCCGAGGTGCGCGCGGCCGGCGACGTGCAGCAGGAGCAGGACCTCGTCGACGCCCTCGAGACCGCCTGGGCCGCCCGCGACGGGCGTCGGGCGGGGCTGCGCGGGGTCGAGGAGTTCCGCGGGTCGGGCGCGGGACGGCGACACGCGCGACGCGTGGCGGAGGGGACGCTCGGCCAGCCGGGGTCGCCCTTCGCGGCGAGGTGAGGGCGGGCGTGCTGGTCGTCGGTGCGCTGCCGCGTCCGGGGGCTTCGTCGTGGGGTGGCATCGTGGTCGGGCTGTTCCGTCACGGGCCGGACGGAGGGACGTCCGGCTGCACCGCGCCTCCTTCACAGAGGCGTCTCGCCGGAGCGACCACGACGGGGTCCGACGCGGCGCGGCTCTCGGGGGCAGCGTGAGTGCGCACCACGACGACGGAGGTGGTGAGTCCGACGTGCCGAGACGTGCGCGCTCCCGTCGCCGCTCCGCGGGTGCGCGGGCGATGCACCCGTTCGAGGTCCTCGGCGACGTCACCCGCCGGGACCTCGTGGAGGTGCTGACGATCGGGCGCCAGACGTCCGGCGATCTGGCGAGCGTCCTCCACGAGCGACGGGGTGTCGGGTGGTCGAGCGTCTCCCAGCACCTCGGCGTCCTGCTCGAGTCGGGTTTCGTCGTCGTCGACCAGGACGGGCCCCGGCGCTGGTACCACCTGCGTGACGACTGGCTCGATCTCGTCGGCGCCGGGCTGGACGAGCTCCGGGGCGCCTGGGAGGCGGGGGCGCCGTCGCGAGGACTGGGCGCCGGTCCGGCCGTGATGGCTCGGCGCATCCGGGACGGGGACGTCGTCCTGCGGGAGGAGGGCGACCCCGTCCCGCCGCGCCGTGACGCTCGGCGGGGGCGCAACGGCCGTGACCTCAGCGCTCGCGGCGGGGGCCGGAGCCACTGGAGCGACGATGCAGACGGCAGCAGCGACATGGACTGAGCCGGCCCGTGCCCCGGAGGGTGGGGTGCTCCCTGCTGGGGCTGTTCCGTCCCGAGACGGATCAGCCGTGGAGCCGTTCCCTTTCGCGGCTGTCGATCCGTCCCGTACCGGAACGGAGGGGGGCGGGTGTGCCTGGGCGGAGAGCGATCCATCTCGTGACGGATCAGCCCGAGGGGGCCCCCTTCCCCGGGGCTCATCCGTTTCGTGACGGATCAGCCCGAGCGGGAACCCCTTCCCCGGGGCTCATCCGTTTCGTGACGGATCAGCCCGAGCGGGAACCCCGCCCCCTCAGTTGGCATCCGCCGTCGGGGCTCCGCCCTCGGCGTCGCCCCGGGGCGCTGCTCGAGGACGTCCGCACTTCCTCACCGCTCCACCTGATCGCCGGCCCGACCGGCCCCGACCCCGCCCTCCCGGCACGGCGACGTATGATCCGACCAGGATCACTCGTCAACGGAGACGGAGCAGCCGACATGACCACGAACGCACCCGACGGCCAGGCCTCGAGCCCGGCCCCGGCCCCCGCACCGGGCCCGGCCGCGGCCCGCCTGCCCGGCCACGCGACGGCCTCGGTCGCCGCGATACTCAGCGAGGCGGCCGCCCGGTACCCGGACGACGTGGCCGTCGTCGTCGGCCCGCAGCGCACCACCTACCGCGAGCTCTGGCAGCAGTCCCTCGCCTATGCCGGCGCCCTCCGCGCCCGGGGCGTGGGGGAGGGCGACCGCGTCGCGATGCTCGTGCCCAACGTCGCCGACTTCGCCCGCGTCTACTACGCCACGCTCGCCCTCGGAGCCGTGGTCGTGCCCGTCCACGCGCTGCTCAAGCGCCACGAGATCGAGTACGTGCTGGGCGACAGCGGGGCGTCGCTGCTCGTCTGCGCCGCACCGCTCCTGCCCGAGGGCGCGGCCGGGGCGCAGCTCGCGGGGGTCGACGTCGTGACCGTGCTCGCGCCTCCTGCGACCGACGCCGGCACGGCGGTCGCGCCGGCCGCCCCCGACCGGCTCGAGGCCCTCGCGGCCGAGGCCGAGCCGCTCGGCACCTACGTGCCGCGGCACCCGTTCGACACGGCGACCATCCTCTACACGAGCGGCACGACGGGGCAGCCCAAGGGCGCCGAGGGCTCGCACTTCGCGCTGCTGCAGCAGGTCGACACGAACCTGATGAGCACCTTCGACATGCGCCGCGGCGACGTGCTGCTCGGGGCGCTGCCCCTGTTCCACACCTTCGGGCAGACCTGCACGATGAACACGGGGTTCCGCGCGGGCGCGACGATCGTCATGCTGCCGAGGTTCGACGGCGACGCGGCACTCGCGGCGATGGTCGAGCACGGCTGCGAGGTGTTCATGGGCGTGCCCACGATGTACATGGCGCTGCTGGACGCCGCGACGCGCTCGGACGCCCGGCCGCCGCTGCGGTACGCGATCTCGGGCGGCGCCTCCTTGCCGCTCGCTGTGCTGAGCCGCTTCGAGCAGGTCTTCGGCGCGCCGGTGCACGAGGGCTACGGCCTCACCGAGACGTCCCCGGTCGCGACCTTCAACCACGTCGGCCGGCCGCCCCGCCCCGGCACCATCGGCACGCCGGTCTGGGGCGTCGACGTCGAGGTCGCCGACTCGTCGGTCGCCGACCGCGTCGTGCTGCTGCCGCACGGCGAGATCGGCGAGATCGTGATCCGCGGGCACAACCTCATGAACGGCTACCTCGACCGCCCCGACGACACGGCGGCGGCGATCGTCGACGGCTGGTTCCGATCCGGCGACCTCGGCACGAAGGACGACGACGGCTACCTCACGGTCGTCGACCGGACCAAGGACATGATCATCCGCAACGGCTACAACGTGTACCCGCGCCAGGTCGAGGAGGTGCTCGCCCAGCACCCCGACGTCGCCATGGCGGCCGTCTTCGGCGTGCCGCACGAGACGCACGGACAGGAGATCGAGGCGGCCGTCGTGCTGCGCGCCGGCGCGACCGTCGCGCCGGACGACCTGGTCGCCTTCGTCGCCGACGAGATCGCCGCGTACAAGTTCCCCCGCGTCGTCCACGTCGTCGACGCCCTGCCGCTCGGCCCGAGCGGCAAGGTGCTGAAGCGGGACCTCGTCGCGCGCTTCGGGGCGCAGGAGGCGGCGGCCGCGTCGTCCTGACCGCCTGCGCCCCCGGGCGCCCGGCCCCGACGCCTAGGCTGGGCGACGTGATGCTCAACGACGTGCACGTCCACCGTTCCGACGACCCGCTCGCGCGGCGCGACGAGCTGGCTCACCGGCTGGCCGCGGTCGCGGTCGACCCCGTCGCGGTCGACGACGACGTGGCCGAGATGATCGTCAACCGCGTCATCGACAACGCCGCCGTCGCCGCCGCCAGCCTCGGACGGGAGCCCGTGGCCGCCGCCCGGGCCCAGGCGGCCGCCCGCCTGCAGCACCGCGCCCGGCACGCCGTCGCCGGCCACGACGACAGCGCCGCCGACACCGCCGACCGCCCCGCCGCCAGCCTGCGCGCGGCGGGCCCCACGGGCGTCGCCAGCTCGGACGCGCGCAGCCCGCGGGCCGGGGCGACCGTGTTCGGCCTCGACCCCGAGCTGCGCGCCCAGCCCGAGTGGGCCGCCTGGGCGAACGGGGTCGCGGTGCGCGAGCTCGACTTCCACGACACGTTCCTCGCGGCCGAGTACTCGCACCCCGGCGACAACGTGCCGCCCGTGCTGGCCGTGGCGCAGCACGTCGGCGCCGACGGCGAGCAGCTCGTGCGCGGCATCGCCGCCGGCTACGAGCTGCAGATCGACCTCGCGCGGGCGATCAGCCTGCACGCGCACAAGATCGACCACGTGGCGCACCTCGGCCCGAGCGCCGCGGGCGGCATCGCCGCGCTGCTCGGCCTCGACGTCGAGACCACCGCGCAGGCGATCGCCCACGCGCTGCACACCACCACCGCGACGCGGCAGTCGCGCAAGGGCCTCATCTCGACCTGGAAGGCCTACGCCCCCGCCTTCGCGGGCAAGCAGGCGGTCGAGGCGATCGACCGGGCGATGCGCGGCCAGACGAGTCCGAGCCCGATCTGGGAGGGCGAGGACGGCGTGATCGCGCGCCTCCTCGACGGTCCCGACGCCCGCTACGCCGTCCCGCTGCCGGGGCCCGGCGAGGCCAAGCGGGCGATCCTCGACAGCTACACGAAGGAGCACTCGGCCGAGTACCAGGCCCAGGCCTGGATCGACCTCGCCCGCCGTCTCGGGCGCGAGCGGCCCGAGCTGCGCGACCCCGCCGCCGTCCGCCGCATCGTGCTGCACACGAGCCACCACACGCACGTGGTGATCGGCTCGGGCGCCGGCGACCCGCAGAAGTACGACCCGACCGCCAGCCGCGAGACCCTCGACCACTCCATCCCCTACATCGTCGCCGTGGCCCTGCAGGACGGCGAGTGGCACCACGAGCGCAGCTACGCGCCCGAGCGCGCGCAGCGTCCCGACACCGTCGAGCTCTGGAGGCGCATCTCGACCGCCGAGGACGCCGACTGGACCCGCCGCTACCACTCCGCCGACCCTGCCGAGAAGGCGTTCGGCGGGCGCATCGAGGTCGAGTTCGCCGACGGCTCGCGGCTCGTCGACGAGATCGCCGTCGCCGACGCGCACCCCCTCGGCGCGCGGCCCTTCGTCCGGGAGGACTACGTGCGCAAGTTCCGCACCCTCGCCGACGGCGTGCTCGCACCGGAGGAGGTCGAGCGGTTCCTGGGGCTGGCCACGCGCCTCCGGACCCTCGAGCCCCACGAGCTGGCCGGGCTGACGGTCACCCCGCCGCCGGGCGCCCTCGACCGGGCCGACGCCGCCTCGCCCGGCGGGCTGTTCTGATGCTGTACTCGACGCTCACCCCGGCCCGCAAGCGCCGGCTGTTCCGCGAGGCGCTCGCGGGCGACGCGCTCGTGCGGATGCCGGGCGCGTTCAACCCGCTCAGCGCCCGCCTGATCGAGCGGAAGGGCTTCGACGGCGTCTACGTCTCGGGCGCCGTCGTGGCCGCCGACCTCGGGCTGCCCGACATCGGCCTGACGACGCTCACCGAGGTCGCGACCCGGGCCGGGCAGATCGCGCGGATGACCGACCTGCCCACCCTCGTCGACGCCGACACGGGCTTCGGCGAGCCGATGAACGTCGCCCGCACCGTCCAGACGATGGAGGACGCCGGGCTCGCCGGCCTCCACGTCGAGGACCAGGTCAACCCGAAGCGCTGCGGCCACCTCGACGGCAAGCAGGTCGTCGACCTCGACACCGCCGTCAAGCGGGTGCGCGCCGCCGTCGAGGGACGCCGCGACCCGGACTTCGTCGTCGTGGCCCGCACCGACGTGCGCGCCGTCGACGGCCTCGACGTCGCGGTCGACCGGGCGAGGGCGCTCGTCGACGCCGGCGCCGACGCGGTGTTCCCCGAGGCGCTGACCGGCCTGGCCGAGTTCGAGGCCGTCGCCTCGGCCGTCGGCGTGCCGGTCCTCGCGAACATGACCGAGTTCGGCAAGGGCGAGCTGCACACCGTCGAGCAGCTGCAGGGCGCCGGAGTGCGCATGGTCATCTGGCCGGTGACGCTGCTGCGGCTCGCGATGGGCGAGGCCGGGCGGGGGCTCGACGAGATCGCCGCGACCGGGACCCAGGCGCGCCTCCTCGACCGGATGCAGCACCGCGCCGACCTCTACGACCTCGTCGACTACGAGGGCTACTCTGCGTTCGACGGCGGGGTGTTCGACTTCACCGTCGAGCGCTGAGCCGGGGCGGGCACGGCACGCCGCGACCGCACCATCCGCACGACGGCACGACCTGCACCACCCCGCACCACCGCACCACCCGCCGGCACCGCCGCCGGCACGCATCGCCTCACCTCACGAAGGAGTGACCATGAGCGACACCCTCACCGCACCTCCCGCGCCCGAGCTGCACAAGGGCCTGGCCGGCGTCGTCGTCGACCGCACGGCCGTGTCGTCGGTCGACGCGGCCAGCAACTCGCTGCTCTACCGCGGCTACCCGGTGCAGCAGCTCGCGGCCACCCGCGACGTCGAGGACGTCGCCCACCTGCTGCTGCACGGCGAGCTGCCGACGCCCGAGCAGCGCACGGCCTTCGACGCCGAGCTGCGGGCGGCGCGACCGCTCGCGCCGGGGCTGCGGCACCTCGTCGACCTCGTCCCGACGTCGGCGCACCCGATGGACGTGGTCCGCACCGCGATCAGCGCCCTCGGGGCGGCCGACCCCGAGCGGAGCAGCGCGCCGGGCGTCCACGACCCCGCCGAGACCCGGCGCCTGGCCACCCGCCTGTTCGCGGCCCTGCCGGCCGTGATCGCCTACGACCAGCGACGGAGGCGCGACCTGCCTGCCGTCCCGCCTCGCGACGACCTCGGCTACAGCGCCGACTTCCTGCACCAGGTGTCCGGGCGCGAGGCCGACGACCTCGACGTGGCCGCGTTCGACACGTCGATGGTGCTCTACGCCGAGCACTCGTTCAACGCGTCGACCTTCACCGCGCGGGTGGTCGCGTCGACGCTGAGCGACCTGCACTCGTCGATCGTCGCCGCCGTGGGGGCCCTGAAGGGGCCGCTGCACGGCGGGGCGAACGAGGCGGCGCTCGACCTGCTGGTGCGGGTCGCCGACGAGGGCGGCGCCGAGGGCGCGGCCGCCTGGCTCGACGGAGCGTTCGCGCGTCACGAGAAGATCATGGGCTTCGGGCACCGCGTCTACAAGAACGGCGACAGCCGGGTGCCGACCATGGAGGAGGCGCTGGCCGGCCTCGTCGACCGGGCCCGCGCCTCCGGGGACGACCGCGTCGACCGGCTCGCCGCCGTCTACGACGCCCTGGCCGCCGGCGTGCTCGAGCGCAAGGGCCTCAAGCCGAACGTCGACTGGCCGTCGGGCTTCGCGTACCACCTGATGGGCTTCGACACGGCGGTGTTCACGCCGCTGTTCGTCGCGTCGAGGGTGCTCGGCTGGAGCGCCCACGTCATCGAGCAGCGCGAGGCCAACTCGCTCATCCGCCCGCTGTCGCACTACGACGGACCCGCGCTGCGCGACGTGCCGCCGCGCGCGTAGCCCGCGCCGCGCGAACCTCCGGGTGGACGGAGCACTGCCGACTCGGTGCTTCGTCCACCCGGCCGCGTCAGGGCCTGCCCGGAGGTGTCACGGAGCGACGTCGATGTGGTTCGACTCCGTCAAGGCGGCTCCGGATGTCGGGTCGAACGACGTCACGGCTGCCTGGCCGTCGATCGTGCGGTCCGAGACCAGGGTGAACGAGCCGTCGGCAGCGGCGAGGACGAGCCCCGATTCCGGATCGAACCAGCCCTGGCCGGGGTCGTTGGTGGTCTTCAGACGACTTCCCGGCTGAGCCCACCCGCGGACGGTGATGCCGTCTCGCCCTCGCGTCGCCGAGTACAGATGTGCTGCAGGGCGGCCCACCGTGCCCCGCGTGAGGTGCACCCCGCCCTGACCGGTGTCGGTCACGGTCGTGCGGCCCGAGCCGACGCAGCCGCCGTACTCGCGCTCGTAGGCGGTCGTGCCCGTCAGCTCGCCCCCACGCGGGGCGCCGTAGGCGACGTCGTAGAACAGCTGGTCGTCGCAGCTCGACCCCGCGTAGTACTCGGCGAAGCCCTGCCCGTGCGTGGTGAGGCTCCCCGAGCCGCTGGGCAGCGTCCACGTGCCGATGTGCTCCGCGGCGCCGGTCACGGTGTCGACGACGTGGCCGGACCAGGTGTCGAGACCGTCAGCGTTGACGACCATGTCGTACGTGTGCCCGTAGACAGCGTCGAACTCGACGCCGCAGCTGACGCCCGGACCCCCGTCGGCACCGTCGTGGCAGTTCGGGTGGGCGGTGACCGTCCCCGGGATGAACGAGGAGAACACGCCGCGGATCCGTGCGTGCCCGTTCGCGTCGGGTCGGGGCTGCAGACCCGTGTAGCCGACTTTGGTCGCGTGGGCGAATCCGAACTGCTGGGCGAAGTACGTCCCGGAGAGCCGGGCGGTCTCGGGAGCCACCGTCAGCGGGAACGTCAGGGAGGTCACCCCGGCAGCGGTGCCTCCGGGCACCGACCAGCTCACGAGTACGTTGCCGCCCCATTCTGCTGCCGTGGCGGGCGCGGCACGGGCTGACGACGCCGCGCCGAGCAGGCAGGCCGTGAGCGCGGAGATGGTCATGATGGTCGTCATGCGTTTCATGCCGGGAACGGTAGTACCGACATGCGACATTCCGGTACTCGCAGCCGGGGTCGGCGGCACGGGACCCCGTCCGCGCCTAGCGTGGGCGGATGAGCAACCGACTCGCCGACGCCGTCAGCCCATACCTCCGCTCGCACGCCGACAACCCCGTCGACTGGTGGCCCTGGGGAGCCGAGGCGTTCGCGGAGGCGGCCCGCCGCGACGTGCCCGTGCTGGTCTCGATCGGCTACTCGACCTGCCACTGGTGCCACGTCATGGCGCGCGAGAGCTTCAGCGACCCCGACCTGGCGGCCCACCTCAACGACCGCTTCGTCGCGGTCAAGGTCGACCGCGAGGAGCACCCCGACGTCGACTCGAGCTACCTCGCCGCGGCGTCCGCCTTCACCCCGCAGCTCGGCTGGCCGCTGACCGTGTTCACGACGCCCGCGGGCCAGGCGTTCTTCGCGGGCACCTACTTCCCGCCGCAGCCCGTGCAGGACCACCCCGCGTTCCGGCAGGTGCTCGACGCGGTGACCGAGGCGTGGACGATCCGCCGCGGCGAGGTGGACCAGACCGCCCGGGGGGTCGCGGCGGCGCTGGCCGCCCAGCCCGCGCCTCCTGCGTCCGACTCGGTCGACCTGCCGTCGGGTGCGGCGCTGGCGCACGCGGCCGCGCGGGTCGCCGCCGCCGAGGACGTCGAGCACGGCGGCTTCGGCGGCGCCCCGAAGTTCCCCGTCGCGCCGGCCCAGCTCGCGCTGCTCGGCCTCGGCGCCGGGGGAGACCGCGCCGCCCTCGCGCTCGCGTCGCGCACCCTTCGGCGGATGGCGGCGTCGCCGCTGCGCGACCCGGTCGAGGGCGGGTTCTTCCGGTACTCGACGCGGCGCGACTGGGGCGACCCGCACTACGAGCGGATGCTCTACGACAACGCCCAGCTGCTCACCGCGTACTCGCGACTCGCCCTGCTCGAGCCGGACGAGCCCGCTCCCGACGAGTCGGGCACGAGCCGAGGAGGCGCGGGCCCCGTCGCCGGGTCCGCCCCGTCGGCGCTCGAGGTCGCGTCGGGCATCGCGGGGTTCCTGCTCGCGCGGCTGCGCACCCCGCGCGGGGCCTTCGGCTCGGCCCAGGACTCCGAGAGCACCCTCGACGGCCGTCGCGTCGAGGGCGGCTGGTACGCCCTCGACGCCGAGGAGCGCGCCCGGCACGAGGCGCCACCCGTCGACGACAAGGTGCTGACGGGCTGGAACGGGCTCGCGATCGCGGCGCTCGCCGAGGCAGGGTCGCGGCACGACCGCCCCGAGTGGGTGGCGGCCGCACGGTCGGCCGCGGACCTGCTGCTCGACGAGCACGTGACCGCCGAGGGCCGGCTGCTGCGCGCCTCCTCGTCGACCGGTGCCTCACGGGCCGTGGCCACCCTGGAGGACCACGGCATGTTCGCCGAGGGGCTGCTGCAGCTCGCCCTCGCGACCGGCCTGCCCCGGTACGCGGTCGCGGCGCGGACCCTGCTCGAGGCGTGCGCCACGGAGGACGCGGCCGCTCCGTTCGCGGCCCCCGGCGGGCCGGACCCCGTGCTGCGGGCCCAGGGCACCGCGCTCGCCGCCGACCCGTCGGAGGGCGCGTACCCGTCCGGGCTCGCCGCCACGGCGACCGCGGCGCTGACCCTGCACCGGGTCACCGGCGACGCCCGATGGCGGCGGGCCGCCGAGCGGGCCGTCGCCCCGTCGGCGGCGGCCGCCCTCGACTCGCCGGTCGCCTACGGCACGACGTTCGGCCTGCTCGCCGAGCTGGCGGCGGCGTCGACGCAGCTGGTCGTCGTCGAGCCGGCGGGCGAGCCCCGGGCCGGAGCTGCCGACCCGGCAGCCGCCCCCGACGGGACCGTCGACCTCGCGTCCCGTGCCCGGCGCACGCTCGGCCCCGGTGTGCTCGTCGCCGTCGTGGACGAGGGCTCCGCCGCCGCGTTCGCGCAGGCGGGCTTCGAGCTGTTCGAGGGGCGGAGGGCGATGCAGGGCCACGCGACCGCGTACCTGTGCCGCGACTTCGTCTGCCGCCTGCCCGTCACCGGGATCGCCGAGCTCGACCACGACCTGGCCGAGGCCGCCGGGCTGCACGGGTAGGCCGCTGCCGCTGCCGCTGCCGCCTCCGGGTTCCGGGGCCGCTGCCCGCCCGCCTCAGGCCGCGGCGGTCTCGAGGGGCGCGTCGTCGTCGCCCGTCCACTCGTCGAGCGAGCCGTCGTAGACCGCGACGTCGTCGTGCCCCACGAGCACGAGCGCGAGGGCGTCGGCGCTCGCCGCGATGCCCTGGCCGCAGTAGACGACGACCTTCTCGGCGTCGAGCACCGGGGCGAACGCCGCCTCGAGGTGCCGGGGCTCGGCGAGGTGCCGGTCGGCGTCGACGAGCTCGGTCGCCGGCACGTTGCTGCTGCCGGGGATGTGCCCCCGACGGGGTCGTTCGCCGGCGAGGCCCCGGAACTCGTCGCGCGGCGAGGCGCAGACGAGCGCCGCGCGCTCGTCGCCGCGCACCACGGCCTCGACGTAGCTCTTGTCGGCCCACGCACCCGGTCGCTCGTGGGCGACGAAGACCGCGGGCTCGGGCTGCACGGCCCCCACGTCGACGGGGCGACCCTCGGCCGCCCAGGCCGAGAAGCCGCCGTCGAGCACGGCGGCGTCGTCGTGGCCGGCGGCCCGCAGCAGCCACCAGAGCCGCGCCGCCCACGGCCCGTCGGTCGAGTCGTAGGCGACCACGGTCGTGTCGCCCGTGATGCCCAGCGCGCCCGCGGCCGCCGCGAAGCGGTCGATGTCGGGACGCGTGAAGGGCAGGGCGGCGCGGTCGTCGCTGAGGTCGTGGATGAGGTCGCCGAAGACGGCGCCGGGCACGTGGCCCTGCTCGAGGTAGTCGGCGTGACCCGACGTGTACCGCCCGGTGGCGGTGCCGTCACGGCCGGCCACCGCCAGCACCGACACGTCGACCACGACCATGTCGTCGGCGCCGAGATGGTCGGCGACCCACTGGCTCGAGACGAGCGGCGAGGTGATGACGGGGGGCATGCGGGCCACGGTAGCGGCCGCCGCCGTCATCGACCCCGGAGGCGTTCACGCGGCGTCACGGGGCCCTGCTCGGCGACCACCTGTCGCAGCCCCAGGTGCTTGCGTCTCAGGAACCTCTTCTCGACCAGGTGCCACGACGCCGCCCCGAGCCCGAGGCTCGCCCCGAGCACGGCGAGCAGCGCGAGCCCCGACCCCGCGAAGCCCCACCACAGCGCGAGGTCGATGACGACCGAGTGCCACAGGTAGGTGCCGAAGCTCCAGTCGCCGAGGCGGTCCGTCACGCGCCCCACGACCGGCGGCGTCCGCACACCGGCCCAGAGCACGAGGTAGCCCGCCGGCAGCGCGCAGAGCACGGGCTTGACCGTGAGCTGCAGCGAGGCCAGCAGGCCCGTGTCCGGGCCGAAGTCCTGGTGGGCGCGCAGGGCGACGTGCGCCGCGAGGGCGAGCACGGCGAGCCACCACCGCAGCGGCACGAGCGCGCCGACGCGCGCCAGCACCATGCCGGTCGTGAAGTAGGCGGCCCGCTCGAGGAACAGGTGGTGGAACACCTCGTGCACGAGCGGACCGCCCGTGCTCGAGACGGCGGCGCCGACGACGCTGACGACGGCCATGCCGGCGATCATGCGCCAGAAGCCGAACCGGGCGGCGACGAGCACGAGCACGGGCACGACCGCGTAGAAGCTCAGCTCGGCGGGCACCGTGTAGAGCGGGCCGTTCACGGATCCCGTCCCGACGTGCGCCCAGGCCGGCGGGTCGTAGTTGGGCACCAGCACGGCGGCGGAGCCGAGCCAGAGGACCAGCTCGGGCGAGACGAGGGCGGCCCAGGAGACGGCGCCGGTGACCGCGAGCAGCACGGGCACCACGAGCGCGAACGTCCAGATCGCCGGCGCGACGCGCAGGAGGCGGTTGCGGGCGTACTGCCGGAACGACCCCGTCCGCGTCCAGGCCGACTGGGCCGAGGCGTAGACGAACATCCCGGTCAGGGTGAAGAACACCATGATCGGCTCGGCGAACTCGACGGCGCCCCCGAGCAGGTCGACGCCGAGCGCGGAGCTGCCGTGCAGCAGCACGACCGCCGTGGCGGCGACCCAGCGCAGCGCGTCGAAGCCCGGCCCGCGGGGCAGTCGGAGCAGCGGGCCTGCCGGCGGTGCGTCTCGTGTCATGTGATGAATATGGCATGCATGCATGCACATGTCCACATGCACGCACTCCACATGTTCTGTGCTTCGGGCACCGGGCACACATGCCCTATGCTCGACCGCATGCAGCTGATTCCGTCCGCCCACGAGCACGACCGGCCCGGCGAGGCGACGTCCGGCCCGAGCCGTCGTGGGTTCCTCGGCGGCTTGCTGGCCGCCGGCGCGGGAGCCGTGGCGGCGGCCGCCGCCGACGGCGTCCACGCCGCCCCCGCCCGGGCCGCCGGCGCCTCCACGGGGCGACGCCCCGCCCGCACGTTCTACGTGCACCCCTCCGGCTCGGACGACGCCGACGGGGCGTCGACGTCGAGCGCCTGGCGGTCGCTGGCACGGCTCAACCGGGCCTTCGCCGAGCGCGAGGTCGCCCACGGCGACACCGTGCTCCTGGCGCGGGGCCGCGTGCACGCCGGCGTGCTCCGTCCGGTCGAGCCGCCCGCCGGCGACGACCGCCTCCTCACGATCGGCTCGTACGGCTCCGGCTCGGCGCCGCGCGTCTCGGCCTTCAAGACGCCGACCGCGGCGGGCTGGCGCGAGACGGCCCCGGGCTCGGGCCGGTGGCAGGTCGACCTCGCGGCTGAGGGGGCCGGCACCGACTGGCTCGGCGACGCCTCCTCGTCGACGGCGAACGTGGGCTTCCTCAAGGTGAACGACGAGATCCGCGCCTACCGCCGCGACTCCGTCGGCGACCTGCGCGGCCAGTGGGAGTTCGCCTCGCCGGTGGGCTCCACGGTGCTCACCGTCCGCAGCGACGCCCGGCCCGACACGCTCGCGAACGTGCAGGCGGCCGTCGACGACCCGCTCGTCGTCGGCGCCTCGCAGCTCGTGCTGCGGGGGCTGCACCTCGTCGGCACGGGCTCGAACGGGTACAGCGACGACGTCGGCGTGCACGACGTGCTCATCGAGCACTGCACGGTGAGCCACGTCGGGGGCTCCGAGCTGCCGGGTGCCGGCCGCTACGGCAACGGCGTGCAGGTCTGGCAGGCCGGGCAGCGCGTGACCGTGCGCCGCTGCGTCATCACCGACTGCTGGGACACCGCCACCACCGTGCAGGGCTGGGACGGCCCGTGGGCCGACATCGTGTTCGAGCAGAACGTCGTGCTGCGCTGCACGCAGGCCTTCGAGCTGTGGACGCGCGGAGGCGCGGGCACGGCCGGGGTCGTCAGCTGCCGCTTCGTCGACAACGTCTGCCACGACGTCGGCCTGGGGTGGGGCGCGCGGCCGCAGCAGGTCGGCCGGGGCAGCCACGTCCTCTTCTACGCGCTCGAGACGCCGATCGCGCTCGAGGTGTCGGGCAACGTCTTCGGGGCGAGCCGCGACGCCGTGTACTACGTCGGGTCGGGCTCGGGCTCGACGACGACGCTGCCCGCCGGGCTCTCGGCGCACGACAACGTCGTGGTGCAGCGACGGGGTCGCCCGATCGTCTGGGGCGGTTCGTGGACGGTCGACCGGTCCGAGACCTTCAGCACCGGGCCGGGCCGCGAGATCGACTCGTCGTTCGTGGTGGGCGACCCTCGCTGAGCCGAAGACCCTCGCTGAGCCGAAGACCCCGCTGAGCCGGGCTCAGCGCCCCGAGCGGCGGGACGAGATCACGCCCGTGTCGAAGCCCATCAGGTTGAGCCCGCCGTTGAAGCGGGCGTGCTCGACCTTGATGCAGCGGTCCATGACGACGGTGAGGCCCGCTGCCTCGGCCTGGCGCGCGGCGTCCTCGTTCCAGATGCCGAGCTGCACCCAGATGGTGCGGGCGCCGCTGGCGAGCACCTCGTCGACGACCGAGGGGATGTCGCTCGCCTTGCGGAACACGTCGACGATGTCGGGCACCTCGGGCAGGGACGCCAGGTCGGGGTAGGCCTTCTCGCCGAGGACGACGTCGGCTCGCGGGTTCACGAAGTAGACGCGCAGATCGCTCGACTGCTGCAGGTAGGTGCCGACGAAGTAGGAGGAGCGGGTCGAGTTGGGCGAGGCGCCCACGATCGCGACGCTCTTCGCCGCGCGGAGGATGGCCTGTCGTGCCCGGGCGTCCGGGCCGACCCAGGTGCGCTGCGACCGCAGCAGCTTCGCGAGCGGCGAGCTGGAGGGCAGCTCGCAGGTGCGGCCGTTCGCCAGCTGCGTCGTGACCGTGCCCGCGTCCGCCCCTGCCGTGCCCGTGCTCGTCCCTGCCGCACCCGTCTCGATGCCCGTCTCGGTGCTCGTGCTCACGTCACGCCTCCTTCGTCGCGGCGCGCAGCGCCTGGTCGAGGTCGTCGATGATGTCGGCGGCGTCCTCGATGCCGACGCTGATGCGGACCGACCCGGGCAGCACGCCCGCGTCGACGAGCTGCTGCTCGCTGAGCTGCGCGTGCGTCGTCGACCCGGGGTGGATCACGAGCGTCTTCGCGTCGCCGATGTTGGCGAGGTGGCTGGCGAGCTCGACCGACTCGATGAAGGTCTTGCCCGCCGCGCGCCCGCCGGCCAGCTCGAACGTGAAGACCGACCCCGGCCCCTCGGGCAGGTACTTCAGCGCCCGCTCGTGGTGCGGGTGCTCGGGCAGCCCGGCCCACCGCACGCGCTCGATGCGCGGGTCGGCGTCGAGCCACTCGGCGACCTCGCGGGCGTTCTCGACGTGGGCGCGCATGCGGAACGGCAGGGTCTCGACGCCCTGGGCCAGCAAGAACGCGGAGTGCGGGGCCAGCGACGGCCCGATGTCGCGCAGCTGCTCGGCCCGCAGCCGGGTGAGGAACGCGTACTCGCCGAAGTTGCCCGACCAGTTGAGCCCGCCGTAGCTCGGCACGGGCTGGTCGAACAACGGGAACCGCTCGCTGTCCCAGCCGAAGCGCCCCGACTCGACGACGACGCCGCCGAGCGTGGTGCCGTGCCCGCCGAGGAACTTCGTCGCCGAGTGGATGACGACGTCGGCGCCCCACTCGATGGGCCGGTTGAGGTACGGGGTGGCGATGGTGGAGTCGACGATGAGCGGGATGCCGGCCGCGTGCGCGACCTCGGCCAGCCCCTCGAGGTCGGCGATCTCGCCCGACGGGTTCGCCACGGTCTCGACGAAGAGCAGCTTGGTGGCCGGCGTGATCGCCGCGGCGTAGTCGGCGGGCTCGCTCGACTGGACGAAGGTGGTCTCGACGCCGAAGCGGCGCAGCGTGACGTCGAGCTGCGTCACCGACCCGCCGTACAGCGCGGCGCTCGCGACGATGTGGTCGCCGGCCCCGGCGAGCGACGCGAAGGTGATGAACTGCGCGCTCAGCCCGCTCGACGTCGCGACGGCGCCGAGGCCGCCCTCGAGGCTGGCGACGCGCTCCTCGAAGGAGGCGGTGGTCGGGTTCGCGAGCCGGCTGTAGATGTTGCCGTACTTCTGCAGCGCGAAGCGGGCCGCGGCGTCCTCGGTGTCGTCGAAGACGAAGGCGCTCGACTGGTAGATGGGGAGCGCGCGCGCCCCCGTCGCCGAGTCGGGGACGTTGCCCGCGTGGATGGCCCGCGTGCGGAAGCCGTAGTCACGATCTGCCATGCGGCCACGCTAGCCGCTGAGCGTCACGCGGAGCCCCGGGGCGTAACGCGGCTACACAGAACGAGCCGCGGCGGCCGACGGGGGAGGAGCGGCGTCACTTCCAGCTGGGGATCCAGTAGTGCAGGCGGATGAACTCCCAGTCCTCGAGCCGGCCGGTCCACAGCGGCCAGAAGAAGACCGTCACGGCGACGGCGACGACCACGACGATGGCCGTCACGAGGATGCCGCTGAGCCTCCGGTCGGGGTGGTCCGTGCGGCGTCCGAGCACGATGCCGAGCACCATCGCCAGTCCGAGCAGCAGGTAGGGCTCGAAGGCGATCGTGTAGAACTGGAACACCGTCCGGCCCGAGAACGCCAGCCACGGCAGGTAGCCCGCGGCGATGCCCACGAGCACGGCCCCCGGCTGCCACTCGCGCCGCCGGACGAGGCGGTACAGCAGGTACAGGCAGGCCGCGACGGCGGCGTACCAGATGAACGGGTTCGCGATCGAGGTGATCGCCATGCCGCAGCGCGCGACCTCGCAGCCGCCCTGACCCTGGTCGAGCCCCTGGTAGTACATGCTCGTCGGCCGCAGCATGAGCAGCCAGCCGAACGGGTTCGCCGCGTACGAGTGGGGCGTGTGCAGCCCGACGTTGAAGGCGTAGACGCCGGCCTCGTAGTGCCACCAGTTCTGGACCGTGTCGGGGACCCAGGCGAGGGCGCCCGACCAGCGCTCGCCTCCTTCGCCCACCCAGTCGCGGTAGTAGCCGCCGCGGGTGACGAACCAGCCCGTCCAGCTCGCGACGTAGGCGGCCGCCGCGATCGGCACCGTGAGCACGAAGCTGACGGGCGCCTGGCGGAACAGCGTGCCCGACAGCCAGAACTCGACGCCGGCGCGGCGCCGCGCCAGCACGTCGACCACGACCGTGTAGACGGCGAACACGGCGAGGAAGTACAGGCCGTTCCACTTGACCCCCGTCGCGAGGCCGCAGAGCAGGCCCGCGGCGACCAGCCAGGGACGGCCCCAGAGCGACGGCCCCCAGGCGATGTCGCGCCCCGCGGCCCGCCTCTTCACCAGCCATGCCTCGAGCGCCCGTCCGCTCTGCCGTCGGTCGAGCAGCACGGCGCCGAAGGCCATCAGCCCGAAGAGCATCACGAAGACGTCGAGCAGCGCCACCCGCGACATCACGATCGCGTGGCCGTCGATCGCCATGAAGAAGCCGGCCAGCGTGCCGACGAGCGTGGAGCGAGCCAGGTAGGTGCCGATGACCGCGACGAGCGCCACGGCGAGGATGCCGGCGACGGCCGTGCTGATGCGCCAGCCGGCGGGGTCGTCCGGCCCGAGCGCCCACATGCCGAGGCCGATCAGCCACTTGCCGAGGGGCGGGTGGGCCACGAAGGAGGGGGCGGCCAGGTAGCCGTCCGCGCCCCCGGCCGCGAAGGCGGCGTCGTAGTCGCCGGGCCACGAGCCCTCGTAGCCGAGGTTCCAGAGGCTCCAGGCGTCCTTGACGTAGTAGGTCTCGTCGAAGATCAGGGTGCCGGGGCGCCCCAGGTCCCAGAGGCGCAGCGCGGCGGCGAGCAGCGTGACGAGCAGCGGTCCGCCCCAGGCCCAGGCGCGGCGCCGGGCCGGGGTGGACAGCAGCCGGCCCCACCAGGCGTCGACGCGCAGCAGGGGGCGAGGGGCGCGGGGCGGCCCGGGTC
>Ga0265780_10004023_pt1 | contig 19110 bp, 10 predicted proteins | sample P1T30metagenome_FD_192432 | JGI IMG/M metagenome (GOLD analysis project Ga0265780, IMG submission 192432) | Plant litter microbial communities from East Loma Ridge, Irvine, California - P1 T30 | ecosystem: Environmental > Terrestrial > Plant litter > Unclassified | place: USA: California...
GACAGCAGACCCTGACGAATTGACGAGAACGGGTTACGAAAGGAATCAGCATGGACTCTTGCCAGCAGACGCTTTCGAGTAACGAAGGGAAGGCTTGACCAGGTGCCCATGTTTCGTTGAAGGGGGAGAGGAAGGAGAACACGGATGGAGATGGTAACCGGCCTATATCATATCCTCGACTGCTTCTCTCAAATGTCACTCTGTAAGTCAAATGCATCGCGAGCGCTACTATACGCTCGCTCATCCCTTAATAGCAATTTCCTACCCGCCGAGAAACCGACAGGGGAAGGGTGTGGATTGAATTGACAGTTCGCTTATGATTTGTCCTCGACTACAGTATTGTCTTGTGTAAGCAGGATAAAGTCTGCACGCTGGTACGCTCTCGCTCCTTCTGTGAAATTGGCTTCCTGTCCCCCGAGAAACAAACAGGAAGAAGAACATGGACCGAGAAGACGATTAGGTTGGTTTGTAGCCTCGAGCGAATTCCTGTGTCAGTCGGGTGAAACTTGCACACTGCTACCTCATCGCTCCTTGCGTAAGAATGGCCTCCGGTCCGCCGAGAAACGAATTCGAAGAAGGACTTGCACTGAAAAGACAATAATCTTGGGTTGATGCTCGACAGCTCTCATACGTGAGTTGGGTGAAGCTTGCGCGCTGCAATCCTTGCACTCCTCTCAAAATAGTGGCTTCCTGCCCACTGAGAAACAAGAAAAGGGAGAAGCACGTGTCTTTTGTGTATTCACATGACAACCAGCTCGTAAGCTCATCTGCATGTGATGTTTCACCATTCTGCAAGCTGGGAGAAGCGCACGGGCTGCTAACATCTCGCTCTTTCCTCTATAGCGGCTGCCTGTCCGCTGAGAAACACGCCTTCCAGCCCGCTTCACCCGAACCTCTCATCCTTCACTCCACTTCCCCCAGCGACATCATACACACAGATCGCCGCCGCTTTGCATCTTCCACGATGGATTCACGCGAGGTGAACGAGATCGTGGTGAAAATGCTGGCCGCCGCCGATAAAATCAATGGCCGCCATGAAAGAGAGGAGATACTGCATCTCGTTGGCAGGCTCAGTCGCGCTGCTACACGCGAGCGCTCGGCGGCTTTCGACGAGATGCATCATCTCGACAGAAAGATCAGGCAGCTTCAGGACGAAGTCAGACGCCTCGACCTGCACAACCCGATCCTCCAAGCATCTCTGGTCGGTCTCCATCTCTTCCCGGTCGATGCGACGGTGGCTAACAATCCATTCGCAGGCCGGAGCTCACAACCGCCCGAGAGACGACCTTCTCCAAGCGTCACGCCACGGGAAAACGCCTTTGCTCAACTATGGGCCGGAAGAGGATCCCATGCCGCCTCGTCGAGATGTTGTCATGCAGCCGAAGCGCATGACTATGACGCCTGCTGCGCCTTGCGAACAGGCTCATGCACCTGCTCGCGTGCTTCCTGTGCCAGCAGCAGCTCCATCAGCTCCGCAGAACCGAGCGGAGTATGGATATTTCAACGAGGAGCGTTTGCAGGCCATTGCAGCTCATGCGGCAAGCGACGATGACAGTGATCGCTCCAGTGTACCTGCACCTACGTTGCCGCTGCCTACAGGCACAAATGCCCAGCCACTTGTGCCTCGCAAGCGCAAGGGTCCTGATTCTAAGGTCACGCATGCTGCGGCATCGAAGAGACAGAAGAGCGCTGCCAGCGAGATGCCAGTGACGGCTGGCACTGGCCTCTCTCTGGATCCGCACTTGCACGCTAGCACTGGGCCGGATGATACCACCAGGCCAGCCCAAGGCTACAGCTGCATTGGATGCGTCAACATGGAACTGACGAATTGCGACGGCCAAGCGCATTGCAGCAATTGTACGAGCTCCAAGTGCAAGTACATTCTATGCGAAATTCCGAAATGCACCAACGAGAGATGCGTCAAAATACACCATCATCAATATAACCTCAACGCCAGAAAATCTGGAGAGACACGCATGATGGTGATTTACGATAACCAGAAAGAGAAAGTCCTCACAATGCCCGAAAAGGTGCTTCTCAGGGGAGCGCTCGCGCGGATGAACGCTCTACGATCAGGTAGCACCACAAGCACCAGTGAGACCATGTTGCAACTCGGTGCGCCCGTCTCTGGCCAGCAAGTCAACAAAGAGAAAGATGATGGGCTTACGCGCCCAACCTCCCTGCAGACTGGAGCTCCGTTGCAAGGCACCAACATGGGCCCAGCCATCAACAATCGCTTGTGGCAGGCACGTTTCACTCAGCTCCTTGGCGGGCAGGGCGGCCCTCAGCTCGAGCATGTGGGTGCTACGCTCGACAGGCAGGGTGCCAGTTTACAAGCAGACTTCGGCACCAATCCTTTGCAGACGCGCGAGACAACGTTTGCTTTCTCCAGTGCGACTTCAGCATTCGGTGGCGATCCGTGGAAGTTGCGCAATGCCCAGGCGACTTTCTCGACTGGAGGTCAAGTATTCGGCAGCCGTACCTGGCATGCAAACGGCACCCATGATAAGGGAAAGCTCGTTGACCGCGGAGAGCCAAGCCCTTCCCAGGCCTCTCCATTTGCTATCCCTCAGGCAGTGCGCAACGCTACTCTAAAGGCTCAGATGTCTGCCGCATCTGCTGCGCTTACTCTCAGGATGGGAAATGCCATCCGTAAGGACGGCGACAGGAGCGGGGATCCGCAGATCAAGGTCGAGGAGAGTGACGATGAAGAGACGAATTAGACTGTTTTGAATGAGCTTGGTTATTTCTACAGCCAGAGGTGAGGCCTCACCGAGCATCTTCCAAGCTGCATTCAATGATCACAGCAGCCGCCCACATACCCTAGCTAGCAATGAACAACAGACGTTTGCCCTTAGTCAAATCATAATCGCGTCCTCACTGACAGTGGATTGAACCACCAATACTGGACATCTCAGTGGTACTCACATGTTTGTGGTATACTCAAGCTGCTGATACCACCGCACACGTTGTTTGGATCTGCTGGGATGCTGGCATTCTAACACCGCTCTCTCACTGGCATCAACATGGATATGACATGCGGAAGTTGCTGATACTAACGCTCACGGAACAGCCGGACCAACGAGATACTCAATTTCAACCTTTGTGATCTGTTGGTGTCTCACTGGTGTTTGAATACTTTCAAGATGCCAGAGTCGCTGATACTATCGCTTATGAATATTGGAAGGCGAAGTATCCTCATTTCTGAGATCGCTCTTTCACTGGCATCAGCATTGATTAGACATGGACAAGTCGCTGAGACCATCACTCATGAAACCGCCGATCGAATGAGACAATCACTTTCATCCTTTGCGTCTTGTTGGCATCTCGCTGGTGTGTGAGTGATCTCGACCTGCGGGCGTCGCTGATACCACGCTTATGATCGATAGATATGCCGGTATCTTGGACCGCTCTCTCACTGGCATCAGCATGGCCATGATGTACTCAAGCTGCTGGCACTACGGCTTGTCAGATCCGAACCCATTGAGATGTTAGTACGTAAGACCACTATCTCACTGGCATAGGCACGAACTTGACATATGGAAGTCGCTGGCACCACCATTGAAGAGGGTTTGATCTTTTGAGATGTTGGTCGCCAGGGACTGCCATCTCACTGGCATAGAATGTGAATTTGTATACGGAAGTCGATGATACCGCCGCTCGAGAGGTTCTGATCTTTCGAGATGCTTGACTTAAGAGTCTGCTATCTCACGGGCATAGAGTGTGATCTTGTATGCGAACGTCGCTGGTACCACCGCTTGAGAAACTGCCATCTTTCGAGATGCTGGTGTCCGGAGACTGCCGTCTGACTGGCATAGAATGTGATATTTGTATGCGAACGTCTTGAGTGACTGTGATGTGTTGAGATGCTGGTATCCGGAGACTGCTATCTCACTGGCATGCAACGTGCATTCGGTTGTCGATAGTCACTGATACCATCACAGCATACGGACTATGTTCCAAGTCAGCAGACTTGGAGGACGGATTGTTGTTACTACAGCTTTGGTTTATGATAGCGTAAGTTTTTGCCCAAGAGAGATAATCAGATTAGAAAAATGGTGATTCCAGGCACTCAGACTGGCCACCTTGAGGCCACATTTTGTCAGCCAGGCCGACCCCGGAGGCCGTAATAGGTCCGAAGCGGCTATCGCACCCCAGCGCAAGTGGTTGAGAAGCAGTGCGGACGACGAGTTTCCAGCGTCAAAATCGCAACAACGAAGCGTCTCTGCCTGGCGAAAAGGTGTAGGAGAGCGGCGGGTGTTTAGCGAGCAAGTCGATATCCATATTGCTCGGTCTAAGAGAAGTAACCGGGGCGCTGTGAGGCACGAAAACAGATCGGGCCACCCCAATGAGGGGTCCGGAGAAGACAGGGCTCTATTTTGGAGCAGCGCATCCCGCTAGGACTACGAGCATTAGCGCGGGTCTCCGGGATGACATGGAGCACGAGGGAGCACAAGCAACTGGTGTTTTGCAGCAGGAGCAGCAGCAGGTTGTTGGGCGGCCCAGCAATCAAACCCGCCGCCACCATCGCGGTAGCATGATTAGAAAGTGATCCGCTTGGCCTAAACAATAACGTCACCGAAATAGCCATAGGCCAAAGCTCGCATAGCCCGCCCCGCCGTGCGTTGTGTGTGCCCCTCCAAGAAAAAGCTCAACATCTCCCACACACAACCCCTCTGAGTCTCGCACCCTTACCATCACCACACCCCATCCAACAACCACCAAACCTCACCCACACACATTCCAACACACAGCAAACATGGTCGTCAAGGTAAGAGAATGGGATTCGGATAACACAACAATCGGCATCAGCTGATCGTTTGCCACAGGTCGGTATCAACGGTTTCGGCCGCATTGGTCGCATCGTCTTCCGCAACGCGTATGTTCATCAGCAATGCATGTGAATAGGAGGATTGGAGTCTGACAGCAAGCAGCGTCGAGCACCAGGACATCGACATCGTCTCCGTCAACGACCCTTTCATTGAGCCCGAGTACGCCGTAAGTATTCGCATCATTCACTTACACCGGTCGCTCCTGCTCACTTTCACCCGCAGGCCTACATGCTCAAGTATGACTCCACCCACGGTGTCTTCAAGGGCGACATCGAGGTTTCCGGCAAGGACCTCATCGTCAACGGCAAGACCATCACCTTCTACACCGAGCGTGACCCCGCCAACATCCCCTGGGCCGAGAAGGGCGCCGAGTACGTCGTCGAGTCCACCGGTGTCTTCACCACCAACGAGAAGGCCTCCGCCCACTTGAAGGGTGGTGCCAAGAAGGTCATCATCTCCGCTCCCTCTGCCGACGCCCCCATGTTCGTCATGGGCGTCAACGAGAAGTCCTACAAGTCCGACATCCCCGTCCTCTCTAACGCCTCTTGCACCACCAACTGCCTGGCTCCCCTCGCCAAGGTCATCCACGACAAGTACACCATCGTCGAGGGTCTCATGACCACCATCCACTCCTACACCGCCACCCAGAAGACCGTCGACGGTCCCTCCGGCAAGGACTGGCGCGGTGGCCGCGCCGCTGCCCAGAACATCATCCCCTCTGCCACCGGTGCCGCCAAGGCTGTTGGCAAGGTCATCCCCGAGCTCAACGGCAAGCTCACCGGCATGGCCATGCGTGTCCCCACCGCCAACGTCTCCGTCGTTGACCTTACCTGCCGCATCGAGAAGGGTGCCTCTTACGAGGACATCAAGAAGACCATCAAGGACGCTTCCAACGGCGAGCTCAAGGGTACGTCGATTGTGTTCCCTGTTGTCTTCTGTGCACGCAAAGCTGACGTTTACCCCAGGAATCCTCGCTTACACCGAGGACGAGATTGTCTCCTCCGACCTCAACGGCCACCCCGCCTCCTCCATCTTCGATGCTAAGGCAGGCATCGCGCTGAACGAGAACTTCATCAAGCTCGTCAGCTGGTACGACAACGTAGGGCGACTTCCGTTCCTTGAGCTCACATATCATAAACTAATACCCTTTATAGGAGTGGGGCTACTCTCGCCGTGTCCTGGACCTCGTGTCCTACATCGCCAAGGTTGACGGTGCCCACTAGATGTGCCATCCAGGCCACTAGGTGCGAGCCCTTGTCAACGAGATCCGAGGACGGATGGAAGTTATACCAGGGCAGCAGTTATGATCATGCACGAATAGAGGAAATCCCAAAAATGGAACACTTTGCCTCACACACACCGTTCCGACCAATATCAATACCGCACCGTCGCTGTACAGCACCTCAGTTGATACCAAATTATCACGGCTGATTCGAGGCCGAAGGTGATACTTCAAGAGTCGGATCATGGTGGTAAGGATTGTCGTGGATTGCGCTTCCCCTTCCTGAAGCTAGCTACTGAGACGTACAATCGTGCAACCTCCTGTTCCGCGCGACCAGTGTGTGACTTGTGCATGTACACACTTCTCGCCAAATGATAATGCGATAGCGCGGCTAACACATCGCCGGAGGATGCTTACTATTATTGACGCCTAGAATATCTCGGGTATAGATCTTTTTCGGCTGTTTCGAATCGACGAGTTATAGAAAGGCTGACCCTAGTAACAAGGTACGATTTCTGACGCTGTCATATCGATTACAGAAAGCTTAGCCCTAGCAAAGAAAGAGTGTTAGTAAAGATGATGGTAAGAGGAGGATGAAACCTAGCATGTTTTTAATTTGAGCAAGGACAAGCTTGTGGAATTTCCGTTAAGCTTCATGTCACGACAAGCGACTGAGATGGGAGTGCAGAGAAGAAATGTCTAACGAACTGTTGCCTCCTTTTTGACTCTTTTCCCTTCATCCTACCTACTATGTGCTGCGATCATCGCCCATGTTTTCAAGCTTGGCATTATAATAATCGTACAGAGTAGATACTACTGCCACTCTCACAGTTCTCCACTCTCATCTTTCTACATCTTGCGCTGCTACCGTCACCTTTGTCCCTAAGCGCAGCTAATATCTCGTTGTAGGGGACATCGTTCTGTCGGCAGTGTAGTCGTACGAGACTTGCTATACGTTCACCACGACGGAAAGAAACAACAACCGCACCATCACCGCGTGAGCTTGCCACTAAGATCCCATCTCTGTCATTACTCCTCCTAATGCTGCTACTATTACCTTCGTTCACAAGCATAGCTGACTCCCGCCAGAGAGACGACCGCCGCAAAATGGATACAATCAGCATGAACCCTTGCTTATCCAGTGTCTCTGCTTCAGACTCGTGCTGCTGTCATCGCCTTTGTTTTCAAGTGCAGCTAACATTTCGCTGCAGATTATCGCCTCTCTTTCCCATCAAGATTGGTTCTTGCAGCAGCCTGAAGTAGCTTGATCAGGCGCTGGTCTACCTGTGGTCTCAGCTTTTGTAGGCGCTGGTGAAGTGGATGGTGGCAATGTGCGGACGGAGAGTCAAGTGAGGCGATCGACGCCGCTCTCTCGAGGGAATAGAAGCTAGTGATTCTGCGACTGGTACTGATACATCGACTGGCAATATGCGCTTGCCGGGTGACGTTCTTCTCTCTTCTCTCCCGTTACTTTGGCTCGTGCTGCACCCATCGCCTCTGTTCTCAAATGTGGCTGCCGCCTAGCGATCATCAGCCCATCATTTTACTCTCTCTACCCATGCTGCTGCCATCGCCTCTGTTCTAAAAAAACATCGATGTGAAGACAGCAAGGTGGCGAGAAACCTCAGATTGGCGTCACCCACTCTGCGAAGGGTGATACCGCCGATGAGGCGAACGGGTCCGATACTACCACGGGCAATAGAGACGGGACAGAGATGAATGTATTCGCCGGATGCCTTGCTGTAGCGGGGACGACATCGACTGCATCCAGTAGCGACGCTCTTCCAGCTATATGCCGTGGTATGAGCAACTCTAAAATCCCGAAGTACTCGTGTTTCCGCCGAGAAAGCACTCCTCACAGACATGCATCTGAATAGATCAGTCGGCTATATGCGGTGGTATCAGCAGCTTTGACACATCGGAAAGCTCTTGCTGCCGGCGGGATACACACATCCGACGACGCTTGATAGAATGACACATCACGCATTGATCCCAGTCATCGTGTTCGCTTCGGCTGCGAGACATTTGTTCTCCTACGGGAGAGAACGGTCGTAATGATATACCACATACCGAGATTCCGATCCTGCCCTACCTTTATTAACCGAGGTCTTTCAATCATCCGGTCCGTTCCTGAGTAGTCGACTCATCTCGCATAACCATCTATGCGGCCAGACTTGTGTTCCTGACGATCATGACTACTCGCAAACATATGCTTGTGATTTTCTGTACGGTGGTTCAGGAAGAACGACATGTGGAAATCGATTCGTCGATGCGGCCGCTGATCGCATCTGACTCCGGCCCCACTTCAAGCGGTCGATCCTTCGATTCCACCTTCTTCATTGCATCTAGTGTTCCTCCATCTTGCCAATGCTACTCTGGCTCTTATCACCATCAAGGCAAGGCTTGAGCTGCTTGAGCAAGGTTTATACCTACCAGAATGGCATTAGCTGCAAGATGACGGCGACAATGTAACGTCGGCTATCTGTCTCGCGCGGAATTGTGCTGGTGATAAGAGAGCAAGATGCCAGCAGGCGCGAGCTAGTCTGTCCTTCCACTTCTTTGACAACTCCCCGATCTGCTACGTCTTAGTCTTCGAGCGATCGTGCCGCGGAGAGGTGCTCTTCTTCTCTCGAGATGTCGTCCTGGAGAGCTGCCACAGCGTCTCTCGCCATTATCCCTCTCGCATTGGGCCAGTTCATCAGTCCTCCGACGGACCTTACCTCGACAGAAGGATTCTACAATCAGACCGTTCGCTACAAGGAAGTCCCGGAGGGTATTTGCGAGCTCACTCCCGGCGTCAAGTCTTACTCCGGCTACGTCGACATCTCTCCCGAGCAGTCTGTCTTCTGGTGGTTCTTCGAAGCTAGGAATGGCGAGCCTGAAGATGCTCCATTGACCGTCTGGATCAATGGTGGCCCAGGGAGCACGAGTTTGATCGGTTTGTTTGAAGAGATTGGGCCATGCTGGATCAACGAGGAGGGTGAATTGCAGTATCAGGAATATGCTTGGAAGTAAGTCAGGACACCGGAAGTCCCGCCAGTACAGCATTACTGGCAAGCATTCATTGGCATTGATGTACTGACAATCCTTGCAGCAACGTGTCAAACGTGCTTTTCGTCGACCACCCGGCGCAAGTGGGATTCAGCTACTCCAATCCTGTGCCAGGATACGTGGACGCCAACACCGGCGACATCATCACCCTTCCCAATGCGACTTGCCCAGAGTATGCTCTAGAGATGGGTACCTGCGGAACTTACTCTTCTCCGAATGTCTCCAACACGGCGAACACAACTGAGGGTGCTGCGCCGAGCATGTGGAAGACACTGCAGGGTTTCATGGGTGCATTCCCGCAGTACTCTGCAAGTGGTGTACACTTCGCGACTGAGAGCTACGGTGGCCACTATGGACCGCTGTTCAACGAGTAAGTAGATGCCTGTCATAGTGGTACTTCCTCAAGATTTCTTGCTGACGAAAGCAGATACTTCCTCACGCAAAATGAGTTGATCCAGAACGACGAGCTGCCCTACGCCATGGAGATCGATCTTCAGTCCGTGATGATCGGAAACGGCTGGTACGACCCACGTATCCAATACGAGGCTTTCTACTGGTTTGCAGTCTCGCCCGGCAACTCGTACGACTACAGACCTTTCAACTCCTCAATGGAAGCAATGATGCACAACAACTTCTACGGCCCGGGCAATTGCCAAGCCCAGAGTGTTGATTGCAACATTCGCGGCGAAAATGCTCTCTGTGAGAGGGCAGACACTTTCTGCTACAACAATGTTGAGAGCATGCTTGGCCGCTACGCAGGAAGATCCGAGTACGACATCCGCGAACTCGTCCCGGACCCATTCCCCTACGGATACTGGCACGATTACGTCAACACGCCCAAAGTCCAGCAAGCTCTAGGTGCTTTTGTCAACCATTCCAGCTCAGACAGCACGGTTCGTAGCGGTTTCGGCAACACTGGCGACGACGACCGCGAGTCTGGTACCGTGGCTGCTTCACGCTTCCTTGCCGACGAGGGCGTGTATACTGTGCACTTCGCCGGTGACGCGGACTACATCTGCAATTGGCTCGGCGTCGAAGCCGTTGTGGACGGCATCGACGCTCCTGGCTACTCGTCCGCAGGCTTTGTCAACATCACCACGTCGGATCACATTGTGCACGGCCAGGTGAAGCAGAGCGACAACGTCGCCTTCGTGCGGATCTACGAGAGCGGCCACGAGGTGCCCTTTTACCAGCCGGTTGTCGCTTTCGAGATGTTCGAGCGTGTGATCCAGGGCAAGGATGTCGCCACTGGCAAGAAGAGGGTCAGTTTAGGTGACGGGTACAAGACCGTGGGATCGATCAAGAGCGAGTACCGCGAGGGTAATGGAACGGTGCAGTTCGAAGTGGTCCCTTCGGGCTCTACGTACAACACCACGACCAGTGAGCCGAACCCGCTGCCCGGTAATGCGACAATGGCCAAGCGGGACTTGAGTGCGAGGGACACAAAGATGATGAGCAGGAGGGCCAATCAGCCTATTGCGGGACCTGTCAGGATTCCGAGGTTATAGATAGACAACCCTTCCTGGCTTCAGGCCCGTAAATGATCTCTCAATGGTAACGCAGTGTTTTTAAAGCACTGTGGTTGAGGATGATACCCATTGAAAGATGAAATCGTCGCAAATTCGTGACCGGCTCAACTACCTAGTTGAGACCACAGTCGGTTTACAGTTACCTGGCATGCATTATTGGGATGCAAGCATATGGACGTCCCCTTAGTGGACAATTGTTTTAATGACCCAAGTTTCCGAGACCGCATTGATATTTGTTAGAGTACATTCCCCATTGAGATACATTTTTTCGCTGGTGTCACTCCTTTTGCAGCGCAACAAGGAAACAGATAACGGGCTGTTGAGTGACAAGTCCATAAAAAGCAACATTTCACCAGCATCACTGCATTTTCGATTCATAAGAGTCGAGAACATTACCACCAAGGTGAATTCCAAAATGCAAAAACATACAACAGGCGGGATTCCCAGATGGTCACCCACTCTAGTACTAGTCGCCCGGTTCAGTGCTTATGTATGGCAGAGCGGACGGGATGCCCAGTTCTCACTGACCTATGGTCGTATGTGTTATTTAGCTATACTAAATATATTATATTGCTACATCAACATGGTGGCAAAAGGCCTGTTGAGTGCGGTGAATCTGCGGACGACTGGTTTGTGGGGCGTCTGTCTGCGGTACGTGTCTTCTCCTAGAATTCGGTACTTTACATGCAGTAGCGCCTTCTTGCATTCATTCATTCCCACAACAACTCACCAAACAGCCAATACAATTTGGTCGTTGTTCCGAAAATGGTCGTCACCGAAGGCAACTTGGCGAAGGACATCAACTTCATCAAGACTCCAGCAGCTCAGCCCTCGCCGTTTGAGAAAACCGACTGCCATGTCCCTACAACCAATGTGAGCCACCCATACAAACCAATGCCTCTGCGCACCACCTCCCTTACATAAGCCCTTACTAACTTGTCTTGTAGTACGCTACACTGAACAATGCCCCTCTTCCTGCCGAAGGTCCAGGTTACGCCAGCTTCAGCAACTACTATTTGTTGAGCTTGTTCGGTATCCCCGTGTTTCTAGCGTACCTTCTCGGCGGCGGGTACAAGACCAGGTGGTTCCTCGGCATTACACTTACCTTCCCCATCTTGATTGTCATTTGGACCTGCACCTCCAGCTTCAGCCCTCGCATCGACGACAAAGCGAAGCTGCCCAATCGCCCAATCGAGTACTATTTGACTTTCAAGAACGATGAGCTGAAGCGCAAGTACAGCGGCAGGACCAAGGTCCCGCTGCAAGACTTCTCTGAGATGTACATCAACGGCGAAGTCGACGTCAAGGGCAGCATTCTCGATGTGCTGGAATATCGCCACGATTGGGCCCACTTTGCTCTCACCTGGTCTTTCATGAAATTCATTCTCGGCACTTTTGCCCGCGATGTGATGATGCACACTCGCGATCAGGATATGGAACAGATCCGCCCAAACTACGACAGTGGCAACGACCACTACTCGTATTTCCTCGGTCCCAGGATGATCTACACCAGCGGAATCGTCTCGGACCCCACTAGGGAAGAGACTCTCGAGGAACTCCAGGACAATAAGATGGCGGTTGTGTGTGAGAAGCTGGCTCTCAAGGAAGGCGAGACGTTGCTCGACATTGGCTGTGGCTGGGGAACTCTCGCCAAATTCGCAAGTCTTAACTACGGAGCGAAGGTCACCGGTGTCACCATCGCCGAGCAAGGCCATGCCTACGCCACCGATGCGCTCCGTACTGCTGGCATCACCGAGGAACAGAGCAACATCCTATGCATGGACTACCGTGATATCCCGAGACAAAAGTTCAACAAGATCTCCCAGCTCGAGATGGGTGAGCACGTTGGTGTCAAGAAGCTCACCACCTTCTTCCGCCAGTGCTACGATATGCTCGAGGACGACGGTGCCATGTACGTGCAGCTCTCTGGTCTCCGCCAGGCATGGCAGTACGAGGACTTTATCTGGGGCATTTACCTGAACAAGTACATTTTCCGCGGTGCTGACGCTTCCACGCCTTTGTGGAACTACATTCGCTCGCTCGAGAGGGCTGGCTTTGAGGTCAAGAGGTATGTCATCACGACGGTCAACTTCATGAGCAATTGCTGACACTCACATAGCGTCGACACTGTTGGAGTCCACTACTCCGCAACTCTCTGGAGATGGTACCGCAACTGGCTCGGAAACGCTGACACTATCAACGCCAAGTACGGCCAGCGCTGGTTCAGGGTAAGCATCCACACATCGCTGACCATCGCGAGGCCAACTTTACTGATGTTCGTGAATTGTAGATCTGGGAGCTCTTCCTCGCCTGGTCTGTCATCGCCTCTAGGCAAGGCAGTGCCACGTGTTTCCAAATTATGGTCCAGAAGAACTTGAACGCCACGCACCGCATGGACGGACTCAACACTCAGTTCGGCATCAACGGCGCCGTCGCTGCCAGCAAGGCTGCCGGTAAGGCCAGTCTTCCCAAGTAGACGCGATTGGATGGATGCCTGCTACACGCGGCAGTGTCATCAACTTCAGTACGTGAAGATCCTCTCACCGCCGACGAGAGAGTTCCCAGCTAGAATCATTCTCTCGCCGGTCAACTTACTCGTACGTGGTGGTACCGGCGATTCTGGTGGACATCTATTGCTAGGTAGCCACGGAAACACTCATACCGAAACATTCAATCCTCGCAAGTAAAGTGATGGTGAGATTCTACGGTGTGATCAGCGATCCCAGTAAACATGTATCACTAAGCTGCCACCGACACACGCGACTCCGAACACAAGCTTTTCACTCCAGCAGCCAAATACATGTGGCAAGATCAGCGACTTTGCCGTTGGAAACGTCCAAACCCATTATGTGATGCGAGGCTACAGCGCCTCACCTGTCTGACATGTTATCTTTCCCGGTTTCTGCAAGATTTACGCCCGCATGGTTATCATCATGTCGTGAGGGACTGGACCCCCATATTGATCGACATTGGTCAGCATCTCATTCGGAGCAAGAGAAGCTGACCTCAGCGTACAGGTGCGGAATCCCGACCGTTTACGCTTGTATATCAAATGATGCATCCCGTAATATCGCTAGACTCGCCCTCAAGACTAACCATCTCACAGGTCTTGACTCTGTGGCCGCGGTCCCTTTGCGCCCAAAAGTGGTTCCTAGTACTTCTCGATCGCAACAACCATGACAGACTTCGATCAACAACCAAAGAAAGTCCTCGCACCATCCGCCTTAGCTCACGTTGTACTGCAGACTGCAAACCTCGATGGCATGATCGACTTCTACATCACATTTCTTGGCGGAACTGTAACGCACAGAAACGAAATGCTGGCTTTCATTACCTACGACGATGAGCACCATCGCATCGCGTTAATCGGGCTACCAAACGCATCGCCAAAAGTCATCGGAAGTTGCGGCCTCGATCATGTGTCCTTCGCTTTTCCGGATCTCACCACATTGCTGCTAGCGTATCGCCAACGAAAGGTTCGCGGGATCAATCCAATCTGGTCGGTCAACCATGGCCCGACCACAAGCATCTACTACAAAGATCCAGATGGCAACAAGCTAGAGACGCAGGTTGATAATTTTGACACGAACGAGGCTGTAAAGAAGTTCATGGACAGTGCAGCATTTGCAGAGAATCCGATTGGCACGGATTTCGATCCAGAGGAGTTGATCGAGAGGATCAAGGCCGGAGAGGATATTGCAAAGTTGAAGAAAAGAATCGAGATCGGTCCGCGTGGTATTCCCGCGCGCTTCTGATGAGTGTGCTATGTGTTGATTGTGGGGTTTGAGAGCCTTTCTGTCCGTCTATATGATCATCACTGTTTTTCCAAGCCTCTCGATGACTAACGTATCTTGTGAAGCTTATGGCTACATGTACTGATACTACCACGCAAATCTTGTCTTGCCACAGAGACCATTGCAGGATTCACCTGATCTTTCAACAGCAGATGGATATCTCGTGAGGCATTCTATAGTGCGCTTGTCAAGGTCTGATCTAGCAACATCAATGAGAACCGGTCCCGCGTACTCAAGACAGTGGGAACACATCTAAGTCGCACCTTCCGCCTGTCCTGTGACAGCACATGTTGTTAGGGTTAGGGTCCAAGATGTCCCAAAGTGAAGTCGAGCTGTTAGAACGTGAGCGCGTCCGCCGCCAACCAATGCCAACCAGTGCGTGCACTTTCCATCACATACAACATTGCACTCACTGGAGCCTCTCGTCCAAGATGACAACAGACTTCGATGATGAATTCGGCTTGTCCTCCTCGGACGAGCTAGAGCAAGCCATGGCAGACCTCGCCGATAATACCAAGAAACATGCGCGCACAGACGACGTCGCAGATGCGCCTCCCAGCAAAGTCCAGAAGACGACATTAGCATCGGTAGCTCTCGGGGTCGCGACAAATGTGCTCAACAGCCGGTTCAAACTGCCGGCGTTCCGCCTCAAACAGTCGCTTGCGATCAGTAGAATCCTGGAAGGTGGCAGCTCAGTTGTTGTGTTTCCGACCGGTGAGAGATTCCTTATTCGCCCATTGGTATACATTCAGAAGACAGGCAGCTAATCATGGCTCATCAGGAGGCGGGAAATCGCTCTGCTACCAAGTCCCCGGCGTCGCAATCAAGCACCTCGACAAAGTCAATGGCGTGAGGCAGGGTCACGCGGAGGGAGGTATAACGCTCGTCGTGTCGCCTCTGATCGCTCTCATGAAAGACCAGGTCGATGCACTGAAGCGCCTGGGAATCCGTGCAGAATCTATGGACTCGACAAAAACGAGAGAGCAATACCTCGCCACTGTCGAGGCCATGCGCGACGGCAAGCTCGACATTCTCTACTGTGCACCAGAGAGACTCAACAACGAGGGATTCGTTGCTTCAATGGCGAGCGTCAAAGGAGGCGTGCGACTGCTCGCGGTCGACGAGGCTCACTGTATCTCGGAGTGGGGCCATGCCTTCCGACCAGATTACCTGAAGGTCTCCCGATTCGCCAAAGAGATCCAGGCCGAAAGAGTCGTCTGCCTCACAGCAACAGCCACGCCCAAGGTTGCTGAAGACGTCTGCAAGGCGTTCGGCATATCACCCTCTGAGGGGATCTTCAGGACTCCTACTTACCGCGACAACCTCAAACTGCATGCAAGATCATTCATGACAAAGAACGAGTCGTACCCCGAGCTGCTAAGCTTCCTGAATGCGCACCCCGGGCCGACAATCATCTATGTCACCCTTCAGAAACACGCAGAGAAGCTCGCCGAGCGTCTCAAGGGTAGCAAGGTCAGAAGTCGTCACTACCACGCCGGGATGCCCAAAGAAGAAAAGGCAGCTTGCCAGGATGAGTTCATGGCATCGAAGAACATGGTCATATGTGCTACAATTGCTTTCGGCATGGGAATCGACAAAGCCAACATCCGCAACGTCGTCCATTACGACTTCCCTTCAAGTCTCGAGGGATACTCGCAGGAGATTGGCCGCGCCGGTCGGGACGGCAAAGAGAGTCATTGCATGCTGTTCTTGTGCGCTGAGGACTTTCACCTCCGTGAGAGCTTTGCACGCGGCGATTTGCCGTCGAAGCAGAGCGTGCGCTCGCTCATACAAGATGTCTTCAACAAGAAGGTCTCAGGGACAGGCAAGGCGATGAAGATTGAGATGGGTTTGAGACAGGTCAGCACCGACCATGATATCAAGGTAAATTCATTCTGGACATATCTCTCACGGGTGATAATGCTAACTTTAGTCTAGGAAGGCGTCATCAAAAACATCTTCGCACAGTTGGAGCTGCGTTTCGGGCTCATCCGCGAAACAACACCGAAATACACGCAGTATCAGTATAAGGAGTTGGCGCTTCCCACAGATAACACACCTGCCGCCGACAGCATCCGCAAGGCATCGAAAAAAGCCAAGACCTGGGTTCACATCGACGTTGACACAACTTCAAGAATGCGAGATGTTCCCCGGAACAGCATCATTGCAAAGCTAAACGACTGGGATGAACGAGGCTACATCCAGCTTGACGCCAAGGGCGTACAAAACGTCTACCTTGTACAACAGGAACTCCCTTCAACGATGCAAGATCGACATGCCCTGGCAGACAGCGTGTACAAGGAGCTGGAGATTCGAGAGCAACAGGATCTCGCACGCATGGACCAAGTCACCAATCTGATCACAGGGCAGCAATGCTTTGCACGTGCACTAGCCAAGCATTTTGGCGACACGCTGCCAGAGGGCAGAGAGGAGTGTGGTCACTGCACATGGTGCGAGACACATCAACCCGTGGAGCTCAAGAAACCGCCACAAATCACTTGGGATAGCAAGGCCTTTGCCGCTGTGCTCAAAGCGATTCCAGAGCGTGACGACCCACGCTTTCTCGCCCGGGTGGCTTTCGGAATAAGCAGTCCGAGAGTTTCCAGTGCAAAATTGGGCAAGAGCTCAGTGTTCAGTTCGATGGAAGACATGAGCTTCATGGCTTTACTAAACGCATTTACAAAGGTATGCGAGAAAGGCCGCTAGTGTGTCCGGTAGCAAGTCTGCCATAGGGGCATCGCGGTGGTCTGCTCTCTAAAAGTATTATAAGTCGAGCTGGCACCAACGATGAGCGCGTCCGCCACATTAATCAATGCCGACGAGAGCATGGTGGTTTTCACATCAAGCGTGTGTAGTCCATTGAGAGATTGAGAGTAAAGTCCTGCAATCTGGTTGACTCTCACCGGTGCACGGACGGTTTCGACGTACCAAATTTACTGATAACACTACACGTGATCGTGTAGCCGAGATCAAGAATGGCGTATTGCAATGTGCCATTTGGCCATAGTCCGAGGCGTTTTCGCCCTTGCACGTATCCAGATATCAAGGTGTTCGCTTCCTGTACCGATGCGCTTTCGTTCGCACGTATCCAATCTCCCCTGCAGGGTTCAGTCCCAGTCGTCCGCAGAGTACACTCTGACCTTTCTCCCTATCCGTATAGGGCCCACTTCCATCCAGCTCACGCTCTCGGGTACCTTTTTGCCATTGGGATAGTAGATCGCACAGTCTCCAAACGCCCTCGCTTCCCACGCTAAAGCCTTGATTGCAGGCAAAGCTTCGCGCCAGCTGCTGAATCCCAAGCTCGTGAGCTCAGCGTCCGATAGTTTGAGGGCGACTTCTGAAGTTGCGAATACGGCAGGTGGTTCCGTGTAGTCGAGGAGACTGGAGAATGCGAGCCGGAGGATTGGGTCGTTTGCCGCGACCATGGGTGGGTCGGGCTTGGTCTTCCTTTCGGGTTTTTCGGGGCCGCCACCGAAGGGCCACCACGACATCGTGCAGGAGTTCTTTCGGTTGACTGGTGGACTTTCTTTGTTTGGTTCAAGACGTGCTGGTTGGATCGCAGACCGAGCCTGGAGGTTGGCTTGAGGAGAGAGATCCGTGTCATGCGTAAGCCCTTAGCTTCCGGCGCTAGTCGACCAACGACAACAGCGGCCTCTATGAGATGGTTATGCTTTGATCTTACATCTTACCACCAACGGAAAGCATCCAACATCGATGTCAGCTAACTCCATTCAGAACGCTGTTATCATCGCTCGATATCGGCATGTCCTGATCACCGCCTCACATTTCGAAAACATGAGATCATTGAATAGAACAAGTGTCAATGCTACACAATCGAACTGTCCAATTCTCACCAGACGAATCCCTGGTGCATTGCCGATGCCCATGTATTACTCTCGGCTTCTGCAGGAGGCATCTCTTCTTTGGTTATTGATGTCGAACAGCATAGCGTTGTTTACACAACCCAAACCCTAACCCTTGCACGATCGCTTCGGAAATGAAATATCCATCGCTGGTGAAGGAAGGACACTCGTGCGATGACATGTACTCTGCATCGAGTCAATGGAGAGGGGCTATGGCGCCATTCATGGTCTCCGGTGGCGACGCAATGTTCTAGGCTCCGAGATGGACATCAGAGTATCTCGTGGGTCGATCCGTTGAGCAGATACCTGTCACTTTCGACATCAGCATTCTGGGTGTGCCCATCAAGAAGTACACGACGAAACACCGCTTTCTCTCGGTTCTGACTTTCAGCCTGAGGTGATACCAACTACTTTCGATCCCATAAGTACATGATCTACCACAGAGATGCATCAATTGAGATGGACTTTCGAACAGCGCGGTGCCCGCAATCCTATTTGGGAACATGGCGATTATATTTGTCGCATGTAGCTTTTGGGGATGCTATATAAACTCATCCCATGAATCGTAACGCATCAATAACTTCAAAAAAATAGTCAACGACTCTCACCATACAAGCGGTCCGCGATCGGAGCAGAGCGAATCATCTTCGCAGAGGCGCCAGCAGGCAAGTAGTTTGTGCAATCCGCAAAGTTTCCTTGTGCGCTGCTCGGGATGCCTAAGACGCTCAACTTCGCCATGGCGGCTGCGAAAGCAGAATTCCACTTGCCCGCTTGACCAACGAAGCCCTGGAACTGCTTTCCTACGGTCGAAGTCTTATT
>Ga0265780_10004024_pt1 | contig 19108 bp, 18 predicted proteins | sample P1T30metagenome_FD_192432 | JGI IMG/M metagenome (GOLD analysis project Ga0265780, IMG submission 192432) | Plant litter microbial communities from East Loma Ridge, Irvine, California - P1 T30 | ecosystem: Environmental > Terrestrial > Plant litter > Unclassified | place: USA: California...
TTCTTCCGTTCCTCGGCTCTTGCAACTCTGGCAGCCTTGACTAGGGGTGCAAGGGTGGCGAGTGGTTCAGCGGTCTGTATGAAAGCATGCTAGAAAGGGATGTCAGCCGTGATCGAGTTGAAGATATATAATCGGACGAAATCCTACCTTGAGCAGGTCATGCGCGCTTGCGCGCTTCTCCGGGTCCACCTTGAGGGCAAAGTACAGGAAATCGCGGAAGACGGGTGTCAAATTGTGCTCTTCCTTGATAGCAGGGGTGCCGTTGGTTGCGATCAAGTAAAGTGCCCGTAGTGGCGACTCGGTCAGGTACGGCGGCTCGCCCTCGATCATCTCAATGGCCATGATACCCAGACTCCAGATGTCGATTTTGCGGCCGTACTCTTTGCGCGTGACAACTTCGGGTGCCATCCAGTAAGGTGTTCCGACCATGGTTGTGCGCTTCATGTGAGACTCATTGATTTGAGCGCAGAACCCGAAATCAGTGAGCTTGATGTTACCGTCCATGCTGAGCAGAACGTTGTCGGACTTGATGTCACGGTGGATGACGCCCTTGGAGTGCAAGAATTGCAGGCCGTGGAGAGTCTCGCGGCAGACAGCAGAGATTTGACCCTCAGACATCATGTTGAAGGTGACGACGTCAGTAAGACTGCCGCCCTCCATGTACTCCATGACTACCCAGAGATCGCCACGGACAAGGAACGAGTCCATAAAGTTGACGACGTTCTTGTGTTTGCTGTCTCTCATGACCAGGATTTCGTTAATGATGAGGTCCTTCTTAGGCTGCTGCTCCAGGTTCATCTGCTTGATGGCAACACACTTATTGGTGCCGACTTCAAACGCTGTGTAAACACCACCTGAAGCACCCTGGCCGATTTTGACCAGACTGCGGAACTTCTTAGTTGGGTCGGCAGGGTTACAAATGACATTCAGTTTGCCAACAATCTCGGCGTTGGTAATTGACTGACGGGGTCTCTGCCTGGGTCGGGGTGCAGGACCTAGTGCGGAAGTTTGCGACGGTGCAGCTTGTTGGGGTTGCTGCGGTACCAGAGGCACTTGCACTTGCTGCTGCTGCTGCTGCTGTTGTTGCTGCTGCTGTGAGTAGCCGGGTTGTCTTGTTGACTGTGATCGCTCAAGTGCTTGTTGCTTGAGAGCCTGTTGGGCAGCGCGCATTGCCTGCTCTTGCTGTTGCTGATATTGATGTGGCGAAGAGACAGGAGATGCGTTGCTATATTGGCCAGCGGACGGTCCAGTGTTTGCCCTGCTTCGGTTCGGTGAGGGCTCAGTTGGTGCGTATCTAAGTGGCGGAAGGCTATCTTGTGGCGATTGCTCTGGTACAGACGGGGCGGACCTCTGAGGTACTACGTTTGTTGAGTTTCCTGGCGGTTTTGGCGCAGGCCGGAGAGGCATCCATTCGTCATTGTTTGACCGAGGGCTGGAAGGAGTGCTTAGCCCAAGGCCTTGAGGTGCCTTTCCTGATGGTGTGGGTGCAGCTCTAGGATTTTCAAAGCTTTCGGGCTCGTTCTTAGGGAATCGCGGGCTTGATGGTGGGCTTCCAACCGAGCCGTAGCCACTGGGAGTCATCGCGGGAGACATGCTGCCTCCCACTGATGATTGCTGTTGCGGGCTGTCGTTGAGTCTGGCATTGTCGAATTTGTGATAGAGCGACTCATCGCTGCGCTTTTCATTTTGCTCGTTGTAGAATGTGACCACATCAATGATAGCTTGTGGGTTTTTCTTCTGCTCTTGCTCGGTGATGCCGTTTGCTTTGAGTGTTTTTTGCCATTCCCTGGGAAGGCCCTACGATAGGTCAGCATACAGAAGCTTAAAATTACTATAATTTGGCATGAGACGAGACGAGACGCTGAGTTGGAAGAGTGATCATCGTGTAGCCTCGTTTGCCAAACGCGGAGTAGACGTACAGTGAATTCTCCAGTGTTCTGGTCATATCCAACGTGGGTGACGTGAACTGGGTTCTCGGGCGCAGAAATGGTCGGCTTCCTGGGCGTACCGACCAAGTTGTTCATGAAACTGGAGAAGCCGCTCTTCTTTTTAAGCTTGTTTGTCTCGCGGGCCTCATCGCTGTAGCGCTGGCGAGGGCTTCTGGCGCCCGCATCGCTGGCGCGCGCGCTGAGGTCCTCCATCCGCCGACCTGCTGCTACTAGACTTTGTTCGAGCCGTGATGCCGCTCGTGCGCGGTTGCTCTTTGAGCCTGAAAATGTCGAGCTGGAGTGGGTGGGCTGAGGCGGGCGTTGCGGTGACTGGTCGTTGAATGCAGATGCAAGTACCGGGGTGGTGTGGGGTTGCGATTGTGGCAGTGAGTGGGACTCTGAGTTGGAGCGCGGCTGAGCGTCGTACGTGTGCTGGCTGCCGTATGCGATGGCGTCGAAGCTGTTGATGACTGACAGAGTGTCGAAGCGCTGGCCGAGAAGGTCGGTAGGTGTGTGATCCGAAACGGAGTAGCGAGGGTTTGAAACGGATTGTTCTGGCTGATGATTGGACGGCGCGGGGTGGTTGGAGGTTGTATTGGTGTATGGCGGGCCAGAGACAGCGACGGGCGAGTATGCAGTAGAGGTGGAAGAAATGGTAGCAGCAGCAGGGTCGGAGCCAGAGCGGGTGGTGGTGGTGTTGGGCAGGACTGGGGAGTAAATGGAGGCAGAGGCGGCGGTGTGCACGGAGTCGACCTGCTCGGACTGGCGACGCGAGTGTTGGGAGTTGGAGTTGGCAAGGGAAGTTGGCGGGGACTTGCGAAGCAGTTTCCGGGAGCTGGAGACGTCAGCGCTCATGGACATGCCTCGCTTAAGCAACCGGCGCGTCCAGTGCGCAGACTCGGCTTGGTCGTCGGAGTCGGAGGGAGTGGGAGTAATAGTGGTAGGGTTGTTGGTGGTAGTAAGAGTGTTGGCTTGGTGGTGGTGCGACTGGGAGAGTCTCCAGGCGATAAACGACGAGCGAAGGCTTGCAGTAGTCGAGGGAGACTCGCGCGCAGGAGGCGGCCTGGACATTACTGTAGCCAGCTATCGTGGCCAATCAGTGTGCGACTAAGGGAGTATGGAGCCGGCGATGCAACACAAGGGAAGAAGGGCAAGCAAAGGGAGGGAGGCCGGCCGTGAGAGGGACGAGACGAGGCAAGGCTGGACTAATGTAAGTGAAATAAGGGCCAGCACTGTACTGTAGCACAGATAGGCGGATACCTGTACCAGAGAGACTCTGAGGGAGAGCGAGATGGATAGACGCAGAGAGATAGACAGTCAGACAGTCAGATTCAGCATGGACAACAAATGAAGATAGGTACTACTGCTACCTTACCCTACCACTGCTTCTGCTACCTCTACCACTACTACTAAAAGTCACCGTATCTACAGGTACCAGTACCACTCTCACCAGCTCACACGTATCGCGCGCGGGTTTCACGCGTGTAGTGTTCAACAAACCCGGCTGGCGACAGCAACAACCATACCCGACGACTCACCTCTCACAGAGCTGCCAGGTTCGCCAGCTCCGGTGGTACATTTATTAGCTCTCACTCTATGTGCTGCCTCATCAGCCCTCCCGTGGTGAATCGGATCGAAGACATCACTCTCGCTACCTTTCTCGCTACTGCAGACTAATCACTGGTCTGAGTGCCTCACTGCAACCAGCACGCTACCCATGCCCTTGCTCCCTGCAAGCAAAACGGTCCGCCCCACTTGCGACTGCAACCGCCGGTCTTCCCCCGTGTCTCTCACAGAGACATCCATGTCGAAAAGACACATCATCTTTGCTTGGAGGTTGAAAGTCCATGCTCCGTGTTCATGTCCATGTTCCTGTCTGGACCAGCAATTTTTTTGATACCGGCATCCTGTAAGTCAACCTGCAAACATGTTCGTGCCGAGTTGTTGCTCTCGGCATAGGGCTCTCACTCCATGTCTATGTAACAATACCACACACGATCATATAGCCCGTAAATAGGTAACACTTCAAACATTACTATTCATCATCACTCCAAGCCAGCCGCATCCATCCAACGGCTTTGCAACGGCCAGAGCGCCCAACGACCTGGCCTCCGTTTCACTTATACCGGCAAGGCAGCGGGCAAGCGTCGCAAATCGGCCGCCACCGACGCAATCAGCAACAACACGTAAGAAACGAGCGGTCGGCATGGCAAGATAATCCAAAATCCAAAACCCATCGCATGCACCTCGCACCCAATTCGCAAGCCACGGAAAATAATGATAGGTAGACCGTTAACATGGAAGAACAAAAAACACTCAAAAGAACTTCGGCGGCAGAGGTTCTCCATCATTGCAACCGACATGCGAACTGCCGCGCCTCGGACTCTGCCTCGAAGCCCCATAATATCATGTACTCATCAATTTATTTGTTCCTTCCAATCTGCCTTCTTGGCTGCAATCAGTTCTTTTGTCCGCTACCCGCTTTAGACGACAGGCGGGTGGGTGGGTGGGTGTTCGCGGATGGGGATGTTGCATTCTGTGATCGCGTGCTCGGCGCATGTCTGTCCGTCCGGGCAGGCGAAGGATGGCCACGAGAACGGTTGAACACCTAGGCTATGATTGCGAACATGTCCGGTTCTCCACCATACTAATCATCTTGGCGTGTTTACGAATGGACGACCGAGGAACATGTTGCAAGAAGGTGTTTTGCCGACTGTGACTGTGTAGAAGTCTCGGGCGAAACAGCTAATGTATGGTTCTATCACATCTCTCGATGAAAAATTATGTCAATACAATGTTTAAAACCCTGGAGTATCAGCAGCAGCAATGTTTACATGAACTTTTATCCGCGTGCCATTGTTTACTCACAAACTTCCCGTCACTCCCAAGCCTCCCCCTCACAAAACGAAATTCAAAACATCCCAAACTCTACAAAAGCTCAACTCCCATCCCATCAAAATCCCATGGTCAAGCCGGAACCCACATTCCCCTCTCTTCGATCCAGTTTTTTTTCTGCGGCTTCAGAGAACGAAATGGCGTCCAGAACATTTTCCCTGTGGAACTCTCGCGACGGTTCCGAACTCTATCGCCCTAGCCTCATCTCTTCGCTGCGCCGAAACTCTCACGACTCTTTTTGTCATCGGAGTGCGGTCCGATGGTATGGGCGGCAATTGTTGCTGTTATCGAAAAAGCGTGAGAGAAAGAGCAAGAAAGAGCGACTGGAAGCATTGTTCTTGGGTCGACGAAGATCACTTATCGGCGAAGAACAGTTGTTCTTCGTCGCTAAAGAAGCGTTCTTTCCAGCTGTCCGATTCTACCGGCTGATGATTACTACCCAACTGACTAGTTGACAGAGAACGTAGAGCAAACGGTGGGAAACGGCTTTCCCTCATACCGGTTTTTTTTTGACATGCTTACCTCTCTCTTTCTTTCTTTTTTCCCAACTCGGGTTGATTTGGAAAAGGGAAAAAATTGTCTCACATTAGTAGATAGTTGTTCTAGCAACGGTAGTAGTAGGTCTCGAATTTGACTTTTCGGACAAGGGACGGAGACATGATTCTGTTTATCCGATATGTAAACACATGGCACATAGTAGGGTGTCTTGCCGCACGCGGCTAATGCTGAGTGTAAGTCGTGACAAGTTGCTGTGTTCGGCGAGTGCAAGCATTCGGCTTAACGTAGTCGAGTTGAGGGAAAACCAGGTGAGGGCCAGTAAAACCAATATTCGCAAAACGACAACAACCTTTCTGCTGATGGAGGCCAATGAACACATCCTCCCAGCTCTCCCTACCTGTTCTCAACAATTGCATGAGAGGAAGTTGGTTGCAGAGAAATAATTCATTCGACACGTAGACGGACAGCATAAGAGAGATGACCAAAACCGAATACAACCCCTACTTCTTTTTTTCCTTCCTCCGCCTCTCAGAACATCCCAAAGCCTACATGTACCACCTAGCCCTACCGGCCCAACAACCCATTCAACCCCTCCGCTCCCCTAGCCGCAGAAACAATGTGCACCGGCGTCAAACCCGTAGCATCCAACCCCTTGACTCTGCTCAAGATTCCCAGATTCCTGTAGATCCCCATCACCTCCCTAAGCATGACCTCGGCGTGCCTCGCACTACCCTCATCCACGTTCGGTCGCTCGCCTGTGCCCTGGCGCTCGCTCTTAGGTCTCACGCGAAGGGTCCAGGCGAGGCTTGCGCCTGCGCATGGATATGGGCGGGCTTTACTTGAGTTGACGTTGGTGTTGCCGCTGCTGTTGGTCGCGCCGCGTTTGATCAGGACACCGTGGGCGAGGGCTTCGACGTTACTTTGCTGGCTTGCGAGGGTTGGCTGCGTCCAGGGTGTAGGCATTGGTCGCAGAGTGGCCGCTACGTCTCGATCTATTAGCATGCCCCAGGTCTCGTCTTCGGTCTCGATGAGGTGTGCTTCTGGGTCGGCTTCTATGATGCCCGAAGCTGCTTCGCTAGGCGCGGGAGTGGGTGGTGCTGTGATTGTCGTATTGCCTGTGCCGATCGTATCCGGCGATGTGGTCGATACGCCTGGAAGCGGTGTTGCGGCAGGCGTCGGTGCGCCTGATCCCGTTCCTTGTCCAAATTGGGTGTCGAAAGGGGGTATGATGCTGAGAGCCAGGTCAGGCTGGAAGTGAAGCAGCGTGACGCTCAGGACTTGTTTGCGCTCGGTGTGCTGCGCGATGATGTCCTTCCAGCAATTGGCCCTGCTCTTCTCGACACCATTTGAGCCGGTGGTGACAATGAAGATGCGCCATATCACCTCCCTTGCCTTGATCAGCTCTACAGTCAACTCCCAGACTTCGAGGGCAATCTCCGCGAAATTGCGGCCTCGCAGGCAGAAAGCGCTGCTGTTGGTATAGCGGCCGGTGTTGTCGTGCCAGACGACGTTGACCCATTTGCCATCCACGCTCGTAACATATGCGACGTGCAAGACGCTTGCTTCGTGCAGTAGATCTGCAGGAGGATCGGGCGTCAGCTGAAAGCTGATTCTCTTCGGCAACGGCGCTACGAGTTCGACACTCGGCGCTGCAGCATTGGCTAGCGGAGACGACTCGCTCGTGACCTCTGAGGAAGGAGGGCACCGGTCGTAGACTTCACGAGCAAGGAGACTCATCTGCTGCGCAGTCAAGACTACAAGACCCGAAGATGACGCCACGAAGTCAATGGGCAGGATCTTGAAGTCAATGTCACTCAAGGCCCTCGGCAACTTGGATTTCTTGTCGCCCTTGGCTTGTCGAGCAGCAGCAGCCCGGTATGCTTTGTGTAAGTTCAAGAAGCATGCACTCAGGAATTGGTTCGTAAAGGCTGTCTCTTCGTCGGTCGCAGATGGGAACGGACTGATCATAGACACCACAATGGTGCGACCAGGGTCGTTAGATCCGATGGTAGAGAGCTCAATGCCCATGGCGGCACAGGCATGCCAGTAAGCTTGCAACGCCGCCACCAGGGGCACTTCATTCTGATGGTCGAACGTGACAGAACGAGAGAGAGTATCGTCACCCACATTGCTATCACCACCAGGTTCTGTCCCGAGAATCATCGAACCAAACTTACAGCCCTCATATGCAGCCTTCAGATTCTGAAAGAAACCTGCGATTGGGAGCCCAAGTGCGGCGTTGTCGGGCACTAAACAAACTTGCCTGATATCCTTGGCTCCACTCACTGGCCCCAGACCGAGCGTTTCCCAGAAGTCGAGAGCCGTTGGTGCCATCTCCCATAAGCAATCACCACGGTTAGCGCGGATGAAAGACGCCGTCAATGGGACAATCTCCAGTCCGGGAGCATTTTGCTCAACACGAGGTGGTGGTCGTGGAGGGTGACGAGCTTGTGATGTCTGGCTTGTGTTGGCTGGAAGGGGCTGAGGTCGTTGTATTGGTAGTGGCTCGCGAACAAGCGCCAGTGAAGTCATGTCGCAAGAATTGACGGCCATGGACATTTCTTTGAATGTCGCATCAACTTCCTGAAGCATCGAAAGCTCTGTCCCAACTGGGTCATCCAGAACAAGCTTCCAAGAAGCAAGTTCAAGCGAGATAGCCCTTGTGACGGTGACAGACTGTTCAGCGACTACCTGACCTAGAACAACAAGATCGGTTGCGTCCAAATCTGGAAAGGCCTGCGTTAGGTCGGGATACAAAGACTTGGTCGCCTTCGCGTCGCCGTTCAGCTGTGGCTCGTCGAGCACTGAGAAGCCATCACGAGTTGATTCAATCAGGTCCATCGGTCCATCATCTGCAGACCCACCAGGACTGGGCGTGCCCGTGCGATTGTTTCCGCGTGCTGTCGTGCTGCGGGAACCGCTTTTGCCGATCAGTGTCGCAAGCAGCACCTTTTGCTGACTTTGAAGACCTCCATCGGGGTTGTCGTGCTTGGCGGCACGCTGGGTCTGGTCTCCCTGTGATTCATAGGCTGGACCTGGTCCAGACAACGCAGAAGCATCGAATGTCCGCTTGCGTTTCTTCGTACCAACATTCATCCTCTCTTCGCATATAGCTGTTGCGATGGGCTCTTCGTCCGAAGATGTGGATAGCGAGTCATCCTCACTATCGCTTTCTATCTCAGCATCCGACTGTTCATCGTCGGAGGAGCTGGGTGTACCAACCGAGCCAGAAGATTCACTAATAGTTGTAAGCGGAACCTTTGTGGGGCCCAAATCATAGCTCGACTTTCTAACTTCTGGTTTGAATTCCGAGTAATCGTACGTGGAAGACTTTGGGGCGAAGGTACCACCAGCATTGAAAACTAGAGGGCCAAAACTGCTTCTGCGCCTCTCTTGTATAGCACCAGACTGACTGTGAGAAGCACTCGCTGGAATGGGAGGAGGAAGGAGAGCTTCCCTTATACCAAAAGGAGAGAGTGGCTTGATCTCGTCTGCTTCATGGACTTTGGGGGCTTGCAAGACGGGTGATGACAGCTCGTTCTTCAGAGCAGGAGTCGAAGGTATATTAACATCACACCCAGTAAGCGATGCAGTGCTTGCAGGTACCACCCCTTCCATGCGTTCCTGGTTCTCGTTCTGAGGCAACACTGGCTTCTCGTGTGGTTGTGGTTCTTCCAAATTTGGCGCATCCTCTGTTTCTGACTTGACGTCTGGCTGGAAAGAACTGACCAGCAGTCCGGTCTCTGATTCAGTCACCGGCCCTGGGGCACTGGGAGGTCGCCTTCCAACATCGATCTTTGGTGGATCGGCATCAGGTTCGTCGAAGAAGTTGAAGTCGGCATCTCCGACCTCTTCCCTTCCGTACCCAAGATCGTCCATATCTCCGAACAGATCATCCGTCGAGCCTCGGTTCCAATCTTGTGGATGGGGACCAACAGACGAGGCGATGCTGTGATTTCGTTGCATTGGACCAACCTCCACGTCGTGGCCGTCCTCGAATAGAGGTACATTGCTCTCTGGCACTGGGTCAGATGGTGTAAAGTTTGTCAACTGTGGCATGTCGGCGTTCGAGGGAGCCACAACATCGGACTGCACTTGCAGCTGCTGAGTTGTGTGCACTGCAAGGCCATCAGGTGGAGTGGGATATATGCCATGAAGCGCTTGCAAGTCAGGTCGATGTGTCAGAGGTGGCGAGGAGACGTCGAAAGTTGCGGTTTCGTTCCGAGCCTGTACAACTGGCAAATCATCCAATGCCATGTCCTCGTATGCCATATCCTCTCCTGTCTGCGCCGCTAGCTCTCGGTCCGCATACGTTGTGAACCAACTTGCAGCAAAAGACAGAGGATCTTCGTACTGGGTACCGTCCGGGCAATGAAACCAGCAGGACCACGCATCGAGAGAAGAGTCAGCTCCGGAAGTGATATCGTCGAACCAGAAAAAGCAAAGCGAAACTGGCCAAAGAACCTCTTGCTGCGTACCACAAGGTCTAATTCTTATCCAAGCCACATCTTTTGGTAAGGTCACGCCTTCTTGAGCAAGAGCCGACAGCACTGAAGTCTTCCAACGACCATTTCGAGATGCAGATATGCCGTTTGATGCCTTATCACGACCGACGGAGATGGCGCTGGTCGAGACCAAAGTTGCGGATGCGCCACTGGGAGCGGTGATGATATTTCGTGATTCCAAGGAAGCATCCTCAGTTACAAGGCCCAGATTTGATTGTCGCACGGTGGTAGAAATGTAAAGCTTCTTGTTGTCCTCGGAGAGTTGAGGTTGCATGAAAACAAGCATTCCAGATTGGCATCGCCCAGCGTCCGACAAAAGCCAGGTCCAGGTACCCAGTTTGATAGCATTGCGCGCACGTTGTAGGGCAAATGTTATGGACCCTTCCAAGGCATCTAGAAATGCAGAGACGATGGATTGTCCGTTCGGCAACGTCGTTTGATCGTGCTCTGCTATTGTGCCTTCCAGCTCCAGACGAAAGCATGCCTCCAGGTTATCACTAGCCTCTTCTTCGGCGCCAGAAAAGATGCAGAGCCTGTCACTGGCTGTTGAGCACAGTGCTCCATTGCTGCGGAGCTCTTTCACCGCGCTGGGGATTTGTTGCAGCTCTTCGCATATGAATATTCGGAGTCGCGTTGTATCGATATCTTTTACGATATGCACGTTGGACGCGCATCCCTTGAGGGTATCCATTGTAGTATATTTTCCTCAGACAATGTCTCTCAGGCCAGTATTAAGGGACGTAGCGGTGATGATGTGTCGGTCGTTGCCGGCAACTTGAAGAGATGCTGTGTCGCCGCGTCATGGGCTGCGCTTTGCAGAGTGAGTGAGGAGGGCGATGGGTTAGAACTTCCAACGAGTCGTGATGGTTATAAAACAGAAGGCATGACCAACGCGTTATCTCGAGAGCCTAAGTTACATTCACCGGTCCGTGTGAAGCCGGAGCAAGCCTGCCGTAAGAGTGGAGACCGCAACTTGAAGGTTCGGCACTCTCCCGCCTCCACAAAATCCAAACGATCGGGTCTTCAGAAAAGTTGCCGCGGTTTGGTCAAGTCGCCTTCGGCTTTTTCTTGCGACTCGTCCACTATCTACCCTACCACCACCGCTACATCACCACCATGAAGCTCTCCACCCAGGCTTCCGTGCCGGTGTACACCATCGCGGGTGCCTCCAGCGCCCGACCTTTGCCGGAATGGCTCGCGCGCAAACGCAAGCGCAGTCTGAAGAAGGATACCGAGTACGCAAACCGCATCGAGCTGCTTCAGGATTTCGAGTTCGAGGAGGCGTCTTCTTGTGTCCGTGTCTCGCCTGATGGCAACTGGGTCATGAGTACGGGCACTTACAAGCCGCAAATCCACACACACTACCTGCCACATCTCTCGCTCAGCTACGCACGACACACGAACGCGCTGAATGAAACCTTCATCCTGCTCAGCGAGGACTACAGCAAGAGTCTGCATCTTCAGACCGACCGCTTCTTGGAATTCCACACGCCTGGAGGACTGCATCACACCGCAAGAATACCGAGATATGGCAGAGACTTGAAGTACAACACTCGTAATGCAGAGGCCCTCGTGCCTGCAGTTGGTGTAAATGTGGACGGCATGGGCGAGGTATACCGTTTGAATTTGGAGATTGGAAGATTCATGAAGAGCTATGAGATTGACGTGGGAGGAGATGATTTCGAATCAATGGGAGGTGGTGCATTGCAGGGTGGCATCAGGACAGGCTCTGTTAACACTGCAGCTATCGCCGAAGAGTCCCATGGTCTCTTGGCCTTTGGCACGAGTCTCGGCACTGTCGAGTTCTTCGACAGCAGATCGAGAAACCGCGTCAGCATTCTGGGCCCTCCTGCGACACCCTTCAACGAGGACCGCGACTCGAGACCTGAGATTTCGGCATTGGCTTTCAACCGCTCCGGTCTCCAACTCGCAACAGGCTCTTCTAATGGCATTGTCCACACTTACGATCTCCGCTCCCCGGTACCTCTTCTCAGGAAAGACCAAGGATACGATTTCGCGATCAAGAACCTCCAATACATCACACCGCCAAGCTCAGAATCAGAGAAGATCATGTCCGCCGACAAGCGCATTATCAAGCTCTGGGACGCTGGAACTGGAGACCCCTGGACATCTGTCGAACCCACAGTGGATCTCAACCACGTCGAATATGTACCGGACTCGGGTATGTTCCTCACTGCCAACGAGGGACGCCAACAACACTCCTTCTTCATCCCTCAACTCGGCCCTGCGCCCAAATGGTGTGCATTCCTCGACAACGTGGTCGAGGAAATGGCCGAAGACGCCAACGACCCGAACGCATACAACGCAGACGTCAATGGCACCAAAGGAGACGTTTACGACAACTACAAATTCTTGTCCATTCCTCAGCTTCGCGAACTCAACTTGGATCACCTGGTTGGCCAGACTAGCTTGCTGCGCCCGTACATGCACGGTTACTTCGTTGCACAGAAGCTTTACGAGCAGGCTCGCATGATCAGCAACCCGGACCTATTCGAACAACAGAGACAAAAGAGCATTCAGGAACGTATCGACAAAGAGCGCGAGAGTCGCATCAGAGGCACGAAGAAAACTGCCGTCAAGGTCAACCGCAGACTTGCCGAAACTCTTGCCGCAAGAGAAGAGGCGAACGAGAAGCGCAAGGCTCTCCGCGTGCTGCGCCAGGGTGGCGACGAGCCTGCATCGAAGGCCGAAGGCGAGGCCGACGCCGAGGATGGCGAGGAAGCTGTTGCGAAGCCCAAAACTCAACGTCTCATGGACGACAGCCGTTTCGGCAAACTATTCGAAGACGAGGATTTCCAGATCGACGAGACCAGCCGAGAATTCGCCATGCACAACCCCTCCTCCGTCCCGAACGGTGGTGCTGCCACCAGCGAGAGGAAGCCTCGCGGTCTCACAGCTGTCGAAGAGGAAGACCTCATGGACATCAAGGGCAGCTCGGACGAGGACGACGACGAGGACGACGAGGATGCACAGGCAGAAGCCGAAGCACTCCGTGCACGCCAGCGTGGCGGACGCGGCGGCCGCGAAGGCGACAAAGCCGATGACAAGAGGCGCATGGGCTCTTCCAACTACAAGAAGGCGGGCCACAAGAACCGCGAGCCGCAGATGCAAGTCTCGTCTTCGGGCAAAGACGCTCGTCGGCAAAAGGAGCGTGCAGGCAGATCTTTCGGCGATCTGGCCTCGCGTACGCCGGCTTCGAGTGGTAGGCAGAGCGGCGGAGGCAGAGGTGACGCAGTCGGCGCCAAGGAGGTCACATTCGCACCGACCAAGGTGGAGAAGAAGCGTCCATCTAACTCGGAAGGCGGAAATGGCAGAGATTCCGCAAGGGGCAAGTCCAACAAGGATAGACGAAGCGCCAGTAACAACACATTCAGAGGAATGTAGTGGAATGGCGGCCTCGGGATTGTCTGAAAGGTTGTTGTTCGTGGTGGTGGTCTCGCTTTCTCTTTTCAGCATGGCGTTGGGGAATGTTAGTATGCATTGCATGGTAGAAATCTAGTATAGACAAGGCACTTTGAAAAGTCGGATGTATCGATATTGAACTGAGCACTGCTCTTGAAGATCTGCTCTTCGAGATTATTACAAAACGCTGGTGTCGACTCTAAAGTCATACCCAAGACAGAATTCCAACATGATTCGTTACTTCACCTAAACTCCACCTAAGTGTACCAGGTCGGCTCCGGCCTCTCGCCCAACAGCTTCCAAGACCCAACCTCCCTGCGCTTATAAGCCACCGGATCATGCAGAGTATGCGTCCTCACATCCCTCCAATATCTATCAAACCCATACTTCTTCCCCGTGGCCCTCGAGCCCAGAACCTCAAACACCCCGCTCGTGACCTCAAGCCCAACATCCGTGCTGACGACTTTGCCGCTCGCGACCAGAGCCGCCAACTCGCCACGTCGAGCAGCAGTAACAGTACTCCTCGTAGCCGAAGCTGGAGTATTGCCGTTCATGACATCCTCAAGGAACGTTGAACCATGCTGCCCGCCCTCGCGGTACACAGCAGTGAGCTCAGACCCTACACGATCGAGCAGGGCTTCTGCTGCAAGCAAATGTGAGTGCCAGCCGCCGTACCGCTCCAAGATGTAGAACTCCTCGGTGGCACGGTCTTTGTTGTCGCCGCCGAAGGGCCACGCGCGAGTGCTTTTCGAAGTGTAAGCGGCGGCGGTGTCGAGGGCTCCTTGAGCTATTCCTAGGTAGAAGTTGCTGAAGACTAATTGGATTGTGGGGAGCAGCAAGGTGGCGAAGGGGAGGCCTAGGACGGAGGGGATGGGTCGTTTTGTGGCGGCGTCCCAGCCTAGGGCGTCGGTCCAGGGGACGCGGATGTTGGTGATGCTGACGCCGCCGGATTCCGTGAGGCGGAGGCCGATGTTGTCCCAGTTGTGGGCGAACCTGGTGATGAGAGTCAGAGAGTGTTGGGGGGTGGTTGTAGCAGAGGTGACTTACTGCATGCCGTCTTGTCTGGTGTTGACGAAGGTGAAGATGTGGTCGTCGGTGCCTTCGAGGACGCCTTCTAAGACTGTGAGGTCAGACACAACTCCACCAGTGTTGAAATTCTTGGAGCCGTTGAAGACGATCTCATCGCCATCCGATGTGATCTTGAGATCGCTGTCCCGTGGGTTGACGGCGCCTCCGACGAACTAGAATGGAACGATTAGACGATATCTCGTCAAGTCTTACAAGGTCGATCTCACCAAGTTCTGCTCAATGAGTACTTTCTGGACACTCTTCGCCTGATCTTCAGTACCCACTACGTTCGCAGTGGTCGACCACAGCAAATGATAGCCCAGCAGCATGCCAATCGATCCATCAGCCTTCGCTACCTCGCGGATGGTCTTGTATGCTGTGTCCCAAGGTTCACCTCCTCCTCCGTAGGCTTTGGGTCCCAGGACTTTGAGGAGGCCAGAGGACTTCAACAGTGAGATCTCCGCAGCTGGCGCTTTGTTGGCGATGTCTCTTTGCGGTGCATCTTGGCTGAGAATCACGGCCACTTGTCGTGCTCTCTCGACCCACTCGGCTTGACCAGAGGGTAGGCCTTGTTCTTGGAACTTCTTGTGGTGGGCATCGTAGACTGCGGGATTAGTGTACTCGCGGGTTCCTTTTGAAGACATCTTAAAACTAAGTGTGTTGTGGCAGAGAAGGATGATATTCAAAGATTTGATACCCTGATCCGCGGGCATTGAGATGATCATTTATGCACTTCCCTATAAGCTCGCGGTATGTCGATCCCTATGGCACCATGAGATGGCGACAGATGCCGTGAGCACGAAAGCGAATAACGCCATCAAGCTCCAATGATGAGCTTTGTATCGTGGGAAGTACCTTTCCTCTAGTCCGGTAAGGCTACAGTTCGAGAGCTTATATGCACAAGTCACGGCATGGAGAACAACACATGTCTGGAAAACATGGCGGATCTGAACACGTTCTTACCGCGGTCTGTGATGAACGCGCTCGGAGTTGACTTGACCTGCGCGTGTGTTAAAAGTTCGGGACTTGCGATCTTGGCTTGCTTCCAAGGTTCCCCTCCCTCCTCTTCTGAGTCCTTTCTGTCTCTCTTCACAGCACCATCCCACTATCCATCACACTACTTTTCTTAACAAAACTGAGAGCATGGCATTAGTAGGTGTCTCATCTAAGGTGGGTAGACTCGCGGGGATCGTTTGTACTATGGAATTGCAGAGACTCGGCCTCTTTCCAGTCCTTTCAGGTCGCTCGGCTCGGCATCATACCAGAAAACACAGAACTGCAGCTAACCGACCTTCCAGACTTCGGATAGCAAACTCTTGGACGATTTCGCAAATATTCCCGACGCTTGACCGTTCCATCCGATGCTTCGTAGTAGTCTGGCAGCACTCATGCCGCTGTATTGCGTAAAGTCGCCGGTGAAGGAAGTGAAGGGAAAACGGCACTTCACTTCACTTCACTTCACAAGCGGCCTCTGACAGTCCCTCGTCGTTATGCTACCTATCCAATTGGAACCGATAGCAACATGTGCCGTGCACACTGTCACTATCAGGATCCGTGCCTCGAATCATCAGTGAAGATGTTGTATGGGCAAACGCGAAACCGCTCTCTGACTTCACTCGAAGAGTAAGTGCAGTTACCCGCTCTGTGATTCGCCCTGCTGCCTTTGGCCGTCTAATCAGGCACCGTTGCATGTGACACCAAAGTCGACGTCACGGGTTCTTCTCGTTTGTGTACCCGTTTTCCATTTATCAACTGATCCGCCTCGCTCCCTCACGACAACATAAACACAACACCCGACTTCTCACTACTACACCAAACCAACCCGCCCGCAACCCTCCAACATACTCATCACTCTCGTCACCCGCCCGTTCCAGCTCATCTTCGCCGTCATCGTCCTCGGCCTCTCCGTAAACGCCGCGAAATGGCAGAAGTTTGACTCGGTGCCTGCGACCACTGCCTATGCGGCGTTCGCAGGCGGCTCCGCCGTGCTCGTCAGCCTCGTGGGCTTCGCCGCCATCTTCATCTCTGCCATCCCGGCTCTCGTCATGTCGATGGCTGACGGCTTGGCTGCCATTCTCCTACTTGCCGGTGGCATCGTAAGTCCATGGGATTATCCTCATTCAGCCTGAACAGCAGCTAACTTTGTGCGACAAGGCTTACGCAATCAAGATCCCCGACGCCGACTGTGGCGACCCGGACTCGTACATTCCGAGTTCCGACGATCTCCTGAGCGGTGGTTGCAAAAAGTACAAGGGCGAGAACTACTGCGGTATCTTCTACGAAGACAACTTCCACACCGCAGTCGTTAGACGCTGCGAAATCATCAAATCGGACGCTGCTTTCCTCTTCTTGGGATTCGCTGCTTGCGTTGGCGTGGCGTTCATCTTCTACCTGGCTCACAAGCGTGGCCACAGCATCTGAACGAACCGCTCAAGAATGGTGTGAAGAAACGATACCGTTGGGCCTCATGCTGCTTGTGCATGACAATGCAGTCTTTCACATACTAGCGAACTGGTGGATTGGCTTACTGAAAGATTGAACGGGGAGTAATGGAAGAAGTTCACTTTGTTGATGCTGCCACTGTCGGCATAACATGCGTTCTCATCGATGTAGTCTTTTTTAGCCTCTCGAATGATCGCCCTATTGTTGCAACTCTGAGCTCCACTTTTGACCTCACCTACCATGTCTATGACCTATGTGCGGGGTACCATCATGCGGGTACCTTGTTGACGGCGGCCAGCATGTGAATTGTCATCGGAGGTCCATGAAACGGTCTTCGGTTCGTGAACTCTTTCAAATAAGTGCTGATAGATAGCCTGAACCCTCTCAGTACTTCCTCACATCCCACCCACACAATCTCAAATTTACTTGAAAGAACGCAAACAACACCGCCAACGAACACAATGGTCCCAGACACGACCAAACAATCCGCCATCCACTGGCCCACCCGCTACCTCCCGGGCACAACCGACAACTTCACCTCTAACGAAGTAATCGCCACCGGAATCGCCGCCTCCCAAATCTGGGCCCAGCTAAGCGACATCTCCCAATGGCAATCCTACTACCCCAACTGCGCCTCCATAACCCCACCCACCTCCGGTCCCAGCCTCGAAAAAGGCGACATCTTCCACTTCAGCACCTTCGGCTTCCCCGTCCTCGAATCGCACGTCAAAGAATCTGTCGCACCTAGCCACGGACAAGCTGGCAGGATCGCTTGGAGTGCTGCTCTAGAGGGTGGCAAGGACGAGGCCGTGGACGTCTACCACGCTTGGCTTGTTGAGGATTTGAGCGAGGGGAGGGTGCGGATTTTGACTCAGGAGAGTCAGATTGGGAAACCGGCGAAGGAGCTGGCTGGCAAGAAGCCGAACATGATGTTGTTGGGCCATCAGGATTGGTTGGATGGGTTGGTTGCTAAGGCGAGGGGGGAGGAAGTCAAGAAGGAGGAGACGAATTTGGCAAAAGCTGGGTTGCTGGCTTATTGAGCGAAGTTGGTTACGGGTATGAAGTGGACCGGAGGATGACGCGACACGGCTTACCATCATCCTATCATGAACAGCGTTCCGTACCATCTCTAGTCAAACCGGTCGGAATCAGACCAGTAGTTCACACAAACCATAACCACGGTCCCGGCAAACACACCACCAGTAGCATACAATTCATTCCACGACTTCGTCTTCGGCTTCCCGGTCAGCCAATCGCGAAGAAACTCCTGCGACCAGACTTTGTAGAGAATATACGCAAGGAAAGCCGACATAGCCACAACCATAGCAAACGCGAAGCTGGCCATCACGTAGTTTTTTCGCGTAAATTCGTGCGTAAGATGGAGGACTGCTCGGCAGAATGTGAGCACAAAGCCAGTGTAGTTGCCCTTCATCGCTGCGAGTTGGAAGCGCTCGGCGATCTCGAATAGCGGCTTGCGGCATGTTGGGCAGGTATTTTGAATTTTCTCGCCGGTCGTCATTAGCTTGATGCATGCAAGGCAGAACCGGTGGCCGCAGGAGAGTTCGGCTTGGCTTTGGTCGTCTTCCCAGCAGATCATACACTCCGTTGGCGAGTCGGCGGGTGCTTTGATCTTGAGATTTCGCATGAACTCTGAGTGGGAGGGTAGGTCTTTGGCAGCGAGCGATCCGGGTATCAGGTTCCAGATAGTGTAGCCTATCGCCAAGTTGAAGGATAAGAGCGGTTGCTTGAAGTGATGTAAAGTCACACAGGCAAGGCTCGTGGCGAGGTCCGCCGCGTAATATGGCCAAGCTTTGCGGCCTAGTTGTAGAAGTAAGAGGCACAGAAATGCGTATGTGGTCGCGACCATGTATGGCACGAGATGCTCCATAGATCTCGGATCTAGACGCATTCTTCGCATCGGATAGAACCGCATTGGCCTGCCGTTGATGGCCTGAACGTAAGAATCGTCCATGGTGGGTGTTGGGACTCCGGAATGAGTTGTTGAAGCGAAGCGTCCCGGCTTGTTGTACTGCGAATATTTCCGTCGTTGTTTCGGAGAGGTAAAGGTTTGTTCATTTTGTCGAGCAAGGATATAAGCTACCGAAGGATCCGTTAGCTCCACTTACCCGATATCAGATGTATCGACCGAAGCACGACCGGTAGACTATGAGAGTCGGATAAGACTAGTTGCCTAATGAAGTAACCTAAGTAACTAAGTAGTTTGCCTGACGTGCAACAAGATTAGCATCCTTCTACGGGTATCATCACTTATCTACGTGTTTTATGGGACTTCTTACCAGCATCAGGAGCTCAGAGTGCGCACGCAGCCGACGTACTCATGACCAACAT
>Ga0265780_10004026_pt1 | contig 19104 bp, 13 predicted proteins | sample P1T30metagenome_FD_192432 | JGI IMG/M metagenome (GOLD analysis project Ga0265780, IMG submission 192432) | Plant litter microbial communities from East Loma Ridge, Irvine, California - P1 T30 | ecosystem: Environmental > Terrestrial > Plant litter > Unclassified | place: USA: California...
CATTGAGACACCTAAAAAAATACGAAAAGGAAACGGGCACAAGGTTTCCATCATCAAAGCCAGCGGTCATAATCTGAAAGATGTTTCGGTAGATTTCCCGTTAGGCAAGCTGATTGCCGTAACTGGTGTATCCGGTAGTGGTAAATCCAGCCTGATCACGGAAACCCTATACCCAATTTTAAACCATCACTTCTTCAGAGCGAAGAAACATCCATTGCCATACGAGAAAATCACTGGATTAAAGGATATCGATAAAGTTATCGAAATTGATCAGGCGCCGATCGGACGTACACCACGATCTAACCCCTCAACCTATACCGGTGTGTTTTCAGATATCCGCAACCTGTACGTACAGTTGCCGGAAGCAAAGATCCGGGGTTATAAACCGGGACGATTCTCCTTCAATGTAAAAGGCGGGCGTTGTGAAACCTGCCAGGGTGCAGGTATGAAGGTCATTGAAATGAACTTCCTGCCAGATGTATCTGTTCCATGTGAAGAGTGTGGTGGCAGAAGGTACAACCGTGAGACGCTGGAAGTGCGCTATCGTGGAAAGTCGATCAGTGATGTGCTGGACATGAGTATTGAAGACGCCTGTGCTTTCTTCGAGAACATGCCTGCAATTTATCGTAAGATCAAAACCTTGAAAGATGTTGGCTTGGGCTACATCACACTGGGACAATCCTCAACTACCTTATCCGGTGGAGAGGCGCAGAGGGTGAAGCTGGCCACGGAACTTTCTAAAAAAGATACTGGCAGTACGTTTTACATTCTTGATGAACCAACTACAGGTTTACACTTCGAAGATATTAACGTATTATTAGGTGTATTACAAGAACTGGTGGATAAAGGCAATACCGTTTTGGTTATTGAGCATAACCTCGACGTGGTGAAAGTTGCCGACTGGGTGATCGACCTTGGAGAGGAAGGCGGTGCCGGTGGTGGACGTATCCTCTTTGAGGGAACGCCAGAAGGCTTGATACAAAATCCGATAAGTTTAACGGGTAAATTCCTTAAAAAAGAAATGGAGGGCTAAGATGTACCATAAGATCCTGAGTAATTATCTTCCTGATACCTCCGCACCAGCTGCGGTAACGGTAGGAGAAGGGCTGACCAGCACAGCCGTATACAAGTTAGTTACTGTTCAGGATGTAAAAAGGTTGATCAAACCCCGGAAGTCATTTAGTCACAAAGGCACCTATGGTCATGCTTTACTCATTGCAGGGCAGGAGCAGACCATGGGTGCTGCGCTGCTTTGCGCTACAGGATGTTTATATGCTGGCGCAGGACTAACCACCGCATCTATTCCCGCTTCCGGCTTAACGGCTTTAAATACTGCATTACCGGAAGTCATGTACCTGAGTCGTGAAGCTGTAACGGATCCTTCCAAACTCGAGAAGTTCAACAGCATCGCCGTAGGTCCTGGATTAGGTAAAGATGAACCTGTAGCCGCTTTATTGGAGGCGGCATTTGCCAGGAAAAAACCATTGGTGATTGATGCAGATGCCATTAATCTGCTTGCAAAAGACCCCGAGCAGCTAAGTAGTATTCCGGCAGGATCTGTGCTTACCCCACATGTAAAAGAATTTGATGGCTTATTTGGCGAACATCATACCTGGTTCCATCGGATACAGACTGGAAGGGAGATGGCCAAGAAACACCAGATCGTAATTGTACTCAAAAACGAATATACCTTTATTATAGATCAGCGCTCCAACGTGTTCATCAACCAGACCGGAAATTCTGCAATGGCGCAGGGCGGAATGGGCGATGTGTTGACCGGTGTCATTGCTGCGCTCATTGCTCAAGGATATTCCAGTTCAGATGCTGCTGTATTGGGGGTATATGTGCATGGTAGTTCAGGGGACGGATTAGCAACAACACGTTTCGTAGTGACTGCAACACAGGTTGCCAGACATATTCCGGAAGTGCTAAAAAATCTGCTTAAATAGATACCCCTGCAAATACAACCATGTTCTCCATGGTCGGGTTTACACTGCCACCGCGTTTTTCCAGCGTTACTGCAAAAGCCTCTGCTTTGCCAACTTCTTTCATTCTAAGTAACAATTGTGCACTGTCGGTCTTCATGTCGAAAACGCCAAGGTCTACAGGTTTTCCAGCAACGATGGCCCAAAGTTGGTATTGATGTGCCTGATCATGCTCCGGCAGTTTCATTCTGGATTTATCCAACATCACATCCTGACTCTTTCTATTCCAGTAAACCATCATTTTAGAAGCCGGAGAGGTCTTTGTGCCACCCAATGGGACTATGGCCCAATTTGGATCATCGACCATATCTGCAACGGTTTGAAGTTCGGCATTGGTCTGCTTTAACACATTCATTCCAGAAGCGTAGCGATCTTTTTCGGTTCTCAGCGCGATGATCTGTTCTTCGGCCTGATTTAGTCTGGAATGTGCATTGATCAAGGCGATGCCGCTAACAACAAGGAGCGCTATGCAGGCGGCAAGTGCATACTGCAACGGCCTGTTAGAACGCTGGCTAAGTGCTACCGGAGCTGGTGGCTGGATCTTGAAAGAAGTTTGATGTACAGGACTGAGCTTTGCTTCAAGCGCTTCGAAAAGATTCGGGCTTGGCTCAACCGCATTTTCCAGCGCATAACGTTCCAGTGCGATCTCGATCGCTTCCAGCTCCTGCCTGATTTCAGGAGAAGCTGCAGCCCGCCTTTCAACTTCCAGCATTTCAGGTGCAGACAGCTGCCCTAAAACATAGAGTTCAAGGATTCCGGATTCGATATATGCGCTACTGTCTTCCACTAGTTAAACTGCTTTCTTAATTCTATAATTGCCAATCTTATCCTGGTTTTTACCGTGCCCAAGGGGAGGTTTAAGGCCTCTGCCGCTTCTACATGGGTAAATCCATTATAATATACCATCTCCAGCACGCTGGCAAGTTCAGGTTTCAGCCCTGATACCAGATCGCGCAATCCCAATAGTTCAATGTTAATGATTTGTTTTTTTTGATTATCAATAACAGCTACGTTATTTTCAATGTCCTGGTTTTTACCTTCATTCTTAAAGTCCTTGGAGCGAAGCTTATCAATGGCCAAATTCCGGGCGATGTTCATCATCCAGGTAAACAGCCGTCCTTTGGTGGCATCATATTTATCTGATGCATTCCAGATTTTAAGAAAGGTTTCTTGTAGCAGGTCTTCCGCCAACTCGGTATGTTGGGTGATCCTTAAGATGACACCAAGCAATGCAGCACCATACATATCGTACAAAGCACGCATGGCAATGATGTCTCGGCGGCTTAAGGCCTCAACAAGTGCTTCTTCTGATAGTTTAATTTTCGCTGGAGTTGTCAAGATTGCTTGGAATACCTGATCAACAACAAGAAGGTTAAGCTTTTGTTTTAGAAGTCAAACAGATGTTTTTCTGCGTGGTATGAAGAACGTACTAAAGGTCCGCTTTCTACATACTTTAATCCCTTCGCCAATCCCACCTCTTTGTACTTTGCAAACTGATCCGGGTGGATCCAATCTACTACCGGGTGGTGATTTCTTGTTGGCTGCAGGTATTGACCCAGGGTCAGGATGTGTACGCCGTTTGCAACAAGATCATCCATCGCTTCATAAATGTCTTCTTCCGTTTCGCCAAGACCTAGCATAATACCGGTTTTGGTTCTTAGTCCGAATTCAGAAATTCTGCGAAGGCATTCCAGACTTCTGTCGTATTTGGCTTGTATACGTACTTGTTTGGTTAATCTTCTAACGGTCTCCACGTTATGCGACATCACTTCCGGGCGTTCTTCAAGCACGCGGTACAAATTGTCCCAAATGCCTCTGAAATCGGGAATTAAGGTTTCTAAAGTTGTCTGTGGACTTTCGCGGCGAATGGCTTTCAGTGTTTCTGCCCAGATGATGGAACCACCATCCTTCAGGTCATCGCGATCTACAGAGGTGATTACGCAATGTTTTACCTGCATCAACTTTACGGACTCCGCTACACGATTTGGTTCACCCAGATCTACAGCTAGCGGACGACCAGTAGCCACAGCACAGAAGGAGCATGATCGGGTGCAAATGTTACCCAGAATCATGAAGGTTGCAGTTCCGGCACCCCAGCACTCACCCATATTCGGGCAATTTCCACTCTCACAAATGGTATGTAGCTTATGTGTGTCAACCAGACTGCGGACTTGCGCATATTCTTTACCTACTGGAAGTTTAACTCTTAGCCAGTCAGGTTTACGTTGTACGGGATTCGCTGAAACAACCGGAAGTTCAATCATATTACAAAGTTAAGCAATAGGTTTGAATAGTTATATAAGTGGGGATTTTGAATGTAATTGGATCGTAATAAGAATGCGGGACGATTATAGCGTTTAATGGCTGTTGAAGGGCTCTTAAATGTGTATCGTTCGCCTGGAGCCGAACAATAGGCGAACAATAGGCGGCGAAGAGGCGAAGAAGAGGCGGTTAAGGCCCAAGGTGAATAGCAGGAATTGTCAACTTGGGCCTTGCTGCTTAATGCGCAAAGCATGTATAAAGCGAGCATTTTGAAACATGGAATGGTGCATGTCCAACAGATACATAGCATAGACATCTTGCCTTTGGCCGGTATATGCCACTTTGGGAGGAGTATTTATTGTTCTTGCCCTACTCTGGGCATGGAAAGTAGATGGATTTAAGTCTGATAAATATGATATTATAGGCGCATCAATTGCGCTAATTGGTGCGTGTATCATTATTTACATGCCTCGGAGTACATAAGAAAAGCAGGGAAAAACCCTGCTTACCCGTTATTAGAATTTCATTTTTTGTATCCTCACCGCATTGAGTATTGCAAGAAGGGCAACACCAACATCAGCAATAACAGCTTCCCAAAGGTTAGCAACTCCGCCTGCGCCAAGAACCAGGACAATAACCTTCACAACCATAGCAATAGTTATGTTCTGCCAAACAACTTGACTAGTAATTTTACCCACTTTAATTGCCGTTGTAATTTTTGACGGCTGATCATTTTGGATTACAATATCAGCGGTTTCAATGGTGGCGTCACTTCCAAGTCCACCCATGGCAATGCCTGCGTCAGCTAAGGCCACAACAGGTGCATCGTTTACCCCGTCACCCACAAAAGCGATCCTGTTTCCTGCATCTTTAAAAGCCTGAACTTTTTCGACTTTTTCTTCAGGCAATAAATCTCCGTAAGCTTGGTCAATGCCAATCGCTTTAGCAACCTTATCTACTACAGCCTGCTTATCCCCGGACAACATGACCGTTTTGATTTTAAGACCCTGCATCTGCTCGATAGCCTGTTTTGCGTCTGCTTTAATTTCATCAGCAATAGTAATGTACCCTTCATATTTGTCATTTACTGCGATCACTACCACAGTATCAACCAACAAGTCTACTTCCGAAGGATAGGATACACTGAACTTTTTAAGGAGCTTCACGTTTCCGGCAAGGATCATCTTTCCCTCAACGGTTCCTTTTAAACCATGTCCTGAGATTTCTTCTACATTTTCCACTTTTAATCCTGCAAGTTTCTCTCCTGCATATTCAACAACAGCCATAGCTATTGGGTGAGTAGAATTAAGTTCAATCGCAGCTGCAATTCTGACCAGTTCAGTTTCATCAAAATCCTGGGTAATTACTTCCTGTACCTTAAATACGCCTTTGGTTAAAGTTCCGGTCTTATCCATAATAACCATATTGACTTTGGTCATTACATCTAAAAAGTTGGATCCTTTAAATAGTATTCCATTTCGAGAAGCGAGGCCGATGCCGCCAAAATAGCCTAATGGTATGGATACCACCAGCGCACAAGGACAACTGATTACTAAAAATACCAATGCCCTGTAAAACCATTGATGAAAGTTATAGGAATCAGTGAAAAAGTAAGGAGCAAAGCAGACCAGCAGCGCCAGTGCAAAAACAATGGGGGTGTAGACCTTGGCAAACCTGCTGATAAAAAGTTGCGTCTTTGATTTTCTTGCGGTGGCATCCTGTACCATCTCCAAAATCTTACTAAGCTTACTGTCTTTAAACAAGGCTTTTACCTGCACTTCACTTACTCTGTCCAGGTTAATCATGCCCGCAAATACTTTCTCACCTCTGCGTTTGGTGTCAGGTTTGCTTTCCCCTGTCAGTGCTGCAGTATTAAAAGTTGCTGCATCTGAAAATAACTCTCCGTCTAGTGCTACTTTTTCACCGGCCTTTACCTGAATGATCTCGTCCACTTTAACGGTTTTTGGGTCTACCTCAGTCGGGTTACCATTTCTGATAACTGTTACCCTATCCGGCCTGATATCCAGTAGCGCCTTAATGCTTCTTTTGGCGCGATCTACAGCTGCATCCTGGAACCACTCGCCGATGGAGTAAAATACCATCACTGCTACGCCCTCGCTGTACGAACCGATACTGAATGCCCCAACCGTTGCAACGGTCATGAGAAAAAACTCATTAAAAAAATCAAAGCGCTTTGCCTTGCGCCAGGCTAGACCTATGACATTGTAGCCCGACAGCATAAACGCTGCAAAGTAAATGATCAGGTTTACAGGAAATGGCGGCACAAATTTAAACCCGTATTCCAGTACGAGCATAAGCACTAAAATCAGCAGAGCGGTCAGCAAGGGCCAATGCCCTCGCCATCCATCTTCTTTTTCCTCTGATTCTTGCTCGAGGCTTAAAGATCCTTCTTCCTCATTATATTCAATACTTTCTGCTGCCCTGGTCTTTTGAGGCTGCTGATCGCTTCCGCAACATTCCTTGCTCATATCTTATATATTTAGCAAGCTGTTTAGAGCCTGAATTTTATGCCTCCGTTAATTACAAATCCATCTACCGGCGCATAAATATCCCGAAATACGGGATTAGTGATGCTGCCCGTATAGATAGTGTCAAACTTGGTTTGACGCGTATCAGTCAGGTTTTCGAAGTTGATAAACAGCGAAAAGCGTTCCCATATCTTTTCAGCCATAAAACCTGTCGTCCAGTACCCTTTACCTATTCCGCCATCATTCAGCTGTTGTGGACTAAAATAATAAGCTTCTAAGCCTACTTTCCATTTATCTTCAACCTCATACATCAGCACATTGTTCACTCGGTGACGTGAAACAAGCGGATATGTAGTAACTGTTTTGCCGATATCCTGTTTAACATCAGCAAGGGTATAACCTACAAAAAGCTTAAAATCACCATAAGTCAGTTTGACGTTGGTTTCCATTCCTTTCGTATTTAGATTTCCTTGGGGTTGCAGATAAGCCAGATCACCGGTTTCAAGCGGGGTAAGCAGTATAGGATGATTTATACGCGTGTAAAAAAACATTTGATTGATGCTGAATCCGACCGCTCCACCAAAAATAGCAGTACGGTAATTGATATCATAGTTAGCTCCGTATGACCGCTCAGCCTGAGTATTTTTTACGTCAATGGGCAGCACATTTCGGAACTGAATGCGCTCAGCATCTTCTGTAAATACGGTAGGGGCTTTATAACCAAGGCCGCCACCTAAACGGGTAGACAGATGGTCGCTGATCTTCCATAATCCTGAGATTCTTGGTAAAAAGAAAAAGCCGTAATTGTTATGGTAGTCACCCCTTACACCAGTTTCCAAAGTTACCCTCGGGCTAAGGTCAAGCGTGTTTTGTACAAAGCCGCCAATGGTATTGTGGGTATAGCTGCGCAAAAGTAAAGTGCTGTTTTTATCCTCGCCAAAATGATCGGTCAGGAAATTAAGTCCTGCTACCCAATCTGATTTTTCACCTGTCCGGGTATAGTTAGCCTCGCTGTAAGAAGAAACCTGTGCGCCCGAAAAACGATATTCCGGCAGGATAATGGTGCGGTCAAAATAACTAACGCTGTTTTTAAAAGTCAGCTTTTCCTTATCATTCAGTTGATGATCAAGCTGTACCTGGCTGCTGTACCGGCCTGTTTTATTCTGCTCAAAGTAAGAATGCTGCGAGCTACCCCGGCCTTCGATATATTCCATATCGCCGCCAATTCTGTTTTCTACAGTAGCGTTGACACCTACATTAAGCGTAGTCTGGTCATTCAGATACACCCACAATTTAGGGTTCAGCGTATAGCGGTTAAACTTAGGGATGGCCGTTAAGCCAATCTCCGACGGATCATAAGGCGAACCGTGGTTATAGGCTGCATAGACGGTCGCTCCTATTTTTTTAAACTTCTGGCTGTAGAACATGCTGGCATCAAGTCCCTTTGCTGATGTACCATTTAAAAGAAAGTCCAATTGACGTTCATCTGTGGGCTTTTTGGATACCAGGTTAACTAAACCGGCAATGGCGCCTCCCCCATACAGGGTTGAGGATGATCCTTTAACAACTTCTACCTGTTGTAAGTCAAGTGGTGCAATTTGGAGTAAGCCCAGACCGCCTGAAAAACCGGAATATAACGGAAAGCCGTCACGTATCATCTGCGTGTACTTCCCGTCTAACCCTTGTATGCGGATAGCAGCATTGCCGCTCGTGGCCGATGTTTGCTGCGTTTGGATACCGGTGCTTTCAGCTAGCAGCATCCGGATATCTCCAGGCTTCATGTTACCTTTTTCTTCCAGTTCCTCACCCGATATCACTTCTACACGCGTTGGAATATTAGCTATAGTTCGGCTGCTGCGTGTGGCCGATACGGTAACTTCCGATAGTTCCTCGCCTTCGCCTTTTCCACTTGGAATAAGTTGTATGGCAATTAGTTCGAAATTTGTTAATGGGAAAGTAAGCGTATCCAGTTTAGTTTCATAGCCCACATAGCTGAACTGCAAAACTTGCACGCCATTAGGAATGCCTGTTAAGGTAATAAGTCCGTTTGTATCGGCAGTAGCGCCTTTGGTGGTGCCTTGTAAAAGTACGGTTGCACCAATCAAGGGTTCATTAGTTTTACCGTCCTTGATAACGGCCTTGAATGTATTTTGAGAAAAAGCTAAAGTAGTATATAGGAGTGCTGCTACGAGCAAAAAAAGTCGTTTCATTAAAATGTTTGATTAAGTTAATACCAGAAATTTTAACCATAAGTATGGCTATACAAATGTATTAACCTAGCCGTGGGGGCTGCCAAACAGCAAAGATAATCTCTTGAAAATCTGGTTGAAGGTAAAACGCATTTCCGGACACCGTGCTTCCAACGAGGAAATCTATGTTAAAAACGACTTTCTTAACCGCAACAAAGCCAACGCATGAACCGCAGGTGAAGAAGGGTGAACACCCATGACAATCTTTTTCTTTAGGAGTACTATTCTTCGCCTGGCTTTTTTCTACTGCATGCTCGCCATCACAATCGCGGTCTACGCAACAGGGGTTTGCTGAAAGCAACACCACGTATAGGGAGAACAACAGGCAGATAAATTTCACATTTCAAAGATAGGCATTCAAGTTAATATCTGTCCAACAACAGAAAAATGACTTGGAAGCATAAAAGAAGATAGCTCTAAAATTAGGTGCTCGCACTTCTTGGACTTCATTGATAGCAGCGCCCCTTTTTCTGGGAGCAAAAGGCATCGAGGCAGACTTTCCAAATAAGGTTCCAAAGATGGGAAAGACCTATGTCACCCAGAGTGCGTCAGCTTCACTAATCTGTTACTATAGCTATAGTCCCGATGCATTAACAGCTGGTAAGTCGCTTAAAACATGTTTGGCAATCTCGGCCTCTATAAGAATATCTTTAGGTATGGGTCTTTGTTTTTCAGGTTCTTTTGCAATCAACTGGTATAGCAGCCCGGCCATTTCAGAGATGGGCAAGCAATAGTCTACCTTAATTTGGTTCAGCACATTTTGGGTCATATCCCGATGCTGTGCATCTTCAGGATCCTGCACGATGCAAATGCCCCCACATCTTTGAATTACCTTCATTCCGGATGTTCCGTCATCCAGGTATCCGGTCAGTAATATTCCAATTGTTACTTTTAAGATCTCATCCATTTTCTAAATGGTCTGTCAAAATTTTTGACCGGAAGTGCACTCAGCTTGATTATCCTTACAGGATCCAGAGAATGTTAAAGTTTAGCGGGCTGGAAATTGTGCATATAGTTACAAAACTTTAGGCTTCGGAATTACTATTTTGATCTTAGTTCCACTTGCAGCATCCGATACAATTGTCAATTCGCCATTAAGTAGTTTGATTTTGCTCCGGATAGAAGCTAAACCAATGCCATGTCTGCCACCCTTAGATCTATCCATGCCACATCCATTATCACTCACCTGTATTGTGATTTCCGTAGCATCTGCTTTCAGGTCAATATTGACCGCTGTCGCTTTCGCATGTTTCACTACGTTGGTAACAAGCTCCTGGACGGTACGATAAACAACAAGCTCAAGGTATTTATCCATGCGTTCATCTAAACCCTCAATCACATAGAAACAGTCAACATCACCATGAGATTGCTGGCAAATATCCTCAATCGCAGCTACAAGTCCGAAATTTTCGAGTACCGTAGGCATCAGCTCATATGAAATGCGCCGGGTTTGGTCTATGGCACTCGTCAGCAGCTTACCCGTAAAGATTTTTGATTCCTCAAACTGTTTTTCAGCCATGCTTTGTGATAGCTGCATAAATTTGAATTTAATGGAAAAGAGCAGCTGTCCCAATCCGTTATGCAGACTTTCGGAAATACGATGCCGCTCTTCTTCTACAGTGCTCAGTGAGACACGGAAAATCTCCAGCTGCTGCTCAGCTTCTAAATTTCTTATTTTCTCCTCGACAGCCAGCCTGTCGGTCACATCTAAGGCTACACCAAGTACTTTACTAGGAAGGCCATCATTGTCCCTGATAAGGGTCGATTTAAGCTGGAGCGTTTTTGTCCTGTTTTCGACTAATACCTCCAGTGTATCTGCAAAATCTTCACCCCCGTTTTTCAGATGCATTGTAAAACGTTCCGCTGCTGCTCGCCCTATTTCGGTGGCAAACTGCAGGTATGTGTCAGGTACGACCTTAGTTTCTTTATTCAAATTGAACAGCCGATACATTCCCTCAGACCAAATGAACCTTCCGCTTTGCAAATCGTAATCCCAGCTTCCCATCTGGGCGAGGTTTTCTGCCTGTTGCAAAAGCAAATAATTTTTAAAACGTTCCTCATCTGCTGTTTTGCGATCCGTTATATCGATGTTTACCGCCACTACACCATCATGTAATTTCACAAACATACAGGCGTACCACCTGTTAAAGTCTTCATATGGATAAAAATATTCAGCTTGATGTGGCTTTGTGGTTTCAATGGTTTTAACGATTAGATCAAACAACACTGATTGCTTCATCCCGGGATATTCCTTTACGAAGTGCTTACCTACTAGGTCGGTACGACCGAGCACTCTTTCATGTTCTTTATTGACCAGCTTAACCTCCAGATCATTCACCTGGCCATTGCTGTCTCGTACGGCCTCCATGATAGATATTTGCATAAGCGAAGTGTCAAGAACTGATTGCAGCTGATCGCGACTTTCCTTTAACTGCGCTGTTCGATCATTTACCTCCTGCTCCAGCCGGGCACTAAAATGTTGCAACTGCTCTTCTGCGGTTTTGCGAAGGGTAATGTCACTTGCAGCGCCAAGCCATTCCTTTATGTTTTCCTGTTCATCCAAAAGTGGTACTGCCCTTGAAAAAGTCCAACCTATGGATCCGTCCAGCTTAAAGACTTTATGCTCAAGTTCAAATTTTTTTTTCTCCCGGATTGCCGCTTCAACTGCTTCAATCACTCTTGCCTGTTCTTGTTTAGGGATGTAAATTTCTAACCAGTCACCCGTTGGCTGATTCGGTTTGATCAAGAAGCTATTTCCACTTAAAGATTGCATAAATTTCCAGTCCGGGCTCATCCGGTAGATCATGTCAGCGCTATTTGATACAAAAGTTCGCAACTGTATCTCACTTTCACGCAAGGTCTTTTCAGCACGTGCTCTTTCCAAAGCATCCCATGTCCGCTCTGCAGTTTCCTGCACAAGCGCTATTTCACTTTGTTTCCATGTACGGGGCATTTTGCTGTGAACCGCCAGTGTTCCCACCCACAAACCGTTTTTAATCAGCGGAACGGCAACATAAGCATTAAAACCGGAACCCGAAATTACGCTCCTTTCTGATGCTGTAATGCCAGGGTCAGTATGGATATCGTGACTTACCTGTATGTTGCCGGCGCGATAACCCTCGTGAAGCCGTTTGCCAAAATCCTGTTGACGAAAAGACCCGATCATAGGTGGCAAGCCATTACCCCATCCCTGATGTATGATGACCATATCACCGGAAGTTTCCCCATAATGCACCTGATTAGCATTTAAATGTTCGCCAAGCAGCTGGCAAGTAATCGTCTGGACTTCTACCGGGTCGGCTACGTGGCGAAGTGCATCACTTAACTTTAAAAGAAATGTTTTGCGCTGTTCACTTTCTTCAAGCTTAGTTTCAACACATTTACGCTCGGTTATATTGTTGAATAAAAATGCAAGTGTCCCTGGAACTCCGGTCGGAAATACCTCAACTGCAAACCATATAGCGAGTTCGGACACATATTCTTCAAAAGCTACCTTTTGACCAGATGATACGACGCTGTCACAAAGTTTAAAGACCCTGACAGCCATACTGGGCATCAGCTCTAAAATCGTTTTTCCTACTACATCTGTAAGACCAGAATGGCGTTTAAAGGCAGGGTTAACCTGCATGTATCTATAATCGCTGTTTTGTCCACCGTGATTCGGCACTTTTTCAAGTAAAGCAAATCCCTGATCTGTGTTTTCAAACAGAAAATTGTAGTATTCTAAGGAAACAGATAGTGGATCACCCTTTATGGTCTCTTTGTTCATAATCTGCTATAATGGGCCTAGGTAAGATGTAAAAGTATTATGAAATCTGAACAGCAAAGCAGCAGTTACGGTTTTCGTAATTTCAAGCTAACCAAAGTCAGGCGAGGACAGATTTATCTCACAAAACCAATTTCTCTTCATGCCGAGAAATTTTTAATAAGTTCAGATCAAAGCCGATGGTGGGATGAAGGTCATTGCACAATAGTATTCGCTATCTAATTGTTGACGATTCTAAAGATTATTATAATTGTGTAACTTGTCTTTAAAACTAGTGTTTTTTGACACAGATAAAAACATCCCGAATGCTAACCATACCTAAACTTGAACTTCTTTTCGAGGACTTTCATACGCCTGCGTTGATCCTGGCCGCAACAGAAAAACTGGAAATATTGAAGGTAAATGATGCCTATCTTGATTTACTGAATAAACCTAAGGATGACCTCTGCGGGCAACCACTCTTTAAAATCTTCCCGGACCAGGACATGGCTAATCCAGAATCCCCCGTTAAAATTACTGCACGTACCATACGGCAGGTGATCGAATCAAAGCAGGCGCAAACAACCGGTGTAGTCGCATACCAGTTGCCAGATCAAGAATCAAAAAGCAGCCGTTTGCGTTTTTTTATGCCTGAATATATGCCCGTGATCAGCGAAAGCGGATCAATTGCCTATATTTTTCATTTTACCCGTGAACTTAACAGAGCACTTGCAAATTGTCCAGACAGAAATGCCGGGCAAAACCTGCCATTTAACAGCTTTATGGAAACCTCGCAAAATCCCTATTTCCTGAGTACAGGTGAAGGTCAGGTCGCAGATGTAAATCAGGCAGCCTGCGACCTGTTTGGTTACGCCAGGGAAGAATTCAAAGAAATTAGAAGGTCTCAGGTATTGGATTATACTGATCAAAGGCTGTCTGCATTGTTGCAAGAGCGGGAACAAACCGGTAAAGCAAGGGGAGAAGTTACTGGAATCAGAAAAAATGGAGAACGCTTTCCGTGTGAATATTCCTCCGTAAAGTTTGAGAATTTAAACGGTGAAAAAAGGTGCTGTACGGAGATCATAGACTTAAGCAGATGGAAGCAGGCAGAAACTAAAGTCAACCAATCGGAAGAGAATCTCCGTGCAATTTTGAACAGTACCTTAGATGGCTTTGTGCTACTGAATACAAATCTCCAGGTTTTGGCATACAACGATAATGCTAGAGATTTTATCTTTTCAAATACGAACTTACAGTCGGTACCCATCGGATCTTCCATATTTGAGTATGTAGATAAAAGCCGGTACTCATACTTCAGTGAAGTAAGCGAGAAGGTACTTGCCGGGGAAACGATTGAATATGAACGAGCCTACGAGCAGCAAACAGGCGAAGTTCAGTGGTTTAATTTTTCCATAAATCCTGTTCGGAGCGGGAGCCACATTACAGGGCTATGCATATCCGCAAGAGATATAACTAAACAAAAAATAGCCGAAGAGGAGCGTGCAAATAGTGAAAAGCGCTTTCGCAGATTGGTGGAGCACAATAGTAGTGCAATAGCTATCCTGTCCGGGCTGGGAAAAGTACTATATGTTTCACCTGCAGCCGAACATATAAATGGATATTCAGAAGAGGAGGCCAAAGAGATGGACATATTCACTATCATCCATGAGGCCGACAAACAAACAGCCATCCAGGTCATGGAAAGTGTACTGGCACAGCCTGGCATTCCGGTGAAAGCGACTCCATTGCGCATGCGCCACAAGAATGGCAGTTGGCGTTGGGTAGAAGCTACCATAACCAATATGCTGCATGATCCTGTGGTTAATGGAATAATTGACAACTTCCGTGATGTAACAGAAGGAATTGAATCGGCAAACAAATTGAAACTGGCTGCGCAGGAAGCTAAGCATTCTGAAGAAAAGTACCGGAAGATCTTTGACTTAAGTCCATTGCCTAAATGGATCTATGATGTAAAATCCCTTCAAATACTGGAAGTTAATGTTCAGGCAGTACAACATTACGGGTACAGCAGAGAGGAGTTTCTAAATATGACTATTTTGAACCTTCGCCCTAAGGAAGATGAAGGTTTATTAAAGGAACTAGTAAAGGGCATAAGTGCCAGCAGTACAATGCAGATGGGCAACTGGCGTCATAGGAAGAAGAATGGTGAAATAATTATGGCGGACATAACGGGACATCCTATTGAATATAGTGGCCGAAATGCCCGGATGGTGATTGCGAAAGATGTAACCGTTAGCTTGCAAGCAGAGGCTAATTTGATCCGAAGCAATGAACGTTTTCGCCAAGCTGCAAGGGCAACTTCAGATGCCATATGGGATTGGGATATGGCAACAGGTGATGTATTTATCGGAGAGGGCTATGCAACCATGTTTGGTTATACAGATGCTGGCCATAACGTTTCGCGCGAATGGATAGAGGAAAAGATGCACCCGGACGACAGCGCACGTGTAATGGAAAAAGTTGATGCTGTGATTTACGGAAATGACGCTGACCGCTGGCAGGAAGAATACCGCTTTCGGAAAGCAGATGGATCATGGGCGTTTGTTTGTAACAGGGGCATATTGATTAGGGACGAAGAAGGTAAGGTTTTGCGGATGGTAGGCGCAATGAGCGATGTGACCACATCAAAGGCGGAGGAACATCATCTCCGCTTGGTCGAGTCGGTAATCACCAATACCACTGATGCCGTTATGATTACCTCTGCTGAAGGTGCCGATCAGCAGAAGCCAGAAATTATATACGTCAACCCGGCAATGGAAAGAATGACAGGTTATACTGCCGCAGAACTTAGCTCAAGTGGCATTAAGCTCATAAATGGGCCGGACACTGATCCTGGAGAATTGCAAAAGCTAGCTATTGCAGCCAGTCGTGGCGAAAGCTGTCAGATCCTAACGGTTTTTTATAAGAAAAATGGCCAGCCATATTGGGCATCTCTGGCCATTTCGCCGGTTGCCGATTTGGCGGGGCAGATAAAAAATTATATTGCCATCGCTCGTGATGTGACAGAACGTATGGAGTATATAGGTGCTATAGAAGAGCAGAACCGGCAACTACGTGAAATTGCCTGGTCCCAATCTCACGTAGTTCGCGCACCATTATCCCGCTTAATGGCATTAACAGAAATTGCTGTCGAGAATTTAAAAGATGTGGGATCAATTGAGGTAATGGGAATGTTGCGTCAATCTGCTGATGAGTTGGATATTATTATTCGTGAAATAGTCCAAAAATCCCAACTCGCTTACAGCAAGATGGTTGATAGTAGTAAGATCCAATAGTGTGTACATCATGGAGAATTTTCAAGTTGTTCCAGTAACTTATAAGCTTCTAGTCTGCTGCTTAAAGTGCCGAAAAGGGATGCCTGGGTGAAGTTAACATAAGATAAATTACAAGCTTTGGTTTACAAAAACGGTGGTATTGGTGAGATTATAAAGACAAGCGTTTTCGCGAAAAGTATTCCAGGGGTAGACCCAGAACGATAGTTTGCAACATCGTCTCAGTAACCTCACTTGGTTAGCCTAGGGTGTGATCGCAACCCGATCGTTGCATTATGGTCATTTGCAGGCTGTTTTCGAATACCATTAATGGTGATAATTCTCCCTCGGGGTACCGTTTTCATTATCGCATCAACATCTAAGGGCGACGGAATAATAATCGTGCCCTTTCCCAAGCGCTTCTCCTGTTCTGCTCTGATCACTTTAACTTTGGGCATGTCTTTGGAATCAAACAGCTTTTCCTTCCAGCTCTTTTTAGTTTTCATGTTCGCCTGGGTTCGTCATTATTCTTAAATATCAAGTTAAATAATATAGATGAGCAAGAAGGAATAAGGATCAATATTCTCCTTGGTAACAGGACATGTCCAGGGAGCGTAGCACAACAGCCAAGTTGTATCAGACAAATGAAAAATGATTAGTACTAGCTATTTTCCCGATTTGTAATATCGTCTATCTTCAGTCCGATACTTGCTTCCCGATTGGGAAGGCCAAAAGCGTATCATTAATTATGTAGTTTTGCTATGAAGAAAATATGTTTGAACCTTGTGATGCCTGTAATCATAGGCATGGTTATCCTCAGCTGCTCAAAAGAGGAAGCGATCGTAGTAGATTCATCTGCTAAAGCTGCCTTATCGACACTTGCTGAACAATATTCTGTAAACTCACCTTTTGATGAAGGTGTATCGGGTATTGATCCAGATATCGTGTTGGATCTTCCCACCAAGCCTGAAAGCCCGACAAGGCCGCCGAGGCAGCCATTTCAGATATATGAAACACCAACGCAAAATTATAAGGATAGCACGTCTTCATTTGATGTTTCGCAACTGGAGACGAATAAAACTTACCACAAAATTCAAAATGAGAAGCTATCCATCGCTTTTTTTGATACAGACGGATCTCCAGCACGGGTGCTAAAATTAAATCCGGGCGCAGAGGGCTGGAACGCTAATTGGGGCAATATGCCGTATGTTGAAAGCATTAATCCTGAGGTGCTGTATATTAAAGTAAAGGCATATTTGGTTACTACGATACATTTATCAAAACCAGTTACTGAATTTGGACTTGAAATCGCACCAGATCACCAGAATTTCGATCATTTACTGAATGTAGATTTTGGATCCTGGCATTATGGTGCAACTTCGGGCATTGTTTGGTCGCGCACCAAAAGCCCTTCGGGTGCCCGCTTGTTTGCTATAAAGTCCTGCAGGCCTTTTACAACAGTTTTCATTTGGCAATACGATGGATCTGATGAGGTATCCGCACGCGCTTTTGCTATTGCAAATATACGATACAAGCTGGCGGAGTAAACGAAAATTGAAATACCCAACGAACCGGCTGTTGCGTCCTAACTTGGTTGCCTGACCAGCTATGTTCAAAGACTCGGGAGTTAGTTTCATCTAGACCTAACATAAAGACGATTACGAGTATTGTATTATCATAACGTCTTATTTCTTAGAAGCATGTATGACTGATTAGACAAACAAGGGTCTATTCATTTATTTTTTGGTTAGTACATTTTATACTTCGAAAAAGTAATATCTTGTGTGTTCAAGTTTTTCTATGAAAATATCTAACCTGAAAGTTCCTGCGATTCTACTTACCACGGTTCTATTTTCATCATGTTTTAGTACTGCACTTTACATTGGTGAAACTATGCCAGCAACAACTAAAATAGATGTTTACTATGCTGCAAAAGATGTAAAGCGCGAGTACACCGTAACTGGACACATATCAGCTCCACAAGGAGTTGAAGAGACTGATGCAAAGTTGCAGATTATTGAGAAAGCAAAGTCAGTTGGAGCCGATGGAGTGATTGTTCTCGGGTTAGACTTCACTGGTGGAAAAGATTCCACGCCGTTTTATAAGGCTGAGGCGATTAAATATGCCAACTAAAATCAGCTAAAAATAATATTGGCAACTCATTTTAGGTAATTTTCCTGCAATCAAAATTGTTGCTGTAGCTAATCTGGTTGCCGGCGTAACTTTGCAGTATAAGAGAATTAATATCAAAAATTATGAAAATAGCAATTACAGGAGCTGCAGGACAGTTAGGTAGATTAGTTGTAGATGAATTAAAAAGACAAATGGAGGATTTCGGCATCGTTGCTATCGTCCGGTCGGCTCCTAAGGCACAAGACCTTGGTGTTGAAATTAGGGTGGCAGATTACGATGAACCGGATACCATGGAAAAAGCCTTGATTGGTATTGACAGACTTTTACTGATTTCAGGAAGTGAAGTTGGTAAGCGTATAACGCAGCATAGTAATATTATCCAGGCGGCAAAAAAAGCAGGCGTGAAGTGGATTGTATACACCAGCCTACTGCATGCAGATAGGTCATCGCTTTCGTTGGCCGGTGAACATGTTGCAACTGAAAATCTACTAAAAACCTCGGGGATACCCCATACTATTTTGCGTAATGGCTGGTACACTGAAAATTATACAGGCTCGGTTCCCGTAGCGGTTAATGCCGGTGCTTTGTTGGGGAGTGCAGGCGAGGGTAAAATTTCTGCGGCAGCCCGTATAGACTATGCTGTAGCGGCCGCTCGTGTAATTTCCAACGATGCATATATAGGTAAGACATTGGAACTTTCAGGGGACTTGTATTTTACACTCGCTGATTTGGCTGCTGAAGTTTCAAAACAGACCGGAAAAAACATAATCTATAGAAATCTCAGCGAACAAGAATATGTGGAAACGTTATTAGGCTTTGGTATACCAGATCAACTTGCCCATGCGATTGCGGGTTGGGATGTTTCAGCATCAAAAGGTGATCTTTTTAACCAGGGACATGATATGTCTGATATTATCGGAAGAGATACGACCTCTTTGTCTGAGAGCATAAAAAATGCGCTTGCGCAAT
>Ga0265780_10004028_pt1 | contig 19099 bp, 15 predicted proteins | sample P1T30metagenome_FD_192432 | JGI IMG/M metagenome (GOLD analysis project Ga0265780, IMG submission 192432) | Plant litter microbial communities from East Loma Ridge, Irvine, California - P1 T30 | ecosystem: Environmental > Terrestrial > Plant litter > Unclassified | place: USA: California...
GGCGGTGCGAGGACGTACCAACCTCGCGGCGGAGAAGTGCAGAGTTTTGTGCCTGGTTTGAGGTCCGAGCAGGATTTGAAGAGGGTTGGGTTCCAGGCTGTGAGTTGCGCGGCGGTGAAGTTTGCCGAGGAAGCGGCGATGAGGGATGCGCAGGTTGTTGTGTTGGTTGTTACTTTGACTGTGCTGCTGCAGTTTGAGACTGTTCCGTAGCCAGTGTTCGGGCGTGTGGTTGGGTCTGATGTCAATGGGCGGTTGGCCGGGGGTAGACTGCACGCTGTCTTCTGGTCCGCTTGATCCATGGCCCACACCATTGTGCCTCCCAAGCAGCGCGAGCTGGCGAAGGCTTGCTTCATGCGGATCGTCTCGTCGTCGTCGTAGGAGACCCACTGCGTTTTGTTGTAAGCCGTGTACTTGATGGCAGCCGCTTTGTCGAGAATGGGAGTCAGCTGTTCCTCGGCCAGAATGTCCTGGATCTCTTCCAAGTTCAACGAGCCGGCGGCGCCAGAGCAAGGACCCGGCATGCCCGCTTCGCTGAATTGACAGATGCCGTTGGGGGTCGTGCAGTTTGTGTTTTGCAGCGTGTAAGAACGCCCATACCACGCCATGCCCATGTTGATCTTCTCGGGGGCCACGTCTGCGCGCCAGAGGAGGTCGAGGCCGGCGTCGATTTCGGTGATGTTGGTGTGAGGGCGGATGCCGATGCCTTCGATCCCTTTCTCCCAGACGCCGTGGAGGTCGTAGGTCATGATGTTGAAGAAGTCGACGTGCTCTTCCATGTCCGCCACGTCGAAGTTCTGCAGGTAGTAGAACGAAGCAGGGAGTGTCACTGACAACCCGTACACGGTGCCAAACGCGGCTCGGAGGTCTTTGCACAGCAAGACGTAATTAGCTTTGTCGGCGGGAGAGCCGCCACGGTCGCTCGCCGATGGGTACTCCCAGTCGAGGTCTAGGCCATCAAAGGCGTAAGTCTCCATGAAGCGGGTGACCTCGTTGACGAACTTGGTTCGGTTCTCTTGGGAGCTGACCATGTCGGAGAATGCTGTGGCTGTCGGACCTGGCTCGTTGAAGTTCCAGCCGCCGATGGAGATCCATGTTTCAAGGCCAGGGTTGGTCGTCTTGAGATCGGTAAAACGAGGCATAAGCAAGGTATCGTTGCCGTCAGCAGGGGCGATGGCGAAAGTGGTGGGATCGAAGAGCATAAAACCATAGTTGATGTGCGTGAAACCAACAACGTTCAGCTCTTCCGGCGACACGCTTTGGCACTTGCGGGCGTTGGCCCACGATTGGTAGTAACCGACGGTTCGCTTTGAGGATGTGCTTCCCTCGCAAGACGGGCGTACGACGTCGTCGCATCCACTCTGGCAGCCTGTACCGCAGAAGTCGGATGTGGTCCCGCAGTTGCCGAATTCACTACAGCAGACATTGAGAGGGCAGTTTTCGTTCCCTGGAAGGGCATCACGGCCGCACTGAGTGACGGTGGTGTTGGATGTTTGTCGTGGGAGCAGTGTGTTCGAACCGAGTCGCGGGTTTAACGATCCGAAAGCCCCAGAGGTCGCTAAGGCTGGGCTGTAGAGAAGAAGACCCAAAACGAGCGATTTGACGGCGGTCATGCTCGCGAAATATGGCCAATGTTGATTCTTAATAATGTGTACAGTGTGTGGTGGTGTGGTGTGAGGTTCTGGGGAAACTGAAGAGGAAGAAGTAGAGGCTAACTGATAGAGACAGGCTTCGGCATTAGTGAATGAGTGCTGCGGCGTGGACCAGCATGGCAGACTTAACACCACAGCGGTGGCGAGGTCTCTACTTAAACCATTCCCTGCGCGTTTGCTGACAATGTTGCCTTTCCGTCAAGCAAGGGATAAACTTTGTGGCACAAATACACTCTCCATCTGTCAATGGGTAAGCGTTTCAGGGCCGTTTCAGAACCATGTGTTAGTGAAAGTTTATGCTATGGCTTAGGGGTCACCAAACAATGCCCAACATCAGCCACTGCAAATGCACTCTTTCATACGCACCACGTTCCATCAGTAGAACTTTCCCCAATAACCGTCCTTCAGGGCTAGCAGCGCGAAATTGGACCCCACAGTACTTCTTGCCCTATTCCCAATCCAAGTCCCAACTCCAGGTCCTTCTACGAGGTATTTGGTCCCAAAAGGCACGCTGTGGAGCCCGTCGGTCAAGTATGCGTGTGTAGTGTTGATAATAGCCGCTTGGACTATAGGAGATGATGCACCAGCGGCGACAATGTCTACGATTGTCAGTGGACGAACAACGCAATGCAGTACCCACGAGACGAGACTTACTCCAGTCGACAAGGCCCCAAAGCAAAGGGGTGCCTATATAGTCAAGATCTGTAGATGGACCTGCAAAAGGAAGTCCCAGCTCTTTAATCTGCGACTCGTACCACTGCGACTGCAATTCCCACGCCTCGGATGGGAAAGTCTTGAGATCCAGCAAGACATCCGAGTATGCAGGGAAAAGAACATTCCATGTTGATGACTTGCCATAGTTGTAGGTGAAGTGGCTACTGTGAGCAGGATCTTTACCATCGAGACCGAGACCTTCGTCGTAGATGATTTCCGCGAATCGGTCGGCAGTGTCTGCTAATGTGGAGTTGTCAAGAACGACACTAGCTGCTTTCAGGCCGATGGCAGACTGTATCGCGAGTCCGGTTTGGTTTGCCGTTGCTGGGATGGCATCGACGCTGATCAGTTGGCTGGACGGGTACAGGGAGTTTCGGACAAGGTAGTCTGCATATCCTTCAAGCAGCGAGCGGTATCCTTGCGCATAGGCGGTGTCTCCGCTGTAATTCTGGTAGGCGAGCAGCAGAATGAATAGACTCGAAGTCTCAAATAATGGCATTTGCTCTGCCTGACCATTGCTGTGCCCAGTGGCGTTTGGGTATGCTGTTGGGTAGATCAGCGATGCATATTATTCTAGCGGAGGCAGCAAGACTTACAGGTTCCCATGTCATGGATCGTCCAGGGCTTTGGCCAACCCTTGGAAGGCGGTAGCTCGAGATACGACATCATTGGCTGCAAGAACATCCTGATGTAATCTGGATTCAAGCTGACGAATATGGGCCAGGATTGGAACATAACGTCGACAGTGTTCAAATTCCCATTACTTGAGATTTCTTTAAGGAAGACCGAGGGCGATGCTGAAAGATCATCTTTGGGAACCTATTCAGCAGAGTCAACAACTATCCCAAAACAGAAAACAACGAGCGACTCACAGTCAGCTCCAATGCACCGAACGTCTGGCGGACGCTGGCTTCAATGATGTCGGCATACTTGATGCCAAACTCTGTAGAGACGGCCTCGGATCTTTGCCGGACGAGCTTGTCGAATTTCTGGGATGCGGCGTTCACATTTGCGTAGTCGCTCAACACGAACTCAACGGCTTCCGGGATCGTAGGCCAGCTAGAACGATAGTAGCCGGTCTGAGTGTTTCCAAGATAGTTGATTGCGTCAGTACGGTCGAATCCGACAGCAAAAGTAACACTCTTTGTCTGCTTTCCAGGAATTTTGCCCAAGTCTGAGGAAAGCGCAGCCAGGTCGTTACGCGGTCCATCTTCGGTATCAGCGAGAACGCCGGTCTTTGCAAAACCAGCAAAGACGTCTGAAGCGGTGCCTGAAGCGTGAGAGGTTGAATTGTCGTTAATGGTACTCCAGACCACCGTGCCATACGTCGCCATTGCCTCGTTGGTCTCAGTAAAGAGAGTCTCGTCCGGGTTGTGGAACTGGAAGACCTGTGCTGATTTCGATTTCGTGAAGGTTAGCTGCGCAGCTCCATTCTGGTTGGTCCATGTCTGATCAATGCCTGCGGCAATCTGTACGCGCACGTCTTTATCAGTCGGATTGCTGACAGAGACTGTCAAGTATGAGTATGGTAGGGATTGGCGGGAGTAATCCTCGGGTGCAGGCAAGACTGGGGAGAAGAAGTCAAGTTTGACCTCCACGTCTCCGGCAGTCAAGTCGAAAATGGTGTGGGACGAGGTATAAGACACAGATTCGGTGTGCCCATTTTCGAGACCATTGATGGGGCTCGGCACTCCAAAAAGAGCATAAGCAGAGCCATCGATACGAGCCACTACCGGCCACGACAAGTTTTGGCCAGCCCAGAACTGTGGCCTCGCAGTCGCAATGTCTCCTAGCTGGTTTCCTGGCACCCATGTCGACAGGTATGGGTGTTTGACAGCGAGTGGGTATGAAGGCAAGTTGATGCTCATGGCCTTGATAGTGGCCGGTCCAGTACACAGCAGCGTGAAGAGTAGCGAGCCCACGTAGGCAAAGACACTAAGAAACGGCATTGTGAAAGATATTGGTATGGATAGTTGGCCTTCCGTCCACGCCGTTGAAGTAGAGGCGACGGCGTGTGCGGACATATCTGCTGCCGCCTCCCAAAGCGACATGTGTGATAACGGCATTGCGTGATTTCGCTGGATTGTGAGTAGGTAATTCGCTAAGTTGTGCGTGATTAGGGGCACCAGAGTTTAGGGTATCAACGAGTGGCCATGAGTGGAATGGTAGGAATTGCGCCTTAGCTTACGAACATGTTGAAAGCAGGTCGCTGCATGATTAGGCAAGCGATGATGGAAGGCAAGAGCTGCGGACTTGCCTGCCATGATGATTATTAGAGCCAAAGGCGTGATGATGTTCCGTTCCACTTGCCACAACGAGACGGAGGAGTTGTCACGAGATGGGAGCATGTGCTTCTGACAGCAAATAGTGGTGCGGAGACGGAGCTCTCACAGCCGGCCGGAAGACAGCTTGGCGTGACAGGCCCCCTGTGTGACGGAAACCATAATGTGATCCTGTGAACTACGAGTATTTTTATCATCATCGCTTGAGGGCTTATCATGAGCCAACAGCTCGACTCGCATATGCGAGCAGATGGAATCGTATCATCAAAACCGAGATTTTAATTCAGTTGCCATGGCAAGAGGTTTCAAGTGAACATGGAGACGCCTCGTGGATCCGAGACATGGACCTCACACTGAGACATGTTGTTCTAATCATGCTGAACTCGGCGTGTAGATACGGCACCTGAACATTCGAGATGAATGCGTATTAAGACGTAGATACATTAAGTTTTCTCCGAAGATGGCGCATTAACTTTACAACAAAACATTTCCCTTCCGCTCGTGAAGACATTATAAGAGACCAAAACCCCCGCCATTCCGTTGCCATGGGTATAAGTCGTGGTCTGTCGTGTATGGCAAACCCTCGAGACCCGCTACATTGTCTCGCGGCCCTCCCGAGGATATCCAACAACGATTTGTGTAGATTTCAAAACATTACGAGATTTCTTTCTTCGTTCAGCTCCCCGTTTGCATGTATCATGCAATATTAGACATTAGTTGTTTACTCGTATCTGTGAGGCTTGTTAGTATGTTGATAAGAGGGACATGGGGGAATACAGGGCAACATACTCGTCCTTGACGCGCCTCTGGCTCTCGTTGTCGATGAACGATCCTCGGCTGCGGGTGCTCCTCTTGCGACCGAAGTATGACTTCTTGGCGTTGCGGCTGGGCTCGTTCTTGCCGACACTGCCTCCGACGCAGAAGAGTACGGTGGCAATGAGGAAGCAGGCGAATGCACCCCAAGTGAAGCCGTATGCGTAAGTGCCGATACGGGCCTCCTGGCCGGCCGAGCGGAATGCGTTGCGGCCAATGACAGTCCATGCGCTACGTAGTGTTAGCTCGGTGATCATGGGGCTTGTGATATCACAACACAGGAAACGTACGTCATGAGAGATGCAGTGAGTGCCTGGAAGAAGAGCGCAATGCCGACGTTCAGGCCAGTGAGGTATGCACCGAGACGGAAGCACAGGGCCAGGACGCTGGTGAAGAAGGCGACAACGGCGAAGAAGAGCGCGATGATGTAGAACGCCCACATGAACCTGCTCAAGTAGAAGAACTTGGTGGTGTTCATGAACTTCTCAGGAATGTTCTGCTCGGTGCCAAAGTTGCGTGGCGGGTCGAAGGGCAGCGCGGCCTGGGATCCACGGCAGTTTCCATTGCGTCCATTCTCTTCACCGCAGAGCGCGAGGAAAGTCCAGCGCGTGGGGTTGCCGAATTCGCGGCTGCCAGAGATGCCGTTGGTGGTGGTCTGGAGGAAGTAGGTGTTGCCGACCGGGCTGGTTTCGACGACTCCAGAGAGGATGACGAAGAACTGGAGAACAATGCCGCCAGCAAGGATGATGAGGGCGATCAGACCGAGGATGGGACCTTGAGGAAGCTGTCAGTATCGCAAACAATCGAGTATTTGAGCGCATTGGCTTACGACTGATGGCCATGGCTACGGTGTTGTGGTCGCTATGCGCAAATGGAGCTAGGGAGCTGCGATAAACAAGTCAGCGATCTCGCCTCGGAAGTTGACAACATGCAGCAGGCGCACTCACTCTGAGCGACGGTCGACAAGTAGTAATGTACAGTTGGAGGATTTGCCAGGCGTCTCGGGTGTGCAGGAGAGTAATGTACGAATGCAGAGGAGAGCGACGGAATGGGATGGAGAAATGGGACGCGAGGCAGCACTGACGTCGTTGCACTGTGCTCTTGGCTTTTAGCGTTGGCGAGGCAAAGTTAATCGGTGCTGTGCTCCGACTGTAATGAGGTCTGATGAGTCTAATGAAGCCTGTCTTGAATAAGGCGGATGGGTGCGGAGAATGGTGGTGTGTGTTGTCACTTGCTCAGATGCTACTGCTGTGCTGCTGCTGTGCTGCTGCTCTGCCTTGTTTGTCCGCACTTTACTGATGTGTTCACTCACCTTCAGTTGGCTTGTGACGCTGACGCTGTGGTATGCAGGGCATGTATACAAGCCGCATTCGTCATCCTTCCGACGATCATGCCCTAGGCGACGATCCGGCATTCCACTCTCATTGATCTCATCATGGCTTCCATTCTTTGTTCTCACTGCAGTGATCTTTGTTCTATCACGTGTCGACTTGAACACACGACGACCCTGCCTGCGTGTCGCATGCAATTGTCCAAGTAGGCGGAACGCGCATGGAGGGTGACGACGTCCAAGCCACAGCCGTAACTTATTCGTCAATGGGCCTGGTCACTTTAGTAGTAGAGATGTAGAGATGTACCACCTATGACAGGCACCTATGACAGGGTGTGACTCGCAATGGATGCAATGCTATCGTAGTTGTGATTTTGAACTGAGCAAAGGGTTCTCGGTCTTTACAATCTCAACACCGACTAAAAGTGAGCTTGAGAAAATACTGTAGGTATCATGGCAATTTGGTGAAGTTGGATTCGTACTTGGTTATTATTGCACAACCACGTACCCTGAGCGCCGATGATACTTTGCGAGCTCGCGAGCTGTCTTGTCGCAACTAAAATCGTCTTCTCTGCCGGTTCCAATCGATTTAAAGGCAGCAATCGCATGACTGTTATGGTTGGTGGCATCGCCGTTGTGCCATGATAGCCCCAACCCTAACCCTTCGTGTTATTGTCGAGCTGTATGAATCGCAAGCACGCGCCCAATTTACGAGTGTCGTTTAGACAAGCGCGGCGTTCGCGCTGTCGCAAACTTTAACCCAAATGCTTCCAAATCCAAACTCACGGTCGCACCGAGGTATCAACATCAACAACAACATCGACTCGAGTGAGTTCAGGGTCGCAATCGCTTCTGACATCATCATGGAACTCCTTGACTCTCTCTGGCAGACCGCTCTTCGACAAAAACATGATCTACAGCCTGAGCGCGATCTTCTGTGGCCTTCGCACGACGAAGGTCGCAAAGGCCCGGTGCGCCGTGCTAATAGAGACTGTACAACCGACAGGAAGAAATCCGCTCCGCGAATGCACACAGATAGGCGCGACGGCGAGTATGATATATGGAGACAAGGTGTATGTGTGCGGTCTTGACACTGCAGAGACGATCTCGATTGAACCCACGATAATTGTTCACTGCAGAATCGCTTGCTGCAAGTCTTTCAAGGAGAGCCTTTCCAAGCTCGCGTTGTTCTCCGCGCAAAATTTGAGCGCATCACAGAAGATGTCGACGAGCTCGACCTTGCATCCTTGTTGCCTCTGTTCCTCGATCCATTGTTGGTGCATTCCTATTGCAACGTGAACGCCATTCTCACCCTTGCGATTGGCGTTGACGTAGCACATCTTGAATGCGCGGATAGCAGCCTTCTCATCTTTGATGCCAGCCACCAGTTGCTTCTGGTTTCCCTCTGCTGCAGGCTGCTGTTGGTCACCATCGTCGACGAAGCGCCAGGTGAATGCGGCCGTGTGATTGGCTAGGTTTACTGTGTTGTTCTGGGCGATGTCAGCAAGATTGTCTCCCCGGTCGGTTCTGACGCTCTACTCACCACGCAGGTTTTTGGCTCACGCAACTGCGTGATGCCTCTGAAGTACTGGAAGTGAGCCCTATGGAAGCCATTCGAGTCAGCAAGACGCAATGCGAGCTATTTGAGAACGCCTCCACTTACCACAAACTGCTTTTGGCCAGATCAAGCGAGATGGTGTTTGGATGATACGCGCCTGTCACGGCTCGGACTGAACTGAATCTGGGCTCTGCTGTACGCAAAGAGACGCATCGGTCATAGACAACAGAACCACGCATAAAGGCGTCTTCCTGCTGTGCAAAGTAGAGCGCCAGACTCAGTGCATAAATGGCCTCAACAATGAAGGGTATTGTCATGCCCATCTGTACTGTAAGCTTGCTGAATGGCGCTTCGACAGATCGCTCCATACCGAGCGCATCCAAACGGTCATTAGCGAACTCGACCGGGTTTTCCAAGACCTTTCGCTTGACAGCCCAGTCCGATCCCTCGCTGAAAGCTGCTGCAGTTTTCTCTTTCCGCCAAAACTTCATGTCTGCTTCTAAATCGTCACCCATAGGAAAGCGCTCGGTGAAGGACGAGTATGACGCGTAGCTCTCCAGTGGCTCGCCGTTGTAAGCCTGGTTGAGTACTTCGAAGATCTGAGTTCTTCCTTGCCCTTCGGTGAAGAAATGTGACTCAATGAACGTCATCTCGAGTTCTTGCCCGATTTCAATCAGGTAGATCGTGGCTGTCGGCGAACCGGCTTGGTGCCTGCAAGACGCCAAGCGACTGTCCATGATCTTGCTGGCTTCCTCTTCGGAATTGCAACGGAGCCTCTCAACACAGCTGCGGACGCCTGGACGTAATTGAAGTACCACCAACCCGGCTTCGGGGTCTTCTGCGTAGATCCAGCGAAGCGACTCTTCGTGTCTCTGTAAAGTCTCCAGCGCGCTGACCAATCTCTCCGGGTCTGTGCCTATCGCAATCTTATACCTATTCATTTGCCACATCAATTCGGTGTCCTTGTGGTTTCCCACGAATACATCGAGATATGCCTTCTGATTTGCAGAAAGTGGGAAGGCATCCTCGACCATGTTGACTTGAACCCCAGCTTGTTGACATGTAGACTCGAGAGGCTGACCGCGGCTTGGCAGAAGTGAGTATGCTGCGGGTTTGGAGGAATCGCTGTCTTGCGGTGTCTCCTGCCCGGTAGCTCTGCTCGCCATTTTTACAACCACCTCGACCGACGGGAACGTAAACATGGTTGCCATGTCGAGCTGGCGTCCCATGGTCTTCTTTGCACCCGAGACGATCTTCGCTAGACCTAGGCTGTCTGCACCCAACTCCAGCAAAGTGGCCTTCGGCTGCTTGCTACTTTGGCCCGATGGCAGGTTGAGCGCCTTGTCGATGAGATCATACATCTCTGCGTCTGCGGGACGTCCGTTAGTCTGCTTGCTGTTACCGCCGCTGCCGCCGCCGAATTGAGTTGTCAAGTTCTTGCGTTGAATCTTTCCAGTGGGACCTGTATAGGATGGGCAAATCAGTTGTTGACTCTCTCTCTCAGGCCTCTCTCAGATGGGATCTTCTTACCCTTAGGGATTGTGCCTTCGCAAAAATGGATTCGCTTGGGGATCTTGAACTTCGCAAGACGTTGCTCGAGCAAATTCTGAAGTGCGACCTCATCCAACTTTGATCCACGATCAAGCACCACCGCAGCCTCGACCTCTTGACCATAAAAATCATCCGCAACCCCAAAAGAAGCCGCCTCTTTCACCTCATCGGACGCGAGCATGATGGCCTCGTCAACCTCAACAGGAGAAATCTTCTCGCCACCGCGATTCACCATCTCGGACAAGCGTCCGATCAATGTCAGCCGACGGTGGCCATCTGTCGACAACACGCCACGATCCCCTGTGCGAAACCACGTAGCCTCGTTGCCTCTTTCATCAACGCCTCGCCAGAACGCCTCCTCGTTCTTCTCTGGGCTGACGCTTTCGTAACCACCCATCACATTTTCTCCAGAAACGCTCACCTCGCCTTCGACACCGAGCGGGCAAGCACTGTTGCCACCATCCCAAATACAGATCTTGGCATTTCCTGCCTCTGGCCCGACAGTGCCAGAAGCGAACAGATTGAGCTTGTTGCTGCACATTTGGTGACTAGCCTCGGTCATGGCGTACGCTTCGATGACAGGGCAGCCAAAGCGTTTGCGAAGCGCATTGAAGACGGTAGGTAGCAGTGGACTAGAACATGATCTGATGAAGCGGATTAGAGGCACTTCACCTGTGCATGGTGCGGCGAGTAGAGTCTGAAGAATGGACGGCGTGCCGGTCACCCAGTTGCAATCGTTCTCGCGAAAGTCGGTCCATGCTCGCGACGCGTCTAATTTGCCGTTTGGTGGGATTACAATGCTGCCACCAGTTAACAAGGGTGCTAGCAAAGCTGCAACTATGCCGTGGATGTGGAAAAGAACTTGTAGGAGATAGGTCCGATCTTTCGGCTGGAGAACGTATGTTTGCGCCACGTTGCTGGCACCGCTCAGTAGGTTCGAATGCCGCAAAGGAACGGCTTTGGGCTTCCCGGTTGTTCCGGACGTGTGCAGATACAGCGCGATTCCATTGTCCTGGTTGATTGGCGGTGCCGATTCTTGAGTTGGACTTGCACCAGACACGTTGACTTCGATGATTTCTAGATCTTTCGATGCTTTCCTCAAGAGGTCCTTGACTTTCTCGTCGCCCGCTAGAACTAACGCCTTTGTGACGCCGAGATCTGCGAAAAGATCCTGCAAGATTGCACAGTCAGAATCTGATACTTCGACACATCGAGCGATACTTACTCTGAATTCGACAGCAGTGTATGCCGGATTCAATGGCGCGGTGGCAGCTCCCTGTGCCCAGGTCGCAAAGAGCCCAACAATCAGCTCGAGGCTGTTGGGCATCACCAAAGCGACCTTCTCGCCTGCTCCGATGGCAGATGTTATTCTGAGAGAATCCACATGGCGTCGCAGCTGGGCATATGTGATCGGATCATCGCTCTTGCCCAGTTCTATGGCTGCCACGGCCGATGTGTTGTTGTCGCTTCCGCTGGCCGAGCCGAAGACCGCTTCGTAGATGTTGTTAGTAGCTTTGGTCATGATTTTCAATCATGCACGCGTGCAACCGGGGCTTCAATTTCGAGCTGCGAGAAAAGAATACTCAACCTCATGGTGCCATAGACACACTGTTGCACATAAAGGCGATGGCAACATCCTACGTCACAGTGGCATGGTCTTACCGTATGAGTTCCATGGAGTGTATGTGGTCCAGCAGCCCGATCCGGCATGCGCATGGCCATTGTATCTGCTTCTGTCTCCACCGATCTTCACAAAGAAGCAAAAGCATGTCAAACGTGGATAGCTCAGAACCGGTACGCTGTTGTGGAAACGCGTCTTTGCGCGTCTTCCTTCCGTCGGAGGTCGGACCATTGCCGAGAACGAAATCGATCCACAGATCGTCGCAGGGATCTCTGTGTGATCCACACTTCGGCGAGATGCTTATTTTGCTTGGTGACCCCTTTTGCTCACTTCGAATGTAATCAGATGCCGATTCTTTGACCTTTTCATCAAAGATGACTAAACAAGTCTTCCTTCGTGTCTTTGAGATCTGTATCCATGGCCTCTTCCGTTTAGAAGTTGAAGCGGAGTCCGGGTCCTTCAAGGAAACTTTCTGAGCTTGACTACCTAATGCCGATGCTGTCTTAAATAGGCAATACCTCTAAAGGGTGGTTCTTTGTAGATCGGGTCCTTCGCTGCTGCTTCCTTACGACCGCAACGATGCTCACCGATCGGCCGAGACGCTGCTTTAGCTAACACTTTCAGTTTCTCCATTCGCTAGCATACGGTTCAAAGCGTTCTCGAAGATGAGCCTTATCGACATCATGTCGACATCATGATTGACGAAAAATGTGGTCTGCCGCACATTAGTGCCACGATCACCACTGTTTTCGTCTATACTAGACAGATCCCTGAAGGGAACGATGGAGCTACGCTGTACTCAATCAAGCGGAGACTTTCTATCAGCAACGTCGATCAGGATTCGCTGTGCTGCTCGTTATCAGTGTCGCTCGGCATGATGTGGTTGGCATCATGTAGGCAGAATCCACTTTAGCGCCTGGAAGAACTATCTGATAGCCCAGTCGGAAATACTTGTGGATTTTGAAGACGTTGTTGATGGGTCTGTGTCAACCCGTCTACCTTTTTCGACTCCTCCCTGCGATTATCAGCGACATCCGGACCATTGAAAATGTGTGGCATCAGCGCTTACTTCGACTTACAACGAAAAAATCATGCCAACAACGGATATCCAAGCTGTACCAATGGCTCCCACCACCATACGGCCGCGAAACTCGATGGTGAGTTGTAGCGAAGAGAACCGTTCCACGCTAGAGTATAGCAAGCATGACCAACATCGACCGCAGAAAGCATAGAAGCACAGCGCCATCGTGGGCCTGATGCAAAAGGCATCTGGACATCTCGCGATGGGAGTGTAGGCCTTGGCCACGTTCGATTATCAACACGGGACTTGAGCTGTGCCGGACACCAGCCGCTACACAGCGTCGATGAGAGCGATGACATCCACATAGTCGTCAATGGTGAGCTGTACTATGAGCCCGAATTGCGCGCCCAACTCGAGAAAGAATACAACTTCCGGTCAACCTCGGACTCCGAAATGGTCATTCCGCTATACAAACGCTATGGTTCTGGATTCGTCGACTACCTTCGTGGCGAGTTCTCGCTTGTTGTGTACGATGGCAAGACCCGAACTCTGATTGCGGCACGGGATCGATTTGGCGTCAAGCCACTGCATTACGGTGTTTTCGATGGGAAGCTCTTGATCGCGACCCAATGCAAAGGCGTAATGGAGCTGCTGGACACAAATCAAGGCCTCGAGTGGGATGTCGAAGGTCTGGCTCAAGGAGGAGGGCATTATGGAAACAGGACACTTTTCGAGGGCATTAGGAAAGTGCCTCAGGGGCACATGACCGTCTACAGACAAGGCCAAGCGGAGCCACTTGAGTTCAAGCCGTACTATCGGACGAAGTATCCTGCTAACAGGGGAGGCGACGATGATCGATCTGCGGATCAACTCACCCTCGAAGCCCGCAACCTGCTACTCGAGGCAGTCCGGATTCGTCTCAATTCTACTGATGTCCCCGTCGGCATACTTTTAAGCGGCGGCGTTGACAGCAGTACTATAGCTGGAATTGCCTCGCACCTGGCGCGAGAACGTCTTGAGGCGACCGGAGGCAAAGCACCTCCTTTGCCGACATGCTTTACGATCGCGTTTCCGGACGACAGCGAGCTTGATGAGTCTAGCATTGCGACTAGGACTGCGGAGCATCTAGGACTTCCGCTCGAAAAGGTCGTCGTCACCGAACAAACTCTGGCCGATGAATTCGACGAGGCATGCTGGAAAGGCGAAGCTCTTATGTGGGATCTGCAGCATATCGCAAAGAAGGCTTTGAGCCGACACATCTCAAGCCGCGGGTTCAAGGTTGTGCTCAACGGCGATGGTGGCGACGAGCTGTTTGGTGGATATCCATTCTTCGTTGCCGATAGACTCTTGGAGGACGACAAACAACGTGCACAGCACTTGTTGAATGCTAGCAGCGAAGATCGCGAGACACTCAAGGCAAAGCATTTCGCAAAAGCTGAGTGGTTTGGCGCAGAAGCGGTCGACGATAAACGGCATGTGAGCAAATATGCCCAAGTCCTAAACCTGCCGCCATCGTTTTGCAATCTTGCAGTCTCGACACACGACGAATGGTTGAAGGATGAAGTGCGACAACTCAACGATCCCTTCAAAGCTATACACGAGTGTTTCGACAGCGAGGAAGTTGAAGAGATGGCAACATATCACCCTTTGCGTTGCGGTATGCTGGCATGGAACAAGACCATCTTACCCAATATGGTCATCGCAGCCATTAGTGATGGCGCAGAGATGGCACACGGTGTCGAGTCTCGACCACCCTTCTTAGACCACGTTCTTGCCGATTTCGCAAGCACTCTGCCGGTCGACCTGCTTGTCCGTTTGGACGGGCAAAAACCACCCGTCGAGAAGTGGCTTTTCCGACAAGCGGCAGTACCGTACATCACGCAAGAAGTATACGAGCGTCGCAAACATGCTTTCGCAGCGCCATTCAAGTGGAAAAAAGGCGGGCCACTGCACCAAAAACTCTGTTCCCTTATCAATCGGAAGAACTTGGTACACTTGGGCTTTGTTGACTGCGACAGAGCCGAAGACATCCTCCGCCGCTCATTCGATGAACAAGATCAGCTGCTCTTTCGCAAAGCACTTTGGCTCGCGCAGATTATTTCAATCGGTATTCAGTTCGGCGTCAAGACCTGGTCTTCCAGTGGATAAACGTTTGGAGGAGAGGACGATGCATTAGGTAGAACAAGACTTAAGATTAACTCGCAATTTGAATATTCGTCATCACTCATGGGACTCACAGCTACCAATCAACTCAGTCCATTCAAGCCTTTTCCATGTTCCCTCCAGCGGCTTCATCGATCTCCATCTTCTCTTGCAACCCACAGACATCAAAGATAGTCCTCGGCTTTGCCTGTTGAGGAAGCCCTGTAACTCCCTCCGACTTGAGTTTCTCCAGCGTTTGCCTGATTGCAATAAACGCCGGTCCTAGGCAGCTGAAAGAGAAGATCATGATGCGGAAACCCATCTCTTCCGCTTCCATCGTGGTGATGATAGGTGTCACACCATGCTCAACCATGTTGAGAAGAAGCGGCAAAGGCTTCAGATCTTCGACGGCCTGCCTGGCCATCTCCTTGCTTGTCACTCCTTCCAATTGCCCAGCATCAGCACCCGCCTCCCACGCTGCCCTCAATCTCCGAATCGCTTCCTCATACCCATGCTTCTGCAAAGCATCGGTGCGACCAATTATAACAATATCACTGCCGATTTTGTCTCTCGCGAGCTTCGCGGCACGGATTCGGGACACGTACTCGTCGACGCCCACGACTTCTTTGCCGCTGAGATGCCCGCATCTCTTTTGGAGGACTTGGTCCTCAATATGGAAAGCAGCGACGCCAGCGCGGGCATATTCGATTACCGCGCGTTCGACCATCATCGGACCTCCGAAGCCGGTGTCCATATCTGCGATCAAAGGCGTGTGCATGTCGAGGCCTGCGATCATCTCGGCGTTTCCGCGCATGTCTGCCAGCTGGGCAATTCCAAGATCTGGCTGGCCTAGTCTGGAAGCCGTGGTGCCGGCTCCTGTCTGTCCGAACTCAGTCAGCTATCGTCGTAAGTTGTCCGGCGTCTTCCCTGAACTTGTAGTCGTAACAAAGCGGACGTACCATGTACAATGCATCAAATCCAACGTCTAGAGCGATTCTTGCACTCAGCCCGTCGTAAACGCCAGGACAAACGATCAGTCCGGCTCCAGTCTCCAAGTTGTTTCGCAACCTCGTCGCGGCGGATTCATATTTATTGGGCTTGTGATCGATAATGAGATTGCTCTCGTCAATGACCGTAGCTGCAGGTGCCATGTTTGATAGTATCCGAATAATTTGTCGATAAGATCTGTCTACGAAGGATATCGATGAATAGACTTCGTTACTCTTGCGTAAGTCGAAAATGTAATATTTACTTCGACGGTCGGTCTGCTGTTTAAAGATGTGGATGCATCTTAAGCAAAGAGTGCCTAAGCTCAAGATCTACAAGATCCACTGATCTACTCGATATAGCGTGATGCAAGTTGGGACGGGATCCTTTGATGCATGCATGTGTCACCCGGGCCAATCAAGCGTCCGAGCGACAATTGGCTTTGATGTGGGTCTCATACTGTACCTCACGGGCCGGTCTCCGATCACGACATGAGGTATCATTCCTCTGAAACCCCAATCGAGTATATGCAGAAACGTTCAAGATGGCCTGATAACAAGAAGTCTTAGTCCGGATGACGCGAACCGCCCTTGGCCCGAGTGTGCATCATGATCCATCATAGCGCGGTAGTACAGGACGACGTCGATGTTGCATGGACTCTGAGATCACAATACACCCAACGAGCAATTGCTACATCATCACACATGGACTGCATACTCGAAACTGGGTCGCGAACAGCTCACTATGTCAGAGTCTCAGAAGCAGCAAGAGAGCGACGATGGCAACTTGAAAGAAGAGTATGAGGAGACACACGGCGAAGTCGACAACGGCGATGCAACGAACGATCCGCGGTGCTGGTCAAACGCCTCACGGCTAAAAGCGACAGCTTGCATTGGAGTTTTGGCATTTCTGGAACCGTTTGCCTCGTCAATGGTAGCACCGTCTCTGGAGATCATCGCCGAGGAGTTCAGCATCACATCATCTGTGAAGCGCAATGTGAGTGACACAAGTATCACGACTTTACAGCGAGAATGCTGACAATCCTGTCTACAGCTCCTGCTCTCGGCATTTGTTCTGCCTTACGCCATCGGTACACTGACCTTGGCACCTACATCGGAAGTGGTAGGTCGCCGGCCGGTGTTATTGCTGTCCGCATTTTTGTTTCTGGCATTCACTGTGGCATGTGGTGTCGCACAGAATAGTAGCCAATTCATAGTGTTCCGAGTGCTCTCTGGTCTGGGCGGGTGTGCTCCTTTGGCCGTTGGTGCAGCTATGATTGGAGACATGTACTCGCCCCAGGAGCGAGGTTCGGCGATGGCTGTCTATATGGGTCTCCAACTGGCCGGGCCTGCGGTTCGTACACTCCGCTCTGCATTTGGTCTTTCAACGAGCTGACCTGTTTTTCGATAGCTCGGACCAATCGTCGGTGGCTGGATCCTTCAATCCATCAACAGCTGGCGGTGGTCGTTCTACGTCTGCGCAATTGCCACAGCCGTTGTCCTTGTTGTAGTGGCAATCCTTCTCCCAGAGACGTACGCCCCCAAGCTCAACCGTAAAGAACGCCCATCACTCCTCGATATACCCCGGGCGTTCAAGAGACCTTTCCACCTACTCGCAACCCAACCCATCATCCAAGTCCTCGCAGCGTATGCAGCGATCATCTTCGGGATCTATTACCTGTTCCTCACCACCATCTCCAGCACTTTCAAGAACACCTACAACCAATCCGTCGGAATCTCAACCCTCCATTATCTCGCAATGCTCCTAGGGTTCACCCTGAGCGTCCTGGTAAGCGGCAAAGCAATGGACAAACTCTACAAGAAATTGTCCAAAAACGGGACATTTCCCGAGGCAAGGATGCCCTATCTCGCAGCGAGTGGATCGATCCTACCTGCCGGACTCCTTCTTTACGGATGGACCGCACAGTACAAGGTGTTCTGGCTGGTGCCAGACATTGGGCTCTTCCTTGTTGGAGCCGGAATCTTGGCTCCTCTGATCGCGATACAACATTACATCCTCGACTGCTACGGGAAGCGTGGGTTTGCCGCTTCGGCGATGGCAGGCATGAACGTGATGCGGTTCCTGGCAGGTTTTGGCTTTCCGCTTTTCGCTGACAGTCTCTTCGACGAGCTGGGCTTGGGTTGGGGCAATTCGGTGCTGGCGCTCGTGGCTTTGATCATTGGCGGACTGTCGGTTTCGCTGTGGAAGTTGGGGCCTGTACTTAGAAGTAAGAGTTCAAAAGTGGAGATCTAGCCATCAAGGGCTTGTAAATAGCTTCATCATTTCGTATCTTCCATGTTGCTTGTTGTTTGAAAGGTCATCTTCCTCGCTATCTCCACAAGAAAATTGTGTTGTTGGAAGGGTCAACATTGACGTGATGTATCCTGATCCATTCCAGGCCAAATGTGGGTCCTATTTCCGTTCGAAGAAATTGCACAATGGAAGATCATCGATGATTAGGTTTCCAAAGGTTACGCAGATCATTTTGGAGCTACCGACACCTCTACCTTGCCCTTTGTCATCATCAGAGCACCCCCGAGAGCCAAAGAAAACCGGGACCCACCACTGATACCGAGTCTCTCTTCAAGGTAAAAACCACAATACCGGAACCATAGGAATAACATGCAGATCGTCCGATCGCATTGTTGATACATTCTTCGATCGCTGCGAGGACATTCGTCCCTACGCCAACAAACAGAAGCACTTCCCTTTACCAATCTCATCTGAAACGATCACTGATCCTGATTACCACCAACGAGATGACCAAAACCCAAGCAACACTCCCGGCCTTGATCAAGAAAAGCACACTCAAATACCCCTCCAACGAAGCAGTCGACGGAACGACTTACTCAGAGCTACACGACCTAACCGACCGCTATGTCGCCGGACTCACATCCACCGGGATCCAAAAGGGAGACGCCGTATGCCTGGTGTTTGCCAGCAAGTCCGTCCACGCAGTCGCGCTGGCATTGGCTATAATGCGGCTAGGAGCCACTTACGTCCCCCTCAGCCCAACGTTCCCCGAAGAGCGACTCAGCGCGCAATGCCGAACGATTGGCAAAAGCGTGAAACTCCTTCTTCACGGAGCCGAAGAGGTCGATCGATGCAGAGCGGAAGCTGTTGGCAACACCTCAGACATCTCGGTTCGGTCTGTCGAGTCTATCAGGTCGGAGGACCGCAGCTCGAGCGATGTCAGCTCGTGGCAAGACCTCGCTCTGATCCTATTTACGAGCGGGTCCACTGGCCCGCCCAAAGTGACGGGCTACAGGCACAAACAGCTAGTTACGAGAGGAGACTGCGAGAGCAGATGGAGCTGAGCGTGCCGGGCTACCAGCGTCCTTCTGCGTACATTCCTCTCGGCTTCATACCGCGGACAATCAGCCAGAAGAAAGACACGAAGCGAATAGCCTCATTGGCCGCCGAGTTGCAGA
>Ga0265780_10004029_pt1 | contig 19099 bp, 20 predicted proteins | sample P1T30metagenome_FD_192432 | JGI IMG/M metagenome (GOLD analysis project Ga0265780, IMG submission 192432) | Plant litter microbial communities from East Loma Ridge, Irvine, California - P1 T30 | ecosystem: Environmental > Terrestrial > Plant litter > Unclassified | place: USA: California...
TTATCTTTGCGGCCCGTTTGCCCTGAAAAGACTCCTCATCCCTCGATATGATTATCGTTCAAATCAAAGACAACGAAACCGTTGACCGTGCGCTGAAGCGCTTCAAGAAGAAATTCGAGCGCACCGGCGTTCTGAAAGAACTGCGTCGCCGTACGTTCTTCCAGAAGCCCAGCATTACCAAGCGTAAGCTGAAGCAAAAGGCTGTCTACAAGCTCGCTACCTACGGTACCGACAGCGAATAGCCCCTGCGCTGTACGCTTTTTAGTGGCTTTGGAAAGCCCGTCCTGTTGCCTAGCGCACGGGGCGGGCTTTTCGCGTTGGTAGAAGTGCTGGAAATTAAAAATTTCTGCTACCTTGCGCCTGGCCCGCCCGTCGGGCTTTTCTGTGGCTAAGCCTGATGGACGAATTTCTGGATTTTTTGCGGTACGAAAAGCGCTTCAGCCCGCACACGGTCACGTCGTACCAAACCGACTTGACGCAGTTTGCCGCGTTTGTGAAGCAGGAATATGAGCTGGATGAACCGGCTCGCGCTACGCACCCGCTCATCCGCGACTGGGTGGTGAGCCTGATGGGGCAGAACCTCGACCCGCGCACCGTAAACCGGAAAGTAGCCTGCCTGCGCTCCTACTACAAATTTTTACTGCGCACGCACCACATCGAGGCCAATCCGATGCTGCGCATCAAGGCTCCGAAAATGGCCAAAAAGCTGCCCGAGTTCGTGCCCGAAGAGTCGCTAAACCGGCTGCTCAATTCCTTCGAGTTTGAGCCCACCTTTGCTGGTGTGCGCGACCAGTTGGTGCTGGAAACGCTCTACGGCACTGGCATTCGCCTCTCCGAATTGCTGGGCATCACGGATGATGATGTGGATGCTGGCGTGCGCACCGTGCGCGTAACCGGCAAGGGCAACAAGCAGCGCATCGTGCCCCTGAACCCCTCGCTGCTGCTGGTGCTGGAGAAATACCGTACGGCTCGCGCGGCCGAGTTCAGCCCCAGGGTAGCCAGTGGCCCGCTGCTTCTCACCGATAAAGGCGAGCCGCTGTATGAGAAGCTGGTATACCGCACCGTCAAAAAATACCTGAGTCAGATATCGACTTCGGCCGCGCACCAGCATCCGCACGCCCTACGGCACGCCTTTGCTACTCATTTACTTGGCAAAGGGGCCGACCTGAATGCCATTAAGGAACTGCTGGGCCACGCCAGCTTGGCGGCCACGCAAGTGTACACGCACTTGTCCGTCGATAGGCTAAAATCCGTATTCGAACAAGCTCACCCGAGAGCGTAAAGGTTTTACTGTTTCCCACTCAACTTTTTTGCCCATGAAAGTGCAAGTGCAATCGGTGCATTTCGACGCCGACCAAAAGCTGCTCGATTTTATTCAGCAACGCCTCAATAAACTCGACCACTTCTACGACCGCATCACCGACGGTGAAGTCATCATGCGTCTCAACAACAAAGATGGCATTGCCAACAAAACGGTCGAAATCAAGCTGATGGTGCCGGGCAGCACCCTCTTCAGCCAAGAAGATGCGGCTTCGTTTGAAGCTGCCGCCGATGCTGCTGTAGAAGCCCTGAAGCGGCAGATTACGAAGCACAAGGAAAAGCAACTGAACACGCACTAATCGGTTGCGCGGACTTTGCAGTTCGCGACCTCTTAGATTTTCTAAAAGCCACGGACTACAAAGTCCGCGCAACATAAAAAAAGCCCCGCAAGCCAACTGGCTTACGGGGCTTTTTTAGGCGCTATTTCGGCTTAGAGACCGAAAGTGGCTTTTATTTTATCAACGTAGTCGAGTTTTTCCCAGGTGAAGGTTTCGAAGGTTTTTTCCTCGCCATCCTTCATTTTCACGGTCACGGTGCCGGGCTGGCGGCCCATGTGGCCGTAAGCAGCCGTTTGGCCGAAAATGGGGTTGCGCAGACCCAAGCGCTCTACAATGGCGTAGGGGCGCAGGTCGAACAGCTCGTTTACTTTAGTGGCGATTTCGCCGTCCGTCAGCGGCTGTCCGTTGGCAGCTAGGGCTTTAGTGGTGCCGTAGGTGGTCACGTACAAACCTACCGGCTTGGCTACGCCGATAGCGTAGGCTACCTGTACCAGCACTTGGTCAGCTACGCCGGCTGCCACCAGATTTTTGGCAATGTGACGCGTAGCGTAGGCCGCCGAACGGTCTACTTTGCTCGAATCTTTGCCCGAAAAGGCGCCCCCGCCGTGGGCACCTTTACCTCCGTAGGTATCCACGATGATTTTACGGCCCGTGAGGCCCGAATCGCCGTGCGGACCGCCGATTACGAACTTGCCCGTGGGGTTGATGTGGTGCGTGATGTTATCGGTAAACAGCGCCTGAATTTCGGGGCTGAGCTTAGCCTTTACGCGGGGGATAAGGATGTTGACAATATCCTCTTTGATGCGGGCCAGCATCACTTCTTCCGAAGCGTCGAACTCGTCGTGCTGCGTGCTGATGACGATGGTTTCGATGGCCTCGGGGTGGTGGTCGTCGGAGTAACGGATGGTTACCTGGCTCTTGGCATCAGGGCGTAGGTAAGTCATTTCCTGGCCAACCTTGCGGATGGTGGCCAGCTCCTGCAACAGGCTATGCGACAGGTCGAGAGCCAGCGGCATATAGTTGTCGGTTTCGCTGGTAGCGTAGCCAAACATCATGCCTTGGTCGCCGGCACCTTGCTCTTCGGGGGCTTGGCGCACCACGCCTTGGTTGATGTCGGGCGACTGCTCGTGCAGCCGGTTCATCACTTCGCAGGTGTCAGCATTGAAGAGGTATTCGGGCTTGTTGTAGCCGATGCGCCGAATCGTCTCACGAATAATTGGCTCAGCATCAACGTGCGCGGTAGACTTTATTTCCCCGGCCACGAGCGCAAAATCCGTCGTTACGAGGGTTTCGCAGGCTACTTTGGCGGTGGGGTCCTGGCGCAGGTATTCGTCGAGGATAGCGTCAGAAATCTGGTCGGCAACTTTATCGGGATGGCCTTCCGAAACCGACTCGGAAGTGAACAGATAGGGCATGAGCGAAAGTTAGGCAAACAACAAGAACGCCCGCCCAACCAGACGTAGGCGCGGGCGGGCGGAAGGCAAAAGTAATGGGTAATGCGTAGTGGCAGGTGATTAAGGCGGGCATAATATCAACTTAACGCCCTTACCCAATCACAATTAACCAGTAATGATTACTTTCTCGCAGACCAATACAACCAGTCGCCCCCGCAAATCGGTGGTGGCAAACATATAAATGTCGCCCCCCTCCCGGATGCCCGTGCGTCGTCGAAAATCAGCCACCGACTCGGGAAAGTTGCGCGTCGTGACATGCGCCCGCCCTTCCGGCCCCAAGTGGCTTTTTAGAGTCGGCCCATCGGCTTTCTCAGTGGCCAGAATGCAGAAAATACGGCCTGGGAAATCGGCTCTTAATTCGTTGCTGGTGTACAAGTGGCTGTGCTGGTGTAGCTTAATAAGCTCGAAAGCTGCACCAATGCTTTTGAATGCACCAGCTTTCAAAATAGCTGCATTGGGCTCGTAGAGGTATTGCTGGGCCTCGGCGTAGCGGGGCACGGCGCGGGCCTCGCGGGCGCGGTTGACGCGAAACTCCTGCTGCGTGCCATCGCGGCGCAGGTTCACGGCCAAGCGCTCGGGGTCTACGGCGGGCTCTTCGCCCAGTTCGTAGAGCACCTCTTTTACCTCGTTATCCACGGCAATGACCCAGAGGCGCCGTACGTGCTTCAGTTCCTGAATAGCCAGCTCGATATCGAGCATGGGCGAGGTTTTGAGCAAGATGCGCGGCGCGTGGCGCAGCAGCAGTGGCAGGAGGCGCGGCACATCGGGCTCGCAGTCGGCCAGTCGGAAGGTTTTGCCGCCGCGCTGGTCGCGCCGGGCGGGGTCTAAGAACAGCCAGTCGAACGTGGTACCGCTGCTTTTTAAAAAAGCAGCGGCATCGGCGGCGTGTACGGCCACGTTCGAAATGCCAAGCTGGCCCAGATTATAGGCTACAACCTGGGCCAGCTTGGCATCGCGCTCTACGTAATCAACCTGGCCGACTTCGGCCGCGAAGAAGGCCGAATCAGCACCAAAACCGCCCGTGAGGTCAGCTAGCCGGGCGGCCCCGGTTACCAGCGCCGCTTTGTAGGTGGCGGTGCGCTCCGATGAAGCCTGCTCGACCGAGAGCGCGGGCGGAAAAATCAGGTCCTGGTTATCGGCCCAGCTGGGCAGCTTTACGCGAGCTTTTTGGCGAGCCTGAATCTGGCGCACCAACTCGGGCACGGGCAAATTGGGGTGGCGGCGGGCTTGCAAGGCCAAATGGGCGGGGTCGTCGTGCAGGTGGGCGGCCACGTAGCGCCGGGCCGCCTCGGGTAAGGGAAACTCCATTATGCGCTAGTTAACGCAAAAAACGCTGAACAGGTGCCTTGCCGACTCTCAGAGCTGCCAGCGCAGGCCCAGCGTAGGCTGGCCTTGTGCCGTGGCGCCGAGGTCTACACCAGCCGGCCGCAGCCGCTGCCACAGCGCGCCGTGGCGGGCGCCGGGCGAGTCAGTGTTATAGTTATCAACGGCTTGCTTGAGGTAGTCGTTAGTGTGGCGATTGATGAACAGTGTGGCCACCAAGCTCACGGCTGCCGCACCGATGGCCACCTGCTGGGTGCCACGCAGGTACTGCGCCTCGCCGTCTTTAAACACCTGCGTGCCGTAAAAAATTACTGAGCTTAGTAACACGCCCCGGTCAATGAGATACAGGGTTTTTTGGCGGCTGTATTTGTCGAGTTCGGTCAGGGCCGTGGGGCTGCTTTTAAGATAGGGGCGTAGCTTCTGCCCAAAAAAGCCGGCGCTTAGGTAGTTGTCTTCGCCGGTTTTGCCAGGCGGCAGGAAGAAAAAATTTCGCTGCGCGCCATATTGGCCGCGCTCTTGGTCCTCGGGCGAGAGGCGAATGGTGGCGGGCGCGGTCTGCGCCTGGGCCGTAGCAATGGTGCCGGCGGTGGTCAAGCCGAATAGGAGAAAATAGCGACAAACCCGTGAAAATTCAATCATAACTTATTAAAGAGTAATAAAATTCTAAGAGATACACTAAGGTAAGGATAGCCTTTTATTTCTGCTTGGCTACCCGTCAGAAGCGCGTTTGCTTTCAAGCTGCGGGCCTAGTTTTTGGCTGGGCCTGCGATTGCTGATACGTTGCGTTAGGGGTGGGTGACCTACCTGCCCAAAACCTTCTTCGCGCCAGTATCTTTGTACTCTTTACGCACATTAAACTAACTTAAAAACCGTCATGGTAGAAACCAAGTCCACGACTTTCGTGCCTTTCAAAGTGAAGGACATGAGCCTGGCCGAGTGGGGCCGCAAGGAAATTCGCTTGGCCGAAGCCGAAATGCCCGGCTTGATGTCGCTGCGCACCGAGTTTGGCCCGAGCAAGCCGCTGAAAGGCGCCCGCATTGCCGGCTGCCTGCACATGACCATCCAAACGGCTGTACTCATCGAAACCCTCATCGAGCTGGGCGCCGATGTTACGTGGTCGTCGTGCAATATCTTCTCGACCCAGGACCACGCTGCTGCGGCCATCGCTGCCGCTGGCATCCCGGTATATGCCTGGAAGGGCATGAACGAGGAAGAATTTAACTGGTGCATCGAGCAAACGCTGTTTTTCGGTGAGGAGCGCCAGCCGCTCAACATGATTCTCGACGACGGCGGCGACCTCACCAATATGGTCCTCGACCAGTACCCCGAGATGGCCGCCGGCATCCGCGGCGTGTCGGAAGAAACGACGACCGGCGTGCTGCGCCTGTTGGAGCGCGTGAAAACAGGCTCGCTGTCCTTCCCCGCATTCAACATCAACGACTCGGTAACCAAGTCGAAGTTTGACAACAAGTACGGCTGCAAAGAGTCTGCCGTAGACGCTATCCGCCGGGCTACCGACGTGATGATGGCCGGCAAAGTAGCCGTAGTAGCTGGCTACGGCGACGTAGGAAAAGGCACTGCCGCTTCGTTGCGCGGCGCTGGTGCCCGCGTTATTGTGACCGAAATAGACCCGATTTGCGCTCTGCAAGCGGCCATGGACAGCTACGAGGTGAAGAAGATGGAGAACGCCATTCCACGCGCCGACATCGTAATCACCACCACTGGCAACTGCGACATCATCCGCGAAGAGCATTTCCGCGCTCTCAAGGACAAAGCGATTGTTTGCAACATCGGCCACTTCGACGATGAAATCGACATGGCGTGGCTCAACAAAAACTACGGCCACACCAAAGACACGGTAAAGCCGCAGGTTGACCTCTACAACATTGACGGCAAAGAGGTTATCATCCTGGCCGAAGGCCGCTTGGTAAACCTGGGCTGTGCCACCGGCCACCCGTCGTTCGTGATGTCGAACTCGTTTACCAACCAGGTACTAGCCCAGCTAGAGCTGTGGAAGGACGCCGACAAGTACGAAAACCAAGTGTATACCCTGCCCAAGCACCTCGACGAGAAGGTAGCCCGCCTGCACCTCGCCAAAATTGGCGTGGAGCTTGACGAGCTGACGCCCAAGCAAGCCGACTACATCAAAGTACCGGTTGAAGGTCCGTTCAAATCGGACCTGTACCGCTACTAGACCGCAGATTCAAACGGATTTGTCGGATTTAACGGATACGCCCGCAAGCGGGCTGACTACTCTGACACCGTTTTATGTCCAAATAAGAAAGGCCACCCAATTGGGTGGCCTTTCTTATTTATCCGCTACAATCAATTATAATCACGCGTTTTTTTGCCGCCGAACCGCCTAGTCAGCCCGCTTGCGGGCGTATCCGTTAAATCCGACAAATCCGTTTGAATCTGCGGTCCGTACAGCTGGCGCTACCTGTGTGCCAAACAACTCGACCGAGTGCTGCACTTGCTCATGCGGCATTCCTTCTAGCATCAACTGGCCCAGGAAACGGGTATTACCAAAAAGCTGGTCGAGGTAGAGGAGCTTGTCGATAATATCTTGTACGCTGCCCACGAAGAGCGGCCCCTGCGGCCCGCACAGGTAGTCAAACTGCGCCCGCGACATAGGCGGCCATCCCCGCTCGCGCCCGACGCGGTTCATGGTGAGCGAGTAGGCTGGGAAAAACTCGTCGGCTGCCTGCTTGGCGGTTTCAGCCACGTGAAAGTGGCAATTCAAGGCCAGCGGTAGGGCGGCCGCGTCGTGCCCGGCCTCCTGCGCCGAGCGGCGGTAGAGGTCAGCGAAGGCCACGTAGCGCGCCGGCTCGCCGCCCAAAATGGCAATCGTGAGCGGTAGCCCCAACTGCCCGGCCCGCACGGCCGAGGCGGGCGTGCCGCCCACGCCAATCCAGATGGGTATTTTGGCTTGGAGCGGGCGCGGATACACGCCCAGGTTTTTGATGGCGGCGCGGTGCTTGCCCTGCCAGGTTATTTTTTCGCTTTCATTGAGCTTGAGCAGCAGGTGTAGCTTCTCCACAAACAGCGCGTCGTAGTCATTCAGGTTCTGCCCAAACAGCGGAAATGACTCGGTGAACGAACCGCGCCCAGCTATAATTTCGGCCCGGCCGCCCGAAATCAGGTCCACCGTGCTGAAATTTTGGAACGTGCGTACGGGGTCGGTAGAGCTGAGCACCGTGACGGCGCTGCTGAGGCGAATGCGCTTGGTAGTGCTGGCAATGGCCCCGAGCACCACTTCCGGGGCCGACACGAGATAGTCGGCGCGGTGGTGCTCGCCGATGGCTACCACGTCGAGGCCGCTGGCGTCGGCGGTTTGGGCCAGGGCTAGCAGCTCCTGCATGCGCTGGGCCGCGATTTGGTCACCGCCCGCCACGTGCGCCGGGGCGACTTCGCCAAAAGAGCCAATTCCTAATTCCATGAGCGTAGGTTGATAAAAGGGTATAAGCAGGCCACAAAGCTAGCACGCCCGTAGTCTGATTAATGTACCAACATCAATCTAATCCAGAAAGTTTGTGCCTGTCAACTGCTCGCTCATTTCCCAGAGGCGGCGGTTGTTAGCGGGCGTATTAAAGTCGATTTTCACCGGCTCTAATTTTTTCTTGCTGAAAAAGCCGCCGCTTACGTTAGCCACTTTGGCATCGGTGGCCAGGAAAATGCTGGTTTGGGCACCTTTTTCGGGCGAAATCATGAAGGGCCGCGCTAGGCTGAGCGCCGCACCCACAATACCGCCCGTCTGCTGGCCGTAGCCGGTGGCTACCGCGCCGGGGTGCAGGCAATTGGCCGTGACGTTGGTGATGCCGTGGGTACGCAGCCGCTCGGCTAGCTCCTGCGTGAACATGATATTCCAGAGCTTCGAGTTGCCGTATTCCCACACGGCGCTGTAGCTGCGCTCCGACTGTATGTCGTCGAGCGTGGGCTTGGAGAAGCGATAGGCCATTGAGGCCACATTGACGATACGGGCAGCCGGGCTCTTTTGCAACAGGTCGAGTAGCAGGCTGGTGAGCAAAAATGGCCCCAGGTGGTTGGTAGCCAGCGTCATCTCGTAGCCATCGGCTGATAGCTCGCGCTCGGCCCCAAACATGAGGCCGGCGTTATTTACCAGCACGTCGAGGCGTGGGTACTTGGCGTGAATTTCCTCGGCCACCTTGCGCACCTGCGCCAGTGCCGAAAGGTCAGCCAGTACCACATCGACGCGCTCATTGCCGGTCGCGGCCACGATGGCGTGCTGCGTGCGCTGGGCCTTGTCCGCATTGCGGGCCAAAATGATGACGTGCGCGCCCTGCCGGGCCAGTTCGCGGGCTGTTACCTCACCGATGCCGGAGGTAGCGCCGGTGATGAGGATGATTTTATCTTGTAAGTCAGGCATTTTTAGAAATGTAAGGGAAGACGATTTTGCGGTACGTAAGATGACGAACCCGCAGCCAGAATGCCTTAGCTGGCGGTGTAGCGGCTGCCCCGCCAAAAACCTCGGATATTTGCGCCTCATGGCTAGTGTTCCGCTCTCCGTCGTCATCATCACCTTCAATGAGGAAGCCAACATCGGCCGCTGCCTGGCGGCGCTCGGCGATGTGGCCGATGAAGTGCTGGTAGTCGATTCCTTCTCCACCGATGGCACCGTGGCCATCTGCCAAAAACACGGCGCGCGGGTGGTGCAAAACGCCTTTGCCGGCTACGTCGAGCAGAAAAACTTCGCCACCGACCAGGCGCGCTTCGACCACGTGTTGCAGCTCGATGCCGACGAGGTGCTTACCGACGAACTACGCCAGAGCATCCGCGAGGCGAAAAATAATTGGCAGCACGCCGCCTATTCGCTGGCCCGCCTCACTAACTACTGCGGCAGTTGGGTGCGCCACGGCGGCTGGTACCCCGACCGCAAATTGCGCCTCTACGACCGCCGCCTGGGCCGCTGGCAGGGCCTGCTGCTGCACGAGCGCTATGCGGTGCAGCCCGGCCAAACCACCGGCCAGCTGCGCGGCGATGCCCTGCACTACTCGTACCATTCCATTGCGCAGCACGTCAGCCAGCTCAATAAATTCACCAGCATCACGGCGCAGGAGCTAGCGCTCCGCGGCAAAAGCAACGTCACGTTGTTTCACCTGCTGCTGAAGCCGCTCTGGAAGTTCTGGCACGGCTATGTATTTCGGCTGGGCTTTTTGGATGGCTTTGCCGGCCTCAGTATTGCCGCTATTTCGGCCTGGGGTGTATTCCTGAAATTTGCCAAGCTCAAAACCCGCACCCAAGACGCGCCCACCGTATGAGCCCGACCTTTCTCGTCTCGCGCACCGATGCCATCGGCGATGTGGTGCTGACGCTGCCCGTGTGCGGTGTGCTCAAGCAGCAGTTTCCGGGCTGCCAGGTGGTGCTCATTGGGCGGGGCTACACAGCGGCGGTGGCAGCGGCCTGCCCCTGGGTCGATGCCTTTTTGGAGCTGGATGCGCGGGTAGAAAAGGGAGAACTGCCCGTGGAGCCGTTTTTGGCCCAGCTGCGCAGCTACGTGGCGGCCGCCATCATCCATGTTTTCCCCAACAAGCTGCTGGCACGCTTAGCCAAAGAAGCCAAAATCCCCGTCCGCATTGGCACCCGAAATCGACTGTTTCACTGGCTCACCTGCAATCGGCTCGTGGCCCTCAGCCGCCGCCGTTCGCCCCTACACGAGGCGCAATTGAATCTACAGCTACTGGCGCCGCTGGGCTACATCGCCGCGCCGCCGCTGGTTGAGGTAGCCGATTTTGTGCGCCTTGCGCCCGCCGTACCGCTCGCCGCCCAGTGGCAGGCGCTGCTCGCCGCCCGGCAGCCCGGCCAGCTCAATATTATTTTGCATCCGCGCAGCCGGGGCAGCGCCCGCGAGTGGGGCTTGCCCAATTTTGGCGAATTGGCGCGGCTGCTGCACGCGGCCGGGCACCGGGTTTTCGTGACTGGCACGGCGGCCGAAGGGGAGGAGCTAGCCGCCAATTGGCTACGCGATTACCAGCCTTACCTCGCGGCCGACCTCACGGGCGCGTTTGCGTTGCCCGAGTTTATCGCCTTCATCGCGGCGGCCGATGGGCTGGTGGCGGGCAGCACCGGGCCGCTGCATCTAGCCGCCGCGCTGGGCCGCCACGCGCTGGGGCTATACCCGCCCATTCGGCCCATGCACCCTGGGCGCTGGGGACCGCTTGGGCCGCGGGCCGAATACCTGGTTTTTGACCGGCTCGATTGCCAGGACTGCCGCGCTGCGCCGGCTGCCTGCACCTGCATCAAAGCCATCGGTACGGCGATGGTATTGGCCCGTTTGGCGACTTGGAAGCAAATCAATGCAACCCGACAAGTTGTTTAATCCGTACTTGCACTGCTGTCCGACGCGGGCAGGTCATCTGGCTTAGCTAGAAAGATGAATTTTTGATGAGTTTAAGTCGCTCAGCTAGTCATCCGATTGCGTTCGCGTCGCTCTTTGCTCGCCCTGCTATTCTCTCGCATACATCTTTCTGTCTAACACCTACTCATGAGTGACGCTCCCGAACGGGTGAAGTTGAGCAAAGAGGAAAAGGACCGGCGCTTTCAGGCTGAGCTGATGCCGGTGCTCGACCCACTCTACAACTTCGCTTACCGCCTGACGCTGGATGAGGACGACGCCAACGACCTCGTCCAGGAAACCTACCTCAAGGCGTACCGCTTTTTCGAATATTTCGAGCCCGGTACCAATGCCAAGGCGTGGCTTTTCCGCATTCTGAAAAACTCGTTTATCAACGATTTTCGGAAGAAAAGTAAGCAGCCTGCCAAGGTCGATTACAGCGAAGTAGAAGGTTATTATAACCCCGACGAGGTAGAAGGCGATGCCGATACTGGCGCCTCGTCGTCGGACTTGCGGCAGCAATCTACCCGCGACCTCATCGGCGACGAAGTAGCCAGCGCACTCAATTCGCTACCTGTTGATTTTCGGACAGTTATCATTTTGTGCGACCTCGAAGGCTTTACCTACGAGGAAATGGCCAAGGTGCTCGATATTCCGATTGGTACGGTGCGCTCGCGCTTGCACCGGGCACGTAATTTCCTGAAGGATAAACTTGAAAAATACGCCACTTCAATGGGGTATGGGAACGATGCAGTGGATTCGGCCGTTGATGCCGCCGACAAGGATGAGGACGATGAATAAGTCTTTAGCCGTATTTTCCACCTTCTAAAACCCCCTTTAAAGCCCTTATGGAAGCCACCGCTACTACAACCAACTTCTCGGCCCCTCTAGCTGCCACCAGCAACGAAGCCGATTGCGAACGCGTGAACATTGTATTAGACCAGCTTCTGGAGGGCCGGGTGCTCGACGAAGACGACGCAGATTATCTCATTCACTACGCCGACGACTGCTCGCCGTGCTTCGATAGCATTGTTAAGCAGCAGGTGTTTGTGGCCTTCGTCAAGCAGAAGGTGAACAAAAAACAAGTGCCGGCGAGTCTCTCGCACACCATTATAGCGCGCTTGCACGCCGAAATGGCCTAGCTTTGCAGCCCTATGCAGGGCAAAATCATTGTGTTCTCGGCTCCATCGGGCGCCGGTAAAACGACTATCGTGCATCGGCTCATGGAGTTGGTGCCTGACCTTAGCTTCTCTATCTCGGCCTGCACCCGCGACAAGCGGGGGCGGGCCGAGGTAAATGGCAAGGACTACCACTTCATTTCGGTCGAAGAATTTCAGGACAAAATCCGCCACGACGAGTTCGTGGAATGGGAGGAAGTCTACGAGGGCGCATTTTATGGCACTCTCAAATCTGAAATCGAGCGCATTTGGTCCTTGGGCAAGCATGCCATCCTCGATGTGGATGTCAAAGGCGGGCTCAGCATCAAGCAATTCTACAAAGACCGGGCGCTGGCCATTTTTGTGCGCCCCCCGTCCATTGAGGCGCTGGCGCAACGGCTTACGGCCCGCGCTACCGATTCTACTTCTAGTATTTCTTCGCGGGTGTACAAAGCCACGTTCGAGCTTGCCTTCGAGGATAAGTTCGACGAAGTGGTAGTGAACGACGACCTCGAGGAAGCCGTAGCTCATGCCGAGCGGCTGGTACGCGGCTTCATTCAGCCCGGAGTAGAAGCGGTATGAGCCAGCCGGCTGCCGAGCCATTGGCTGGGGTGGCGGCGCTCCCGGCTAATAAGCGCGTGGGCCTGCTTTTTGGCTCCTTCAATCCCGTGCATACGGGCCATCTTATTCTGGCCGAGTACTTTGCCACTCGCACCGACTTGTCCGAAGTCTGGCTGGTAGTGTCGCCCCAGAGCCCATTTAAAGTAGGGGAGGAGCTACTACCTGACACTGCCCGCTTGGCTCTATTGCAGTTAGCTGTAGCTGGCAACCCGCGCTTGCGCGCTGAAGACATCGAGCTAAGTCTGCCGCGCCCCAGCTACACCATCGCTACGCTCGATGCTCTGCGTGCCCGCCATCCCACTCACGACTTCGTGCTGCTGATGGGGGGCGACAACCTGCCTGGCCTGCCCCGCTGGCGCGCCGCTGACCGCTTGCTGCACGAGTTCGACCTTTACGTGTACCCGCGCCCCGACACCGAATTGCCCGATTTAGCCGATTTTCTCCGTGCCCAGGTTTTCAAAGCGCCTCTGCTCGATGTGTCGGCTACGTTTATCCGAGCCAGTATCGAGGCCGGGCAAAGCATTCGCTATTTGGTGCCACCTGCAGTGGAGCAGGAAATTTTAATGCAGAAATACTACCATTAAAAAAGGGTGGCTCCCAGCGGAGCCACCCTTTTTTAATGCTTGCAGCCCAAGGGCTCAGACAGTCATAATCTCTGACTCCTTCTTGGTTAGAAGTTTTTCGACTTCCACGATGTGGGCGTCGGTGTACTTCTGCACTTTGGCTTCGGCGTCTTTAACGGCGTCTTCAGCAGCACCGTCCTTTTGAAGCTTGCGCAGGGCTTCGTTCACATCCTTGCGGATGGCACGTACGCGCACTTTGCCAGCTTCCGACTCGTTTTTGGCTTGCTTCACGAGGTCGCGGCGGCGCTCCTCGGTCATGGGTGGGATGTTTAGGCGTACGCCGTCGGCATCCGACATAGGGTTGAGGCCCAAATCACTGTTTTTGATGGCCTTCACGATTTCACCCACCATGTTTTTCTCCCAGGGCTTGATGTGCAGCGAGCGGGCATCGGGAGCCGACACGTTGGCAACCTGCGAAAGGGGCGTGGGGGTGCCGTAATAATCTACTTTGAGGCTATCGAGCATGGCCGGGGAAGCCTTGCCAGCGCGAATACGAGCCATTTCGATACTTACGTGCGCCACGGCCTTCCCCATCGACTCCTCGGCATCGTTCAGGTAAAATTGAATTTCTTCGTCCACTTCAGAAAAAAATTAAGTGTTAAAAAGGGTCAGCGTTAAGACTTAGTTCGCGGCTGCAAAATTCAGCTTGCAAAAGCCGCGCGCCAACTTTTTAATTCCAAGTCGCTGCGCTAAGCCTGGGTGGCGGGCTGTACGGTAGCGGTGCGGTCGCTTTTGCCGCTGCTGTTTACCAGCGTACCAAGAGGCTGCCCCCCGAGCAGGCGCTCCAGGTTGCCTTCGGTGTTCATGTCGAACACGATGATGGGCAGATTATTCTCTTTGCAGAGCGTGAAAGCCGTCATGTCCATCACGTTCAGGTTCTTCTCAATAACGGCATCAAACGAGATTTCCTCGAACTTTGTAGCCGTTGGGTCTTTCTCGGGGTCGGCGGTGTAGATGCCGTCCACGCGGGTGCCTTTCAGTACTACATCGGCTTCAATCTCGATGGCGCGTAGCGACGCAGCCGAGTCGGTCGTGAAATAAGGCGAGCCAATACCGGCTCCAAAAATTACCACGCGGCCCTTCTCCAGGTGCCGCACTGCCCGCCGCCGGATGTACGGCTCACACACCTGCTGAATGGTGAGGCCCGACAGCAGACGGGTGCTCACGTCAACCTTTTCGAGCGCGCTCTGCAACGCCATCGAGTTAATGACCGTGGCCAGCATACCCATATAGTCGCCCTGCACGCGGTCGAGGCCAAAAGCCGCCGCCTGCACCCCCCGAAAGATGTTGCCGCCGCCAATCACCACGGCTACTTGTACGCCTTTGGCGGCCACAGTTTTGATTTCGGTAGCGTACTGCATCAGCCGGTCGGCATCGATGCCGTACTGCTGGTTGCCCATCAGCGACTCACCGCTGAGTTTAAGAAGAATGCGTTTGTAAGTCAAGGTAAAAGAGCAGTTAAGGCTTTATTAATAAGTCTAGTATTTTTGCCAGGGTTGTGCGCGTCTCGTCCTGAAAAGCTTTGTTTTCAGCTAATGACTGCTTGGTCTCGTCCTGAAAAGTTCTATTTTCAGCTAATGCCTGCTTGGTTTCCTGCCGAAAAGATTTGTTCTCAGCCAGCTCGTGTCGTATTTCCGCAAACGACCGTCTAGTTTCGTCCTGAAATAGCCGGTTTTCGGCCAGAATAAGAGCTGTGTCCTGTAGCAAGCGCTCATTGCGCTGATTAGCAATGGCTAGCTCCGCGACACTTTTATTCAGTACGCGGGCTGTCTCAGTTGCTATGCGGCGCACAGCAGCCACTTCATTCTCAGTGCGGCTTATCTCGTTCTGAAGGTGAACTAGCAGCAGCTGCTGGGCAGCTACGGCTTCGCGCAACCGACCCACATCTTCAATCGTGCGGTCCAGCTTGTGCAGCATTTCCACGATTATCTCTTCCAATTGGTCGAAGCGGGTTTTGTCATCCATAGCAGCTAGACAGGTAAAGTGTGATTAAGCGAATTGCACCAAAACCTGCCCTTTTTGCACGTTGGCCCGCAGGTCCACTTTCACGCTGCCGATTATGCCATCGGTGGGCGCTTTGAGGATGTTCTCCATCTTCATCGCTTCGAGCACCAGCAACGGGTCGCCTTTTTGCACGGCCTGGCCGGGCTGCACCCGAATGTCCACGATGAGGCCCGGCATGGGCGCTTTCAGCTCGTTGACTTTGGCAGCGGTGGCGCTGCTGAGGCCCATCTGGTCGAGTAGGCGGTCAAACCGGTCTTTGGCCTGCAACTCGATGCGCTGGCCATTCAGCTTCAGCACAACTATTTTGGTGGCGTAGTCGGCGCTCACTAGTTCGGCATTGTACGATTTGCCCTGATGCAGCACATGGTAGCGGCCATCGCCGAGCGCGACGATGTCCCAGGTAAAAGGCTGACCATTAACTAATATTGAGTCGGTGGCTTGGAAGTCCACCTCCCAGCCGTGAGCCGGGCCAGTGCTGATTTGAAGCATACAGGAACCGGCCATGTGAGCCGAAGCGGGGTTAAAGGTAAGTTAAATCGCCGTTTCGTGCGGAACTTGCTGCTACGTTTCCGCCCTGTTTTTCCCTATGAAGTATTTTGTTAGTGTTGGTTTTCTAGGACTTTGCCTGCTAGGCAGCCCTGCTTTTGGCCAGTTGGCTGGCGGCAAAGGCAAGGCATCCGCCAAGAAGAACAGCACTGCCGTTCCGGAAGCCGCGCTGGTTTCCAGCAGCATCACGGTGCCCTCGTGGCTGCCGCCCGAAACCCCGGCTCATCCGGCCGCCACGCTGCTGCACGATGTAGTAAATACCAAGCTCGACGTGCGCTTCGATTGGGCCAAGCAATACCTACTCGGTACGGCCGTGCTCACGCTGCGCCCGCACTTCTACCCGCAAAGCACGCTGGTGCTGGATGCCAAAGGGTTTGATATCAAAACAGTGCAGCTGGTAGGGGAGAAGGGCGACAAAACCTTGACCTATAAATACGACAAGGCCCAGCTCGTCATCGCCTTAGATAAAGCTTACACGCGCGACCAAACCTATCAGGTGCGGGTAGCCTACGTAGCCAAGCCCAATGAACTGCCCCAGGGCGGCAGTGCCGCCATCACGTCGGACAAGGGTTTGTATTTCATCAACCCGCTGGGTAAAGAGCCCAACAAGCCCCGCCAAATCTGGACGCAAGGCGAGACGCAGAGCAGTTCCTGCTGGTTTCCGACCATCGACCATCCGAACCAGCGCATGACCCAGGAAATCGCGCTTACAGTCGATAATCAGTATAAAACCCTGTCGAATGGCCTGCTAGTGGCCTCGCGCAAAAACGCCGACGGCACTCGCACCGATACCTGGCGGCAGACGCTGCCCGCCGCGCCCTACCTCACCATGCTGGCCGTAGGCGACTTTGCGGTGGTGTCCGATACGTGGCGTGGCAAGGCGGTCGATTACTACGTGGAACCGCAGTATAAGAGCACGGCCAAGGCGGTATTTGGGCACACGCCCGAAATGCTGGAGTTTTTCTCCAAGCGCCTCGGCCTAGATTTTCCGTGGGAGAAGTATGCCCAGATTGCCGTGCGCGACTACGTGAGCGGCGCGATGGAGAATACCACGGCCACGGTGCACGGCAGCACCATTCAGGCCACCAGCCGCGAACTCCTTGATGCGCAGTACGAGGGTGCGGAGTCGACCATTGCGCACGAGTTGTTTCACCACTGGTTCGGCGACCTCGTGACGTGCGAGTCGTGGAGCAACTTGCCGCTCAACGAGAGCTTTGCCAACTACTCACAGTATCTCTGGGCCGAGCAGAAATACGGCCCCGACCAAGCGGCGCTCGTGCAGCAGCACGACTTGGCGTCCTACCTCGAAGAGGCTAATGACAAGCGCGAGCCGCTCATCCGCTATCACTATGCCAGCCAAGAGGATATGTTCGACCGCCACTCTTATGAGAAAGGTGGCCGGGTACTGCACATGCTGCGCAAGTATGTGGGCGACGATGCCTTTTTCACGTCGCTCAACCACTACCTGACCAAAAACAAGTACACCGCCGTCGAAATCAGCAAGCTGCGCGAAGCCTTCGAAGAAACGACCGGCGAAGACTTGACGTGGTTTTTTGACCAGTGGTTTATGCAGCGTGGCCACCCCGAGCTGAAAGTCACCCACTCGTACAGCAACGGCCAGCTGCTGCTGCGCGTGCGCCAAATGCAGGACACGCTGTTTCAACCCATCTACCGGCTACCGGTTACCATTACCGTTTGGCAAAAGGACAAGGCCACCGACCACCGCATCAACATTACTAAAACGGACCAAACGTTCTCGTTCATCGCCGCTGACCGTCCGAGCCTGGTGAAGTTTGACAGCGAGTCGCAGTTACTGGCCGAGCTCGACGAGGAGCGCTCTACCGAAGAGCTGGTGTTCCAATTCTACCACGCCCGCAACTACTTGCAGCGCTACGAGCCGCTGGAACTGCTGCACAACAAAGCCGCTGATGCTGGCGTGAGCGGTTTATACCGTAATGCTTTGCAGGATAATTTCTACGCCATTCGCCGCTCGGCCCTCGACCACTTGCGTGCTTATCGGGGCACGGCTCCCACGGCCGTGCGTAGCGAAATCCAGCATTTTGCCGCTGCCGACCCTAGCAGCGCCGTGCGGGCGCAGGCCATCACCACGCTCTCGTTCTTTACTAGTGAAAACTACGAGTCTGTGTACCAAGCCGCGCTACGCGACAGTTCGTATCTGGTAGAGGCTGCCGCGGTGGCGGCCATTGCTAAAGCGCCTACCCCAGCTGCCTTTCAGCAAGTGGCTGCGCTCGAAAACACTACTAATTCGACCCTTTTGGTGGCCATTGCCGAATGCTACGCCAAGGCGGGCACGATGGAACAGTACCCGTGGTTTTTGCGCCGCTTGCCTGATGTCAATGATATCGACCTGTACTCCTATTTGCAGTCGTTCGGAGCTTTCATGGTACAGATGCCGGCCATCGAGCGCGAGAAAGGCGTGAAGCTACTAGAGACACTGGCGCGCACGCATCCGCAGTACTACGTGCGGCTGGGAGCCTATAAAGGGCTGGTCACATTGGCGGCTAGTGCGCCCGAGCTCAAAGAAACCCTACGCGATATTCGGGATAAGGAAAAAGATGAGCGTTTAAAGGCGTATTACGGTTTGATTTAGCTGTCAGCAGGTTAATGCGAAAAATGGCGGCGAGGTGGTAAGGCGGAAATAAAATTCAGAACTTTTTTCTCGCCTTACACTTGCATTCTTCCAAAGAATCTGTACTTTTGCGTCTCAATTCCGGTAAACGACTGGATTTACAAACAAATGGGGGTATCGCATAGCGGCAATTGCGGGTGACTGTAACTCACCTCCTTCGGGTTCATAGGTTCGAGTCCTGTTACCCCCACATTTGAAAAGTTTTAGACCAACTGCGGGAGTAGCTCAGCTGGTAGAGCGGCAGCCTTCCAAGCTGCAGGTCGCGGGTTCGAACCTCGTCTCCCGCTCTCGGTCAAGACTTTGACAATAATTTAAGCCGTTTTAGCTCAGTGGTAGAGCACTTCCTTGGTAAGGAAGAGGTCATGGGTTCAAATCCCATAAATGGCTCAGCAGTTACGGAACTACCTATCTTTGCGCTAGGTTAGAACCGGGTCAGCAAATCGAAAGCGATACGCAGCACTCAAGCCTGAATTGGCCCAAGCTGGGTTTCGCTTTTCTTGTGTAAGCCCCTTTTTAGTTGCTTTTTAGTTTTTAATTCCCTCTTTTTTCTCAACTCTTTACAATGGCTAAAGAAAATTTCGACCGGTCGAAGCCGCACGTAAACATCGGCACCATCGGTCACGTTGACCACGGCAAGACGACCCTGACCGCTGCCATCACGATGGTACTGGCAAACCAGGGTCTGGCTGAAAAGCGCGACTTCTCCTCGATTGACAACGCCCCCGAGGAAAAAGAGCGTGGTATCACCATCAACACCGCCCACGTAGAGTA
>Ga0265780_10004030_pt1 | contig 19093 bp, 23 predicted proteins | sample P1T30metagenome_FD_192432 | JGI IMG/M metagenome (GOLD analysis project Ga0265780, IMG submission 192432) | Plant litter microbial communities from East Loma Ridge, Irvine, California - P1 T30 | ecosystem: Environmental > Terrestrial > Plant litter > Unclassified | place: USA: California...
GGACCGGCTGATGGCGCAACGGCCGGCGGTGGCGCGCGCGATGTATATCGCGCAGCTCGTCGACGAAGGCACGATGCGCGCCTGGATCACCAGCATGGGCCGCCGCACCAGCATCGAGCGCGTCGCGCATCTAATGTGCGAATTGTACCTGCGCGCCCGCGATATCCATATCGCCGGCGATGAATCCCTGTTGCTGCCGCTGTCGCAGGTGCTGCTCGCCGATGCGCTTGGCATGACCAGCGTGCACATCAACCGCGTGCTCAAGGAGCTGCGCGTCGCCGGCGCGATGACGCTGCATCGCGGCAGCCTGGAAGTCAGCGATCCCGCCAAGCTGGTCCGCATCGCCGGCTTCGACGACGGCTATCTCCATCGCCGCGGCAGAAGCGTCTGATAAGCAACAATAGCCTGATTATCTAAACGCATGTTGGCAAGATAGTCCCGTCCTCGCGCTAGCATCGCCGCATGGGTGATCCATGCAGCAACGGCCAGGGAGTCAGCATGGAGCAGGACGGCAGCGCGGTGATCGCCGACCGCCGCGATTGCGGCGCGGCGCGACGCACCGCGCGCGGGCCGGCCGGACCGGGCCGCTGATCGATGCCGCCGCACGATCACGCGCCGTTCGCGGCCGGTGCGGGCGAAGGCGCCGCCACATTGGCCTATCAGGAATTGATCGACGATCATGACCGGATCGACTGGCTCACCCGCCAGCTCGAGCAGCTGACCGACGGTCCCGACGAGCGCTTCACCGAAGCCGACCGGCTGCTCGCGCAACTCTCCGCCGCGATCGTCGCGCATCTCGCCAAGGAAGACAGCTTCATCTACCCCGATCTGGCGCGCTCGACCGATCCCGCCGATGCGAACGGCCTGATCGCCGAGTTCGAGATCCTCAAGACGGACTGGACCCATTTCCTCGCCGTCTGGGCGTGCGACGAACGGCCCGCGAACTGGCCGGCGTTCCGGTGCGACGCCGGCGGCATGCTGGAACGGCTGCGCGAGCGCGTCATCAAGGAAACCAGCCTGCTCTACGCGATGGCCCTGCGCGAAGGCTTGATCCAGCTACGCCCGTCACCGCGCGACGCCGGTCCAGCATAACCTGTGCCCAGCGAAACCTAGCCAATGCTCCCGCGAAAGCGGGAGCCTAGAGTGGAAGGCCTCCTACGGTCCGGTGCCTGCATCCGCTTATGGGCGACGAGCGGCGGGGCCGCAACCAAAAGGCGGAACGAAGTAAACTTTCGGATCCAGTCATCCGACGGGTGGACCGCGCAGCACCTGGAAACCAGATCGCAGACTTCCTGTCGCGTACCTCGCAGCCAGGTCGGTAAGGAGCTCGCCATATATTACCTGCTGAGCTTTTAGAACGGGATGGTTAAGATTGCTCATAATCTGACCTTGGTATGTTGTTTCGTAAACCGAACGCCAGCCGTACCTCTCTACCCACTTGAAACCGCGATACTCGATGTCGAGCAAGGCAACTCCCTCGTCCCGACAAAGGTCTAGAAGCATCGAGTTCCAAAGATGATAACTTACTAAGCCGTCGACCGGGATATCCCCACCAGTCCAATCGCGCGTTACTCGCTGTTTCGATGGCGGTGTGTCCATAATTTCTTCGAGCGGCGGATTTATATGCCGCATGGTGGCCTGAACGGTCTCAGATGCAACAATGTCGCCAGGTCGAACCCGCAAGGTTTGATTGCTAGCGCGCTCCGTGACGATCATGACCCTGCCATCGCTCGCCCCGCCTCCGATCAAAAGCTGAGAGCCCGCCTTGATCCGCGTACCGCCTGCCGGACTGTCAAACAAACCGCCTGCATAACCCGCGATTTCGCGCCTGGTGATGGTAGACGCCTTAGCGTCGAATGTGAACGGCTCGAATGCGAACAGGGTTCGACGATCGTTGGGCCAGTTTAGGCCGAGCCAAAGGCTACTCGTCATGAAGTCCGGCGTGATCTTCTCGGGCCAAGGATGGATCGTGTTGGCGACAAGCGGCAGCCCTCCATCAGCTTTAATAGTCCGTAACTGGCCACGCAGCACCTCCTTTGCATATTCCGCGTTTGGGCCGGTGCCGTAGACGCCATAAACAGACCCGCTGTTCATCGCGAGGCCTAAGAAAACTATATTGTGAGGCTGCTGTTGCGAAGCTGCGTATTGGCCGGGGACTTGATCATCGAAAGATCCTCCAACTGCCTGATTATCGTACCCGACTAGGTCGCTCGTATAGCCCGGCGTTGCAAGCAGGGCTTTGCGGAAAGATTGCGCGGGGGCATTGTCGGCGAGAAAAGACTCGCGATCCGGGTAGTTGGCAGGCACGAGATCAGCGCCGCGCCAGATCGACATGCCAGTGACTAGAATGTTCGCTTGGGTGCGAACCACCGGAGTGGGCGGCGTCGGGTTAGGAGTTGGTACCGGAGTTGGTGCCACCGGCGTGACGGCGATCGGGTCCGCGCCATCGCTTGCCCCGCCGCATCCTGCTAGGGCTGCGGTAGCTCCGGTAAGCCATGCCAACGCGACGCGACGATCAATGCTTCGCGCGTTCCGATCACCTGAACTCATCGAACCCCGAACCCGAACCTCTTTGAACCGCGTTTGCATGATGTTCGGCGCGGGGCAAGGTGGAGCATCAGAAACTATCACGAGCCGCGCCGTGCACATGTCCGCCTTCGCCCGACTGTTGACATCCGGAGTACAGCGACTCTTGCCTAATAGTAGTCCGTCGTTCAGCCTCCGGGCAAGGCCGTGTGACTGACCGACATGGAAAAGCTGATAGTCTTCGATCTCGACGATCTTGGTTTGGCGTTCGACTTGCGCGATGTGCTCGGTGTCCTCGCGCCCGGTCATTGGCAGCAAAGTGGACAATCAGGACAATGGATGCGTGGCCCTTCGAAGCGACAGGGGCGGGGGTAGAGCGCCTTGAGGAATTGGCCGAAGTGTATGCTCATATCAGTGGTGACGAGCTTCTAGCCATCGCCGACTACACGGTGCAGGTAATCTGGGCCAATTTCGTGGGTGCGCTCTTCGATGACCCCAGTTAGGAATGGTTGATAATCCGAGCGGTCGATAGCAGCTTTTCGGGATTGAGACCTTGGATCAAGCTGCCCTTGTGACGATCAAATCCGCTTTCAAAGATGTGCGTGTCGCGTAGGCATAAACAGAACCGTAATGTCCGGCTCCAGGCAATAGTGGTGATCACCCCGCCCTTCCCTCTTGGGCTGGAGTGGGTTCGCACGAGGGGGCACGGAGCGAGTGAGGCAGATCGTACCTTTGCGTCCTCTGTGCCTCCGCGTGAACTATTCCTTCTTCTTATGCAGATCGTTCTGGCGGAGAATGTCGATTCGACGCTGTTCCTATTGCGCCGCCTGCGTCTCGTCGCAACGCAGGGTCAGGACCTCGACGCCGTCGTGGGTGACTGCGACGGTATGCTCGAATTGCGCGGAGAGCTTGCCATCGTCGGTCACCACCGTCCAGCCGTCGTCACGAATCGAAACCTTGCGGCTGCCCTGGTTGACCATCGGCTCGATCGTGAAGGTCATACCCTCGCGCAGCCGTACGCCCGCGCCGCGCCGGCCGAAATTGAGCACCTGCGGCTCCTCGTGCATGTCGCGGCCGATGCCGTGGCCGCAGAACTCGCGCACCACCGAATAGCCGTTCTGGCGGGCATGACGCTCGATCGCGAAGCCGATGTCGCCGACATGCGCACCGGGGCGGACCTGGCGTATCCCCGCCCACATCGCCTCCTGCGCGACGCGGACTAGTCGCTTCGCCGCGGCGGGGGCATCGCCGACCAGATAGGTCTTGCTGGAATCGGCGATGAAGCCGCTCTTCTCCAGCGTGATGTCGAGGTTGATGATGTCGCCGTCGCGGACGATCTCGTCGACGTCGGGCACGCCGTGGCAGACGACCTGGTTGATCGAGCAGTTGAGCACGAAGCGAAAGCCGTATTGGCCCTTGCTCGCCGGCCGCGCGGCGAGGTCGACGGTGATGAAGCGTTCGACCATGTCGTTGATCTGCAAGGTCGACATGCCGGCGAGATCCTGCGCGTCGAGCATCTCGAAGACCGAGGCGAGCAGCCGGCCGGCAATGCGCATCAGCGCCAGTTCGTCGGGAGTCTTGACCATCAGGCGGCCGCCGCCTCGTGCGTCGACAGATGCGTGGCAACGATATCGTTGAACGACAGCGTCGGATTGGCCTCCGCGAGCATGCCGATCTTCATCCAGAATTCGGCCTGCGCATTGATCGAACGGCACATCATCTTACTGGCGCGGCGCGCCTGCGCGTGCAGATCGTCGTCGATCTTGACGATACCCATCTCCCCTGCGTCCTCCATACTATACGGTTTGTATATGAATTGTATGGCGGCTGGTCAATGTCGGGTGGCGCGCAATGGGTAGGGACAGACCGAAATGGTCATGATCCGAATTGCGGCGTGATCGATTTTAGGTAAGGATCCTGCCACATTGTGATGTGGGTATATCTTACCATAACAAGTGTTTGATGACTACATGATTATTTTAATGTTAAGCATAACGAAGCTATCATCGTTATGTCACGCAATCACTTACAATCATTGGCTAAGTTTGTTGGCAGAAAGCGGGTATATTACTTAGGCGCCGCTCAGCCCTAACCCGGGCCAATGGATACGAACGATGACCGGCAGTTTCGAAGCTTTGTCCCTGATGGAACGTGCCCTGATGATCATGGATCGGATGGGGCTGGCGTTGCCGGCGGCTCATTTGAGCATGTCAATTGCCACGCTGGAGGAAAGCTTCGGGCTCGTGGATGAGGGCACAGCGGTCCATTGAGCGGCAGCCGATCCCGGACGAACACGACGGGGGCCGTGTTCGTCCGGGGTCGGGACGATAATGCTGCCGGGTCATGATGCGGCCTGAGCCCGGCGGGTGAACGCCAGCGTTGAACGTTGTTCCCGGCTGTTTACGATTAATAATCCAGATTAAAATCGGAACGAGCGAGTTGATCAACGGTTGTCGGCGGTGACGTAACAGAAAGCACGCCCATGCCGACGGTCGCCCGTGATGATCTGATCATCGAGTATCGCGAATTGGGCGGACGCGATGCGCCGGCGATCTTGCTGATACACGGCTGGCCCGACGATTCATCTACTTGGGACGCGGTCGCGCCGGTGCTCGCCGAGGCGGGGTTCCGGGTGATCGTGCCGACCCTGCGTGGCTTCGGTGCCACCCGCTTTGCCGATGCCGCGGCGCCGCGCACCGGCAACAGCGCGATGCTGGCGATCGACGCCATCGCGCTGATGGACGCGCTCGGCATCGCGCGCTTCATGGTCGCCGGTCACGATTGGGGATCGAACACCGCCGAGGCGCTCGCGGTCGGCTGGCCCGAGCGGATCGTGCGGCTGGCGATGCTGTCGACCCCTCCGCGGCTCGGCGGCATGCCGACCCCGCCGTTCGAACAGGCGCAGCGGCAATGGTATCACTGGTTCATGGCGACCGCGCGCGGCGCGCAGGCGGTGCGCGACGACCGCAAAGGCTTCGCGCATATCCATTGGGTCAATTGGTCGCCGCCCGGCTGGTTCGACGAGGCGACCTTCGCGCGCGTCGCGCGGTCGTTCGACAATCCCGACTGGGTCGACGTCACGCTGCACAGCTATCGTGCACGCTGGGACGAGGCGGAGCCCGATCCGGGCAGCCAGTGGCTCGAGGACAAGGTCAAGGCGACGCGCACGCTGTCGCTGCCCGCGATGTACATCCAGGGCGACGCCGACGGGATCAATCCGCCGAGCGCGTCGCAGGACGTCCCCGCCAAATTCACCGGCCCGTTCGCGAAGGTGCATCTCGCCGGCGTCGGCCATTTCCCGCAGCGCGAGAACCCCGATGCGGTCGCGCGCCACCTGCTCAGCCTGTTCGCCGGCGACCCCGCCGCGCTTGCCGATACCGTCGACCGGAGCCTGCCCATGAAGAAAATCGCCCCCATTGCCGCCGGGATCGCCGCGATCGGCCTCGTCGCCGCGGCGGCCGTCGGCGTCGCCCAGGCGCAGGGGCGCGACAGCCGCCTGACCCAGGTCGCGCAATTCGACCATCAGGCGACCGGCGTCGCGGTGACCGCCGACGGCCGCCGCTTCGTCAACTTCCCGCGCTGGACCGACGATGCGCCGATCTCGGTCGCCGAGGTGATGAAGGACGGCTCGCTGCGCCCCTATCCCGACGCCAAGTGGAACAGCTGGCGCAACGCGCGCGCCAACGAGCTGCCGGTCGGCGATTATTTCGTCTGCGTCCAGTCGATCGTTCCCGACGGCCACGGCAACCTCTGGGTGCTCGACCCCGGCGCGCCGGGCAACGAGAAGATCCTCGAGGGCGCGCCCAAGCTCGTCCGCATCGACCTTGCCGGCAACCGCGTCACCAAGGTGATCGCGGTCCCCGGCGACGTCGCGCTGCAGGGCACCTATCTCAACGACATCCGCTTCTCGCCCGACGGCAAGACCGGCTACATCACCGACTCCGGCACGCGCGGCGCGATCATCGTCGTCGATCTGGAGAGCGGCAAGAGCTTCCGCGCGCTCGACGGCCATGCCTCGACGCAGATCGACAAGACGGTCAAGGTGGCGATCGACGGCAAGCCGCTGGTCCGTCCCGACGGCCGCCAGCCGGCGTTCGCGTCGGACGGCATCGCCATCTCCAAGGACGGGAAGACGCTCTATTATCAGGCGCTGACCGGCAAGACGCTCTATGCGATCGACACCGCCAAATTGCGCCCCGAGGTCAGCGAGGCCGACCGCGCGGCCGCGGTGACGACCGTCGCGCAGACGCATGTCGCCGACGGCCTGTGGATGAGCCAGGCGGGCGTGCTCTACCTCACCTCGCCGACCGATTATGCGATCAAGCGGCTCAACGGGGCGACTGTCGAGACGGTGCTGACCGACCGCCGGCTGCGCTGGCCCGACACCTTCTCGGAAGGGCGCGACGGCACGATGTACGTCACCGCCAGCCATATCCAGGACACCAACTGGTTCACGCCGGGTGCGCCCGCGTCGATTAAGACCGAGCTGTTCTCCTTCCCGCCCGTCAACTGATCCGGAGGCAATCATGACCTATCTGCGCTACGCCCCCGGGATCGAGACGCCCGAGCCCGACGAACAGAAGACGATCGACGGCATCATCGCCGGCATGACCAAGGAAAGCCAGACGGTCGAACAGCGCGAGGGCCATGCCGTCCGCGCCAGCCACGCCAAGAGCACCGCCTGCGTGATCGGCGAACTCACCGTCGCCGACGACCTGCCGCCCGAACTGGCGCAAGGCTTGTTCGCGAGCGGCGGCACGTTCCAGGTCGCGGTGCGCTTCGCACAAGGGCCGGGCGAGCGGCTCGGCGACCGCGTCGCGACGCATCGCGGCATGGCGATCAAGGTGTTCGGCGTCGAGGGCGAGAAACTGCTCGGCCATGACGCGCCGACGCAGGATTTCGTGCTGGCGAGCGGCACTACCTTCCCCGCCGGCACCGCCGCGGGCTTCCTGTCGCAGGCCGGCAAGATCGGCGCGGCGACGCCGCTGCCCGAGGGCGTGAAGAGCGTCGCCTCGTCGCTCGCGCGCAACATCAACAAGGTGCTCAACGCGGTCACCGGCGGGCCGAGCCCGACGCTCGATTTCTACGGCCATCCGTTCAGCCACCCGCTCGACGATTATTATTTCAGCCAATGCCCGATCCGCTTCGGCGATTACGTCGCCAAGCTCGGCGCCTTCCCCGTCGCGCCCGAGCAGCGGGCGCTCGACGACTGGCAGCTCGACCCGCATGCCGACGAAGACGGCTTCCGCCACGCCGCGGTCGACTATTTCGACGTGCACGACGCGATATTCGAGCTGCGCGCGCAACTGTGGGCGAACAAAGAGACGCAGCCGATCGAGGATACGTCGGTGGAATGGCCGGTCGAGGACAGCGCCTATGTCACCGTCGCGACGATCCGGCTGCCGCACCAGGCGGCTTATGGCGCGGCGCGCGTCCAGTATTTCGACGAGGTGATGACCTTCCGCCCGGCGCACAGCCTCGCGGTGCATCGCCCGCTCGGCGGGGTGATGCGCGCGCGGTTGCAGGTCTACAAGGCGCTCAGCGACTTCCGCCATCGCGAGAACGGCACCCCGGCCGCCGACACCGCGACGATCGAGGCGATACCGGTCTAGCCGCGCCACCCCTCTGGGTCGCGCCGACGGTCCCGTCTCAGGTTCCCGCGCAAGCGGGACCCCAGGGTCAAGCAGGCCGATGGCGTGCGGTGTCCGTGACTCCTAGGGTCAGGACCCATTGATGTGAGCGTCGCGATCTGACTCAGGCTCCGCAAGGAGACTGGGATGAGCGACCTGTTTTGGCTGACGGACGATCAGATGGAGCGGCTGCGGCCGTTCTTTCCAAGAAGCCACGGCAAGCCTCGGGTGGATGACCGGCGGGTGCTGAGCGGCATCGTCTTTATCAACCGCAACGGGCTGCGCTGGCGCGATGCTCTGAGCGCCTATGGCCCCCACAAGACGCTGTACAACCGGTGGAAGCGCTGGGGCGAGCGTGGCGTATTCACGCGCATGATGGAGGGGCTAGCTGCGGGCAATGCCGAACCCAAAACCGTCATGATTGATGCGACCTACCTGAAGGCGCACCGCACGGCATCGAGCCTGCGGGTAAAAAGGGGGATCTTGGCCGTCTGATCGGGCGCACCAAAGGTGGCATGAACACCAAGCTCCATGCCGTCGCCGATGCAAACGGGCGCTCTTTGAGCTTCTTCATGACCGCCGGGCAAGTCAGCGGCTACACTGGCGCGGCAGCGCTGCTGGACGACATGCCAAATGCGCAGTGGCTGTTAGGTGACCGCGGCTACGACGCGGATTGGTTCAGGGACGCTCTTCAGGCGAAGGGCATTCAGCCCTGCATCCCGGGCCGGCGATCACGCAACAAGCCGGTCAAATACGACAAGCGCCGCTACCGGTGCCGCAGCCGCATAGAGATCATGTTCGGCCGCCTCAAAGACTGGCGCCGGGTCGCCACCCGCTACGATCGCTGCCCCACTGCCTTCTTCGCCGCCGTCGCCCTCGCTGCCACCGTCATCTTTTGGCTGTGATCAACGAGTCCTGACCCTAGGCAGCCCGATCGGAGCGCTCGCGAGTTGATTATATCCGCACCAGGCGCCCGCTGTACCCGCGTCAGCGCCGCTTTTGGCGTGACCGGCCGTTTCCCTCAGCGTTTGCCTTCATAAACGTACGTTTATGGCGTGTTCCCTTCACCCGCTCCATCGTTACCGTCATCGGCTTTGGGGCGGCATTGCCGCCGGCAATCGCAAGCATGGCCGCAAGGCAACCCTCCACGCTGATGACGACGCCGCGACCTTCCGCGGCCGGGACGAGCACGATCCGATCGATCATGGACCGCAGCTTCGGGACGGCTTCGGCCTTCGCCTCCGGGTCGGCAAACATAGCGTGCAGCTCCTCGACCTCGCGACGGTAGGGCGTCACCACGGCAGGGTGCAGCGCAACGACGGGAAGCGCCTCCATCTCCGCCAGCGCCTCCTGAGCAGTATCGCGCTCGGCGCGGGCTTGCTGGAGCGCTTCACGCACCTTGGCGAACTCGCCGGCGCCGGCGCTGATCGCGGCGACCAGGCGCTCGACCTTGCTGGCCGCCTCTGCCAGCCGTCGCTCGTAGCGCGTCCTGTTCTGGCGCTCTTCTCGCAGCCCTCGGGCCCGGGCCGCGTGATATTCCTTCACGAGATCGCGACGAGTTCGGGATCGAGCATCTGCTCGCGCAAGCCATGCAGCGCCCGGACCTCATAGCGAGCCCGAGATCAACGGCGTACCCGGCGCATGTAGCGGCGAGGTGCTCGACGGACTCATGAGTGCCGGCATGGTCTGGGTCGGCTTTAAACCGGCCGAGAAGCTGACCGAGGATTGCGCTTGGGTGCGCGTCAGCAAGGCCGGGTGGGCATGGCTCGCAGCGCTGTCGTGACCAGTGCGGGTTCGGCCGGCGACCAACTCGAAGCTGCGAAATCCAAGCTTGCAATGTTGGAAATGCTCTTGTTCTGTTTCCATGATGAGCCGGTAAGCGCAACCCGCCTCCTCCTGCCATCAAAGAGAAGCGACGAGAACGAGGCCTAAGATGATCTACGTAAATGCTACAGGTAGTGGAAACGCCGTAACCGTAAACACCCCCGACGGGGGTTTTCAAGACAACGAGCTATACCGCTTCATTTCTCCGGTCACAAACAGCGGTACTATCACGATCAACGGAAGACCGATTCTCGGGCCTGATGCAGCTCAAATTACGATTGCCGCTAGCATTGTAGTCGGTGGTGACGTCATCGTCCGCTTCCAGCTAAACGGCTCGGCGTTCCACTTGGTATACGCAACCCCCGGTGTAGACTTGCGCATTCTGAACGAAGTAGCCAATCTCACCAGCACTGACCCCAATAATCTGGTTGGAACAACGCCGAGCGCGCGGCAGATTCCGGTGGCCGGCACTCGTCGTAGCTTTGTGACCGGCAGCACCTCCAACAGTGGCCCCGTCCGTCTGACGCTCAATGGGTATGGCTACCCTATCGGGAAGAACGGGGCTGCGCCTCTGGCGGCCGGCGACCTTCCTGCAAACTCCCTGATCGTCGTCGAATTCACCTCGGCGTCTATCTACCGCCTCATCTCCAACGGTTCGGTAGGAAATGCTGATATTCTCGACGGACTCTACAACACCTTCGTCAATGAGCCTTGGGGTGCCTTATCATTCGATAGTACGAGCACTGTGCAGGCCACACCTCGTCATTTTACGGTGTCCGGCTGTGGATCTTCGGTCGGGCAGGATGACCCCTCCAAGAACGGCGGCGCCCCATCCGGCTACGCAGCAAACCGCTTGCTCTGCAACGCATTCAATGCGGCTTGGCCTCTTGGCGGTGTCGTACTGGACAACGACAACCAGTCGATTGGCGGCCAGGCGCTCACTCAATTTGCCGCACAACTTGCCAATTCCACGGCGGCTTCCGTTTCTGCCCGAAAGCTGGTTACCTGCGTTGCCGGGATGAACGACTTTGTGCCTGGCGGCTACAACTCCAATCAGACGTTCCCTGGCGCACGCGACGCCCTGATCAATCTCATCGGTCAATGCATTAGCGCCAATGTTCCTCTCGTACTGTTTACGAGCCCTCATCCAAACACGCCACAATACGATTACAACTTCTTTGCTCAAGTGACGTCAGCGTCTGAGATATATCCTATCTACCGTGCCGCACCTGTGGACAACTCAAAACAGGTTTATCCATCGGTGGCGAATTCTAAAATTTCTCGCGATTGGACGGGGTCAGGCATTTCAGTCGAAGGAGATGTGAGGTTCTGGCACGGGAACAACATGCTACGTACGATTGCACGCCAGTATCGGGACAACGTTTTTCTGCTGGACGCTGAGTGGGCTTGGTTTCGGTATGGAGTCGAGCCTCGGGGCAATTGTAATGCCCTGTATGACTCCGGCAGCGTAGTTCATCCCAATGTTCTTGGTCATCAGGTGAGCTTCCAGCGAGTAATTCGCGAATTCGTGACTTATTTCGTCGGGCAACGTCTCGACGACAAGCGGCTGTTTCGCGGCGATACGATCACCGCGTAGTTCGGCTCCCTAAGTTGCCGCAAAGGCGGGCGTTCCAGCTAACACGCGAACGTCCGCCTTTGTTTGTCTCGCTACGTACCACGCCGACGCCGTCTGCTGCCAATAAGAGCAGGACTGAACGCGGGCCATAGGAACACGCACCGCCATCACTCCTCTTGGATCGCGTGACCCAGCACTGAAAGGTCAAGTATGAACAACAGCAGCTTCGCGGCACAGGCAGTCGCGAAAGGGCCGATGACGGCCGCCCCGCCTAGCCAGGAAGGCCATGGCTGGCTCGTCGTGCTCAACCTTGCGGTAGTGACCTTCGCCTCCGTCGTCGAGACCATGTTCGCAGTCTAGGCAGTGCGGGGGATTATCCGAAATTGGAGGCGACACCGGCCGAACCATCCAGTCAGCATCTGGCGCTATGCCGGCTTTTGCTTCGCGCTGGCATCGGCCTGACCCGCGGCGGTACGGCGCTCGTCTTATGGAACTGGAACCGCGCGATCCGGCCGGGATGGGCTGGTTTCTGACCCTCCAGCGCTATCTGGATATTCCGGCCATGTGTTTCGGCATCCTCGCCTTGGTATTCTCTATCTCACCTCGCGCGGGATGGTGCCGCAGCTGCGCCGTCGGCCGCTGCTGATCCAGTTATGGGCTTCGCTGCCCATGCTGCGCCGACCGGCTGGCATTGCGCTCCTCAGCCTGATCGCGGCGATTGGTGTGGCGTCGACGCGATGATATGGAAAACGGGGGCTTTAATGGGCTTACTACCCGTCGCCGCGGCAGCGCTGGCGGCTGATAAGACCGTGATGCTCAATCCGGCCGGGCCGTCGATCTGGTATTTCTTCGGCTATCTGTTCGAGGCAGGCAGCATGATCGCTGCGACCTGCGCCTGCATCGCCGTGCGGTTCTACGTCGCGCAGAAGGACCGCGCGAAGCATCGCTTGAACATCGATCTGCCGGTGTCGGCGCTAACGCTGATGACGACCGCAACGGCGGTCATCCGACTACGACCAGGCCCCGCTTTGGTGCTGATCTATGGCACCGGCATCGGCGCCCTCGGCGTCGGCCTGATCACCATTGCGCTCAACTTCGTGCAGTCAAAGCTGCCGGGAGCGAAGACATTCCGAAGGGGTAACGCGCCCCGCCTCCGCTTGGAGGTGGAATGGCGAGGCGCGGGGCACCGGGGGAGGCAACCCGCGCCGCTGATGTGCTCGTCTATCTTCTCGGTCAAGCTCTTCCAATACCGGAGATCATCATGACAGATATCAAGCCGCGTCAGCCGGGCGCGGCGCCGCAGTCGCGCGTTACCACCAAGGGCGGGGCTCTCATTGGGACCGTCGGCCTCGCCGCGGCTGCCCTCCTGTCCACATTTGTCTCGGGATGGGAGAATGGTCTTAAGGGGCCGGCGCTCGTGCCCTATCGCGACATCGTCGGCGTTTGAACGCAGTGCAGCGGCGAAACCCTAAACGTCACGGCGGCGACGCCGGCCGAGACGCCGGAGGGCTGCGCGATCAAGCTGGACAATCGCCTGGCGGGCTTCGCGCAGAGCGTGGCAAAGTGCACCCCGTCTCTGCGAGGTAAGGACGAGGAATGGGCTGCGGCGACCAGCCTCGCATATAACATCGGGGTGGGTGCTTACTGCAAGTCGAGCATCGATCGCTTCTTCGATGCCGGGCAGCCGGCGAAAGCCTGCGACACCTTCCTGCTTTGGGACAAGGCAGGCGGCAAGCGCGTGCAGGGCCTCGCCAACCGTCGCGCAGCGGAGCGCGCGCTATGCCTGAAGGGCATCCGCTCCTGACCGAACGCCGGCGCTCACGTCGCTTCGGTCGACCGGCGTAGCGCAGCGCGGCGCTCGCTGCTGCCGATTTCGCGCCGGCGCATCGTCCGCCTCGGCAGCTCGCCGGAAGCACTGCCACACCGTCACCAACCATTTCGCCAGCCGTACCATGCTGCCCGTCTACGAGCGCGCGGCTCACTCACGGCTGAACCATCCCGTCACCACAAGTTCACGCAAGGAGCGATTTCATGAAGCTGCCCAAGTTCATCAAGAAGCTGTTCGGCTCATCGGCCATGCAGAAGATCGTCGACGTCGTCATCACCGAGGCTCATAAAGCCGTCGCCTTGCTAATGACGCTGCCGAACGCGAAGGCAATCAAGGACGACATCTTGACCATCGCCAACGACAACCTGCCCGGCCAGCAAAAGTTCGATGTCGTCCTTGGCAGGACGCTGCCGGTGCTGACTGGCCTTCTCAAGGACAAGGGGCTGACCGTCGCCATCGGAGAGATCGAGGACATTGCCCGCGCCTTCGTGCAAGCGGTCTATAACGAGACCGCTCGACCCGTGCCGCCGGCATTGCGCGGAAGATCCTCGCGCTGTTCGGCATCCAGTAAGCGGCACCGGCCGGGTCGTCCACGTCGACGCCGGCACGGTTTCCGACACCAACCATGCGGCGTGCGTGTGCTGGTTGACCGGCCAACGGCGAGCACCTGCTGTTCTACGTCCCAATCTGGAATGATCCGCCCGAGGGCGCGACGATCAGCTGGGGGCCGCGACATGCGTGGTGGCTAGACCAGCGCGTCGACAAGCTCAGCTACGACATCGATCCAGACGCGCCCCCGCGCTGACGATCTCCGACCTTACTCCTGAAGGATCATTGACAATGGATCAGCCCTTTCTTCGACAACGACACTCGAACCTCTGCTGTCATGTCGTTCGGCATTACTCAGCCCTCGCTGTCGCGTTGGGTGCGATCGACGGCGCCCTGCTATTCGACCGGCAGCTTCATATGTCGAGGTTCCGCCGCTTGATCTCCTTCAGAAGCAGGTCAGCCTCGCGATGATCGCCAGGCGTACCGCTCGTCTGCTGATATGCGGCGATCAACTGCTTGTCCGACCAGCCAAGGAGCAGGGAAAGATCTACCGTTGGCCACTTGAGCGTGGACTGTAGATGCGATCCCATCCAGCGATACGATGTCGCCTTCCTCAACGCTTGGGCGCGCCCTTCGCGTTTTCGTGCACTCGCTCAAGCATCGTCAGCATCAGGTTCATATCGTCTGCCGTAAGCCCGCTCTTAGTCGACATAGTCGCCAGCATTGAACGTCGCGGCGAAGGCGTGGAGGTGGTTGAGCGCTTCGCCCAGCCGGTGAGTCGCTTCATCTTCTGTCATCGACCAAGGGTACGCAACGCGGGGCAAGTCGAACAAGCGCCGCTCAGCGGAGGATCGATCGAAGGGCAATCAGTGTGGCGATGATCAACGCCGCTCCAAAAGCCAAAAGCGTCAGGGTCAGGCTGCTCATATGCTCCTTTACACCGCTGCCCGGCAAAAGTCAGCCTGAAGGCGGCTTCACACTAAGCTGGTGAGTCCTTCCCGGCGCGTGCTCGTTGGTGCCGCATATCGTGATCTGGGAATTGGGCCGCGACGTCGCGCTTGTCGCCGTTGATTAAAAGAGCCGCCGTACTGACACAGGTGACGATTCTACCGCCTCAACCCGTTCGGCTACGTTCCCCTGCTCGAACTTGACGACGGTACGACCCTGCGGGAGGGGCCGCGATCGTTCAATACCTTGCCGGCCTGCGGCCGCAGGCTGGCTGGTGCCCGCGAACGGCACATTGCCGCGATACCGCTTGCAGGAATGGTTGAACTTCCTGACCTAGCAGATACACAAGGGCTTTATCCCCCTTGCTCTATGCGTGGCTGGTATGGCCGGATGCGCGATCGGGTCGCGGTCCACGCGGCCCTTGCCGCCGAAGGGTTGGGATGGAGAGGGACGGGCCGGGATGCGGGTCAATCCCACAGCATCCCGCCGCCAGCGGCGTGACCGCGCTCAGTCGTGAGCGAAGATCGTCGCGGCGCCCGAGGCGACCGCGGCGTCGTAAGCGGCGGGCATCTGCGTCATCGCCGCCATCGCATGGTCGATGTCGTTGAGCCTGCCCCGCGCGGCATCGTGATCGTCCGCGCCATGCTGCCGCTCGGCGTGGCGCAGGATCACACGCAGCTCGTTGGCGAGCGCGCGCGCCTCATTGGCGAAGGCGGCGTCGTCGGCGCCATCGTCCGGATGCGCCGCGGCGTCACGCCGGCCGGCCTCGCTCCGCGTCTTGGTCTCGCTGCCCGCGGCGGAGATCGCCTTCCCGTCGCTCCGGCCGGCGCCGGCGCTGGAGGGGTCTTGCGTCGACACGTCCTCGACCGGCGCGGGGGTCGGCGTCAGATTGGCCCCGCGGACGATCGTGACGTCGGTCCCCTGCACCGCGAAAGCGGTGCCGCCGGCGCCGACATACTCCTGCACCGCTTCAGCCAGTTCGCGCGCGATCTGCGCCGCAGCCTGAGCGAGCTTCTCGGCATCGGCGGCATAGAGCAGTTTGAGCAGGTGCAGCCGCGTCTTCAGCTCGGCGATCCTGGCGGCCGCGCGCGCCTTGCCGCCATCGCTGCCGCTGCGTCGCACCGCGTCCAGCGTCGCCAGCGCCTCGCTCGCGGCCTGCGCCTTGCCGTCGGTCGGCCCGCTGGCCGGAGCGTCGGCCGCGACACCGGCACGACACGGTCATGAGGGACTAGGACGATCGCCGTCAGCGTGGACCTGGCTAGCTTCATGGACCGTCACCCCATCGTCACCCGTCCATTATAGCGGGGTCGACGCATCCGCGGAAACGCCCCCCTCAGACCGTGCCGTAGACGTCGCGTCCGCCTGCGGCCGCACCCGCGGCGAGATTGGCACGTGCCTGTTCGATCGAAGCGGTCGTCTCGTCGCCCTTGCCGACGACGATGCCGGCCGAGGCGGTGAGCGGCCCGATCACGTCGCCGCTGCCGCGCAGCTTCAGCCGCCGCGCGTGGAACGCGTCGAGCGCCTCCTCCGCCAGCGCCCGCGCCATCGTCAGCGCGACGTCGCGCAGCACGACGATGAACTCGTTGCCGCTCCACCGGATCAGTTCCTCGTCCGGGAAGCTCTCACGCAGCGTCGCCGCGAAGGCGCTGAGCACGTTGTTGCCGACCGACCGGCCATAACGCGCGTTGATCCCGACCAGCCCGTCGATCCCGAACAGAATCATCACATACGACCGCCCCGACAGCGCAACTTCGCGGAACAGCCGCTTTCCGCCGGCCTGGTCGAGCGCCGCGGTAAGCCCGTCGCGCTCGTGCTCGGTGACGCGCGGCGCGCCACCGGTGATCGCGTCGCGCAGCCGGGCGAGCTCGCCACGCAGGTCGGCGAGCTCACGCTCGGCCTGCGCCAGCCGCGCGATGATCGCATCCTGGTCGACCGGCACGCGGCCACCCGCCGCACCGATATCCGCGCCGAGCGTGCGGGTAAGGTCGTGGGCGTCCGCGGCGAGCGATCCCAGTTCGTCAGCCTGCATCGCGACGGTGCGCTCGCGCCACGTGATCTCCGGCGGCCCGTCACGGCAATAACGGTTGATCAGCATCGTCGCGGTATCCGCGGTCAGCCGCAGCCCACCGTCGGTATGCTCGTCGATGTCGCGCGCCAGCGGCGAATGCGGGTTGGCGACGTAGCGGCTGGCGAGATCCTGATGGGCCGGGCTCGGGTCCAGCCGGTGCCGCTCGAGAAACGCCAGGGCTTCGCGGGCAAGGTCGAACGACGGCATCGTGACATGAGCTTTCGATAGGACCATTTTGGAGATAGGACAGTTGCCCTGACCCGAGATATCGTGATTACAATGGGCAATCAACATCCTGGGTTATTGCAGCAACTGGCGTGACACGACTGGCGGCGGGCAAGCCTCCACTCAGGATAGTGTAAGGACCGTTCACCCTCTTTACACGGCATCTTCCTTGTTTGTCATACGTTTAGGAGAAAACCGCGGGCGCAGCACGCAGCACGCAGCACGCAGCGGGGAGGGCCTTCGAGGGCCGCAACGGGAGCATGACGTGATGCGGCCAGGTCTGTATGTCCCGATCGCGCTGGCGATGGCGCTGGCCGCGTGCGGCGATGGCGACGGCGGCAGCGACGCCGCGCCGATCGGCAGCCCCGCACCGACGCCGGCGCCGGCCCCAACGCCGACACCGACCCCAACCCCGACCCCGGCGGTGGCCGCGGTCGACCAGCGCGTCGTCGCCAGCTTCGACAATCCCTGGGCGATGGTGTTCCTGCCCGACGGGCGGCTGCTCGTCACCGAGAAATCGGGGCAGCTCCAGCTCGTTACGCAGACCGGCGGCAAGACGCAGGTCGCCGGCGTGCCGCGCGTCACCTTCTCGGGCCAGCTCGGTCTGCAGGACGTCGTGCTCGACCCCGGTTTCGCGACCAATGCGCGGATCTGGATCAGTTATGCCGAACCCGCCAGCGGCGGCCAGCAGCTCGCCGTCGCGCGCGCGACGCTCGATCTCGGCACCACGCCGCGGCTGACCGACCTTGCGGTGATCTGGCGCGCGACGCCGGCGACCACCGGCGGGCAATTGGGTGCGCGGCTCGCCTTCGCACCCGACGGCCGGACGGTGTTCGTCACCAGCGGCGAGCGCCAACAGGGCACGCCGGCGCAGGATCTGTCGGGGACGCTCGGCAAGATCGTGCGGATCAATCTCGACGGCAGCACCGCGTCGGGCAATCCCTTCGCCGCGAGCGCCGGCGCGCGCGCGGAGATCTGGTCGCTCGGCCATCGCAACCCCTATGGCCTGGTCTTCGCGAGCGACGGCCGCCTGTTCGAATCCGAGATGGGGCCGGCGGGCGGCGACGAATTTAACCTGATCGAGGCGGGCAAGAATTACGGCTGGCCGCGGGTGTCGGAGGGCGACAATTACGACGGCACGCCGATCCCGCGCCACGCCACCAATCCCGCCTATACGCCACCCCTGGTCAGCTGGACGCCGGTGATCGCACCCGGCGGGATGATCCAGTATCGCGGCACCGCCTTCGCCGGCTGGACCGGCGACTTCCTGCTCGCCGGGCTGACGCAACAGGGCATCGTCCGCGTCCGGGTGTCGGGCAACACCGCCAGCGAGGTCGCGCGCATCGGCCTCGGCAACCGCATCCGCGAGATCGAGGAAGGGCCGAACGGCACGCTCTGGGTGCTGCGCGACGGATCGGGGGCGGCGCTGGTCCAGCTCACGCCGCGATAAGACCCGTGGCTTCCGCAGCCGCTCAGGCCGACTATTCCTGCTCCTGCGCGATGGCGCGCATTGCCGCAGCGATCGTGGCCGTGGTTTCGTAATAGAGGACCAGCGAGTCGTTTGCGCCATCAAGGATGCGCTTGCAGACCTTGCTGGCCGGCCACAGCGATGATCCCGCCACGATCATCCGGGAATTGAAGATCGCAGCGCCGCTATCCGCGCCGTCGTCGTCGGCGGCAGCCCACGTCCCGCCAAGTGTCCGCCGGATCACCTCGCCGACATAACTCGCCTCACCGACCACCAGATCTCCCACGTCCGCCGGATCGACCTGCCTGTGATGAAGATCGTCGAGCATCGCGTCCACCAGCGCGATACTCGCTGCGGAATAGTCGAGGGTAACGTCGGTGTCAGCGTGATGATAAGCGACGAATTCTTGGGCTTGCTCGATGATCTGATCCACGTGCAACGGTCGGGCTCC
>Ga0265780_10004031_pt1 | contig 19093 bp, 16 predicted proteins | sample P1T30metagenome_FD_192432 | JGI IMG/M metagenome (GOLD analysis project Ga0265780, IMG submission 192432) | Plant litter microbial communities from East Loma Ridge, Irvine, California - P1 T30 | ecosystem: Environmental > Terrestrial > Plant litter > Unclassified | place: USA: California...
CCTTCATCCTCCCCGTTTGAAGGCTTTTTCTTTTTTTTGTACCTGCTGCTGCGGCGGCTCCGGGAAAACCTTAAGATGATCTGTTAACCCCTCAGCTAAATTTATTTTTTGCAGACCATTTAAGTAACGATTTTGCATAGGGGATCAGAGGGGAGAACAGCGCTCTGAACAGTTTCTTTCTTATAAGATAAACCTTATAACGTTTTAAAAACCGGTTCTGCCTTCTGATATTACTTTTTGCGATAAAAGGTTTATCAGATGGCAGATGAAGCATGAAACGATCGGCGAAAGCTTCTACAGGCTGCTGTTGGTGTAACGGCGACACACTCCAGAACCTGCCGATCACCCTTAACTTTCCGGCATCTTCAATTTCAAGTCTAAGTTTCAGCCTTTCTATCGCTGCCGAAAGCACCATTTCATCGCCCTGATGCGGATATGCCCTGAAATCAGCAAAATATGCGTCTTTCAGACGTCCGATTTCGATATCCAGGTCGCTGAAGAAGGCAGGCGGGCCGGCAAGGAATTCGCCTCCTGCCCATAATGCAGATGCTTTTGCCCCCAGCAGGCGTTCTTTAGCTGAAATGATTACCTCAGATCCCATATTTGGAACGACCTGCTCGGTTATATCATAGTAAAGCCACGTCTTCTTTTCAATGGCTTCCTTAAATCCGGAGGGGATTGCATTGATGCAGACTATGTCTGAATCTACGAGTCCGATATAGCCATCTGCTACGCTGCCCAGATAATGTATTACTTCAAATTTATAATGTGCTGAAAAAAACCGGATACCTGTCGGAACATGTGAACTAAAACTTAACTGAACGACCGGATAGGTATAATCGGGCACCAGTGTTTTAAGATATGTGCTGTTATTCGTAATAACGGTTAACACCACTCCGATTTCCTCCAGGCTTTCTGCAAGTTGTTTTGCGCATAACAGATAAAGTCTTATCTGTGCTTCCATGCTTGTTACAAAATTGTTATGAATACTAATTTCCTGATCGGCGACATGGATCAGTGTAAACAGCTTTATTTGTTCGTCTTGCATCACCAGTAAATATAAGTACGCCGAGCGCAGCTTTTATACACTGTTGTAAAATTGCACATAACCTGATTTTCCCTAATTTTGCAGAATAATTTTTTGAGCAATGGAACCTTTTGATATTGAGATTGAAAATACAGAATATGCGGTATTTCCTGAAGAAGATGAAACCTTTACTATTTTCAAAGACGGAACTGAATATATGAAGATCCAGAAAGACACTGAAGGCCTATGGCTCAGACTGGACCCGGAAACAGATATCACGATTTTCGAAAATAACGAAGAAGCGAATCAGATAGGTCGCCGGATACTGGAACACAAAGAAGATAACGAGCCGCATTAAGCCTGAAGATTACCGGCAGGAGAGCCTTTGAGAGTATCCTCATTCTTTATTCTTAGGCACTTGTGTCTTATATCTTAAATAGTACTTTTGCAAAAAAATTCTTACACATGAGTATTGGATTGTCAGAACAGGAAATATTACGCCGCGAGGCACTTCAGGAGCTTCGCAAGCTGGGCATAGATCCCTATCCTGCGGAAGCTTTTGAAATAAATGTAACAGCACAGGAAATCAAAGAAAAATATACGCCGGAAACCGGAGGATACCAGGACGTGAGCTTTGCAGGCCGTATTATGAGCCGCCGAATTATGGGAAGCGCGTCTTTTGCAGAACTGCAGGATTCGACCGGACGGATACAAGTTTATATAAAGCGTGATGAAATTTGCCCTGATGAAGATAAAACACTCTACAATACGGTTTTCAAAAAGCTGCTGGATATAGGCGATTTTATAGGGATTAAAGGTTATGTGTTTACTACGCAGACGGGTGAAGTATCCATTCATGTTACCTCGCTCACTATCCTGGCAAAGTCTGTTAAACCACTACCTGTAGTTAAACGGGACGACGAAGGCCGCGTTTACGACGGTTTTACCGACCCGGAACTAAGATACCGCCAGCGTTATGTAGATCTTACGGTTAACCCGGAACTCAAAAAGATATTCATAAACAGGTCAAAGGTGATCAATGTAATGCGCAATTACTTCGACAGCCAGGGTTGGATGGAAGTAGAAACCCCTGTATTACAGCCCGTGCATGGCGGTGCCGCCGCAAGGCCATTTAAGACACATCATAATACGCTTGATATGCCTCTGTATCTGCGTATTGCAAACGAGCTGTATCTTAAGAGACTTATTGTAGCCGGATTTGACGGGGTTTACGAATTTGGAAAGATGTTCAGGAATGAAGGTATGGACCGTACTCATAATCCTGAATATACCTCTATGGAAATCTATGTGGCATATAAGGATTATATATGGATGATGGGAATGGTAGAAGAATGCCTGGAGAAGGTAACACGTGCTATTCATAATACCACCAAGGTAAAAGTAGGCGAACATGAAATCGACTTCGCCGGACCGTATCCTAAGCTATCGATGTTTGAATCGATAGAGAAATACACAGGTATCGATGTTTCACAGATGGATGAAGCAGCTCTTAAAGTGGTATGCAGGGATCTCGGGATAGAAGTAGATAAATCCATGGGAAAAGGTAAACTAATCGACGAAATTTTCGGAGAGAAGGTTGAAGCTAATCTTATCCAGCCAACTTTTATAACTGATTACCCGATTGAAATGACTCCTCTTGCTAAAAAACACCGCAGCAAGGAAGGCCTGGTAGAGCGCTTTGAAATATTTGTTAATGGCAAAGAGATAGGGAATGCCTATTCTGAACTGAACGATCCCCTGGACCAGCGGACACGATTTGAAGATCAGCTGCTGCTTGCCAACCGCGGCGATGAAGAGGCAATGGCCATGGATGAAGACTTTTTACGTGCACTTGAATACGGTATGCCTCCAACTTCCGGACTAGGTTTCGGTATTGACAGGCTGGTCATGCTGATGACCAATCAAAGTACGATCCAGGAAGTATTATTCTTCCCTCAAATGCGCCCGGAGAAAAAACTTAAGGTTGCTTCCGTAGACGATTTTACTGCTATCGGAGTGCCTGCCGAATGGGTTGCTGTACTTCTTAAGATGGGTTTTAATACTGTTGAAGAACTTAAAGCTGCCAGCCCGAACAAGGTATTTAATGATCTGGGAGGCATGCGTAAGAAATTAAAACTCGATATTACTGTTCCATCCAGGGAAGATGTAATGCTTTGGTTTGAGTAAAGAACCAATCGGGAACCTCAAATATTAACAATATCTTAAAGGCTTGTAAATAATTAGTTTACAAGCCTTTTATATTTTCATGCTAAATAAATAGAAATACTCATGAGAACATCGAGCATTGAAATAACAGAGAACGAATACCTGATAAAACTTAGAAAAGAAGACTTTGACCTGTCGTTCATTAATGTGCTGTTAAAAAGGATCCAGGCAGAAGGGCTTTTTTCTTCATTCAGCAATACATCAGACGATGATATAATCAGCAGGGGCCGGGAGTCTGAAAGAACTCCTTATTTCGACCACCTGGACGACAAATAATTTCCAGAGCAGTGTTCCTCCGGATCAACTACCGTCCCCGGAACCCGCCGCCGCCTCTTGTCTGAATTACCGTTTTGTCCATTTGAGACATTTGGCCCTGCATCATCTTTATCTGATCAGCCAGCAGTTTATTCTTATCAGCTTTTTTAGCCTCCTGGAGGTACATGGTAGCCTCCCTTTTATTCCTTTTGGCCATGGCTATACCTGCCAGGCTTAATTTCGCAAGCGCAATATTATGATCCATTGTCATTCCCATAGACAATGCTTTTTTAAAGTACTTTTCCGATTGCATCGGCGCTTTGCGCGACTGGATCAGACCGATCAGCAAATGATAATATCCGTGCTGTGCTTTGATCAGTTCTTTTTCGTAATTTTTAATGCGGTTCAGCCATTCTTCCGCTTTTTCCATATTTTCTTTCCTTAGAAAAAACTGTGCGATCAGCATCTTCTCATTAAAAAAGAAAGTTACAAAAACAAGCAAAGAAAACAGAACGGCAAGGATTCCCCATCCCCAATGTCCAAAAAAGAACAAAGCTACTGCACCACCAAGAATTGCAAATCCTATAATTAACCTTATGATATTCGGCATTTTTTAAATTTTCTTATTTTGTGAGCGCAAATATCTGCTTATTTAGCCGCTTAAACAAAAAAACAACGAATTATGGGAATACAGATGGAGGAATCGTGGAAGAAAGAACTGGAAGAGGAATTCGAAAAAGATTATATGATAAAACTGAAGGCCTTTCTTAAAAATGAAAAGACTTCAGGACATGTGGTTTACCCTCCCGGAGATATGATATTTAACGCTTTTAACCACACACCTTTTAATAAGGTAAAAGCTGTTATCATCGGGCAGGATCCTTACCATGGAGCCCGGCAGGCACATGGCCTGGCATTTTCTGTTCAAAGGGGCATTCCGGTACCTCCGTCTCTCAGAAATATTTACAAGGAACTATCTGATGATATCCAGGGATTCAGTATTCCAGGTCACGGGGATCTCACTGCCTGGGCAGACCAGGGAGTTCTGCTTCTGAACGCTACACTTACCGTCAGAGCTGGCGATGCCGGTTCCCATCAGAAAAAAGGATGGGAGCAGTTTACTGACACAGCTATTCAGAAACTCGCCTCACAGCGTGAAGGTATTGTATTTCTCCTATGGGGCAGATTTGCCCAGTCTAAAGAGTTACTTATAGACAAAGGGAAACATTTTATTCTTAAAGCCCCCCACCCCTCTCCGCTTGCACAGGGATTTCTCGGATGCAGACATTTTTCAAAGACCAATAAATTACTGAAAGAAAGAGGCCTCGAAGAAATCGACTGGCAGATCAGGTAAACTACAGGCAGTGCCAGGCCCGGAGGTTCCCTGGTACTGCCCGTTATTAATAGTTAAGCGGCATAACCGGTTCCATTTTACTCGTTGACAGGATCATCATCGTCTGAAAGGTTTTCACCACACTGATATTACTGATCTTTTCCATGATCAGCTGTTCATACGACTTAATATCCTTCACGTATATTTTTAAAATAAAATCACATCCGCCGGTAACGTGATGGCATTCAACCACCTCCTTGATATCCTTTACCTCGTCTGCGAACGTCTGAATGGTATTACTTTTGTGAAAGTCCAGCTGCACCTGGACAAATGTTTTTATACCCAGGCCCAGTTCTTCTTCGTTGACAACGGCGTGATAATCTTTAATTATTCCTGCGTTTTCAAGCTTCCTTACCCGTTCCAGTGTGGGAGCAGGAGATAAACCTATCTCATTTGAAAGCTGAAGGTTCGTAATACGTCCGTTTTCCTGTAAGATCTTCAGGATCTGCAAATCTATTTTGTCTGTTTGGTAGGGCATTTCTAAATTTAAAAAAAACATGGACAAGGTAAAAACAATTTAAAAACTTACGCTATTTTAGACTAATCTAATTTAATTATTAGATTTGTAAAACAATTACTCCAGATGCGATTTGACAAATACAGTGAATCTTTAGGAGAAGTACATTCTTCGGTAAATACCTCAGGAAAAACGGGATGGAAAAAACTCTTCGCCTTTATTGGTCCTGCTTATCTTATTAGTGTGGGTTATATGGACCCGGGTAACTGGGCGACCGATATAGCTGGCGGAAGCCAGTTCGGTTATAAGCTGATCTGGGTTCTGCTTATGTCAAACCTGATCGCCCTCCTGCTGCAATCGCTCAGTACCCGTCTTGGTATTGTTAAAGGACTGGACCTTGCGCAGGCATCAAGAAATGCCTTTCCGAGGTGGGCTAATTTCCCGCTGTATGCACTTGCCCAGATCGCCATCATTGCATGCGACCTGGCTGAGATCATTGGAATGGCCATCGGGCTAAATCTGCTCTTTGGTTTGCCGCTGATCTGGGGTATATCTATCACCATACTGGACACCTTCCTCCTGCTCTTTCTGATGAATAAAGGGATGAGGATGATGGAAAGTTTCATTCTTTCTATGGTGTTCATAGTAGGTCTCTCCTTCCTGGTCGAAATGTTCATTCTCCAGCCTGAATTCAAAGAGGTGGTTAAGGGATTTGAGCCCTCTGTACTTTCAGGCAGCGCGCTTTATATTGCTATCGGTATAATCGGCGCAACGGTTATGCCTCACAACCTGTACCTGCATTCATCACTCGTGCAAACGAGAAAAATAGAACGCACAAGTAAAGGCATCAGGGAATCTCTGAAATATAATTTCATTGATACATTTGTTGCACTCAACCTTGCATTCCTGGTTAATGCATCTATCCTCATACTGGCCGCTACGGCATTCCATAAAAATGGGTACTTCGAGGTTGCCGAGATACAGGACGCCTATATATTGTTACAAAATATATTCGGGTCTCTGGCACCATCACTGTTTGCAATTGCATTAATTGCCGCCGGACAAAGTTCTACCATAACGGGCACCCTGGCCGGGCAGATCGTAATGGAAGGTCACCTTAAACTTCGTATACAACCATGGTTAAGAAGACTCATAACCAGGCTTCTGGCTATTATTCCAGCCTTTTTCACGATCATCTATTTTGGAGAAGATGCCCTCGGAGAGCTACTTGTATTAAGCCAGGTGGTTCTTAGCCTGCAGCTTGGTTTTGCGGTGATCCCGCTGATCCATTTTACATCTGATAAAAAACTGATGGGCGAATTTGCTATTAAACCTGCGGTAAAGGTTCTCGCATGGATAAGCGCGTTTATAATAGTAGGCTTAAATGTAAAACTGGTTTTCGAAGAAATATACGCCTGGTTAGCTGCTACTCCTGACCATTTCTGGATCTACGCACTGGTTCTTCCTGTTGTAGGCGCCATTATATTTTTACTGTTATACGTATTTATTGTCCCGCTTATACAGCAGTCGCAGCGGTCAAATAGTAATGTACCTCACGGGCAGGCGGAAGACATCCAGGAAATTGAATCTATTAAATATACCAGGATCGGGATTCCTGTAGATTTCTCCAAACAAGACCGTGCATCTATAAGACATGCGCTCATACAGGGAGGTAAAGATGCACATTACTATCTTATACATATAGTTGAAACAGCCGGCGCCAGATATCATGGCGAAAGGACAATGGATTTTGAAACGCAGAGCGATGCCGAAAACGTGGATAAGTACAAACAAAACCTGGCAAAACTGGGCTATGACTCAACTGTCCTTATAGGGTACGGCGATTCTGCCGCCGGCATTTCAAAGCTGGTAAAAGTTGAAAGCATAGAGCTGCTGGTAATGGGCGCACACGGACATAAAGGTTTAAATGATATCATATTTGGAACTACCTTAAACAAGGTACGGCATAAAGTAAACATCCCGGTGCTTATTGTAAAGTAAAACATATCCAACCCGATTAAGTTCCGGGATGTTTACTTGCATTCTCATTTCCTGATGCTGACCCTTACACCTAAAAAGCCTCTGATCCCCTGGTTGGGGGCAAAGACATAGGCAGGATCAAAAGTGAGGGCGTAGGGGTTAAGAGCAGTGGCTTTTACATTTCCACCACCGTCAAATTCAACATTTTTATCAAAAGGATCGTCAGACCGTGCAATAATAAACGGATTGCCTTTTGCCGGAGTCCAGTTAAGCAGGTTTTTTATTCCGCCATATATTTCGTACTTCTTAATAGAATAGGTAAGCTGAACGTTCTGGATGCTCCATACTGGTGATGTTCCTTTTCTTGGGTCCATTGCACCGAGTAAAGGTAAACGCATGGGCCCATAGATATTACCCGTATAATCTACGTTCAGATTAAGTTTCTTAAAGGGCAGGGTAAAAGCCCAGGTTCCCATCCATCGCTCGGTAAGCATCTGCCGTTCCTTAACAAGCAGATCATTTGTCCTTCCGGCTGTATATACATCCATCAGGGTGAGGCCGGCGAGTAATTTCACAGAAGAGGGCGAGGTATAATCAAGGTTGGCACTCAGCCCTCGGGACACGGCATGCCCATCCAGGTTATCGTAAATGATTTTATTCGCATCCGTCTCATAGTCAGCGGTTATGCGATTCGTGAAATAAGTATACCAGCCAGACATATCTATTGTCCATGAGCTATAACCGGCGCTGACTATCTTTTTGATAAAATTCAGATTTACGTTGTAACTTTTCTCTGGCTTAAGATTTTCAAGCACCTCGACGGTTCTGGCTCCTGTAAGCGCAGCATGGTCTTCTGTAAACAAGTTTACCACCCTGAAACCGGTTCCTGCATTAAGACGGAGTATGTTATTATCATTTATCTTATATCTGTAAGCAAACCGTGGAGTAAGTATATTTCCGTGGGAGGAATGATAATCATAACGCATTCCAAGCAGCAGGTTATGTCTGGCATGCAGACTTATGTCATCCTGGACAAAAATGCCCGGGAGCCATACCTTATCAGGCTGGTCGTAATTGGTTCCTGTTGCCGGAGTATTGTCATTATACAATGTATACCTTACAGCTGTGCCGGCGAGAAGATCATGCTTTTTTACTTTTTTATCTATGGTCAATTGGGAAAAGGCTATTTTCTGCCGCGCCAGGAATGTAGTGCTGCCATAAACCGAGTTCTGATCATGGTCGTTGTACGAAAACGAAAACAGCATCCGTTCTTTAACAGGCAGTTCATAGGAACCGAGCAATTCCCATCTTTTAGTATAGATACTTTCACCGTAAACGCAGCTGCCTCCCCTGAAAGAGCGGTTCCAGTTTAACTCGCCGCCCCATCTGTCTTCATAAAAATACCTTCCGGCCAGAGACATCTGCCTGTTTGCTTTCCGCCTCAGGCTCAACTTTTGAAAAGCAGAGACCCGGTGCTGAAGCGTTACATCTGTAAAGTTATCTGAATTCCTGTCTTCCGGGTTCTGGTAATTGTAATAGTTGATACCATTCAGCATGTCAAGATTCCTGTGTTTCAATTTAAAACTGAGGTCTGCATTCAATTCGTTCCAGCTCGTTGAAAAAACATCGGCTGAAAACACAGGAGCAGCAGATGGCTTTTTAGTTATGATATTGATTAGTCCGCCGACAGCTTCAGAGCCATATAATGAAGATGCCGGGCCTTTTACTATCTCTATCCTTTCCACCAGGGAATTGGGAATACCCGAGAGTCCGTAAACCGTTGACAGGCTGCTCACGATTGGCATACCGTCTATCATAACCATGGTATAAGGCCCTTCCAAACCATTAATATGAATATCACCAGTATTACATACATTACAATTAATCTGCGGCCTTACGCCATTAACATTCTGAAGGGCATCAAAAATAGACGGCGTAGGATTCTTCCTGAAAAATGCGGGAGTATATACTTCGACCGGAACCGGGCTTTCCAGACGGCTTACCTCTTTAAGTGTCCCCGATACGACAACTTCATTTAAGCTGGCCGCCCCTGCACTCAGATCAAAATCAACTGTAACAGTATCTCCCTGACCGAGCTCAATAGTTTTGACCAAAGGGCCGAAGCCCAATGCAGATGCCTTCAGGTTATGCCTGCCGGGACTAAGATTCTTAAAAAGAAAAAAGCCCGAACTGTCTGACATAACAGCGATGGTACCTGCTTTGACCGTAGCGTAGGCAAGCGGAACACCCCTTGAGCCCACATGTCCTGTTACTATAGATTCCTGAGCTACAGAATCTAAGCTACCAGCTATCATTAATACTAACACTAAAAGTATATACATATCAAATATTTTATACAAAGCTAGCAAAACAATTTAATTTAGATTGACCTAACAATTAAAATTATTATTTTTATGTATTTTTGCGATATGCTTTCATTTACAGAAGAGAATTATCTAAAGGCGCTGCTGCACCTGACCATCGAGATAGAGCATAAAAATGAAGCCGGAACTAATGAATTAGCCTCATATTTAGGTGTTAAGCCGGCTACGGCTACCGATATGTTAAAAAAACTAAAGGAAAAGCAGCTGATAGCATACGAGAAATACGGAAAGATTTCATTATCGGATACGGGCAGAAAAAAGGCGATTGAAATATTAAGGAAACACCGTCTATGGGAAACGTTTTTGTATGAAAAGCTGGATTTCACCTGGGATGAAGTACACGAAGTCGCTGAGCAGCTTGAGCATATCCATTCTCAAAAACTGGTAGACCGCCTGGATAAGTTTCTGGGATTTCCAGAATACGATCCTCACGGAGATGCCATCCCCAATGCCAGCGGTGAGCTGAAATCTGCGTTTAAAAAGACTTTATCTGAAGTTCCGGAAGGAACCGAATGCCGCATGGTTGCGGTCAAGGATAATACTGTATCTTTCCTTAAATATGTAAGCCAGCTTGAGCTTGGCATAAACGCACATATCAGAGTCGTATCGAAACAACCTTATGATGGCTCGATGGAAATATTGATTGAAGAAAAAAAAATAATGGTTTCTCAGAAATTTGCAGAGAACATTCTTATCGTTTAAAGCATTAAAGAAACCATAGTACACATATAAACATGGGCAACGAGATTAGCATAAGAAATAAAAAAGCATATTTTGAATACCACATACTTGAGAAATTTACAGCAGGCCTGCAGTTACTGGGCACTGAGATCAAGTCTATAAGGCAAGCGAAGGCAAATATTAATGATGCCTTCTGTGCTTACCTGGGCGATGGTTTGTTTGTCAGAAACATGCATATAGCAGAATATTCTCACGGTTCTTTTTACAACCATGAGTCAAAAAGAGACCGTAAGCTTCTTCTTAATAAAAAGGAACTAAAAAAGTTGCGCGACAAAAGCGAGGAAAAGGGCTTTACCATAGTTCCGCTTGCGTTGTTTATAAGCGAGAGGGGGTTTGCCAAACTCGAGATCGGACTCGCACAGGGCAAAAAATCATTTGATAAACGTGATTCTATTAAGGATCGTGAAAGTAAAATAGAGCTCGACAGAGCGATGAAACGTTAGTATTGCAGATGTCATACACAATGGGTAGTCTGACATCTGCATTTATTCCTACCAGGCCTGGTCGCCTACCAGGGGCACAAATCTGAATGTATCCAGTTCGATTCTTTCAAAATCTGTTTCGCTCACGCGGATGATGGTCACCATTTTCTGAGACTTCTCATCTCCTACAGGGATAACACATGTTCCGCCTACGCGAAGCTGTTTCAGAAGAGTTTCCGGAACAAACGGCGCACCTGCAGTAACAAGGATCTTATCGTAAGGCGCATGTCCGGATATACCCCTTGAACCGTCGCCATGAAAAAATTCGGGATAATATCCCATTTTTCCGAGAAAAAGTTTCGCTTTTTCATACAGTTTCTCCTGGCGTTCTATTGTAAAAACTTTAGCTCCGAGTTCCAGCAATACACAGGTCTGATAGCCCGAGCCTGTACCGATCTCAAGTACTTTATCACCCTTGTTGATATTAAGCAGCTGGCTTTGATAAGCTACAGTATAGGGCTGTGATATGGTTTGCCCCTCGCCTATCGGAAAGGCGATATCCTTATAGGCCTGAACCCAGAACGTTTCATCAAAAAAGAAATGCCTCGGAACCCTTGATATGGCATCAAGCACTCTTTGATCTTCGATCTTACGCTCTTCTTTCAGCAGAGTAACCAACTTCTTCCGGGCTCCTTTCTCTCTGTAATTATCTATAAACTTATACGCCATGTCCCTGCAAAAATACGCTTCCCTCAAAACTTACAGCAATTACTATTGTGGTATAATGCTATTTATTTCTAAATGAGTTTTATAAATTTATTTAAGCCTTACGTTTGAAAACTTTATTTAAATTTACCCTTTATAGAATTCGTTAATGAAAAAAGTATTTACGCTCTTATTTTTACTTGTTTCTCTATTTTCAAATGCCCAGATCAGAAGGATCGACACCACTTATACGAACAACAAAAGAATACCCCCTGCCCAGTATCATAGCCAGACACTCTATTCTTATACGGTAGGATTCAAGATCTTCTCACTGGAAGAATTCCCCAAGATCTTAAACCAGGTGCATACGAATGACTATGTCAGATCGTATGTAAACGGAATAATGCTGAAGTATAACGACAACCAGATCAGTTACAGAATGTCGGGAAGTTTTTTCTCAGATAATATTTCTTTTAAGAATGAATGCGAGGAATGTGAGCTGGCAAAAGGTAAAGTAGTAGATAACGCTGTAAAAATAGGTTTTGAAAAGAATTTCATTTACGCAGCGGTACAGCCTTATTTCGGAATTGATCTCGGGTTCAGACGGAATACATTTGATGGTACAGTCAATGATGCAGGAGCCTTAGACTACACTACAGGATATGATGCGAACACGACCAAGAACAGTTTGTCTTTTTCGCCGGTGTTCGGTATCAAACTCAATCTCGTCAATCATTTTACGCTTGCTGCGGAGACCGGCCTGGATCTTTTGTACAGCTATGAGCGACAGGAAAAGACATTATACGATAATAGCAGAACCCGTTTATTCAGTAAGTTCAATAAGTGGGAGTTTCTGCTGAAACCGGTAAGCATCCTGTCACTGCAATACAATTTTGGGGTGAGTTATTAAGCTAATACGGATCTACATCGATCTGTACAAAAGTCCCTTTGTTTTCTTTGAAGGTTTCGAACTGCAGCAGCAGTTCCCGGAGTGCGTCTTTAACTTTTGTTATAGAAATACCATCACGTTCGACCTTAATAAAAACAGTTCTGATATAATAATTTCTGATCCTGCTTACCAGAGGCTCTTCCGGGCCCAGTACGCGGTCGCCGAAGCTCTTTATAAGCACTGCGGCCAGCCGCACAGAGATCTGGCTGAGCAAAAGCGGATCTTTATGTTTTATATCAATTTTAATAAGTCTGAAAAACGGCGGATAGTGAAAGTTGCGCCGTTCATATAACTCGGTCTGATACAGTTCTGCATAATTGTGACTGATAACCTGTTCGATCACTTTATGTTTGGTATTGTGGGCTTGTATCACCACCCTTCCTGCTTTATCTCTTCGCCCTGCTCTTCCGGCGACCTGAGAAAGCATCTGAAAGCTTCTTTCATAAGCTCTGAAATCGGGATAGTTGAGCATAGCATCGGCACTTATAATCCCTATAACAGTTACATGGCCGAAATCCAGTCCCTTTGCTACCATTTGTGTGCCTACCAGGATATCGATTTTTTTCTCTTCGAAATCTGTGAGAATCTGCTGAAAGCTATTTTTAATACGGGTGGTATCCAGGTCCATCCTTGCCACACGGGCTTCCGGAAAAGAAAATTTAAGGTCGTCTTCTATTTTCTCGGTACCGAAACCTTTTTGCTCAATATGAGCAGAGCCGCAGGCCGGACAAACTGAAATGGTTTCCTGTTTATACCCGCAATAATGACAATGTAATTTACCTGTACTTTTATGGTAGGTAAGACTTACGTCGCAATTAATGCATTTAGGAAGATAACCGCAGATGCGGCAAAGCAGTACGGGTGTATATCCTCTTCTGTTCTGAAACAGGATAACCTGTTCCTTCCTATCCAGTGCGGCCTGGATCTCATTATTCAGAACACTGGTAAAATGCCCTATGATTGTTTTTTTGCTGGTTTCTTCACCGATCCCCACCACTTTAATTTCCGGCAGCTGAGAGTTCCCATACCTCTCCTTTAATTCGACAAGACCATACTTGCCGGTCTCTGCATTATAATAACTTTCAAGGGAAGGAGTTGCAGAACCCAGCAGCACTTTTCCTTTATGAAGATATGCAAGATAAATGGCTGTGTCTCTGGCATTGTATCTGGGTGCAGGGTCAAACTGTTTGTAAGAGGTTTCGTGTTCCTCGTCGACGATAATCAGCCCGAGATCAGAATAAGGTAAATAAACTGAAGAGCGCGCTCCCAGAATTATCTGGTATTCTTTTTTCAGCACTTTAGCCCAGACTTCCGCGCGTTCATTATCACTGAAACGCGAGTGATAGATTCCAATCTTACCGCCGAAATGCTCTCTGAGCCGTTCCGTCAACTGGGTAGTCAACGCTATTTCAGGCAGCAGATACAGCACCTGTTTTCCCTGGATGAGCATTGATTCTATCATCCTGATGTAAATCTGGGTTTTCCCGGATGAGGTAAGGCCATGTAAAAGTACCACATCCTTCTCCTCAAATTGCTGCTCTATAGACGAGAGGGCCGTTTGCTGGGCATCACTTAATATAAAACTCTTCAGCAGAACATCGTCTCCGTGATCGAGCCGGCTTACAACACGCTCTTCCTGGATAAATACTTCTTTCTCGATCAGTGACTTTATTGCACCGGCACCGCAACCACTCTCCTCAAGTATCTGCGCGCGCGTCGCTGCCTGCCCCGCTTTGGATAATTTTAAAACACAAAGCAATGCATCGAGCTGCTTCGGGGCACGTTCAAGCTGCTCAAAAAGTGCCCGCCGACTCTCCGCGTCATTGTAAAGGGGATTTAACGATATAAAACTCTTTTTACGGGGTTTATAACGATCTGTCATCTCTTCCGAGATATTGATAATATTCTTATTAAAAAGTACTTTCAGAAGCGGATAAACCGTTTTCTGCCCCAGCAGTTTGGCTATATCGCTTACCTTTAGTTCCGGCTGGATTTCAAGGGCATCAATTACCAGAAACTCTTTATCATTGAGTGCCGCCTTATCGTAGTCTGTTTCTTTGACAAGTGTGATTCTTGTTTCACTTGCCAGTTTCAACGCTGCCGGCAATGCAGCCTGCATTACTTCGCCGATGTTGCACATATAATAATCAGCGATCCACTGCCAGAGCGACAACTGGAATCCGTTAACTATCGGCTCATCGTCAAGGACATCGAATATATATTTAGCTTCATATAAAGCAGGCGCTTCATGTTGAATAGTTTGTATAACTGCTGTATAGATTCTGCTCTTACCAAACTGCACGACCACCCTCTTCCCTATTTCAATCTTATCGTTGAGTTCATAAGGCACCCTATAGGTATAAGCTTTGGGAATAGCCAGCGGCAGGATAACGTTAACGAAAATGGTCTTCCGTTCACCTTTCTCACTATTGAATTCAAGCATCAATTATTCTTTATTCCCGACACAAGCAGGGAAATCCAACCGATAATAAAAAAGAGCCCGCCTACCGGAGTAACAGGTCCAAGAACAGGCCAGTAAAAACCGGTCAGCGTTCTGGTAGACAATAAATATAATGACCCTGAAAAGAATATAATACCTAAAGAAAAAGCTATAAATGCAACTGAAGTCCATTTGTTCCTGGTACCGGCCTGGGCAAGAAAAAGCAGGGCCAGCGTATGATAGAAATGATAACTAACAGCAGTTTTCCAGTTTTCAAGGTCAGATAACGATATGTTGTTTTTCAGCCCGTGCGCGCCAAATGCTCCGAGTATAACCGCCAAAACACCAAAAACACATGCGGCTATCAGAATTCTTCTTTTCATAAAAACACTAAAGGTTTGCTAATTTAGCAAACCTGTTAGGATTTCCTTGCTCTAAAAAGTTAATTTTACAGCATTCTAATGAGAAAAATTATAATATTAAGTTCGGTCCTGGTTATCTGTGTCATCACGATGGCCATTAAGTATTTCTCTGAACTCTCAGGAAACAGCAGCCACCTCGACAAAGTGCTTAAGTATATCCCCCGCGATGCCGCCCTGGTATTGAATTTCAACAATGACGAGTCTTTTTATGAGATATTCAGGGATTATGAATTATTTAACGCTATTACAGGTGAAAGAAAAGCGGCTGAGATCTCGCAGCTGCAGAAAACGCTGCTGAGGCCGTCACTGCTGAAGGACGTAACTTCCAATAGTAAGATATTTGTATCTTTTCATCCAACCAGGGCCGACTCTGTCGACTTCCTTTTCTCTATAAATCTTAATAAAGAGATACCGGACAAGGATGTAGAAGATTTGCTAAAGGGTGTTCCGGAGATCACTCTGAACCAGTCAGACAAAAAAGGATCGTATGAAATAACAATCAAAAGCATTAATAAAAAAGTATTCCTCTTTATCAGCGACGGCGTTGCCCTGGCAAGTTTTTCAGAACCTTTATTAAAAATATGTAGAGATATCAATAGCCCTAAGCTGGATCAGGATTTCATTAACGAAATAAATGCTGCAAGCAGCAAAGCTCAGAATTCGCCGGTAAATCTTTTTATCAATCATAACGAGCTTCCGGCTTTTATATCCAACTACCTGAGAGGAAAACTAAATGGGAATACCGCGTTGTTAAAGAACATCAAAGGTTTTTCGTCATTAAATATGAACTTTAAAAGTGACGCTTTAATGTTCAATGGAATAAGCACCGTCGATTCTTCATCGGCTAATTACCTGAATATCTTTCTCGGACAAAAGCCGGTCAGCAATGAAATAAAGAAAGTATTACCGGCAAATACGGCGAACTTTATCGCCTTTGGAATATCAGACCATAAGCGTTTCCAGACAGATCTCAAACGCCATTTTGCAAAAAAGAAAGACCTGCAGAAACTGAGCGATCAATTTAAACTTATCAGGTCTAAAACAGGTGTTAATCCCGATAAAGATCTGTTACCCCTGCTGGGCAATGAATTTGTCAGCCTGGAAACCGCAAACCGTGAACGGCTGGCAATAATTAAAGTCAGGAACGGGAGAAATGTCAACTTCTCCTTGCAGCTTATCAGCACTGCCTTCAATGAACAGATAAGTCATTTTGACCATTCTAATATCCCTTATTACTTCTTCGGCGATCCTCTTAAATATTTCAGCAGGCCATATTATGCTGTAGTCGATAATTACCTGGTCCTCTCCAACTCTGCAGGTGCTGTGCAGCAATATCTCAATGCTTATAATAAGCAGGATTTCCTCCTCAATACTTCAGAGTTTTCAGATTATAACCAGCTTCTGGCGAATCAAAGCAATATTCTATATTTTGTAAATTCCAGAAATTCGGAGAATATTGCCAGGGCCTCGCTTAAAAAAAGTTATTCTTCAATGTTGAATGATGACAATTATGGATTGAAAGACTTCTATGGCCTTTCGTTTCAATGGAGCTCAGACGGCGATCACTTTTTCACTAATCTCTATATCAATTATACCGCAGAAAGGACAGGAAAACTAAAACTGCTGTGGAAATATGAAATGCAGGGAAAACCGCGAAGCACGCCGCAGGTATTTGAAGCAGGAAATAAGCACTTTATCCTGGTACAGGACAATGCAGATAACCTGTATGCCCTCAGCCCGGAAGGGGAAAAACTATGGAGCATGCAGCTGCAGGGAAAACTCTCCGGAAAAATACTGCAGATGAACGACCAGTCAATAGTATTTAACACGCCGAAACAACTTTACCGGTTAGATGCCCGGGGAAATAGTATAACAGGATTTCCGGTAGATCTGCCTTTCAACGCTACGTACGGGCTGACATTAAGTAAGGTAAATAGTGAGACCAGGTTCTTTATCCCGGCAGGCAATTTTATTCTTGGTTATGACGATAAAGGGCAAACATTGGAAAACTGGCGCAAATCCTTAAATGGAAAAATACTTCCTGAATTACAGGCGGCAAGTCTCGACGGCATCAACTACCTGGTTGCAGGTACTGAAACAGGATCCTTCTATTTTTTCAATCAGAATGGAAACCAGATAGGACGAATTGACGATTCAAAGAACCATTCCTATGAAAATCCTGTTACCCTTGAAATGGGGACAGACCTGAAAAGCTCTAATATTGTAACGACAGACAGCAGCGGCACCTTAATTAAGGTATCTTTCAATGGAAATCTAACGCGGACAAACACCGGTACCTGGGATAAATCGCATTTTTTTGCATACAGGAACATCCTGGGCGACGAAAATCCGGAGCTGATCTACATGGAAGACAAACAGTTGACTGTATTAAATAAAGATGCCAGCCCGGCATTCAACTACATTTTTGACAATGAGATCAAAAGCTCCCCGTCGTTCTACAGCATCGATAATTTCACCTACCAGATCGGCCTTTCGTCAGAACAGACCGGCCAGCTATTTCTCTTTAACGACGATGGCAGTTTGGTGAAAGGTTTCCCGATAGCCGGAACAGGGAATTTTTACTGCGGACCAATAAAAAATGATGGAGTCCGTTACGTTATAGGTGCCAACAATGGCCGCACCTTATACGTATATAAATTATAACATGTATAAATCTTCTCTGTTAATTATTGCTCTGATCTCGCTTACATTTATTGTAAGAGCGCAACAGTTCTCTTTATATAACAGCCGGACGTTGATAGATGCATTCGAGAACCCTTCACAAAGCACCTTTCAACCCGATAGCAGCAGAAGGTTTGCATCTAATTTTTTTCTACCAAGTATTGGTTTGAATGCTGCCGCAGACGGCCCTGCAGAATTAACAATAAGAAGGCTGGTATATACAGGTACCCTGGATGCCAGAAGGATCAATGCCAATGAGAAAGGCACAAATGACGTAACGCTCAGTCAGAATACTTATATAGCCATGCTGAGGATTTTCAAAAGTGTTAAATACAATCGCGAGTTCGGATTCGCATGGCAGCTGAAAAGCGATGTTAATGCGCAGGTTACTAACGCGACATTAATGCTTCTGAACAACTATAATCTCTTTAAGTCGCCGGTTTATTCGCAGATCTTTAACAACAGCGGTACAGCGCAGATATACCACCAGTTCAGTATTACTTACCGCGAAAACTATAATAAGAGATTAGCCTTTGGAGCAAAACTCAGTTATCTGAGTGGTATTGGCTACAACAAACTTTCCATAGAGAACTCCTCTCTTGCCGTCGATTCCCAGAATGTTAATGCATATCTCAAAGGATCCTTCCAAACGAATTTCCTTTATAACGATATGGATAACACTCTTGCTGTTCCCGGACTGAAGAACCCTGGGCTGGCAATCAGCCTAAGCTCAAATTATAAGTTCAGAGGAGGCTGGTACCTGCTTGGAAATCTTAAGGACCTGGGGTTTATTTACTGGACAAAAACTCCTTATAATTATTCGTTCAATAACCGCATCATTTTTGCCAATGTTCCTACCTCGCAGGCAGGCAATGAGATCACGAATCAGATAGAAGATAATTTTCTCGTGGCTCCGGCAAGGGATAAATTTACAAGTGTAATTAATGGTAAAGCAGAATTCCTGATTAATAAAGATATGGGAGCCTATCAGCCAAATCTGCTGATCAGTA
>Ga0265780_10004032_pt1 | contig 19091 bp, 17 predicted proteins | sample P1T30metagenome_FD_192432 | JGI IMG/M metagenome (GOLD analysis project Ga0265780, IMG submission 192432) | Plant litter microbial communities from East Loma Ridge, Irvine, California - P1 T30 | ecosystem: Environmental > Terrestrial > Plant litter > Unclassified | place: USA: California...
TCACGACCGCGTCGATGTCCGACAGGTCGAGCTTCGGATCCACCCCTTGCGTGTACATGTTGAGCGCGACGGTCACGAGATCGCAATTGCCGGTGCGCTCGCCATTGCCGAGCAGGCAGCCCTCGACCCGGTCCGCGCCCGCCATCATGCCGAGTTCGGCGGCAGCGACGCCGGTGCCGCGGTCGTTGTGCGTGTGCAGGCTGATCGCCACCGAGTCACGATTCCGGATGTGGCGGCCAAACCATTCGATCTGGTCGGCATAGATGTTCGGCGTTGCGCACTCGACGGTGGCGGGCAGGTTGAAGATGATCGGGTTGTCGGGCGTCGGCATCAGGACGTCCATCACCGCCTCGCAGACCTCGAGGCTGAACTCGAGTTCGGCGGTCGAGAAGGTCTCAGGGGAATATTCGAACTGCCAGCGGACGTTCGGTTGCTTGGCGGCCTCGTCGCGCAACACCTTGGCGCCGTCGATCGCGATCTGCTTCACCTGCGCGCGGTCCATCCCGAACACGATCTTGCGCCATGCGGGCGATACGGCATTGTAGAGGTGGACGATCGCGGTCTTCGCACCGACGAGGCTGGCAAAGCTCGTCTCGATCAGGTCGCGGCGCGACTGGGTCAGCACCTGGATCGACACGTCGTCGGGGATGCGGCCGGTCTTCACGAGGCCGGATATGAAATCGAACTCGGTTGCGCCCGCGCTCGGGAAGCCGACCTCGATCTCCTTCAGCCCGACCTTGCAGAGCAGGTCGAAGAAGCGCGTCTTCTTCTCGGCATCCATCGGGTCGATCAGCGCCTGGTTGCCGTCGCGAAGATCGGTCGACAGCCAGCGCGGCGGCTTGACGATCGTCTTCGACGGCCATTGGCGGTCGGGCAGGTCGATTTGCGGGAAGGGTCGGTATTTGGTCGATGGGTCGCGCAGCATGGCTCGTGTCTCTCGTGATCGGGAGCGTTCGGGTCAGCCCTTAGGCGCGAGGCGCGGGGGCTGGCCACCACGCAAACGATCGGCGCGCCTAAGGGCGCGTAAGTCGAAGCAGCAGGAGGCGACCGTGAGACATTGCGTCTTCCCTATCGCGCGGACACGGTAAATGTCCAGCGCGATAGGGTCGGCGTACGTATTATTGCGCAGCGAATGCCGCGTTGATCGTCAGGTCGACCTTGTCCGACACGACGGGGGCATAGGCGCCGATGTTGAAGTCGCTGCGCTTGATCGAGGTCGTCGCGCGGAAACCGAAGTTCAGCTTCTTGTTCATCGGGTTCGCGCCCGCACCGACGAACGTCGCCTGCAGCACGACCGGCTTGGTGACGCCCTTGAGTGTAAGATCACCGGTGATGGTCGCCTTGTCGCCGGTCGCGACGACCTTGGTCGAGACGAACTTGGCGGTCGGGTAGGTCGCGGCGTCGAAGAAGTCCTTCGACTTCAGATGGCCCGCGAACGGCGCGGACGTGACCGACAGCTGGTCGATCGCGAAATTGACCTCGACCTTGGTCGCGTTGGGCTTGGCCGGATCGATCGTGATGCTGCCACCCGACGCGCCGAGCTGCCCCTCGAGCATCGAGAAGCCCATATGGTTGAGCTGCCACGTCACCTGCGTGTGGTTGGCATCGACCGCATAGGTGCCGGCGGCGACGCGCGCCTTGACGGGGGCGCCGGGGACGGCGGCGGTCTGGGCCAGGACGGGGGCGGCGGTGAGGGCAAGGATGGTGGCTAGGACTAGGCGCATGCGGGGTCTCCTGTTGAACGCGCGATGCTGGCCGAGCGGAGGGAGCGCGTCAAATGACGTTATGCCAACGCTGTGTTTCGGATTTGGGTCGGTGGGGGGGGAGCCTGTTCCCCCGCGGACGCGGGGGCCCAGCTAAACCACGGACACTGCCCGAGACCGTGGACCCCCGGTTTCGCGGGGGAACGCGCGGCTGGGGGAGAGGAGAGCTTATCCTAAAACACCACCACCCCGGCGAAGGCCGGGGCCCAGTTGGGGGACGGTGGTAACGCAAGACGGCGCTTCGTTACTCCGGCCTTTCCAACTGGGCCCCGGCCTTCGCCGGGGTGGAGTGAGGGGCGTGCTAGGGGTCAATGGCCGCTATCGATTGTCCTATACCCCCCGTTCGCCCTGAGCGCAGTCGAAGGGCTTGCCCCAAGCGGGGTGCTTCGACGTCGCTCAGCACGAACGAGCGTAGGGAAGGCGGCGAATACCGGCCTTAGTTCTTCGCCTTATCCACCAGCGCGTTCTTCCCGATCCACGGCATCATCCCGCGCAGCTCGCTGCCGATCTTCTCGATCGGATGCGCCAGCGCCTGCTTGCGCGCCGCCTTCAGCTCGGGCTGGCCGGCGCGGTTGTCGAGGATGAAGTTCTTCACGAACCGGCCCGACTGGATGTCGGCCAGCACGCGCTTCATCTCGGCCTTGGTCTCCGACGTGATGATCCGCGGACCCGTGGTGATGTCGCCATATTCGGCGGTGTTGGAGATCGAATAGCGCATGTTGGCGATCCCGCCCTCATAGAGCAGGTCGACGATCAGCTTGGTCTCGTGCAGGCACTCGAAATAGGCCATTTCGGGGGCGTAGCCGGCTTCGGTCAGCGTCTCGAACCCGGCCTGGATCAGGTGGGTGATGCCGCCGCAGAGCACGGCCTGCTCGCCGAACAGATCGGTCTCGCATTCCTCGCGGAAATTGGTCTCGATGATCCCCGAGCGACCGCCGCCGACGCCCGAGGCATAGGCGAGCGCGATGTCGTGCGCGTTGCCCGACTTGTCCTGGTCGATCGCGATCAGGCAGGGGACGCCGCCGCCGCGGACATATTCGCTGCGCACGGTGTGGCCGGGGCCCTTGGGCGCGATCATGATGACGTCGAGATCGGCGCGCGGCTCGATCAGGCCGAAATGGACGTTCAGGCCGTGCGCGAACGCGATCGTCGCACCCTGCTTCAGATTGTCGTGCAGGTCGGTCGCGTAGATCGCGGCCTGATGCTCGTCGGGCGCGAGGATCATGACGATGTCGGCCCAGGCGGCCGCCTCGGCGTTCGACTTGACCGCGAAACCCGCCTCGATCGCCTTCTTGGCGGTCGGCGAGCCCTCGCGCAGCGCGATCGCGACGTCCTTGACGCCCGAATCGCGCAGGTTCTGCGCGTGCGCATGGCCCTGCGAGCCGTAACCGACGATCGCGATCTTCTTGTCGGTGATCAGGTTCAGGTCGGCGTCGCGATCGTAATAGACACGCATTATATTGTTCCTTCTTTCGTCATTCCGGCGAACGCCGGAACCCAGGGTTCCAGGCGGCGCCGTTCGTGGTTCTGGGTCCTGACGTTCGTCAGGATGACAGGTAAATTCAGGCCGGCTCTTTGCCGCGGGCGATCGCGACGATGCCGGTGCGGGCGACTTCGATCAGGCCGACTTCGCCCATGAGTTCGACGAACTTGTCGATCTTGTCGATCCCGCCGGTCACCTCGAACACGAAGCTCGACGTCGTCGCATCGACCACGCGCGCGCGGTAGACGTCGGCCAGGCGCAGCGCCTCGATCCGGTGGTCGCCGGTGCCGCGCACCTTGACCAGCGCCAGCTCGCGTTCGACATGCGCGCCCTGCGCGGTCAGGTCGGTGACCTTGTGGACGGGGACGAGCCGGTCGAGCTGTGCGAGGATCTGCTCCATCGTCGCCGGCGACGCGCTGGTGACGATCGTGATGCGGCTGACCGCCTTGTCGGCGGTGATCTCCGACACGGTCAGGCTCTCGATATTATAGCCGCGCGCGGTGAACAGGCCGGCGATCCGGGCGAGGATCCCCGGCTCGTTGTCGACGATCACGGCGAGCGTGTGCCGCTCGGCCTTTTCCTGGGAAATATGCATCAAACCAGTGCCTTCGCTTCGTCGTCCATCGTGCCCGACACTTCGTTCGCCTGCAGGATCATGTCGGTATGCGCAGCACCGCTCGGAATCATCGGGAAGCAGTTGGTCAGCTGCGACACACGGCAATCGACGATCACCGGGCCGTCATAGGCCAGCATCTCGGCGATCCCGCTGTCGAGCTGGTCGCGCGTCTCGATCAGGATGCCCTTCCAGCCATAAGCCTCCCCCAACCGGACGAAATCGGGCAGCGAATCCGAATAGCTCTCGGCATAGCGGCTCTCATAGGTGAGCTCCTGCCACTGGCGGACCATGCCCATATACTGGTTGTTGAGGATGAAGATCTTCACCGGCAACCGGTATTGGGTGGCGGTCGCCAGCTCCTGGATGTTCATCTGGATCGACGCCTCGCCGGCGATGTCGATCACCAGCGCGTTCGGATTGCCGAGCTGCGCGCCGATCGCGGCGGGCAGGCCATAGCCCATCGTGCCGAGACCGCCGCTGGTCAGCCACTTGTTCGGCTTTTCGAAGCCGAAATGCTGTGCGGCCCACATCTGGTGCTGGCCGACCTCGGTCGTGATGATCGGGTTGCGTGCCTTGGTCGCGTCGAACAGCGCCCGGATCGCGCGCTGCGGCATGATCTCGTTCGGGTCGTTCTCGGGGAAGTCGAGGCACTTGACCGCACGCCAGCCGGCGATCCGCCGCTGCCAGTCGGTGGTGTCGGGCTTGGGATGCCGGCGGCTCTTCCAGATCCGCACCATGTCCTCGAGCGCATGGCCGACGTCCGCGATGATGCCGAGATCGACGCGCACCGTCTTGTTCACCGACGAGCGATCGATGTCGATGTGCACCTTGCGCGAATTCGGGCTGAACGCGTCGAGCCGTCCGGTCACGCGGTCGTCGAACCGGCTGCCGAGCGCGACCACGAGGTCGGCCTGGTTCATCGCCATGTTGGCCTCGTACGTGCCGTGCATCCCGAGCATGCCGAGCCACTGCTCGCCGCTCGCGGGATAGGCGCCGAGGCCCATCAGCGTCGACGTCACCGGTGCGCCGGTGATGCGGACGAGTTCACACAGCAGCTGGCTCGCGGCCGGACCCGAATTGATGATGCCGCCGCCGGTGTACAGGATCGGGCGTTCGGCCGCCGCGAGCATGTCCACCAGCTGCTCGATCTGCGACTGGTCGGCCTTCACCTGCGGGCGATAGGTCTTGTGCTGGATCGGGCCGGGCTTCGTATAGCGCGCGGTGGCGACCTGCACGTCCTTGGGGATGTCGACGACCACCGGACCCGGACGCCCCGAGGTGGCGATGTGGAACGCCTCGTGGATCACCCCGCCGAGCTTGGCGGGGTCCTTCACGAGATAATTATGCTTCGAGCAATGGCGCGTGATGCCGACGGTATCAGCCTCCTGGAACGCGTCGGTACCGATCAGGGCGGTCGGCACCTGACCGGTGATCACCACCATCGGGATCGAATCCATCAGCGCATCGGTGATCCCGGTGACCGCATTGGTCGCGCCGGGCCCCGAGGTCACGAGCACCACGCCGGGCTTGCCGGTCGAGCGGGCATAGCCCTCCGCCGCATGCGTCGCGGCCTGTTCGTGGCGCACCAGGATGTGCTTGATCCGGCCGCTGCGGAACAGCGCGTCATAGATCGGCAGCACGGCACCGCCCGGATAGCCGAACACGACCTCCACGCCGAGATCGCACAGCGCCTCGATCAGGATATCGGCTCCACTCTTCTCGGTCATCACGTCAAAATCCTTTCGAATGCGCCGCCTTTAGCGCCTCGTGGAGGGGGCGGCTACCGATATAAAAGATGCGTGTCAAACATCATATGAGCAATATAGTTTCAAATTGCTGCAGGCGCGTTGGAAAATCGAGCGCGTCCGTGCGCGTCCAGGCGGCCGGCGGCTGGTGGCGAAGCCAGGTATATTGCCGCTTGGCATAGCGCCGCGTGGCGAGCGATCCGGCCGCGATCGCGTCGGTTTTTGACATCTCTCCGCGGACGAGCGCGGCGATCTCGGGAACGCCGATCGCGCGGCGGATCGGCGCGTCCTGCGGGATGTCGGTGCGGGCGAGGAGTGCGGTGACTTCCGCTTGGCTGCTCTCGGCCATCTCGGCGAAGCGCTGGTCGATGCGCGCGTTCAGCCAGTCGCGGTCGGGGATCAGGATCAGCGCGCGGACGTCCAGCTGGTCGCCGATCCCGCCCACCCGTTCGGTCTGCCAATCGGCGAGCGTGCGGCCGGTCCCGCGGACCACCTCCAGCGCGCGCGCGACGCGCGTGGTGTCGGCGGCGTTGAGCCGCGCGGCGGCCGGCGGGTCGAGCAGCGCGAGCGCGGCATGCGCCTCGGCGACGGGAAGCGCGCGGACCTGCTCGCGCAGATCGGGGTCGATCGCGGGGACGGGGGCAATGCCGTCGAGCAGCGTGCGGATATAGAGCCCGGTCCCGCCGACCAGGATCGGCAGTCTGCCTTCCGCCGCCACCTCGTCGATCGCGCGCGTCGCCTCGGCGGCCCAGCGTGCGGCGGAATAGGTCGCGTCGGCGGCGTCGACATGGCCGAACAGGCGGTGCGGGGCGCTCGCTTCCTCTTCGGCCGAAGGACGCGCGGTGAGGATCCGGAGATCGGCATAGACCTGCGCGGAATCGGCATTGATGACGACGCCGTCGTGGCGCGCGGCGATGGCAAGCGCGAGCGCGGACTTGCCGCTCGCGGTCGGCCCTGCGATGAGCGCGACCTTCGGGAGATGTTCTATGTTCACGGCAACGCTTATAGCCTCGGGCACGCTGACCGCAGGCGATATTTCGACCGCGATGGACCGGCTCCGCGATGCGGGCTGCGCGCCGGGTGCGAGCGGCTGGATCGACGAAGGCGACGCCGCCGACCTGATCTTCGGCATGGCGCCCGACGCGGCGCGGACCGCGCTCGAGGGGGCGTTCGGCAAGACCGATGTGGTCGTGCAGTCGAGCCTGACCCGGGCCAAGGCGCTGCTGATCGCGGACATGGATTCGACGATGATCACCGTCGAGTGCATCGACGAGCTCGCCGACTATGCGGGAATAAAGCCGCAGATCGCCGAGATCACCGAGCGCGCGATGCGCGGCGAACTGGACTTCGAGGCGGCACTCGATGCGCGCGTCGCGCTGCTCAAGGGGCTGGCGGAAAGCGACATCGAACGCTGCCTCGCCGAACGGGTCACGATCATGCCGGGTGCGCAGGCGCTGGTACGGACGATGCGCGCGCGCGGCGCGAAGGCCGTGCTCGTGTCGGGCGGCTTCACGCGCTTTGCCGAGCCGGTGGCGCGGACGATCGGCTTCGACGTCGCGATCGCCAACGTGCTCGAGATTGCCGACGGCACGCTGACGGGGCGGGTCGCGCGGCCGATCGTCGGGTCGCACACCAAGCTGGCGACGCTGCACGCCGCGCTGGCCGAGCACGGGATCACGGTCGAAGAGTCGCTCGCGGTCGGCGACGGCGCCAACGACCTCGCGATGATCGAGGCGGCGGGGCTGGGCGTCGCCTATCATGCCAAGCCGATCGTCGCGGCAGCCGCGGCGGCGCGGATCGATCACGGCGATCTGACCGCTCTGCTCTACGCCCAGGGCCTGCCGCGCGCCGCCTGGGTGACCGAATGAGCGCCGTCAAGCGCGTTTGCAGCCACCGAGTCCCTCTTTGGTAATCCAGGTTAAGCCACTGCGCCATATCCCGGCTTGCTAAGCTGTATCCAAAAATTAGGGGTCGATGCCAAAGACTTGCGATTGATTGGCTGAGACGAATGGATGCTGGCTGGGATTATGAGCGCTTCAAGGCGTTCACCTGTGCGGACGACGACGACATTGATACCTTCCGGCGGCTCGCCGGGCCGACGATCGGGTTGAAGCGTGGTGATACCCTGCGGATGCAAGGCTCGCCTGACCCGCAGGTCTATATGCTGCTGAGCGGCTGGGTCGCGTGCAGCATCATCGTCGGCGAGAGCGCGCGGCAGATCGTCAAGGTTCATCTGCCCGGCGATCTGGTCGGGATGCCGAGCCTTGCCGCCCCGACCGCGTGTGACACGATCGAAGCGGTCTCGACGGCGAAGCTCGGCGTGATCGAGACCGCAGCGATCGGGCAGGTGTTCAGCAGCAACCCGCGGCTCGCGGCATTGCTGTTCCTCGTCTCGCAGCAGGAGCGCGTGTTGCTGATGGAGCGGCTCGCGTCGATCGGGCGGACCAGCGCGGCGAGTCGGATCGCCGCGCTGATCCTCGAACTGCGCACCCGGCTGCGGCGCAACGACCCGACGATCGAGAATGTCGTGCCGGTGCCGCTGACGCAGGAGGATATCGGCGACATGACCGGGCTGACCCCGGTCTATGTCAACCGGACGCTGCGCCAGCTGCGGACCTCGGGGATCGCGACGTGGCGGCGCGGGGTCATCACGATCGACGACCGCGACGCGCTGGCGGTCCTCGCCGCGTTGCCGCAGAGTCCGGAACGCGACACGAGCTGGATCCCGAGCCGGCGCGGCTGAACGCCGGGCGTGTCGGGATGCGTCAGGGGGCGACGATGACGCAGGGCTGGCCTGACGCGGCGCAGGCGCGCGTCGCGTCCGCCCGGCTGGCGAATCCGCCCGCCTGCAGCCGCGTCACCGGTCCCGCCGCGACATAGCTGGGCTGCGCGCCGCCCAGCCTGCCCTTGACCTTGCCCCACAGCGTCTCGGCATTGCCGCGATCGCGGAACGCGCCAAGCTGGATCCGCCATTTCCCCGACCCGGCCACCGGCTTCGCTGCTGGCTTCGGCACGGGCTTCGGCGCCGGCTTGGGCGCGGACGCGAGCCGGGGCGGGGTGACCGGTGCGGGTCTGGTCGCGGCTTGCGAGGCAGCACGCTCCGGCGCAGCGCGCGGGGGCACCGGCGCGGGGGACACGGATGAGGCGGGGACCGTGGTGCGCGCGACCGGCGTCACCGGCCGGGGAGCGGGCTGGGGAGCGGGCCTGGCAGGGCCAGTGGCCGAGATCGGCGGCGGCGACGCAGGCGACAGTCCCGACCGCGCAATTTTTTCCTGCGCGGCATAGCGCTCGGCGAGCGCCGTGCCGCGCTGGCGGTCTTCGGGGGAGATATACTGGTCCATCTGCGCCAGCGTCTGCGAGGCCGACTGCAATCCCGACGTGCTCGCGCGCGACATCAGCGCATAGGCGCGCGGGTAATCGCGGGGCACCGCGTCGCCGTTGAACAACATCGTCCCGAGCACGAGTTGCGTCCGCGGTTCGCCGCGCGCCACCGACTTTTCGAGCCAGGGCAGCGCGTCCGCCTTCTTGTTGGCCTGGAACAGCGCGAGGCCGTAATTGTCCTGCGCCTGGACATGACCCTGCAGCGCCGCCTTGCGGAACCAGCTTTCGGCGAGCGCGGGGTCGAGCGTGACGCCGCGGCCGAGCTTATAGGCCTGGGCGAGATTGAACTGCGCATCGGCGTCACCCGCGATCGCGAGCGGACGCCACTGGTCGATCGCGGACGCATAGTCGCCGCGGCTCCAGGCATCGACGCCGGCCTTCACGTCCGCCGCGGCCGGCACCGCGCCCAGCGCCGCTACCGTCGCCGCCGCGCCCAGAATCAGGTTGCGCATCGAGTACCTCGTTAAAGCCAAATGATGATCGTCATGTCGCGATAGCCCGGCGAAGGCAAAGATCGGGTTAAGCCGTGCGCCGGTCGGGTGCGGGGGCGCGGCACGTCGTCGTAACGGCTTGGGAACCACGCGTTAACCGCTTCTTATCCGCTGGCATGGCATCGCGTGCCTTGGTTGACGAGACGTAAGGGGGCTTATGCGCGTTCTGGCGATGGCATCGCAGAAAGGCGGGTCGGGAAAGACGACTCTGTCCGGGCATCTCGCGGTCCAGGCGGAGCGCGCCGGGCAGGGGCCGGTCGTGCTGATCGATATCGATCCGCAAGCGTCGCTGACCGACTGGTGGAACGAGCGCGAGGCGGAGGCGCCGGCGCTGGCGCAGACCACGGTCGCGCGGCTCGCCGCCGATCTCGAAATTCTTCGCCAGCAGGGGTTCAAGCTGGCGGTGATCGACACGCCGCCGTCGATCACGGTCGCGATCCAGACGGTGATCCAGATCGCCGAACTGATCGTCGTCCCGACCCGGCCGAGCCCGCATGACCTGCGCGCGGTCGGCGCAACCGTCGATCTGTGCGATCGCGCGGGCAAGCCGCTGATCTTCGTCGTCAATGCAGCGACCCCCAAGGCGCGGATCACGGCCGAGGCGATCGTCGCGCTCTCTCAGCACGGCACCGTCGCGCCGATGACGATCCACCAGCGCACCGATTTCGCCGCCTCGATGATCGACGGCCGCACGGTCATGGAGGTCGATCCCAAGGGCAAGTCCGCGGCGGAGATCGAAGCGCTCTGGGCCTATGTCACCGACCGGCTCGAAAAGAATTTCCGGCGCACGGTGTTCAGCGTGCCCAACGCTGGCGCGGGGTTCGGGCAGCGCGGGCCCGCGCCAGGCTTCGGCCGGCGGGTGGTTGGATGAGCGCGATGCCCGCCCGCCCGCCCGTTCCGCCGTATCCCGAATCGACCGACGTGCCGAAGCCGCTGGGCTCGCTGTCGGCGTCGCTGCTGGCGCGCAAGGGCGACGCACGCCCGGCGATGCGGCCGCTCGCGCTCGGTACGGCCACGGGCGTACCGGTCGAGGATGATGCCGCTCCTGTCGCGTCGGTGACGGTTGCGACCGCACGCCGGATCGCGCGCGAGAGCGCAACCAGAACGCGCAACGGCAAGGCCGCCTTCACGCTCCGCCTCGACAGCGACCGTCATGTCCGGCTGCGGCTGGCGAGTGCGATGACGCGGCATTCGTCGCAACACCTGGTGACGCTCGCGCTCGATGCCTTTCTCCAAAATCTGCCCGAGGTCGATGCGCTCGTTGCGCAGCTTCCCGTGACCAGGGCCCCGAAATGAACCGGTGGGATCATAGCCGATGACGACACGAATCCTTCTTTCGATGGGGCTGTCGGCCCTTGTACTGGGCGGCACGATGGTCGGGTGCAGCGCGGGCGAGACCGGCCGCGGCCTCGCCTCGGCGAGCGATCGCAACGCCGATCTCGAAGCCAAGGCGGGCGCGGTGAACGCGCACCGTGCAGAGGTCGCGCTGGCCCGGCACGATGGCGGCGCCGCGGTCTATTTTGCCGAGGCGGCGGTGGCGATGATGCCGCAATCGGCGGCGTATCGCCTGCTGCTCGCACAGGGCTATCTCCAGGCGGGGCGGTTCACCTCGGCGCGGCAGGGGTTTGCCGATGTGCTGGCGTTGTCGCCGGCGGACGGGAAGGCGGCGCTCAACCTGGCGCTGACGCAGATCGCCGGTGGCGACACGCAGGGCGCGCGGGAGACGCTCGAACGCAACGCGTCGATCATACCGCCGAGCGATCGTGGCCTCGCGCTGGCGCTGGCGGGCGATGCCGGCGGCGCGATCGGGCTGCTGACCGAGGTCGCGCGGTCATCGGAAAGCAATGCCAAGGCCCGGCAGAACCTGGCGCTCGCGCTCGCGCTGGCGGGGCAGTGGCAGGCCGCGCGCGTCGTTGCCGCCGCCGATCTCGCGCCGACCGAGGTCGATGCGAGGCTCGAACAATGGGCCCGTTTCGCCCAGCCGACGACGTCATATGACCAGGTCGCCGGCCTGCTCGGCGTGCGCGCGATCGCCGATGCCGGCCAGCCCGCCGCACTCGCGCTCAACCGCGCACCGCTCATGCCGACGGTCTCGCCGATCGAGGCGCTGGCCGCGGTCGAACGCAGCGCGCGTCCCGTCGCACTGGCCGAAGCGGGATCGACTTCAGCCCCGTCGAGGATCACCTTCGCCGCGCCGCGCGAGGTCGTCCAGGCGCTGCCCGGCGGCACGCCGACGATGCTCGCCAGCCGCAGCGAGGGCGCCGTGCTAGCCGCGCGTGCGCAACGCCGCGTGCGCGCGATCCCGGCGGGGACGGGCGACTGGTATGTCCAGATCGGCGCCTATGACAATGCCGGCGTCGCCAAGGCTGCCTGGGGCCAGGCGACGCGTCGCTTCGACGGCTTCTCCGGCCGCCAGCCCAACGGCATGGCGTTCAGGACGAATGGCGAGGCCTATTACCGCCTGTCGGTTGGCGGGTTCGGTCGCGACGAGGCGGACCAGGTCTGCCGGCGCTACCGCGCGACCGGCGGCGCGTGCTTCGTCCGGCAGGGGGCCGGCGACCAGATGGCGCAGTGGCTGCGCGGCGGCGGCGTCGAGGTCGCGACCCGCTGAATGACAGGCGAGATCCGGCGCGCAATGCCCGTCAGATCTCGCGGCCGCCTTTCCAGACGCGCAGTACCTTGCCCTGCACCGGCAGGCCGTCGAACGGCGTGTTGTTCGCGCTGGCGGCGAACGCGTCGCCGGTGATCTGCCACGGCGCCTGATCGTCGAACAGCAGCAGATCGGCGGGCTTGCCGACCTCGAGCGTCCCGGTGTCCAGCCCGAGCACCGCAGCCGGGTTGCGGCTCAGCAGCGCGAACAGTCGCGACAGCGTGACCCGTTCGTCGCGCACCAGCATCAGCGCGAGCGGCAGCAGCGTCTCGGCCCCCGCCATCCCGGCGCTCGAATCGGCGAAGGGCAGGCGCTTTTCCTCGGGCCCGCGCGGATCATGCGCGGAGCAGATCACGTCGATCGTGCCGTCGGCGACCGCCGCCAGCGCCGCCTGGCGATCCGATTCGCTCCTGAGCGGCGGCGAGAGATGCGCGAAGCTGCGGAAGTCGCTGACCGCGATGTCGGACAAATGGAGATGCGCGGGCGTGATGCCGCAGGTCACCGCCACACCACGACGCTTGGCGGCACGGATCAGGTCGAAGCCGGCCGCGGTCGTCACCTGGCGGATGTGAAGCCGCGCACCGGTGTCCTCGGCCAGCATCAGGTCGCGCGCGATCGCGAGCGCCTCGGCGATCGCGGGGGCGGCGGGCAGGCCGAGCCGGGTCGCGGTCTCGCCCGCGGTCGCCACGGCGCCCGCGGTCAGTCCGCCATCCTCGGCATGCGTGACGACCGCGATGTCGAGGTCGCGCGCATAGGCGAGCACGCGGTGCATGACGCCGCTGTCGGCGATCCAGCCCTTGCCGGTGCCGACCGCGCGTGCGCCCGCCGACAGGCAGACCGCCATCTCGGCAAGGTCATGACCGGCGAGCGCCTGAGTCGCGGCGGCGATCGGGTGGATCCACAGGTCGGGCTTGCCGATCAGCGCGGCGCGCTGGACGATGCCGGGATCGTCGAGCACGGGCGACTGGTCGGGCATCAGCCCGACGCGGACGATCCCGCCCGCGCGGAACGCGGCCCGGTCGATCCGCGCCACGCCGAGATCGACGATACCGGGGGCGAGCGTCTTGCCTGCGCAGTCGATCGTCTGCGCATCGGCGGGAATTTCGACCAGCCCGGTCGCGACGACGACGCCGTCGCGGATCACGAGATTGCCCTTCGTGATGCCGCCGACCGGGCAGACGAGCGTCGCATTGGTGAGCGCGAGGGTCATGCCCAGCCCTCCACGCCGCGCGCCCGGCGGGTCAGTACGTCGAGACAGGCCATGCGTACCGCGACGCCCATCTCGACCTGCTCGGTGATCGCCGATCGGGCATGGTCGGCGACCGCCGAATCGATCTCGACGCCGCGGTTCATCGGCCCGGGGTGCATCACCAGCGCATCGGGCGCCGCGCGCGCGAGCCGTTCGAGCGTCAGCCCGTAACGCATCCGGTATTCGCGCGTGGAGGGCACGTACGCGCCGTCCATCCGCTCGTTCTGCAGGCGCAGCATCATGACCACGTCGGCGCCCTCCAGCGCGGCATCGAAATCGGTGAACGGGGTGACCCCCATCTTGTGGATCGCCGCGGGCATCAGCGTCGACGGTGCGCAGACGCGGACCTCGGCGGCGAGCGCGGTGAGTGCCAGGATGTTCGAGCGCGCGACGCGGCTGTGCAGCACGTCGCCGCAGATCACGACACGCTGCCCCGCGATCGATCCGCGGCGGCGGCGGATCGTCAGCGCGTCGAGCAGCGCCTGGGTCGGATGTTCGTGGCGGCCGTCGCCTGCGTTCAGGACGGGGCAGTCGACCTTGTCGGCGATCAGCCGCACCGCACCGCTCGCCATGTGGCGGATGACGATGACGTCGGCGCGCATCGCGTTCAGCGTCATCGCGGTGTCGATCAGCGTCTCGCCCTTCTTCACGCTCGACTGCGCGGCGTGCATGTTGACGACGTCGGCGCCGAGCCGCTTGCCCGCGATCTCGAACGACAGCAGCGTGCGCGTGCTGTTCTCGAAGAACGCGTTGATCTGCGTGAGCCCGGCGAGCCGCTTGTCGGGGGTCGCGTGGGTGCGGTTCGCCTCGACCCAGGTTTCCGCCTCGTCGAGCAGGAACGCGATCTCGTGCGGCTGGAGCCCGTCGATCCCGGTCAGGTGCCGGTGCGGGAAGACGGCGCCGCCCTCGATGAGGGTGGCGGGGCGGTGATCTGAACGTTGCATCAAGCGCGCTGGGTAGTGCGGTGCAGCGGCGGGGGCAAGGTTTGGCTTTGCGGTCAGCGTGGCGGATGCCCTCGATCCGACGCTATTCGGATGCGCGGTGGACAATCCGGTACAAGGCGCCGCGATCGGTCGACCATACCAGGCGCAGCCGGGCGTCGGTCGGCCATTTCACGCGGGGCGTATCGATCAGCCACACGAAGTCGAACGCGGCGTACGGGATCGTAGCCAGCGCGCGTTGCAGATCATAGCCTTCGTCATAACGGCAGCCGGGGGCAAAGAGCGCCTGGCTGCCGGCATAGACGAAGCCGCCGGCCTCGGGCCGATGGATGCGCAACTGCGAGGACGGGATGTCCCAGAGCCCGTTGACGAACGCATCGCGGCGGACGATCGCCATCATCCCCAGATGATCCATGCGGCGACTGGTCCATTGCGCCTCGCACGGCAGATCAGCCAGCGCGACGACCCGGCTGCCGCGCGGGATATGGTCGATCGCGGCAAGCTGGTCCTGGAGGCGATCCTCGAGGCGCGCCCAGCTGACGGTCTGAACCGCCAGCCGGGTGCCGAGAAAGGCGAGCGCTGCAATCGCGATCATGGTCAGGTGCCGGTGGTTCGTCGTGGTCGGCGACAGCGACAGGATCGCGAGGGCTAGCGCACAGGGCAGCAGCCGCATGTCGGTGAACGACGATCCCATGACCATTCCCGGCATCAGCAGGAACACGCAGAACAACAGCCCCGAGGCGCAGGCCAGGCGCGCTTCCATCCGAAACCCGGCGCCCCGCAACCCGCAGAGCACGAGGCCATAGAGTAGCATCACGCTGGCGATGTCGAAGCCGAGATGCTGGTCGCGCAATATGGCGGCGACAAAGAACAGCTTGAGCAACCAGGAAAACCACTGGGCGACACCTGCCGATGCCGTGCCGGACTGCGCCAGCATGATGACGATCGGGACGGCGAGCGGCAGGCACGCAAGCCCGGCGCTCCAGATCGCGCGCGGCCAGCCTCGACCGTCGCGACGCGCGGTCACCAGCTCGATCGCGAACACCGCGACGCAGAATGCACCCCAGCCGGCGACGTGCGTCACCCACAGGAGCAGCCCAAGCGGCAGGAATACCGCCGTGCGCAGGCGATAGCGGCGGCCGCGACCCAGCCGCATCCACAGCGCGGTCAGCGGAAAGGCGAAGGCGATCGAGAGCGTGTAGTTGAGAAAGCCATATTGGAACGGCATGCCAAAGGTCAGCGGAAGCGCGAAGAACGCGCTGGGCGGAATCCTCCCATGCGCTTCCTTCGCGACGGCAAGCATACCCGCCGCGGTCAGCACCGCCGCCGCGATCAAGGCGATCTTCGTCGTCTCGACCACGTCAAGCAAGGGTTCGGCCGCAGCGACGAGCAGGTCCATGCCGAGATTGCCCGACAGGCGCCACTGAACTGCGAACCATTGATGAAAATAGGGCGAGCTATCGATCCGGGCGTCGATGGCGAAGCGCGCCAGATGCCCGTAAATGTCGATCAATGGCGCAACCGCGGGCCGGAGCAGCGGCACCGCGAGCGTCAGGCTGATCAGAACGGCGAACCACGGCGTCGACCACCATGATCCGGGAGGCGGGGCGTCCTGTCGCGTGATCGTCGACCTTGGCATCGGCCCGCTTTTCCACGGAACCTCCAAAGACACGGTTAACGCGCTAGATCTGCGCGGTCACCAGCGCGTCGATCGCGCCCTGGAGGATATACGCCGCCGCCATCTTGTCGACCAGCTCGGCGCGCTTGGCGCGGCTGGCGTCCTGTTCGATCAGCGTGCGGGTGACCGCGACGGTCGACCAGCGTTCGTCCTGCAGCAGGATCGGCAACCCCATGTCCTTCAGGTTCTGTGCGAACGCCCGCGTCGATTGCGAGCGCGGGCTCTCGCTGCCGTCGAGGTTGATCGGCAGGCCGATGACGAGCCCGACGACCTTCTGCGCCGTGATCATCTCGGCAAGCGCGGCCTTGTCCTTCTGGAACTTGGTGCGGCGGATCAGCAAAGCGGGGCTCGCGAACGACCAGCCCGCGTCGCACAGCGCGGTGCCGATCGTCTTGGTACCGACGTCGAGGCCGATCAGCCGCCCGCCATTCGGGAGCGCATCGCGGAACTGCGCGGGGGAGAGCGTGATCATCGCGTGAACGCCGCAAGACGGCGGTTGGCGTCCGCGCGCACATTCGCCCAGAACAGCGGATAGTCGTACACGTGGTAGTTGTTCCCGGGGAGCACGTAAGGCCCGAGATCGGGGCCCTCGCCGATCAGCAGGATACCCCGGTCGCCGCAGCGTGCGGGCACGTTGCCGACCGACAGCGTCGCGCTCGACAGGTCGGCGGACGGGACGAGCGTGCCGAGATTGGCGGTCGCGGGCGCGCTCGCATCGGCGGTGCCGGTCAGCGGGTTGGTGCAGATCATCGGCGTGCCCTTGCGTGGTTGCCCGTCGAACCCCGTGGTCCGGTCATAGGTCTCGACGACGAGCGACGGATCGGCGGGCTCGGAAAAGCTTTCCCATGACAGGATGCAGCCGGTCTGGTCGGCGCTGCGGCATTCGGCCAGGCCCATCCGCGGCAGGTCGGTGACGCGCGAGACCGGCCAGCCGACGACATAGGCGGCGACGATCCGCGCCTTCAGTTTCGGGTCGGTCGCGATCCGGTCGCGCAGCAGCCGGGTGAGGTGAAGCGCGCCCTGGCTGTGTCCGGCGAGGATGATCGGGCGGGTCGGGCCGGCTTCCTTGAGGAACCGGTCGAACGCGGCCGTGACGTCGCCATAGGCGAGCGCGAGCGCGCGTTCGCTGTCGGCCTCGCTGGTCAGGAACGCGCCGAAGGTCGCCTGGCGATAGCGCGGCGCCCAGATGTCGCCCGCGCCGTTGAACGCGCTCGCCTGGCCGCGCAGGAACAGTTCGGCACGGGCATTGGTCTCGGGGTCGTCGATCGGCGCGTTCCAGTGGTCGCGGCTGATGTACGAGGTCGGGTGGATGAAGAAGATCGCCGCGCCCGTTCCCGGGGTGCCGGGTGCATAGCCTTCGGGTGTCCAGAGCGCGGGGTTGCCGGGACGATCCGGACGCGCGAGCCACAGGATCTTGCGCGCATAGATGTTCGCCGGCGCCTTGCGTTGCGCCTGGAATGTCTCGCTCGGGACCATCGCGATCCGCATCAGCTCGGTCCCGTACAGGCGATAGGCGAGCAGCGCGGCGATCGCGAGGACGATCATCGCGGTAACGAAATAGAGAAACTTGCGGGCCAAGCGGGACCTTCCGTGCAGGCGGTGGCGTCCCCGTGCCGCATGCGCGGCGCGGTTGCAACGGGTGCGTTTCCGCGGGGGAACACGAAGGGTGTTGCGCGCTCGCGCCGCGCGGTGCTAGCCGAGCGCCATGTCCGTAGATACTGCAACCGTGAAGCGGATCGCGAGCCTTGCGCGCATCGCGATCACCGACGAGGACGCCGCCCGCATGGCGCCGGAACTCGGAAACATCCTTGGCTGGATCGAGATGCTGGGCGAGGTCGATACGACCGGCGTCGAGCCGATGACCGCCGTCATCCCCAACACGCTGCGGCTGCGCGACGACGTCGTCAACGCCGATCCGCTGACCGGCGGCAATATCCGCGAGCAGGTCCTGGCCAACGCCCCCGTGGCAGAGCACGGCTTCTTCGCCGTGCCCAAGGTGATCGAATAATGACCGACCTTACCGATCTCGGCATCGCCGGCATCCGCGACGGCGTGCGCGACGGCAGCTTTTCGGCGCGCGACGTCGCCGACGCGTTCATCGTCAAGGTGAACCAGGCCAAGGCGCTCAACGCGTTTCTGGTCGAGACGCCCGAGCATGCGATCGCCGCCGCCACCGCCGCCGATACCGCACGCGCCGCGGGCGATACGCTCAAGCCGCTGGCCGGCGTGCCGATCGGCATGAAGGACCTGTTCTGCACCAAGGGCGTCACGACGACCGCGGCGAGCCATATCCTCGAAGGCTTCACGCCGACTTATGAGTCCACCGTCTCGCAGAACCTCTGGGACGCGGGCGCGGGGATGCTCGGCAAGCTGAACATGGACCAGTTCGCGATGGGATCGTCGAACGAGACCTCCGCGTTCGGCAACGTCATCTCGCCGTGGAAGCGCAATGACGGCGGTAACGCCTCGCTTGCGCCGGGCGGGTCGTCGGGTGGCTCCTCGTCGGCGGTCGCTGCGCGGCTCTGCCCCGGCGCGACCGGCACCGACACCGGCGGATCGATCCGCCAGCCCGCCGCTTTTACCGGCATCAGCGGCATCAAGCCGACCTATGGCCGCTGCTCGCGCTGGGGGACGATCGCGTTCGCCTCGTCGCTCGACCAGGCCGGGCCGATGGCGCGCGACGTGCGCGACTGCGCGATCCTGCTCGAGGCGATGGCCGGGTTCGATTCGAAGGACGGCACCTCGCTCCAGCTCGACGTGCCGAAATGGGAGGCGGGTTTGTCCGCCAATCTCAACGGCCTGCGCGTCGGCATTCCCAAGGAATACCGCGTCGAGGGTATGCCCGAGGAGATCGAGGCGCTCTGGCAGAAGGGCATCGAGTGGCTGAAGGATGCCGGCGCGACGATCGTCGAGGTCTCGCTCCCGCACACCAAATACGCGCTGCCTGCGTACTACATCATCGCGCCCGCCGAGGCGTCGTCGAACCTCGCGCGCTATGACGGCGTGCGCTACGGCATCCGCGACCTGCCCGCGGGCTCGGGGCTGCAGGACATGTACGCCGCGACCCGCGCCGACGGCTTCGGTCCCGAGGTGA
>Ga0265780_10004033_pt1 | contig 19090 bp, 11 predicted proteins | sample P1T30metagenome_FD_192432 | JGI IMG/M metagenome (GOLD analysis project Ga0265780, IMG submission 192432) | Plant litter microbial communities from East Loma Ridge, Irvine, California - P1 T30 | ecosystem: Environmental > Terrestrial > Plant litter > Unclassified | place: USA: California...
CAACACCAGTACATCAGGTTCTTACAGCTGGGCGAGACTATTTCTCGCAACTGGGGCAGAATCAAATTGGAACCAAACTGGTCCAGTATGAGCGCCGTGGGAGCAGGCCAGCTCGCTTCCGCCGAACAGCACTGTCCTACCTCCTTGATCATGCTCGCGCACAGTTGCTCGAAGCCTAATCTTCTAGCTTCTCGGGGCTCTGCGCCACTGTAGAGGTAGTTAGAAGCATGTACTTGGTTATCCTGGGGTGAGAGTACGCACTTGACATCTCCTTCTGCGACCAAGCGGAATCTTTCTCTGGGAAGGCTTTTGAACGTGTCGAAGTGTGCCTGTAACTTTGCACCTATTCTCCACATCAGATGGAAGAAGTTGAAAGCATTAACCAGCGCATCATACCTAGCATACTATGCGTTACAAACGTGACCACCAAGGACGGGTTCTTGTCCAGTGTCTGCGCTGCAAGAGCACTGGCACCAGCCAGATGTCCCCATGCTGGGACGACAAACCACACGTGGTGTTGACTGTACAGCATAGTAGGCTGCGTGTGAAGAGTTCTTGTGGCGTAGATTTGAGGTCATAAACTTTGCGACAACAAACGCGCCGAGTCGCGAAAATGGTCGTTGACTTTGCGCAAGAGACTTCTCGTGACCAGAGACGCGCCCGATTATAGCTAATGATTGCCGTGTGTATGTTTCACCGATTAGTAAGTAAGCCGAAGAGTCGGCCGAATCGCTATTGGCCCGCATCATCATTTCCTATTCCGGCGAACTTCTCCATGCGCGGGATTCCAGTCAATTGTCCAACTAAGTGGACCAAAAATCTTCGTATTGCGACTAACTCTACTAGTTTTCATGTCCAAGACTAGGGTACTTTTCGCTAGGTAAATACATGTGTCGTCTTGATATTGCATCTCTTCTGCAAAATCGTCGTACTATTCTCCTCAACTTCGCAATCTAAAGGTCAATCATGCCATTGATAACTGGAAAACAGTTCGCTTTCATAGTAGCTGCTCTAATTTTACTGTCTTACATTCGCGAAAGGCTCTCATGGAGAAGGCTGAGGAGATGGGGAAAGCAATTCGGAGCCGAGAGCATGCCGACGATGCCTAACTATCTGCCGGGGGGTATTGAGCGGTATTCTATCTTGTTCACGGATCTCAAAAGTACCGTATACTAGTCGTTACTCCAAATAATAGTTCTGACTGAATCTAGAGCTCGATTTCCTGGAAACAATCATTCGCGGGCGGACCAAGTGGATGGAATGCAACACCTACCGCATCCACAGCGCATTCTCCGGTTCTCAAGTCTTCACCGCGGAGCCCGCGAACATCAAGGCTCTGCTCGCCACGCGCTTCAATGAGTTCGATCTCGGGCCCGTCCGAAACGAGATCTTGTACGCACTCATCGGGCTGGGTGTTTTTACGGCAGAACGAGACACATGGCCGCACTTCCGCAAACAGCTGCGCCCCATCTTTGCGCGCGATGAAATCTCCGCTTTTGATTCCTTCGAGCGACACATTCAGAATTTCTTCAAGGCGCTGCCGCAAGAAAATGCAGCTGGTTGGATCGAGGAGGCAAATCTTATGCCCCTGTTCTCGCGTGTGACAATGGATATCAGTTCTGAATTTCTGCTCGGCGAGTCGATGTGCATGCAGGACAAGATGCTTGCCGCACACGACCTGCGTAATGCGAGTGAGATTAGAGAACATATTGAATTTGTCGACGCCATCAACTACTGCCAGGACTATCTCGGCAAGAGGGTGCGTCTGGGTCGACTTGCTTGGCTCTTACGTACGGGCGACTTTAATGCTGCAGTCGCTCGCATCCACGACTTCATCCGCCCCTACGTCGAGCGGGCCCTTGAGCGCACAGAGAAGCCTGCAAGCAACGACAGAAAGGACAAGTTGGTCATGCTGGACGAGCTGGCGCGGGAAACGCGCGACCCGACCGAACTCCGCAACCAAGTCCTGCACGTCTTCCTCGCGGGCCGCGACACGACATCGTCACTCATGGGCTTCATCACGCTGCTTCTAGCCAAGCATCCGCAGGAACTGGCCAAAGTTCGGGCCGCCGTACTGTCTCAGTTCGGCACAGAGGACGAGCCAAAAGATGGGCCTAACTCGGCATCCATCAAGGCATGCAGGCAGCTCATCTTCGTTGCGTACGAGGCTCTGCGTTTGTACCCCATGGTGCCAGTGAACTGGCGGTATGCGGCCAATGACACGATTCTGCCTACGGGCGGCGGCCCCGGCCGAGACCAGCCTGTTGCGGTAAGGAAGGGCGAACAGGTTGAGTTCTCCATCTATGTTATGCAGCGGAGACAAGACATCTGGGGTCCTGACGCAGATGAGTTCAAGCCTGATCGATGGCATGATCACAAGCTTAGTTGGGATTGGCTTCCCTTTGGAGGCGGGCCTAGGGTTTGCATTGGACGTAAGTAGCAGTTGGTTCGACTTGAGAGCAGAGTGCTGACGATTTTGCAGAAGAACTTGCTATCAATCAGCTTTGTTCCTTTTTTGTTCGGCTATTGCAGAGATACGATCGTTTTGAGGCGTTAGAGGAAGGTCCGATACCAAAGGGCACTACTTTCACCCTCGCGCCTGCGAACGGTGTCAGGGTAAGGATGCATAGGGCTAGGTCTTGAAGTTTTCGTCCCTTACTTATCGACCTCCTGAATATATATAGAGCAATAGTGTAGGCTGTGTTTCAATGCAATACGTGAGCGAATGAAACCACGCAATAGCTCCATCGGTGGAGCATCGGAGAAGTGCGCCTGAGGCTGGAATTTTTGCAATCTGTGGTAGCGATGGAAACCGGTCGATAGTGAATTGGGAGCGTATGCAGCATCAGAGAATTGTACGTGTTATGTATGTGAATCTTTCTACTTTATTGAAATTCTACCAATTCTAGGTCTGGAAGATCAGACCATGTATCTTCTGAACTCATCAAGTCGTGCCATCGAGTCTTGAGTGCATTGGAACAAATCTTGAGGCTCTTCCTCAGCGCATTATCAACTTTCTGCTCTATAGAATTCCCAGCTTGCATAGATTTTGCCCGTGCTAGGAGACATGAAATGATGACATGGAAGTTGATGTTCCTCTCGTGTTCGCCGAGACGCGCCTCTGCCAGCTCCAGACACGACTCGATGGCATCGCGCGTCTCTCTCCGCACAGAAGAAGCACGCCTCGCGTAGAGTTGATCAGTATTTGCTTGGCTGATAAGCTCTCCGCATAGGAATAGTGCTATCTGCATATAAACATTGCGAAACATGCCTGTACCACTGAGTCGCAAGCGACAAAAGTCATCGTCGGTTGGAGATGCCCAGAACGATAGCAGAAAGAAGCTCGTATCGACGCAACTCTTTCGCGAGTAGTAGTGTAATGGGTCTTGAGTGATGGCGAATGGATGGTGGAGACCGAGGAGGAACCTATCCACCATGAGGTGGAAAAGTTTTGTTTGAAATGATGCAGGCGGCATGCTGCTCATTCGGTAGGAATCTAGATAGGCAGAGCATTCTCTTATAACAAGCAACAACTCAGAGTCTAGATCGAGCGTGTTCTGGTATGGTACGTCTGAGTGAATGCTGTTTAGATGCCTGACTATCTTGATCCGAACGGGCATGGTTTTCATCAAGAGAACCTGCACTGAGGACTGTGTTGGTTCATCCAATGGCTTCGAAGCTGGATGGGCCGTACTTGATGCGCTTGATTGCAAGCTTGCATCATCGATGTTGGAAGGAGGGGCACAGTTGAAACTCGAGTAGTCGATGGTCGGCACTGTTCCGCAATCCATGCTGGCTTGGAGGTCAAGCTCCAGAATGGCGGCCCATAATCGGCGACGAGATTCGACCTCTGCATGTGACAGTTCTTGAGGGCAGCTTGTTGGATCAATGTGCATGCCCATCTGCATAGCGGAGCGCATAAGGGATCCTGCCGAGCGCCATGCCAAATTCCCCTGTACGGACTTGACCTGTCGGGCGAGCAGCAATAGGCATTGGATGCGAAGGGTACCAAGTTCCAAACGGGCTTTCTCTTCAAGCAGACTTAGCCATGTCGAAACAAACTGGATCCATTGGAGGACCGTTGCTCGTGAGATGCTGGCCTCGCAGAAGGTCGAGCCATTACACATGACCAGGAGGAGCAGAATGACGAAGGATTCGTCAACGGATGTAGGATCTGCCCAGAAAGCCTTGTATTCTTCGCGAAAGGAGGGGACGTATATGATTCCGAATACGGTTTGGAGGGTCCGGAGATAGGCCTGGACTAGCTGGTCTGATAGCGCGCGATTAGGCACCAGGTCCTTGGCCGAGCCAAAAAATGGTACGGTGCGACTCTCGTGTATTTTGATGTCATGGCCAATAGCCTTGCACTGCTCAAATGTGGGTTCGCCGCTTGTGAAGTCGTGTTCCGGTGTGATTGAGATTGATTTCAGAGCTTGTGAGTGCTGCAGTCTAATCAGAAGGCTGCGTCGTGGCTGAGATCCCGGCAAGGATGCTTGACTTACTGGATTCAGGTAGTTTAACCAAGAGCTCTGACCATGGAACCTTGTTTTGAAAAATACGCCCTTGAAGTTCGGGCTCGTTGATGTACGCACATTTGCAAGTGATAACTGCTTGGTGCTGTGGAGTTGACCAAGACCACGCGTGTTGATGTCTAGATTCATTTCAATATTGTCTCCTGATTGTCTCCTATCCTCGAATACAGAGACCGAACAGGCTGGCATATCGAACGACGCGATACCCGGGGACATGATTGGAGCATTGGTGGTTATATCGTTCATATGAACGCCCCCTGGGCTAAGGGAACTGTTGCTGCTATCGTTAGACTCGGATGGTCGGCCTATAAATGGCGAAGCAGTGTTTGGCGGTGTTGAAATTGGTGCGATTGTGTATGATCGTCTCGAGTTCTGTTCGAATACGGAGAATTGGGTGTCATTAGGTTTGAACGGAGCGTTCGTCAGCTCTGGGCGACTGTCTTGCAAATACCTGCAGGCTCTGATGTTCGATTTGACACAGGGTCGACATGGTAGATCTCGATCGCATCTGCTCACCTTCTGTCAGTATCGTTGGAAGAATGGGGGTGGCGGCTGATTAGGCTTACTTCACCTTCCTTCGGCGACACTGCTCACAGGCGAGAGCTGGGCGGCGCTTTTTGTGAGTCAGAAGCGAGTAATCCTGGCTATTGACCACCGAACTTGTATTTCCATAAGTTATCATCCTTTCTGTATCAACGCTGGCAGCAAAAGTTCCAATACTAGTCTTCATCTACTTGGAAGCCTATGGCAGTGCGTAGTAAGATGAAGATTGACCCCAAGATCAATTGCTACTAATAGGTCTAGTACGAAAGAATACGAAAAGCTTCTTTATGAAGGGAGCCTAACTATAGCTTTATAAGCTTTCGCTGCTTATCTTACTAGTAAGTCTACCTTCCTAGTAAGGCATAATTCTATATTAGCTTCATTGGTGATAAAACACGTGTCGCTGACATAGCCGTAACTCGGACCGTTTCATATCGAATTATTGACGCTGGTAGCAAAAGTTCCAATACTAGTCGTTCTCTACTCAGAGGCATGTGTGAGTGCATAGTAAGACGAGGATTGCCCTTCAAGATTAATTGCAACTAATAGGTCTAGCACGAAAGAATACAAAAAGCTAATCTGCACAGGAAATACCGGTGGGTTACATGTCATAGTGCTTGACAACCTACCCCCATCCCAGCAATGTTTTGCCTACACTAGCCACCTGCAAAAGCTCGACAACAGGTACCGTCAGCAGCAAGTTACCCGTAACCGCCATGTCTACCAGAGGTACCTCTGTTAGATGCGCCTCCCCTATTAAGCTCACCCCAAGCTTAGATGTGCCTGTAAGATGAACGAACTCTCCCCGCTTAGCACTAGGTATCAAATCCTACACCAACATACGAGCCTACTGTACAGATCTTAGCTTGCAGAGAACCCCTGTGTTAAACGGTTACAGGAATGATTCCATTGTGGAACAAAGAGCCACCGCTGTGGAACAAAGAGCCATTCAGTGGCCCACTACCCTAAGCCTAACACTGCTCTCTCTCGCCCGAGATGCACATTAGTGCCGTAGTCCGTCCACTTCCTACTAGTTATAACCCCGCGCTACTAGCCCGCTCTCGCCTAAGCTATCCGTTCAACAAGATAAGCCTAAAGCAAGCCGCGTTTAGGCTTCCGCTCTACTTAAAGTAGCGTTACTAGGGCTGGCGACTTCTAGTTTACATCTTCACTACCTCTCCCACGAGACTTTAATATTCTACCATCTTCAAATAGGAAACTCCATGTCGAGCTTAATCAATTTTATTATTGTGGCGCTATTAGCTAAAAAGCTTGGATAAGCTTAGTGAGTGTCTAGATGACTGGTGTGTGACCGTGTGTCCGGATGATAAGTGCCGTGCGATTGCGCTTACTCACTCACTAGCTGCCGAGCTACGGACTCCGTGCCGTTCCCGATCTTACCTGCATAATGCTTGTCTGCATGTAAGCTTTGAAACTCTAAGTGGTTCCCGCTGATGCCTTCTCAAAGACCTGCATTGTATAATCCCAGATCTTGGGCCCCGAACCGCGCTCCCTATAAGTCTTCAGCACGCCTGGAGCGGTAACGGCATCGCTTCTCTCATTGATACGCCAAGGTTCACCTGGACCATACTTGTCGCTGGTGAGGAGAAAAGCTTGTCTGGAGCCGCAGTCCGCGGCAGACATGCCAAACAGCCACTGCACGGTGCTGATGAGGCGAGCGATGAGCGGCAGGATAAGCCTCCCAATAAAGCCATAGGAATCCGGGGCTGCAAGGCGTGAGAAGTTGTCGGTAGCTACGAGGCCCGGAAAGGCGTGCATGAAGGTGATTTGCTTGTCGTTGGTCGCGAGGACGTCAAAGGCCAGACTAGTCATGGTGGTGGTGTGATTGATTGCCGCCCGTGGGGCGTAATTGCGGGCGTCCTCGAGGCCGACGTCATCTTCTTTGATAGCCTTCTCTCTACCGCCATTGAGCACACTAAGGACACGAGGTCGGGATGACTGGCGAAGGAGCGGCAGTAGCTTGTTGATGAGACGAATCCTGGAGAAGTAAGAAAGGGCAAAACAAGTGTCGATCCCTTCTTTTGTGTCTGTGTAAAGTGTCAGCCTACATGAAGCGGAGCGTCGGGGTGTGGTACGCATACACTGAGGCACAGTAAGAGGAATGCAGCCCTGGCTCATGAACAAGTAGTCGACGCGTTTCTCTGCCGTGGCAATTTGTTCGCAGGCTGCGTCGATGCCTGCAATTAGTGAGACATCGGTCTCGATGAAGACGATCTTCAAGCTGGGATTGAGCCTCTGGAGAGTTTCGCGCTGAGTGGTGAACCTGGCCGCTGACCTCCCAAGAACATAGAATGTCGATGCATGTAGCATCGTGACCAGTTGTTGGAGTGTGCCTGCGCCCAGGTTGCTGGTGGCGCCGGCCAAGACGACGACCAGGGAGTCGTCTGCATGTTGCTTGGCGAACGTAGCGTTGCTTTGCTTAACAACAGAAATGCTGACCATGGTGAAGAATAGCGGCGAGGGCTCGGTCCGCGGTGAACGAGGAATGGTTGACCCAGTAATATAGACCGAACAAACCGAGCACCGCTTCCGGACTTTAGCCTATTTCCGTGCGTGTACCTAAGTCCGCGCCGACTGGGTGAACACCGAGCGGGCTTCGTTCACTAGTGGCTCGGTAGTACAATTCGGGCCCGAGATGAATGCACCATGGTGGCATTGTTGCACAGCGTTCGTTCCTAGTACTACCTACAGGTGTCGCAAAGTATGACCTCACGCTCGCTCTTTTCCGATTCCAATCGGCCCACATCCCTCGACGCTCCTCTTGTGCACCTTGGGCTATCATGTCAGCACTGCGAACAAGACCAGAGCCGTCGCTCGACCATGAGAGCATCACGACTCATGCCCACGACGAAGAGCAGATGCAGCCCATCGACTCGTCCAAGGGCCACAACGTTGGCCGTGACGAACATAGCCACGTCGACTCGCCCCAGATCGACGATGGGTACCTTCACGGGCTCAAATTCTCACTGGTGCTCATAGCGCTCTTCCTGGCCATCTTCTGCATGGCCCTGGTCAGTATAACCAACTTCGATCCTCGCTTTTGCTTACTTCCGATCCAGGACAACACCATCATTGCCACAGCGATCCCCCGCATCACTGACGAGTTCCATTCCATCAACGACGTAGGCTGGTATGGTAGCGCCTACCTCCTCACCACCTGCGCCTTCCAGCTGACCTACGGGAAGCTGTATGGCTTCGTCTCGATCAAGTGGACTTACTTCTTTGCCCTAACAGTCTTCGAAGTAGGGTCTCTGATTTGCGGTATTGCACCGACATCTGCCGCCCTCATTGTAGGCAGAGCCGTGGCTGGCGTAGGTGCTGCGGGACTGTTTTCAGGATGCATCATCATCATCTCACGAGTCGCTCCCCCACCCAACCGGCCTATGTGGACAGCTCTTGTGGGAGGAATGTTTGGAATTGCGAGTGTCGTTGGGCCGCTGTAAGTTCATTGCTGGCCTCTGTGCTGCAACCAGACATTGGCTAATTCGGTGAAGACTTGGTGGTGTTTTCACGGATCGATTAACATGGCGGTGGTGTTTTTATATCAATCTACCGCTGGTACTGTATTCTATTCAACGTGAGCATGCTCCACATCACTTTTCTAACCAACCTACAGGGTGCTGTAACGGCAGTGTTCCTCGTGTTCTGTTTCCCCGACCCCAAGAACCCCACAGCCAGCGGCTTATCCTGGAAGGAGAAATGGAGACAATTTGATACAGTTGGTACCTTATCTATCCTTGGATCCGTCGTCTGTCTGTTACTCGCTCTCCAGTGGGGTGGCTCGCAGTACAGATGGGACTCTTGGCGAGTTATCCTTCTCCTAGTCTCCTTTGCCGTGCTGGGAGTCACTTTCATTGGCATTCAGATTTGGAGAGGGGATATGGGCACAGTTCCCCCTCGCATCTTCAAAAGACGAGTCATTTGGGCATCTGCATGGTTCTCGTTTACGAGCGCAGGCTCATTTTACATCCTGGTGTACTACGTAAGCAACTGTTAATCCAAGACATCACATAAACTAATCTGCATTGCCACAGATCCCGCTCTGGTTCCAGGCGGTGAAGAAAGCATCCCCAGAGCGTTCGGGCATCATGAATCTCCCGCTCATCCTGGGTCAAGTGGCGCTGTTAGTAATCAGTGGCCGCCTTGTCACCAAATTTGGTCAGTATGCTGCATACATGTTGGCCTCAGCGGTGCTTGCGACAGTCGGATCGGGGCTCATGTCCACATTCACGATCAACACCGGGTCCGGGGAATGGATCTCGTACCAACTTATAAATGGTATGGGCAGAGGCATTGGCTTCCAAATGCCTCTAGTCGCTGCACAAGTCTTTCTTGCCCCGCGCGACATACCCGTTGGTGCGGCAGTCATGACATTCTTTCAAAGCTTTGGTGGGGCCATATTCGTCTCGGTCGGTCAAAACGTGTTCACAACTCAACTTCTTCGCGCACTGAGAGAACATGTGCCGCACATCAGAGCCGAGATCATCATGGAGGCAGGGTCTACCGGGTTCAGAAACATTGTTCCGGAAGATCTTGTACTTCAAGTCGAGAGTGCTTATAATACGGCAGTGCAGGCCTGTTTCTACGTGGCAGTCGCTGTTTCGGCAGCTTCAATCATTGGTGTTGTATGCACGGAATGGAAGAGCATTCATGAGAAGAACGTGGAGGAAGCAGTGGAGGAGATTGAAATACCTACTCGCAGGAATGAAAGCCAGGCTACATTGACGCATGAAACGTGATTAAGATAAATCCACTCGCTCTCTAGGACATAATATAAACAATTTATTGGTAGAAAATTAGTACACGTCTGTACACGAAACGTGCAAGCAAACAAATCTATATACGAAACAAGCAAACAAACAAGTCTACAACGAACAACAAAACGAAGGACCTCATCCAGCTTTCTAACAAGATCCAGCAAAACAGTACTTCTTCTTGATGGCGTCGGAAATCTTCTCCGCAATTCCATATATCGTCGGCGCAGGCGGCGTAGCCACCAGCATCGGCAACGTGCTGATGTCAATTACCCTTAGCCCCTGAACACCATAAACCTCCATGTTCGTATTTACCACTCCGCCATGCTTTAACGGCGCCATAGCCGCAGTACAGCACTCGTGGCCCGTAGTAGGCGTCAAGATCTTTTTCAACGCCTCCCTCAACGCATCGTGATCCACGATATCATCGCCCACAGGTGGCGCCTCGTGCGCGCCCAACACCTTCATACTCGGCGCTTGCATGATGTCTCTGTTCTTGAGAAACGTGGCGATCAGGACATCGAAGTCGACGGGGTCGAGCATGCTCCCGTAGTCGATGATGGGATTGGCGAGTGGGTCCACCGAGGAGATGGCGACGTAACCACGGCTAAGTGGCTTCGCCATGAAGAGAACGGTTTCGTTGCCACTGCCCCATGTCACGAGGGCGGCGGGGACTTTGTCGCCTTTGAGTTGATCCAGGATCGCTTTGCGTTGTGCCGTGTAGCCAGCAATGACGGTTGGGTCCGAGTCTTTAGGGAGGTAGGTTGCTGGGTCTGCGGCTTCGGCTTTTGCAATGATGGAGCTGCAGTCAGAGGTCGCGTCACAGAGAGTGTACATGCCAAGCGTGGTGCTGAGGCTGCGGAGGATGGTGTAGGCGCCCTGGCGGGAGGATTCGTATAGTGCGTGTTGTTCGGCGTCGTATGTTGCATTTGTGTCCAAGGTGTTGGTGTTGGGCACTATGTTATTCGTGACATTGTACGGAATGTTCACGTGAGGTGTATCGTGGAAGTTTGCTCCTACGCCAGGGAGATCGGAGACGACGCCGATGCCATATTTCTCTAGCAGGCTTCTGGGTCCAATACCGGATAGTTGGAGTATCTTGGGTGAATTTACGCCTCCGGCCGCAATGAGCACTTCCTTGGATGCAGTCACCTGAGTAGCATTTCCTCCGGCAGATGGTATGAACTCAACGCCAGTTGCCTTTTTGCCCTTGAAAATCACCTTTGATACAGTGTTTTCCGCAAGGATATGATAGTTCTTCCTTGCTGATACCCTGTCGTAGTGAACGATTCTGGCATCGCTCCTCGTACGGTTGTGAAAGTCTACCGATGTTGTGTACCAGGCTATCCCGATGCTGTCACCGCTGTTTGGATCCTTGGCAGGAGTGAAGCCTGCCTCAAGAGCTCCGTTCCACCAATTGGCTTTCACATGTCAGCTCCCATCTTTGCACGTATTCTGACTTGAGAAACTTACCACTCCCTTCCCAGAAAAAGTTCGGGTACGACACATGAACCGGGCCGTTGAGGCCATGGACGCTCTCTATCCAAGAAATGTTGCCTTTATGCGCGTAATCTGAACTCGGGGGCGTGAAGGTCTCGCTTTTCTTGAAGTAGGGTAACAGGGTATCCCAGCTCCAGCCTGCATCACCGAGCTGCGTCTCCCAGGAGTCGTACTCGGCTTTGGCCGATCTCAACCACACCAACCAGTTGACCACAGAGCCGCCTCCGACAGCGCGCCCGAACGGGACGATGTAGGATTGGTTGTTGAGGGCTGTTTGGGGTACACTTTGCAGGATGGCGACATAGCGGCTAAAATCCCACTTTCCCGGGATGAGAACGTTGTCTTCTCCTTGGTCGAATGGCCCTGCTTCGATGACTAGAACCTTGACTGCCACGCGCATTAGACTTCTGTCAAAACTAAGAGTTAAAGCCTGCATACTAACCTTTTGGGTCTTCGGTCAGACGATCTGCAGCTGTAAGTCCAGCAATGCCGCCGCCTGCAACAATGAAATCATACTGCGTCTGCGAGACAGTCTCTCGGGACACAAGCGTAGCGAAACGAGGAAGGGGATTGGCTACCGAGTTTAACACGAACAAAGATGTCACAAAGGCACTTTTCAGAACATTGCTCAAAGAAGCCATTTTGATCTATGTTTCTAGAACAACAAACTTGGAGAAAGTAGCGACTACAGTGAGAAGTATGAAGGAGAGAGTATTTATTGTGGAATAACATTCGGCACAGACACGGTGGAAGATGGGCTGGCCTCAGTTTGGAAGACATTCCAGACAAGGTACCAGATCCTTCGTACTCTCACGCCAGAACATACAATAGCCCCAAGCCCCCAACATCTCACATCAACTCATGACTTGGTGAGAACAAGCCACGAGACGGTTTCTGCGCCGCCGTGGCTGAAGAGCCCATAGCTGCCCACGAATAAACCCATGAAGCGCGCAAGGCGGCAATAGGGGCTGACGAGAGATACGAGGCTCGCGCTCAAAGTGACAGGGGCTTGGGGGCGTAAAGAAAGCCATGGCGTCGAGTGTATAACCGGAGATAACGTTGATGGGCTATGGAATACTCCCATCGGTCTTCTTTGACCGGATTGGGAAGTAATACACCGTCCCCGCGGCCAGGCAGCTTCCGCACTCTATAATTGGGCTAATTCACGGGGATTTCATTCCGTACGAGTAGCCTAGGAGTAGCACGTCCTCGGGTAATCCTGGAGCAGTGAACTCCACTCGGTCTTTTACTTCGATTTGAGAGATTGTATGATAATCGCACCGCTGTCCGAGTGACTAGTTGACGTTGACGGAGCCGAGGCGCTGTGGAGAGACACAGTCAGCACGATCGAGAATGCCGTTTGGCGGTGCCAGACTGCGGGTACCAGAGCCGTTTCATGACTCACTTGAGCGGTCCGATCCGATGCCACTATAGTCACGTGATGAGCAACGTTTTGGGTCCGCACGTGTCACGCAAAGTGTTTGGAACTGGACCGTTGAGATGTTGATACTGGCTCTATATCGATGACATACAAGTTCTATACGTGCATTGACACAGCTTTTAATTGAAGTTTACTATCCAAACAAGTAGCCTCGTTCGAAATGTCAAGTGAGAAAATAGGAGAAGACAGACTCCAGCCGACAGAATTGAAGACTTAACTCGAAATCAGAAGTCTATAATATCGCCCGTGCATCTGATATGTGACTGGTTGCGGATGGTGCAAATAGAGTGGTATCCAATTATGTCAGACCCCTGAGGCATGTCTTTGAGATATTGCCCACCCATAAGTACCGACTCTACTCACCTTTGACAATTCCGACCTCAAAACTTTATCACTGTCTCACCCTTGGTTCTTCAACAGACCTAAACTTTCAGTTCAACTACTACCTACCAAAACATGGCTGAGCCAATCGCCATTGTCGGATCCGCCTGCAGATTCCCAGGAGCTTGTAGCTCGCCATCTAAGCTTTGGGAACTACTCAAAGCTCCCCGAGATGTCCTTGTTGATTTTCCACCAGAGCGGCTGCGATTGTCCAGCTTCTACAACGAGAATGGCGAGCATCATGGTCAAACCAACGTTCAGAACAAGTCCTACCTCCTGCAAGAAGACTGTCGACTATTCGATGCCGCCTTCTTTCGCATCAATCCGAAAGAGGCTGAGTCTATCGACCCTCAGCAAAGGATTCTACTTGAGACAGTGTATGAATCGCTTGAATCAGCGGGGTGGCCACTGCACGCAGTCGAGGGCACTTCTACTGCAGTGTTTGTTGGCTGCATGACCACGGACTACAACGATATCCTGAACCGCGATCCTGAATCTCTACCAACATATACGGCAACTGGAACTGCCCGGAGCATCCTATCGAATCGGATATCATACGTCTTCGACCTGAAAGGGCCATCCGTCACCCTAGACACTGCTTGTTCAAGCTCGCTGGTCGCTTTGCAGCATGCTGTCCAGAGTGTCCGAAGTGGCGATGCGTCTCAGGCTATTGTTGCGGGCACGACACTGTTGCTTGATCCATCAATGTATATTGCCGAGTCCAAGCTTCATATGCTGTCGCCTGACTCTCGGTCCCGGATGTGGGATAAGGATGCAAATGGATACGCGCGCGGTGAAGGCTGCGCCGCTGTCATTGTCAAGCCACTCAGCAAGGCGATCGCCGACAAGGATCACATAGAGTGCATTATTCGAGAAGTCGGTGTCGGCTCTGATGGGCGTACGGATGGCATAACAATGCCGAGCGCGACCGCCCAGGCCGCTCTCATACGGCAAACCTACGAGAAGGCCGGACTGGATGTCGTTGCTGATCGATGTCAGTATTTCGAATGCCACGGGACTGGAACACTGGCAGGAGATCCGGTTGAGGCGCGCGCGATACATGACGCCTTCTTTGCTGGTCGTGCTGCGGAGCAGTGCGAGGAGCCGCTGTACTGCGGTTCGGTCAAGACAGTCATAGGGCATCTTGAGGGATGTGCTGGCTTAGCTGGTATATTGAAAGCATCGCTGGCCCTGCAAAACAAAACGATTCCTCCGAATATGCACTTCAACGAACTGAATCCCGAGGTGGCACCATTTTATGGTAATCTTCAGGTCCCTGTTTCGGCCGTTGAGTGGCCAGAAACACAGGGAAAGCCTCTTCGGGCCAGTGTCAACAGCTTTGGATTTGGCGGCACGAATGCACATGCTATCCTCGAGAGATATGAAGGCTCGCAGTCCATCACAACGAACTCGGAAGAGGGCCTGAGATGTGCTGGGCCCTTTGTAATCTCGGCAAAGTCTCGCTCTGCTCTGCTTAGCACGATTAAGAACTCACTGGAACACATCCGCCAGAATCCACTGCTGGACTTGGACTCGCTGAGCTGGCTGCTTTCTGCGAGGCGCAGTGTCTTCTCACATCGGGTGCACGTCACTGCCCGTGACCGCAAGCAACTCTTGCAGGAGTTAGAGAAGCTCGTGAAGACGGGAGAGGCGTCTGCAGAGGCCGCCTTGGGCGTCCGTGTATCTAGCATCGACGTTGATGGTGGTGACAAGCGCAACATTCTGGGAGTCTTCACTGGCCAGGTAAGTTCCATGACGTCATCTTCGCAAGGTCGCACCTGCTAATCTCGATCCAGGGCGCGCAATGGGCGCAAATGGGGAAGGCGCTGATGCTGCACTGCCCGCCTTTTTCAGCGTCGATAGAACGATGCGATGACGCCCTCAGGAGCATTCCGGAACCTCCCTCCTGGTCGATCAAAGATGTGCTGGCTTCGGAAAACGTCGACATATCCAAGGCCGAGCTGTCACAGCCACTGTGCACGGCAGTCCAGATTGCTCTCACCGACCTTCTGTCGGCATGCGGCGTCAAATTCCATGCGGTAATCGGCCATTCTTCTGGAGAGATCGGTGCGGCGTACGCGAGCGGTATCTTGAGCTCGAGAGACGCGATTGCGACTGCATACTATCGAGGCCGTGTCGCCCATCTCGCCAAAGGAAGCGCTGGGCAGCGCGGGAGTATGATGGCCATTGGCATGTCGCTCCAAGACGCCGTGGCATTCGTGTCTCAACCAGACTTTGCTGGTCGCCTCTGGGTCGCAGCTAGCAATGCCCCCTCCAGCACGACCTTGTCAGGTGACTGCGACGCTGTCCTGGAAGCGAAGGAGCACCTCGATAGCAAGGGTATCTTCGCGAGACCTCTCAAGGTCGACACCGCCTATCATTCATCTCACATGTCTGCTTGCAAGGATGCGTATCTGGCGCTTCTAAAGCAGCTTCAGATCCAAATCTCGCCCCCTCGGGCAGATTGCGCGTGGTATTCGAGCGTGTACCAAGGCACTGACCTCACGCAAAATCCACTCGACCATCTCAAAGATCAGTACTGGGTCGACAATATGGTGAAACCAGTTCTCTTCTCTCAGGCGGTGGAGACTGCCTACCGGAAGGCCGGACCTTTTGCAATGGGTCTGGAGGTTGGGCCTCATCCAGCACTCAAGGGCCCAGTGATTCAGACGTTGAAACAGTCTGCTGACCTGTCACTTGCTTATACAGGATGCCTGGAGCGAGCATCAAACGATGTCGAGTCCTTCGCCAAATGCCTTGGCTCACTATGGAGCCACTTTGGCCACTCTACAGTGGATTTGGGAGCCTGGCGTTGTGCTTTTGGTGCCAAAGAAACGAAGATGATTAAAAACATACCATCCTATCCCTGGGATCATGACAGAGCATACTGGTTTGAGTCCCGACTGTCGCATAACTATCGCCTGAGAGTGCAGCGTTCTCATGAGCTTCTGGGCCGAATTCGCGACGAGTACGAGGGCGAGATGACTTGGAGAAACATTCTGCGTCTGAATGAGATGCCATGGCTTCGTGGCCATATGTTCCAAGGACAAGTCATCTTTCCAGCTGCTGGGTATGTGAGTATGGCTGTACAAGCGGCTGCGCAGTTCGTACAAAATCAGCCTGTCTGTTCAATTGAGCTGCGCGACGTAGAAATCATCAAAGCGCTAGTCATCGAAGAGAACGGACCAGATGTCGAGACGATATTCACTGTCAGAGCCGGTCGCAATGACCACTCATCTGAGAATTTTTGCTCCGCCGAATTCGCCTGCTACAGCTGCTCCGACGGCCGGATTGTGGAAAAGAGCTGCCACGGACGCCTTCTCATAACTCTTGGCTCGCCAAAGTCAGCCATCTTGCCACCCATCTCCTTGTCGAACGGCCAGAATCCGCCTCTCGACGTTGAGAGATTTTTTGCGGCAATGGCTGGACTTGGCATTGAGTATGATGGAGTGTTTCGTGCTCTGCAGTCAATCAATAGGGTGCTGGGCCACGCGGAAGCATCTGCTTCATGGGAAGAACACGCACTAGGTGACCAGTATTCACTACATCCCGCAGTTCTGGATATCGGGTTCCAGGTCGGGTTCGCAACTTTTGCTTCCATTGCTGAAAAGGCCATTGGAAGTACCTACCTCCCAGCTGGTATCAAGCGCATAATCGTGGACCCCACAGTAAACAATCTCACGTCATCAGGTCAAACCAATGTTGGGATAGAAGCTCATCTTGCTCGATCAACAAGCACCACGCTTGAAATCGACATCAACATGTTCGACAGTTCAACCAAGATCACCGGCGTCCAGGTTGAAGGGCTAGTACTGAAAGCGGTTGCTGAGCCCTTGCCTTCAGAAGACCGTATTCTCTTCGCTAAGACAGTTTGGGCCCCAAGTGTTTCTTGTGGATTTCCCACTTTGGAACCCGCTGAAGCAGGACAAGATGAGCTGGTCTACATTGATGCAGTCGAACGAACAGCGCTTTATTTCATGCAGAAACTGGTCCGAGAGATACCAGCTGAAGAGATTTCCAAGTTCAAATGGCATCACCAGGCACATTTGCGGGCGATCGAGGAGTTTGTTCGTCCAATACGCGAAGGGCGTCATCCAGTGCTCAAGAAAGACTGTCTGAACGACACGCGCGCAGTCATTGCCGAGTTTGCGACACGCTACCCAGACAGCGTTGACCTTGGTCTTCTTACAGCTGTCGGCGAGAACTTGGCTTCAGTCATGCGAGGCGAATCAGAGATGCTCGAGCACATGTTGAAAGATAATCTTCTTAGTAGGCTCTACATGGAAGGTCGAGGCTTCGCTGCCTGCAACGTCTATGCAGCAGAGTTCATGCGCAAAGTCAGTCACTCGTTTCCCCGCGCTAGGATCTTCGAGATCGGCGCAGGCACCGGCGGTACAACTCGCAGTGTGCTGGACGCTATAGGGGATGCATACCTATCGTATACGTACACCGACATCTCGGCTGGGTTCTTCGAGAAGGCGGCAGAGAAGTTCTCGGACCATGCAAGCAAGATGGAATTCAAAACCTTCAACGCCGAGAAGACGCCCTCTGAACAGGGTTTCCCGGAAGGTTCTTATGATGTCCTCATTGCGGCTAATGTGCTACACGCAACCCGCGATTTGGCGGAGACGATGCGACGCGCAAGGTCTCTTTTGCGCCCTGGAGGCTTCTTGATTGCCGTAGAGGTGACTGGAACAATGCTCCGGGAGCCTGGTCTGATGGGCGGACTAGAAGGCTGGTGGCTAGGCTCCGATGATGGGCGTTTCCCATCTCCAGGAATATCTGCTGAGAAGTGGCATGAGCTTCTCCAGTCGACAGGGTTCTCCGGCATTGAATCAGTCGTCTATGACAGCCCTGACATTTCGAGACACAACTGCTCAGTATTCGTCACACAAGCTACTAATGAACGACTCGAAATATTGCGCGATCCCCTGGGCTCAGCGAGTACCATTCCCGAAACTACGGCCTTGATTATTGGTGGCAAAACGTTATCAGTATCCAAGATTGTAAAGCGCGCCGAGAAGCTACTTCGACGCCGGGTGCGGGAAGTGCTACTTTGCGATAGCTTCGAGGGCTTGGATCCTGCGATCGTGACCCCCGAAACGTCGATTCTGTGTCTCACGGAGTTGGATGCCCCCCTATTCTCACAGAACGTGAGAGTGAAGACACTAGAGAATCTGCAAGAGTCATTGGGAAGCGCCCGAGATGTGCTTTGGGTTACGTCGGGACGAATGAGCGAGGACCCATACTCCAACATGATGGTTGGTATCGGACGAGCGTTAGCGTTCGAGCTCCCTCATGTGAGCTTCCAATTCCTCGATTTGGAACGGCAAGCATGGGACATGGATACAGCGGTGCAGAGTCTATTGCGCATGGCGCTGCTATCCTCACCAGAATATCACGGCCACGATATGCTCTGGGTACAAGAGTCAGAAGTTGTGATGTCAGGAGAGTCGAGTTTGGTTCCACGTGTGGTTCAAGACAATGGCGCCAACGAAGGTCTAAACTCGAGACGACGGCGGATCACAAAATCTGTGCAGCCAGATGAAGATATCGAAGTCGTACACGAATTTTCCCGATCTCAGATTACAAAAATCAAAAAGCGCGTCATGTCCGAAGGTGCAGTCGAGCTCAATGTCGAGCTTTCTGTGGCGTTGGAGAGCCACGCCAAAGAGCCTCTCTTCCTATGTTTTGGCCACCTACGCTCCACCGGACGGGCGGCTTTTGCGCTTACCGAAGTTGATGCATCGGTCGTCATGGTCGCGGAGAATGTCATGTTCGAGCCGCCTGAAGAGATCGACTGCGATGCCGACTTGCTAAATGCCATTCGTCTCGCCCTCATAACATCGCGCGCCCTCACGTACAACAACGAAAGTGGTACTATGCTCGTGTACGATCTGACACCAAGCGTTGCAGAA
>Ga0265780_10004034_pt1 | contig 19087 bp, 24 predicted proteins | sample P1T30metagenome_FD_192432 | JGI IMG/M metagenome (GOLD analysis project Ga0265780, IMG submission 192432) | Plant litter microbial communities from East Loma Ridge, Irvine, California - P1 T30 | ecosystem: Environmental > Terrestrial > Plant litter > Unclassified | place: USA: California...
TATTATAATCCTTTCTTTTCGTTTCTTTTGGGATAGAAGAAGGTGAAAGAAATGTAGTTGATGTTTAGATCTTTCGAATATGAAACAGTTTCTTCTTCTTTTTCTTGTTTGAAAAAGTTTTATTAGCAAGGGAAGTATCTATACAACTAATAGTCAAACGGTGCACTGATCATGATCCCTTCATCCTCGGGTTGTCTCACTCGACACATTCGCCTTCGTTATCATGCATTGCTCATCACTGGAAGTTGCGGGACTCGATGTCTGAGCCATGTCTTGGATAGTGCGGTAAGTTGACTTTGCGAAAAACGATACCCTTTAGCTCTTCTATCTTTTTTGGGTTCCAAAGCCTAGCCAGGTAATTCATCTTTCCATACACATTTGACTCAAATTCCGCGTTCTGATCTCATCAATTTTTCCTAATGTCCACCAACTGTACATCTCATCGTCGCTGCAAGTCCCTCCTCCTTCTCCTAAAACACTACGCCTTATCCCATGCACTCATACCCTCAGCCCTCATCTTTTCGAACCAACTCTTCACATACTTCAATCCTGCATGAGGACCATACGGGGATTTTTCCCACTGCGGCACTGGAGGCTTCAACCCAGTCTCCGTCTCACATTTTTTCATCAACTCGGTGATTGTACCACCTCGATCGATCGTGTTGTATGTGCTGTACCCTTCTTTCGCACGTTCTTCACGCAGCTTGTTCCGGAGGTCTACAGTGGCGAGCTCATCAACGTCGAAGCTGTTTGGTTGTATTACAACCCCGTAATTCTTCTTGGCTCCCGCGATGGTGACGAGTCGGCGGTGTACCTCTTGAGCTACACGTTCAGCAGGGCGTGTGAGGGGATCGCCAAGGCCACCGCCACCCCACGTTATCCACTCCAGTACGTCGCCTGCATATCATCAGCTATTGTGTTTCGCATAATCATAAGATAGTACCTACCGGGATAGACATGGATATAGTCTTGCTTTGATTGGCAAAGCTCCACGTTGTCCTTCTCTGTTGTCGTACCATAACTGTTGTTCCGATAAAGGACTTTCTTTGATCTGCTGCCAGGTTTACCACCATTAACACCCCAGGGCTTGAGCATCCATCGGTCATCGTGGATACTAACGTCGCCCTCGCACAACCACCGATACAACGTCCTTTGCGCATTGCCACCGCGATAGAAGCCAGCACCTCCGGAATCGGGCAGTGCCTCGTTAGCCTCGATTATGACAGGATAGTACAACTCGATATTCTCAGTGGGAATAGATTTGATAGCAGGGAACAAACAATGGCAATCTGGTCCATCACCAATTGGGCGAGCGGGGACGCCACCAAACCCGATTTGGTAGAGCAAATAGAATTCCCCATCTGGCTTGAAGCCAGAGTAAAAGAGATGAGGAGAGTCGGAGAAACCTGCTGCACAACGATAATCAGGGTTTTTCTGGCCAAATAATGCTTGCAAGATGTCCATCACACGACCCAAGAGATGGGTTCTGCAACTGACTGCCGCGGGACGTACAGGGCGGAGGATGGTACCTGTCGGAATCTTGATTTCGAGAAGGTCGTGAAAGCCATCGTTGACGATAGCATGAGGGTCGTATACGGCGAGTAGGTGATAGCCGATGAACATTTTGAACATGGTGATCGAGAGGTAGAAGTTCATAGAAGTGTTAGACTGTGGTGAAGTACCATCCCAGTCGAATATGAGTTTGCCATTTTCCTTCCACATTGAGCAAGATATGGCATATGGACCTACCCCCTGACCGTCATCGTCGACAAAATCGGTGAAACTTGCAACTTCATCGCCAATCTTTTCGTTGATGACGGTGCTAATGGCGATTTTGTTCTGTTCGAGCAAGGAGTCTGTGGCTGCTTCGTATACCTCTGGGCTATAGCGTTCGCAAAGCTCGGTAACACGTATAGCAGCAGTTCGGCACGCAGCGACGAGCGCCATCAGGTCGCTTCGGAACCAATCTGGCATACGGGAGTTGCGGAATAGCACTGTCGCCAAACTTTCGTTATACACGTTCTTTGCGTACAACTTGACGATTGGGATCTGGAGCCCATCTTCGTAAATTGTTGAGGCGTTTATGCTCATAGAGCCTGGCACTTTGCCTTGTATATCAGTCAAATGACCGAAGTTGGCAGCCCATCCTATCAGCTTGTGCTCAAAGTAAATTGGGAGTAGTACTATGACGTCATTCAGATGCGATACCGCGCCGTCTATCTGGAAGACATCATTCGTGACGAAGACTGGTAAAGTTACATTAGTAAAATATTATATAAGAAACTGCAGCATGATCAACTCACCATCACCTTCTTCAACGGTACCATCCCAGCCGTTCAGGAACTGGGTAATAAAAGACCCAAATTGACCGACAAGCATCTGACCGCGTGTGTTGGTGATGACATTGAACTCATCTTGCTGGTCCCTGATGGCTGGACTCATCGCCGTCGTTAGCATACAGCTATCCATTTCTCTCCGAATAGATGATAGAGCAGAAGCAACAAGTGTGGCAATGAGAGGCTGCTCTTTGACTAGTGCCTGAGCTGACTCTCTAGTATGCACTGTCTTTTTGTCTGCCCTCTTCTCGGATGGCCAAATGAGTATATTGCCCATGGAGTCGGTTTCACCATAGTAACCGGGAAGGATCAAAGTATTGGAATCCATCTCTGAGATCACGGCTGGACCTTGTATAATCTTTCCAGCCCCGCCGAGCTTGGTGCGATCCCAAAACGTAGCTTCCACTTTTTTGCCATCGTGCATGATCTCTTGCTTCATGACCAAGGCACCTTGCCAAGGTTCGGTAGTATCGGCTGCCTCGAGTGGCTTAAACGTTACCTCTTCAGAAGCATCGACGACTTTGGCGCGTAAGCGCATAGTCTCAATTTCAGCATCTGGGTTAGAGAAACCAAATCGATGATGATGAACTTCATTGAACCTACTACGCAAGATACCAATGACATTTTGTGGATCTTGAAGCTCATTCGAACCTAGGTCGACGGTAAAAGTCATTGCCTGGCCTTTGTAACGCATGTCGGCCTGATATTGAAATTTTAGCGCAGCATGCTCGTTCGCAAGGGATACTTTCATAGTGGCTTCACCACTGGCTTTGAGAGCGTGTAGTGTCTGCTGAATTTCTTGCCCAGAGATCTCCGAGAAAACTCGAATGTATGTGCAGCCTTCTTCGTGGGACATCTTCGTGATAGCGTCACCCTGTGCGCAAAGCACACCAGGAGAAGGAGGGATAATGACGGGCCAAGACCCGAGAAGCTTGCCGAGGGCATTTCCATGGAGGGGACCAGCTCCTCCGAGAGCTACAAGTGCAAACTCTCGTGGATCATAGCCTTGTTCCACCGATACCAGACGGAGGGCTCCGTGCATGGCCTCATTTACCAAATCGATGATACCTTCTGCTGCTGATGTGGTGTCGACACCTATCTGCTTTGCAATTGATTCGACTGCTGCATTTGATGCCGCAACGTCAAGTTTGAACGTGCCGCCCAGCAGTTGGGATGGAAGGCGACCTAGGACCAAGTTCGCGTCTGTGACTGTAGCCTGCTTGCCGCCTTTACCATAAGCTGCGGGTCCTGGGGTAGCACCACTAGACTCGGGCCCTACTCGCAAGCTCTTCGTGAAATCGTTGTAGAATGCAATGGAGCCGCCCCCAGCCCCTGTAGTCGTAACGTCAACCGATGGCGCGCGCACCGATAAGTGGCCGACCGAGGTTTCGCGACGAATAACGGCATCACTTCCAGGAAGCAAGGCGCAGTCGGTACTTGTGCCGCCCATGTCTAAAGTGATGAGATTTTTGTAAGGCGTGTTCTTCGCGACCAGATGTGAAACGGCTTTGACGCCACCAGCCGGTCCACTCATGAGGATGCGTACTGGCGTCTCTCCAGCAAGCTGGACCGACGTTAAATCCCCGTCAGATTTGAGAATACGTACTATATCCGTGTCATTCGCAAGCTTTTTCTGTAGGTTTTGCATGTATCTCTTCACCACCGGCTTGACCATGGCATTTGCAGCTGTTGTGACTGTCCGCTCATACTCCTGTATTTCCGGTAAAACGTCTGTTGACGTAACAATTTCAACATCCGGTCCGAACTCGTCGCTTAAGATGGATTTAATCCGCTGTTCGTGCACACTGTTGGAAAAGGAATTTATCAGCGACACGGCAATTGCTTGGGGCTTTTGGCTCTTGAGATCTTGCAGATCTATCCTGAACCGGTCCTCGTCCAGCTCGTAGAAGACACTGCCATCAATCTTGATGCGCTCGCTGACCTCGACCGTACGTTCCAAAGGTACGAGAGGCTCAGGCTGTTTGTAGTTCATCCACGCACCTAGTCATGGAAGTTAGTAATGGACATTTGCGGAGAGTCTTCACTAGCGAATAAACCCACCGAGTCCACCTGGTATTTGACTTCGCCGTACCGAAAGCATGTCTTTGTGCCCCTTTGTAACCACAAGGCCGCACTTGGCGCCCTTTCCTTCAAGCACCGCATTGGTGCCAGTAGTTGTGCCGTGATGTATGTACTCAAACTTGCCTTCCCAGTTGTACTTCTCTTTTAGTATCCCCCGCACTTGCTGGACACCATTGTGTACGCCGATGGACTGGTCTTCCGTATTCGTCGGTACCTTTGTACGTACAGCCTCACCGTTCGGCGTGATTACGCATACTAAACGCGGTCAAAAGACGAGGACACTTTTTGCAAAAAGGGCCGCACCATCGGTAAAGGTCCTAGTCTCCTGTCAGTCGCAGCCCATGATCTCGAATCTTCCATCAATATGAGGTAGCATCTGGATGGGTGGGGATAATGGAGCCGTCGAAGCCACGCATGTTCGCTCTGGCTAGTACTCGGTGTCCTCCCCCACTGGAAATTACGGGAAATCTGAAGCGAAAATACTTACCCACCAACATCAACACCTAGTCTATATCCCGACGTAGGCATATCCAAGTACAAAATTGTTAGTCTTAACAAAGGGTGCGAGGCTTTTTGTGGCCTTTGTGGGCTGGGTGATGATGAACTTTTGGCTGGCTCTGCGTCATGCTATCTATGCTTTTTCCTCAGGTGCTGAAGAAATGCCGGGCCGCACCGGAGTTAAGTAGGTAGGGCTGGCTGGTCTTGCCTAGTATCAAATGCCCGCATTGCCGCTGTTGCATCTTGTGTGGCCCTATACTGGTATTGACTTTTCACCAACGCGCTTGGGGAAGGCGGTGATTGAGATGCCAAGTCCTGAGGCGTGGCATTGGCACGTTGACGTTATCCGGGACAATTAGCGTTGGTATGCGGAGTCACTAGTGAGTAATGGTGCTATCGCACAGTCGTAAAGCAGCATTTTTTGTGGTACCAGCGGTGCCCTGTGAACGGCGCCGTTGTCCGTTGTCATCGTATGATGAATGACGTTGAGAGTGGATAGAGAAAAGTCGCTTAAGCTTCCGATAAGATAAGTCTGCATCATCACGTGTCGAAAAGTAAGCCTTGGCTTCAACTGGATCTCAACATCTCAACCTGGTCAACACAACCATAATATCACTACCAAAGTTCGACACATGCAACACATGTCTCAGTATTTGTTTGCGAATCTGCGACAGCAGAGATGTTGCGATGTAGCACTGTACAGCGATCCATCAGTCTGAGTAAGCAAGGGTCGATTTGCACATTTCTACTCCCGCCTTCCATCGACCGCACCAGCCAGAAAAAAAGCCATTTGCACAGAAATGAAGCAAACTTGATCGTGCCACAATTACATGGTTCGCCAGAATCCCGTGTATTTATGCTGTCCAGTAATAACCCTTATTCTGGGCCATATCCGTCTCTTACTTGGCAGCCATCATCTCCACAAACTTGTCCCCAATAGCATTCGCTGCCATTGGGTTGTCACCTGTAATGAGCTCCCTATCGACTGTAATACTTCCCATACTCTTCGAAATTCCTTCTTGCATGTCGGCACCTTCTTCTCGCAATGTAGATTCCACCTTGTCAATCTCTCCTCTCAGCATCGTCTCCATAAACTTCTCCTCGGCATCAGACCAACTTGTCATCTTGTAGCCTTTGTACGCAAATTCGGGCTTGTTCGGGTTGTACTTGGTAGAGAGAAAGGCCCAAGGTCCATGGCAGAGCGCTGCGGTAGGCTTTTGAGCAGAGTGAAAGTGTGTGAGTATACGACCGAGTTCTGGGTTGTCACCAAGATCCGACAAAGGGGCGTGGCCACCAGGAATGAAGATGCCGCTATAACTCTTCAATTCGTCATCGCTAATCTCGGAGAACTTCTTCGGCTTCGAAAACCCGTTCTCCTTCTTCATACGCTCAATCAAGTCTAGTTCGCGCTGCTTTTCGTAGTAGTTGCCAGCAAATGCCGCGAGGGAGACGCTGAGCGGGTCTGGTGTAGGTTCCTTCCCTTCCGGCGATGCAAAGGTGACTTCGTAGCCGGCGTCAAGGATCTTCTGGAGGGGCTTGGCGAGTTCCATGAGGAAATAACCCGAGTCTTGCGAGACGGTCTTGCCATCACTACCTGTGTTGTATAGGGGGAAAGAGCTGGCGTCCGAGAGGGCAATGAGTACTTTCTTCGCAGCCATAGTGGTTTGGTTCAAGGCGTGTTTGAAGAACTGGGCTGTAATTGAGCAAGTGATGTTTAAGAAACAATCAGTACATTGTTCAAGAGATGCAGACGAGTCAACTATAAGGAGCTATTTTGTCTTTGATATGGGCGGTTGGTAGGTCAGCATGACGTAGCCAAATTGCACGCGCTTTGCAAACGTCAGACCCACGAAAATCCTCCTCCGTGCAGCACGGGCGGACAACCTCGGCACGATTGCGGCATGTGAATTTTTTTTCCATTGACGTTCAGGCAACTGGATTTGGCACGTATTACCAAACACTGCAAAAAAAACAGATGTCAGAAAGAATAATGTGTTGTGCAGCTAACGGGCTGGGATTGTCCCAAATGCATAGGCAACAGATTACGAACGCGAAGAAGACAACGTGCTATGAACTTTGACTCAATATATACGGCGGCTTGCTTTACAATTCATAGATAGAAAAACATAACTATACAGGAGCTGAAACACTTCGAACATTGCACGCACGTACCACTATGCGGCTGTCCATGGTCTTGACGTTGATTTTCTCTCTTCTCTCTTCAGTCGTCCTTGCAAGTTCATGGGCACTCAAAGGTTCATGTCCTTTGATATACAAACAGTCATTACGCAAGACCCTTATAGCGACACGCGGAAGTCATGCTCCCCAAACCCTCAATTCACCACCATGGAATCTGTTCATGCCGCCTTCCTCACATGTCCTAATATGGCCACACTGGACCTACGAATCACAGGAACAGGATGCAGCGCTTGGCTATCTAGGTGGATCCTTCCCTCAATCCTGCGGCTGAGAACAAATATCTCGATCTCACAGTTCTAAGACTAGAAGGGTATGGTTTGAACGATGAAGGACAAGGAGAAGGAGAAGACTGGGATGTGTATGGATGTTTGACAGGGTATATGAATGTGTCAAAGAAAGACTGAACTGGTATCATGACAAAGATTGGATAGCGTGGCTCAAGTGGCGACTTTTGCCAAAAGCACAGCGCGAAAAGAGTAACGTAGACCTTTGGTTGGACACAAATTGGTCCAATATCAAAGAATCAGCAATCCAAAGCCCTGTTCAGGATGCTACAAAGTACCGTCTGGAAAAGTCACATTCGTTACGGAGGCTCGAGACGACAGACCTTGACTTGATACTGGCGCTGTCCAACAATACCTTGAAGGAGCTCTCATGGGTCCAACAATGGAATAAATCTTCGACGTAATCAGGCCTCCCAGTTTTCTTGAACGCTAACAACAATCGCTGCCCAGAATCAGGTTTCAAAATCGACTTTTCTGAAGCTACTGGCCATCTCGACTCGATACCAAAGATCACGTACAATCTCCAACATCTCAGTGTCAACATCCCACGCAACGGTACCTGGCCTCTAAAAACCTTAGAGATGATTGCGTCTATGCCCACATTGGAGTCGGCAGATCTGTGGATGAAAATCCAATCAGATTGCCGCGAGTGGTATAGAGATAACGATGAGCGACAACAGGTGATGAACTTACAATCTGGCAAACGCGAGGGGCGAGACCTGTTCTAGAAGCCGCTTCTCAGTGGCAACAGTGCAGTGGAGTTGTTCACGTACATGAAGAAGAAAAAGCAGGGAAGAGCACTCCAAGAAGTCACGTTCCGGGTTGGTGACTTCACAAGGCCGTGGATGGGCCCGTCACTCCGAAAAAAGTGGCTGGGCGGAATACGGACAAAGGTGTCCTGTAGGTCTGATGATATCGACAATGACGAAGCCTGGTGTATAGTTGAGGAAGGTGAGGATTATTGGACGCATACGGAACCTAGTTCGAACTGTCAAATGAGCAAACATAGCGAAAGTATGACTGAACTGGACGAAATAAATGCAGATTCATATCTTGGTCATTGGGAACCTTGGCTGGAACATTAAATCAAGGTTGAGGTTGAGACTCATCGGTAGATACACACACTGGCTAGATCAATCGCGACTGACTGTGGGGTCCCATGCGCATGGCTCGTACTTTCCGGTATCAAGAGTCTTCATATCCTCAGCTGTAAGCTCAAAGTCGTATAGCTGGGCGTTCTCCTCGATTCTAGACTTGGTGACCGATTTGGGAAGAGGGACGAAGCCCTATAGTATCGTCAGTGCAAGTACAGTCCTCTAAACGTTACATATACGTACCATCTGCAAGCTCCACCTTAGCAAGATCTGGGAAGGAGTTTTGTTATATTTCTGTGCGAGTGACTTCAGCAGCGGATCGTCATTCTTGGTCGCGCGCACTATCGGGCAATATGCCTCGCACAGCACATCTCTCTCTTTGCACCAGGTCACAATGTCCGGTCGCGCAAGCCACGGGTGAAGCTCGACCTGGTTAATGCTAATCACACCTCCTTTGCCTTTTCCTCCCTTCCCTTCAGTCTCCTTGATCCACGCCTCGAGTTCTTCCAGATGATGCACGCCGTAGTTAGACACGCCTATAGAACGGATCTTACCCGCCTGCACACCCTCAACTAGAGCTCTCCATGCGCCGATTCGATTCTCCTTGCCGCCGTAGGGACTATGCAGCAGGTAGAGATCGACGTAGTCAAAACCAGTGATCTTGAGCGTGTTTTCGATGTGCGCTTTTGCAGTATCGTAGCTCATGTCCTTGGGCGGGATCTTCGTGGTAAAGAACAGCTCTTCCCGAGCGATCCCAGATTTCTTCATACCCTCGGCGGAAGGTTGCTCATTCCTGTATGCGACTGCGGAATCAACGTGTCGATAGCCGACCTTGAGCGCATGCTGAACTACATCTGCAGCAACATCTGCTGGTGTTTGGTAGACGCCATAGCCAATAACGGGAATTTTATAGCCTGAAGGCATGGAATACTGCGAATTGATGGTAAGACCTGCCATGGCAGCTGATGCCGTATGGAAGAAGCGCGGGGCGTGAGAGCGGGGAAGCTGAGTGCGGAGCTGAGACAATCTCGTGAGAGCAGTACGCATTACAGTAACAACGCAATTGATGAAGCGAAGATACTTGGGCAACTTTTAGTGAGCGCTCAAGGTACAACGCAGAACAGACACACAAACGAAGAAGCTAGTGGAAAGATTGGAGATATGGATCGGAGATAATTGCTGATGACTAAGCAAGCGGTAGAGGTGGAGAAACCACAGAACACCGAAACCATCGACTTGGTCACTTGGTATCCGCTCCTCATCGTACCCTGAAGCTTCTCCCACCCTGGTTATGTACTTTAGAAGTTTTCTGACTTAACAAACAATACTCTGCTTACATTACCCACTTAACACACAAAAAGTCCCGAAACGGCAGTATTAGTGTACTTTTACCGCGCTTTGTATTCCGCCCGCTCGGGTCGTGCAGTGCAGCAAAGCACTCAATCCAGGACAGGATAACCGGGTAAAATTTCGCCCTGCTCAGCACCTTTCCCCCTGCCCTAAGCCCCCAACTAACGAGTCACTCCGCTCAGTCTCATCTCTTACGCTCAAAATTTAATGAGCTTGGTACAACAAGCATCATGCCCCAAGGATTAATGCATACAACCGTGGCTTCAGCCATCACAGACTTCAAGTGTACGGTGTCCGTGTTGATGGACCCCGTAAGTAAGCGCTAGAAGGGCCGAAGAAGATCTGGAGAAGAAGCTGGCGAAGAACGCAGGTGGGGCCAATGCACGCAATTACGCGCCAGGACACTATGGATAATCAAGAAGCCCGTCGCAGATGCGTGTTCTCGGATCCTGAAACGACTTGACCTCCTCCTTCTAGTCCGTTGGGTCGCATAAAGAGTGGGTGCTTTCTGTAAGTAGATGCCGGCCGTAGCCAGATCCTCACCGGTGCACTGGCGCATGGTTCGGCACCCTAGGCACATCGCGAGGGAGGGATACGATGCTATACTTAGCGGAGGAAGGCACTAATTGTACAACATTAGCCGGCGACATTTTGTGCAAAGACAGAGTGCGATTGCATTATCGAGGAGAAGAATATCCGTATTCGCCGTACCTGCAAGGCTTGTCGAACCGTCAGCGCACAAGTAACTGGTCCGGCAAGTCTGCGCTGTCATCGGTCAGCTATGAGCGGAACGATGCTGACGTGCACGTGCAGGGCGACTTTATGAGGCCTAGTTCAGTCCTTGGCTGAACGCGTCGCAGTTCAACAAGATCCCGTCCTGAATCACGAGTGCGTTCGCGGTCACTGTTGCAGATTCGGTAAACGCTCGTCTAGAGAGCGCAGCTGGTGGAATAACTCCTCGTACGGGATAACGGAAGCGAACAGTCAGAGTCACCTCCTACACTATGGCCTGTTCAACCCGGTCCCAGAGCCGTTTCATCCTTCGACGCCAGCCTCTATCACGCTCGATGATGCGTCATTCTGTGCTACAGTCGGCAATGCGGAGGAGATTCCGGAGGATCTAACAAGGCAACCTACTACGACAGCACCACTCAGCAGCCAACGTCACTCATTCCTATCGCTATTGGAGGCTTGCCTGTGAAAGGCGAACGTGGCATGCTACTGTAGGCGGTCAACAAGCAGCCATCATCGTCCACTGGAAGCGGCCAAACCGCCAGCAATGTGGGGGTTTCAGACCATACATGTCCTCGATGCTCATTACTGGTCCCACCCTATCATCAACGCCTTCTCTTCGAGGAATAAGCAGCCTATTAAGATTAAGGTTTCTAGGAGTTTTGTGCTCTGGCTTACTTATCTACCATTGGAAGTTTTAGGCGAAGAACGGTTTGCTACCAGTGCCTTTGAACCCGACTGTAGGGCTGATCGGGCCGCGGGAAACATGGATGGCCAGTGAGCGGCACACGTAGGGCAGCGAATAGGTTGTTGATGCGGTGCGCGACGACTTTGGAGAGCGGATGTCAGCTTACATGATACAAGGGCTTGTGACCCGGCCCTTCCCCCCCTCCCCTCCCCCCTTCGAAACAAGCCACGGGTAATTTTCCAACGAATCGAAAATGACCGTCAATAAGACGTCTATGTTTTTTCACGAGCGAGCGGCTGAGCTGATGATTGCGACATTGAGTTTGTACATTGTATGGTCAATACGATGTCAAAGCCGGTAGATTGATTCAAGAGCCACAGAGCGCAATTTCCAGGTTACCACTTGGTGCGCATGCAACTTCTTGTCATGTATAAAGAACGGGGCAGCAAGTGGTGCCATAACACACGTCAGACCGTATCCCCATTCGTCTCGACACGTCCTAGGAAACTAACGCGACCATCTCCACGGCTTGTGCAAAAAGCTTCGCCTGCCAAGGGCGGTGCTTACGCTTTGGAGCATAGTAAAATCACCACGTCGTACAATCACCACATACGAGAATTCTCGGTACAACAGATGGCACAAAAATAGCCCGACCAGACAGTAGGAGAAGGTCTCTGACTGCGTTTCGGCGCCACCCGTTCCGTTGATAGAGATGCTCCTAATCCAAGGGGAGGGGGTTTAAGATTGTGGGGCTTTTATTTTGGCAGTTCTAATTGGACGGCAAGTACATGCCGAAGGTACTCTGTAGATCTTCACACGATGTGGCAGTTTCAATATTGTTCATCTTCCGATTTTTTGCTCCGACAAAGCATGATACTGGCAGATCTTGGACTGTCAATTATTTTGACCTCCCCTGAACCTTGTCAGCAAAACACTCCAAGTCTCCTGAAAGACGGCTCTGTACACGCTTTCTCTTTCTATGTCTCTCTCGGTGACACAAGGAGCGTTATGTACGGATGGCTCAAGCAGGTTCTTGATGTACTACCCAAACTGCCGCCTGAGCTCTGTACCTCAGCATTGCCTACTACGGTCTAAGTGGCCTGTCAGTGCTTTGTACATCTGCCGAGAGGTCTCGACCCAAGGGCCTCTACTAAGAATATGAAACTACAAGAGTCAGGTACTGGAGATGCAGGGGGCATCACGATGGCAGCAGATACGGTGTGCGTATCTGAGACATGCTAACATACGTTCGGCTTATGGGTCTCAGACGCTAGAGTACAACCTGCTGGATGGGCTCTTTGGGCAGTATGGACGGTACCATCTAGCTTACGCGCAGGGCTGACTATGCTAGCCAGTCACCATTGATTGTAAGTGAAGATGCTAGCGTCGATCACACATAGGAGCCGTTTTTCATTCACAAGCGTATAATGATGATGAGAAAGGTAAGGGTAGCGCAGCAGGTTACGAACCTCGCGCAACGCTACCACCCAACGATGTGCGGACGTAGAGATGACGAAAGCCGTAACAGTAAGACTCAGCGGCATGTATGTGCCCCAGATACAAGCTTTGGTAGGAGGGAGGCGACGACATGTGCCTCGGCTTCCTATCGCCGGAGCACGTCATACTGCGCCGTATGGTAGGGCGGCCATGTGCCTTGTGACAGTATCGACCCCCAAAGCAGGCCTCCTTGGGAGGTGCGCACCACCGGATAGAATAGGTCCGATTGCGGCACCGCACTCATCTCCAAACTTTCTCTAATAGGTACGGCACCACACCCACGCCTGCACCGCCGTCAAGACACGCGAGCCGCGCGGGTGAAAGCAACAATTCTGGCCCCAACCCTCCGGGTTGGACTACACCAATCTGGAGCCGAACCTGTCACAGATGTTGGTGTTTAAACCTCTGAAACCGCTGCGAATAATCGATACAAGTCGTGATTGCGGCGCGACTGTGCACGGTAGTAGCTGCAGATTGCGGCGCAGTCGAACCAGTCGTGTGTGGGTAACGGAGGAGCATGCCCCGGAGAAGAAGGACCACAACCCAAGGCCCCACAAGGCGGCAGAACTTTAGGGCACTCTAGGGCAAATGGGCAGAAAGCAGACTATGAACCGAAAACCGGAAAGATGAGAGAAGAAGGGGAAGGGGGTTGCTTTCATATGTGTGCGCAAACTATCTAACTTGTGATATGTGGTAGTGCATTTTACTAACGGTAGAAGCCAACGCCTTTGAAAGTCAGACTTCCGGCAAGGGTTTGGTGGTTGCGCACAATCTGACAAAGGGGCTGCCGCCCAACAGGCCCGGGGAGAGGGAAAGTAAGAAAAACGGTGTAGATTTGAAGCGTTCGGCTAAAGCAAGGGTATCGAGTGAAGTAGGAAGTAGGAATGTGAATGTGAGCATACACGAGGCGCTTGCGCGCTGCTCTGCTGCTGCTAGTTACTGTGCCGCCTCATTTCTATGCAAGCCGCCCGTTTTAACGCCAAGTCCGCGCCGCATCGCGTGCTGAGCGCGTTTAGACAGTGTCCCTGTGTGACTATCCCTAGATGAAGACGAAGAAAGAAAGAGAGAAAAGAAATGTAAAACAGGGCATTCATCCCAAATCATTGCCCGGTGTCCAGTAGACAAGACTCTAGGCATGTAGGTGGTAGAACAAGGAGTTGCTAGGAGATGGTTCGACGGGACTCATCGCGTAGGGAGCAAATCCGTGCTGGACGTGTGATTCAAAGTGCGGATAGGGTACGGCTGTAGGGTCCAGTTCTTGCCACTTGCGCGAGCATTGTCGCGCGGTCCATTTCTCTTGGGCACCGAATTCGGCCATCTATATCCTGTCAGCAGTGTTTTGTCGTGACAAGGAGGGATAATACCTTTGCAGAAATGATCTCGAACTTGTGCTGTGCCCAGTACTCGTGTGCGGCGCGCAATGCCTTGATATCCAGGTCACTCCAGACCCGCATCCGTTCTCGTAGGCGCTTGAGGCGCATCTGTAGTGCGGGTATTTGATAGTTCTTGTTGAGGTCTGTCTGAAAGCGTGCAGCGATGTCCTTCCATGGCATGGATTCCTCTTCTTTGAGTTGCAGTAGTAGCCTGTCTTCTTCACTGAGCTCAAACTGCATTGACATTTGCGAGTCGGATCGTTTTCTTCTTTTGGGTTCTTCGGCGACTGGCTCTTCCTCCTCTTCCCGGAACCGTTTGGTTCCATGCGACCAGGGTGTTCCGAGGAGCATTGGTGCGATGGGTGTATACATGCGTCGAGGTTGTGGTGAGGCCATTTGGTTGGAAGGTACATCTATGGACGGCTCGCTCAAACGGGGGCTATGAGTCATGGTCGGGAATGCTGGATAGTAGGATTCTTGGTTGGAGTGGATGCCTAGTGGATTCATCGTCCAAGAGACGTCGACTGTTCCTGTATGCATCGAACCTGAGCTGCTGTGAGGCCGATCCATCAGATGGGACTGCCTTGCCAAGTGAGAGGTAGCGTGTTGCAAGGCACTTCTTGCGTCGGTAGACTGAGGCTCTTCTGATGGGCGGGTAGACTCCGGTACTGCTGAGTCTCGGGAGTAGACGGTACCTGGGGATATGGCGGCTGATGGATCGACGTGATTAGTAGAGACTGGAGGCTTTGCAGAGTAAGAAAATGCAGATGTAGGCGGCGACAGGTTGAGTGCCGATGTCTGTGAAGGCATATAGTGGCCATATGGGGCGTAGCTAGTCTAGACAAGTGCATATGAGCAGCCGATCTCGCAACAAGGGTGAAGTACAAACCTCGCTATGGCACTCTGGGGCCGAAAGAGAGGGGCCATACCACCCAGACGTGGGCAGGCTGGTAAGCTCTTGGGAGGGAAGAGGACTTTCCGATAGGTGGGACATGTATGAGTGGAGTGACTGGGGAGACATGGGGGCAGGTGAGGACGCCGAGGCGGGGTAGTGGTGAGTGTGGTAGGCCGTCGGGTAGACGACTGTCCTGTCTTGGAGAAGATGCGGAGGAGGGATAGAAGGCTCGAGTATGATGGACATGACAACCTGCTTCTGCCGGGTGTATAAGAAGGGCGTTTGCTGCTGCGCCTCTATAGCTCTGGTCGCTAATGTAGCAAGGCAAGCAATAGAGACGGGCGGTAGCAGGAAAGAAGATGGATGGGGCGCACGGTGATGATGGTCAAGCTGGAGGTGGATGACTAGGGCTAGGGGAACGCCTCAGTCATATTTATCAAGATGGCTCCGGTATAGCGGCCTCGAGCGCAGGTTACTTCTAGTGCGTCAACTCTGTATCGTGCCACCCCCGGTGGGCTTGGGAGGGATCCTGATGCGCACTGACTGTCAGGCCTGCACGTTAGCGCCCCGAGCTTTCGCCCTGGTCTCTCGAGTCTCTTCGCGGGCTGGCGGCAGCAGGGCCTGTTGCTCTGGATTTCGCCTGAGCCGCGAATTGGCCAGGCATGCATCGCCTGTCGACGGTTGTGTCCGGCCCATTTGCTGGCCCGGGACGGTGTGCTGGGTCGCTGCTGGCCGTCATGCAACGGCGATGATCACGGCCGTGGGAGGCGTTGGCGCAGCCTTGCTATCGGGATCCGCTACACGGCTAGGGCATATCCGCAGCATTCTTGGTGGAGCAGTTGTCGTGGTAAATGTGTGCAATGAGGTGGGCGTCGTGCTGGCGGCCCTGACGTCGGTATGTAGGTACTGATGCCGTGGAGGCTCCAAGTAGTGGTCGCAGAGGATAATCTCTTTTCGCTGCAGCGTGATATCGACGAAGCTGTCTATGCAGACGGCGCCATAGGATCCCGTCCACAAGGGTGGCACTCCATCGCGCAGCACGAGCAAATTTCGCCAGCCCGTGTCTTGTCTTGCCATTCGGTGCGCTGGACGACTGTGCCGTATGTTGACAGCAAAGTCAGTAAAATGCCCCGCATATGGAGCGTAAGCTGGCGACGAAGGACGCAAAGGCGCTTAATTGCTTGCTTGGGGCATATATTATTGGCCGCTAATATGTACTTCGGCTGGCTAAAGGTTGCTAAATTGCCGCATTCGTCATGCTTCCCACACCCTTCCAACTCACCTCCTTCGCATGGCACCTCTTGACCACCTCTGACCCATGACATGTGCGAAGATCACTGCCACCACCACCACTGCCGCGACCACCTTGCCTGCCAGTGCGCATGCTCGCCGTGTCGATAATCGCCCCACACCATGAAGCTTTGCCCCGAAGAGAACCGCCGACAGTGACCTCTCGCCAGATGTCCTCTACTAGTAAATCTGGGCTGTGCGTTGTCCGACGGCTAAAATATGTCGTTTGTGCTGTGCTCCATTCCCGAGCTTTCCGCTGCTTTGCCGCCATGTCCCCATTGTTCGCTCATCACATGGATGATTGCGGTTACCAAGAGGCACGTACATGCTGCCCTCATTCTGGCATATACCATATTTGCGGCACATAACCCTCGCCGGCTTGTTGTAGCGGCAGTGTTCCGCAGCCCCGAGCTCTTGACTGAACCACAGCGGCACATGTACAGTGTCGAAATTAGAGTCGGGGTAAATTGGGCCAGGCAGATAGCGTGGCTCAGTGACTGCGCCATAGTCGCACTCGAATTTGAATATGCCACTTCGACGAGGCGGCAAAAATCAAAAATACCTACACTCCAAGCGCCCTAGCTGCGCAATTCACGGCTGTATATTACCATGTGTGACACACAACAACAGCAAACAACAACCCATCAAGTGTCCAATTCCACGCCACTATCTGAACACGCTCGAATTCTAGAACACGCAACTCATCCAGAAGACTCGTCGGCCTTGAAAATATTACATCACCAACAAAACTGGGGCGAGTGTCGAGTATCGGCATGTTGAGCATCTGCCCGATTTAATTTTCCACCAACCATGACACGCATGGAATTTGCAACCCAGGGCCCAAAATCTCCGAATAGAGGCCCTGTGTAGCATGTCGATGAAGAAGCCTGTGGGAAGTTGCCGACAGATCATGGACGCCTGAGAATGAGCGCGCCGAACCGGCGTTTAGCGTCCAACCCGCCACATTTGATCTCCAAGCATTTGTAAAAAAAGTCATTCGATTTTCTACTGTAGATGCGCGCACCAAAGCAAGCGTAAGCATGCACCATGGAGGGCATATGAGGATCTGACATGAGAAGAAAGCCGTCGGGCAGCTTGGTGTCGTAGATTGCGACTCTAGAACACGCGAATTGCAATGCATGATTCTTGGACGAAGCCACAGCCGAGCCATGGAACCACACGACCTTGTTGCTACTTCTCTGCTGCTTTTCTAAGCTTCTGTGTTTCGGAATTTCCATTGCCAATTTCCCATGCGACTACTGAGGTTAGGCGATGAAATGCCTGGGGTAGACGTGCAGTAGTCAGCCTTACGTACCCATTTCCAGGACACGCTCTCGCTGCTAAGCTAGATTCGGCAGGCTAAGGGCTGGACCCTGGGGGAGGGCTTTGCCAAGCATGTTCCAGGTAGCGACGTAGCGTTGTGCTTGCGTCAACCCGCCGGGGACGACACCAACTATCACCATCGAACCACACTCGCATATCCATCTCTTCCCTCTCCATCTCCAATTTAACTCGGAAATTGCTGTCTAGCACATCTGGACAGGGATTCGCGCTCGTTAGCCGACAGTCGTACTGGCACAGCGTGTCCGGTCCGTCCATTTGCTTTGCTCGCCAGGACGCCAACGACAGGCGGCTGCCTTGTAACCGTGTAGCCGTCTTTGTACCCACGATGAAATTCAACCTCTTCCACATCCTCGGCGACGTGTCGCACACGTCGTCGAAGCTTATTTTGATATGGGCTATACACGCCAACAGCAGTGCTGAGGGTGCGCTTACGTTGTTCGCGGACGAGCATGGAGCATAGCTGACGTATACAGGCGTCTCGCTCATCACTCAGGTCCTTTATGCCCTCGTGTTCGGAACACGATATCTCGACATCTTTACGTCGTCGGCCACCAAGGATGTTTGGCATACATGGAATTTCTCCTTGAAGGTGCAGACAGTTGGCGCATACCCGGCAAGAGTCAAGGCTAACCGATGAAAGATCTTCTATACGCTCTCGTCGCTCTACATCATCTTCCTGATGACCAGCGTCTATGCGCGCACTCGCGAAAGGGAAAAGGCGTGGAAGTTTGGCATGTACTGTCTACTAGGCAGCGTGGTCATTGCTCCCTTCTGGTACCTCATCTTCAACAAGACCGTCATTGGTCATAATACTTTTCTCAAGGTTGGTCTCCTGTGCCCTACTACCCTATCAAGGTGCGTGACTAATTCTCTCAGATTCTATGGGTCTTTTCCGAAATCCTCGAATCCGTCTGCGTTATCCCGCAACTCCTGCTCCTCCGTCAAACCACCGTGCCTACTGTCATCGACTCGTTCTACCTTGTTACACTCGGTACATATCGCTTTCTGTACGTTCTCAATTGGATTGTTCGCGGTGCCAATGAGGATCACTATCGCGACCCTACGTCTTGGGTTTGGGGCTCTATTCAAACAGCCCTTATGATTGACTTCGCCTGGGTTTACTGGACCCGCCAGCGCGTTAAGCTCCGTCATGGCGGCGTTGTGGATTCGGATGACTTGGGCAGGGGCTGGATCGTGGGACGCTTTGTTGGAAGGAAGAGCATGGACTACGACTACGACGAAGAAACTGGTGGACAGCGCAACGATGCTGTACAGCCCAAGAACAACTGGGGGCGGAGAGGCATCTCCGTGTCTGCCGATGATGATGTAGAAGGAGCGCCTAAGAGGACAAGTCCGTCGGGAGGAAACGTGGACCCAGAGAGCCAGCCGTTGGCGGACCCTGCAGCGTTTGAGGACGAAAGTGAC
>Ga0265780_10004035_pt1 | contig 19087 bp, 18 predicted proteins | sample P1T30metagenome_FD_192432 | JGI IMG/M metagenome (GOLD analysis project Ga0265780, IMG submission 192432) | Plant litter microbial communities from East Loma Ridge, Irvine, California - P1 T30 | ecosystem: Environmental > Terrestrial > Plant litter > Unclassified | place: USA: California...
ACTTGAAGAATCCAAGGAACACACAATGGCACCAACATACCTCGAAGCCCTCTCCGCCTTCACCACCTTCTTGACCGCCTACACCCACACGCTGCTCTACCTGCGCTCCCTCTACCCGCGCCCCTCATTCGCCAACTCGCGCTTCCACAACGCCTCCGTCTGGCAATCGCGCCACCCGCTCGTCTGCGAATGGATCCAGGACGCCGTTGCCGCCGTGCGCGAGGAACTGCTCCTCGGCACCGTCACCCGCATCGGCATCGTCATCTTCTCGCTGCCCGAGAACGAAGCCACGGGCAGCGCGAAGATCATGGAGCGCTATATGTTTGACACGTCGCGCTTTCCGCGTGTGGAGCGAAATGAGCGCAATGTGGAGATTGAGTGGGAGAGCAGCCCGGAGGAGGAGGAGGCGAGGAAGAAGGGGAAGGAGCGGGAGCTGGATGTGGAGGTTGATGTCAATTTGTCGGAGCAGTTTCGCGCAGCCTTCATGGCGCTAAGTACGAGGACGACCATGTTGGAGCCGCTGCCGGAGAACTGCTCGTTCAATATTTGCATGGAGCTTAGGGACGAGGCGCATGTGGATCCGCCGATCAGACATCCGCAGCCGTGGATTCCGGTGCAGCCGAGTCTGCAGAAGACGGGGCGGAAGGCTACCGTCAGAGATGAGGAGGATGAGGAAGAAAGAGACAAGGGGATCAACGAGGGTGAGGATCTGGGAGGAGTCAAGGTCACGCCGGTGAGGAGCGTGGAGGCTGGCGTGTTCAGATTTGAGACGTGGATAGAGGAAGGAAAAGGGAAGTTTGAGAAGCAGTCAGACAATACGAAGACGAGTTTCAATAGCTCCCTGGCCTGAGATGAAACAGCAATACCAGTTCTTCATCTTCGACTTATTTGACACCTAAATAATTGTTCCTACAATATTCAACCCACAACGAGGATATCAACAAGCACCAGAAACGCCGTCCAATGCAACACCCCAAGCCCCCTCAGTCACTCTCATCCCCATCCCCCATCTCATCATCCTCATCCTTGTCCTCCTTCTCCTCCAGCAGATCTTCCGTCATACCCTCCTGCGTCTCCTCGCCCTCCTCCTCAATCTCATCGTCCTCAACCTCTTCATCCTCCACATCCACCGTCTCATCCACATCGCCCTCGTCCTCCTCATCCTCCGCCTCGCCATCCAACTTCGCACGCTTCGCCGCCGGCTCGTCGTCTCCGCCTGCCACCCCAGAAATCATCGAGCTGGGCTCCTCCTCCTTGGTCGCCTTCTTCTCCTCGCGGACCTTCTTCCGATACGTATTACGCTTGTCGGCCTGTATTGACGTAAACTTAGTGACCTCGGCCTCGAGGCGGGGCAGCATGAAGGAGAATTCGAGCTCCTGCATGGCGGTGAAGACGTTCTCAGGCATGACGGTCTTCTTGCCCGAGCGCTGGGCGTGTTCGGCGGCGCTGCGTGGTGTTAGTGTTCCGTCGTGGCTGGGGAGTATTTGGCAGGGGCACTGGCGCACCATGATGTGACGTAGTTTACGAAGACGGTTGCGCTCTTGGACATTGCGAGGAGGGCGTCTTTTTGAATTTGCGTGTTGGGTGGTAGGACGCCTTTTGCGAGGCGTTGAACTATGGATTTGGGGAGGTTGAGGTCCTGGTCTGTATGAGTATAGTGACTGTATATAAGAGTATGCGCGCATACTTCTACGCTCAAGGTATCGTCTCTGGATTCCCTGGTAACAGACTTGGGTGCGGGACTTTCTTCCTCCGCGGCGGCGGAGGCTGTGCTCTTGCGGGGTGGCATATTGTGTGGTTTCTTCTCTGTGTGACTATCGTCTATTCAAGTACATGTAGCAGTGGGGGAGCAGCTTGGTGGTGGTGCGATTGACGGTGCTGCTGGAATTGGAGGTGGAGCCGAGCAACTTTTGGCGAGCCACGGTGACGCGTGAAAGCGCGTCTTGAGATCTGCACTAGCGCGACGCACTCCACTTCCCAGAGCCCCAATCTCGAGCCTCTCTCATCATGCTGCACCGACGATAGTAGAAACGTGTGTTCTTGCAAATTCGAATCTTTGTCACTTTTAAAGCTAAATGGGAATATACTGTACATCTCTGTTGCGACCTCAAGAGCCACTCAATCTTGATTGGGGATGCGTCACGTCATGCAGCTCTGTGTCCTGGCTATTTCTCATGTCTGTCCTAACATAATCAAACTTCATGGATGCCTTGTAAATGTTGCATCCTACTATCTTGGGAAATTGCTCGTGCCTCCTGCCAGACATCAGATTGAAACGGCCAAGTCGCTTATCGATAAGTCGCCACGTGCCGAAGACCCACCTCTCCCTCCGCAATCAGTTTTTAAACTTTATAGCCTCCCAAAGCAACCCGGAACGGCCCACACCATCGAGTTGCCTTGAACCTTCTCTGCCTCTGCTGTTGAAATTTCTCTGTCAGACCTCAGGAGACTGCCACCACCCAGCACGTGCTGATGCAATGTGCTGCCCAACCTGCACTGCCTCCATCGCTCCGGGTTCTTCTCTGGTAATTCGGTCCGTAGCGAGCGTCTTGCGTGGCTGCCAAGCTGCTCCTGAGTGCATTCAGCCTGGGAGCGACTCAAGCCTAGACACCAGAGCTGAGCATGGCTCGGCTGAGAGGGATGGTCAACTGCGCTTGTTCCCCGCTACCAGGTCACCTCCATCTTCGACAGGTTCCCCGTTCACGCTTCTCTTTGATTGTTACTATCCCATTCAGCTTGGCCTTTCCAGCTCCGTGGATATCCTGTGGATCTTGTAAGGAAGTGCACCGCGCATCCGTGGTCCACTATGTGCTGCCCTAACAGACGATGGCGGGGTGAGACTGGGGTAGAAGCGTGGCGGATCTAGACTACAAACAAAGCCAAGGACACCACGCCTCCTTGGCTGCATTCCGCTCTCACACATTCACGGAAGAACACAGAAGAAGTAAGATGGAAGGTCATTTGTGACCTGTTGGATTGCGTTCAAAGCGAGACGGCCGGCTCGGCGGGATCTCGTCACGCTTGGACACCCCGAAACCAGTCCACCAGCGCATGAGCGGACAGTGCTCAAGTTCCTACGATCATCCCTCACGAATTCTAGTAGACTGACTGACAACAAGCGCGAGCTCCTACTAATCTCAGAATTGAATCATGCTCGATATAGGGGAAAGATGTCTCTTCAACACGTCTTTCCGCACATGCAAATGCGCCAATACCTTCCGGACTCAGCCACGTTCCAAGAAGAAGTCCATCCCGCTATCACGAATACTGCTGCAGGTCCAAGAACCTCCACATTGCTTGGCCGAGCCAACACCCGGCAAACGTTCTCCCAACCTGGGCCGCACCACTAACCCGCGTGCCTGGTGCTTGGACGAATCAGTGCTATTCTCCTAGAAGCGTTATAACCTAGCTGTGTCCCTGCATGCTCTCGACTGCAGATCTCTCCAATTCTATGCAAAATGGCTATGCGTATCATCGTCGATGGTGATAGCAACAAGGTGTACAGGAAGGGCGAAAAGGTCACTGGAAGAGTTAGTCTTGTCGTAGAAGAGGAGGCAACTGTGCAGTCTCTGAAGATTGTATTTGCCGGCAATTGCATCACGAAAACATCCCGACCCTTTCATGTCAACGGCAATGGCGATCCCTCATCATCGAGGCGCGAGTTCGAAGAAAAGATCCGTCTGTTCAATCAAGAGAAGGAAATTCTCACTCAATGTCCACTGGCTGCGAAGAAATATTCTTGGACATTCGAATTCACATTTCCGGAAACGACAGAGCCTCGATATCATCGCAATGCCCACGGAGCCAACTATCTCAAAGAACCACACCCACTCCCTCCGTCCTTCCAGCTGAAGACAAATGTACCGAGCGGTGCGGCTCAAATATCGTACTTCATCCAAGCCAGGTTGACCTTCGGCAAATCAACGCCAGTAAAACGATGTAGAGTTTTGTTGCCATATCAACCGACACCACAAGTAGACGTACCGCGACACGCTCGATGCACTTCAACAGTGCTGTACGACCAGATATGGAAGTCAGCAAAAGACGTAGGAGGGGATTCCCAAAGAACAGTGTCCAGAGTGTTTAGCAAAGTCTCGAGGCAAAAGGCTTCAGCACGCATCGTCCCAAGCATCCTTTACCCCGAGACCATAGCACCAGGACAGCACATCCCCATATCGATCCTACTACGGAACACTCGAGACGGACAGATCGCAGAACGCGGCGAATGCACCATCGACTCCCTCTCCATCACGATCTCAACCTACTCAACAAGCATGTGCGGCCACAGCATCACCGAGCCCGAAGACGTCGTCTCAAAGCACGTCACCTGCATAGCGCGCACGAACATGAACAAACCAGCCCCCTTCGGCAAAACAATCCCCCTAACATCCAACTTCCGCCTCGTCAACGACGCAGAGTGCGTCCCCACATTCAAAACCTACACCATCACTCGCCGCTACGCACTCAACATCGTCCTCGGCGTCAAATACGGAAAACAGCACTTCACAGTCCGCTCCACCACGCCGCTGGAAATTGTTCCCCGCGTGCCGCGCGATAGAGCGCCGCCGCCGGAATACGACGAGGATGTGGAGCCCCTGCCGCTGTATGTGCCACGGGAGCCGTCGAAGGAATTCGCACCGGACTATGAGTCGATTTTTGCGCTTTCGAGGACGTCCTCCGCGGCGGGGTCGGTGGTGCCGTCGTATGAGCAGAGCGAGAGTTATAGTTCGACGGCGCGGAGCAGTGCTGCGTCGACGCCGGCGAGTGAGATTGAGGAGCCGGTGTTTGAGCGGGACGATGTGAGGAGGACAGCGGTGCGGGCTTGACACCCCTGCCAGGCAAAGATGTCTGAAGAGACCGATGCGGGGTTTTTTGTAAGCTATTTTTTCGGCAGGGATTGGATCTGTACAATGTAGAGCGGGTGAGCATCACCACTGTGTTGGGTTATACGGCATGGATATGATGTGATGCATGTACGATTCACGTGCAACAGGACCAACGTTGAGAAGTGTTGAATACGAACGTTTGTATCCATTCCCATATCATACAGATGAATATAGAAATTTTCAACAACACCTACATGAACATATATCTCATCCTCATTCCCACACAATCATCAACAGCACATACATTAACATAGAGCCGGCAAAACAGCTTCCAAGAAAACAAGCGAAGAAAAATGTATTCAATAAGCAAAAGTGGTATCGAGCAGGTGATGTTGCAAAACGCAGAAAAGACGAAGACATGAGCAGCTCAAGCGTTTAGGCGCGATGCGCCCACTCCGCAAGCTGATTCGCCGAGTCAATCGACTCCTGATTCTTCTCATGATGCGTGCCCATGGACGCCGGATGGTCGTGCAGGGAGTGCGTCGACATGCCCTCATCGACGTCATCGTCATCGTCTGGGATTTTGACTTCGCGCGTGAGCTCGACGTAATCGTACTATTCGTCACATTAGCTCCTGGTCTTGCACTGAAAGGATAGAAAGTATGAGAAGGGAAATGCGTCGAGGACTTACAGCAAACTCTCCAATCTCCACATCATCGATACCAAGCGCTTCTTCCTCTTCGCTCGCGCGCAGCCGGAACACGGGCACGAATTTTCCGATGAAGTCCAGCGCGCCGAGTATCAGGCACGTTCCGACGAACGAGTACGCGCCGCCGGTGAAAGAGTCGGCGAGTTGGTAGCCGAGCTGGATCCAATTATGGTTGAGCCAGCCGCCAGGGATAACCGTGTACCCGTCCAAATGCGCGATGTAATCCGCCGCGAAGAAGGCGGTGAGGATGTTGCCTACGAAGCCGCCGACGCCGTGGACGGCGAAGATGTCCAGCGCGTCGTCGCAGCGCAGGAAGTACTTGAGCTTGGTGGCGTAGTTGCACGCGATGCCGCCGCAGATGCCGAAGATGACGGCTGCCCATGCGGGCACGTAGCCGGAGCCAGGCGTGATGGCGACGAGGCCCGCGATGATGCCGGAGCAGAAGCCGACGGTGGACCATTTGCGCTCGAGGCGGTAGTCGACGAGACACCAGGTGATGCCGCCGACACAGGCGGCGAGGTTGGTGCACACTGCGGCCATGACGGCGCGGAGGTTGGCTGACAGGGCGGAGCCAGCGTTGAATCCGAACCAGCCGACCCAGAGGAAGACGGTGCCGATGACGATGTGTGTCACGTTGTGGGGGCGATAGTTGAGCTCCTGGGTACCGTGGCCGCTGCGCTTTCCAAGCATGTATGAGTATGCGAGCGCGGCGCATCCGGAGGCGATATGCACAGGGGTTCCGCCGGCGAAATCGAGACCGCCCATGCGGTATACCCAGCCAGAGGAGTTCCAGGTCCAGCAGGCGATGGGGTCATAGATGATGGTGGTCCAGACGAACATGTAGATGATGCAGGGGAGCATCCTACCGCGTTCGGCGACTGCACCAACAGCAAGTGCAACTCTGTGTATATATTAGTACAAGCTAGCGAGGTTCGAGAATTGTCAAGTCGTACGTGATGGCTGCGAACATGCCCTGGTAAACGGCAAACATCAAATCAGGAATACGTGGGCTGCCAATTGAAGGAGCACCAAGGACATTCATGTATCCGAAGTTATCGAGCGCACCGATGTACTTTCCAGCCTTGTGTGAAAACGCCAGTGAGTAGCCCCAGAAGAACCATTGGAAGGAGACGACTGCCGTCGACATGACAGAAAGCCATAGTAGCGACAGTGCAGACTTTCTTCGTGCAAGTCCAGAGTAAAAGAACCTATATAATAATGAGTATGCTGCATTGAATGTGTTTGTTTCGTTTCAACTGACCCCACGCCTGGAATCATGAGAAGCACGAGAGCTGTCGCCGTGATCATCCAAGCGATGTCGCCGGGCTAGGATCGAATTAGCCCCACGTTCTGCCAGTACCTCAATATGTCGAACTCACGTTGTAGTAGACATTAAGATTGTCAACTCTTGAGTCGCCTCCGGCTGCACCTGTGCCATTGTACGCTTGAAGTGGAAGCGTAGGATCCGCTCCGTTCGATGAGGGCTCCATGATGGCGGTTTCGTCCTAACCCGCGTGCTACCGTCGAAAATTAGGTTTCGCGGCTGCTACCGGCTGCACGCACTTATTTCCAACGTGCTGCGCAGGAAGACTGATTCCCGAGTACGCCGAAGAAAGGATCAGATTGTTGATGAACGAGAGGACGGAGCTCAGCAGATGAGAAACGACACAAGATGGCTGGTCGATCGCTACACTTCCAGGGATCTAGAGGTGCAGTGTCCTTGGCGATTTGCCGCGATAGCAGGCAAAGGAATATAGCTCGAGACGTTCACGTAGCCACGCGTATACACCAATAAAATCGATAATGCAATGAAGAAGACGGTGGGTTGGTATTATAACCACAAGAAAGAAGACAACGACTCCAACGAAGCGCGACGTTTCGAGGGGTCCGTGATGGCTATATGGAGCTGCCGCAACGCAGCCTACCCGTCCGTTTCCTCGCAGAGACAAGGACGCTCGGACTGAGATGCGCTCAAGCTCGAACGTCTCCGGGATCAGGCGAGCGAGGAATAACAGCCACGCTGTGGGGTGTCAGATAGGTGGATGGGGGCAAAGCGGCCAGCCAATGTTGCGCCACGGGTTGCAAGTGCCACGCAGGGTCGCGGCGTCCATAGCCCTTGGCGAGCCTGTTGCGGCTGTCGAACCACACTCGCGGGATGGTTAATTTGCCTAGGCAGCCCTCTCTCTGCTCAATGATCGCTGTAGATCAAGATAGCATCAAAAATCCTGTGGATACAATCTGTGAGGTGTTGAATCGCGCAACATGCCACCCCAGCAGAGCTTTCAGGAGACGCGCGCATTGCATGCCCCCTCTCAGCAAAACCCCAGCAGCTGGTATCCATCTATCAAGAGCTTTAAACACAGTAAACACTAAAGTCCCTGGCCCCAGCCCAGAGATAAGGTCACTCCCGCTGATAGGCCACGCGGGCTCACCAACGCGTGTGCCATCCCGGCAAAGTTAATCCTACGGCCCCAATGAGGAAAGGGCCGAAATGGGAATCCGAGGGAAAGGAAACCACCGTATCTCTGCATCGAAAGCAATTTTTCCTCCAAGGCGCTCGTCCTCCAAGTGCAAAGGCGACCAGCGACAAGAAACTCTCTCCTGATCTCTTGGACGTTTCGAGTTCAAGATTGTCTCTTGGGTGCTGCCGCCGGCGAATGTGTCTTATCAAAGACGATGTTCTGAATGTTTCGAAACCCCACGCCAACTCGACTGTGCCTCATCCCACGAAATTGGCCTCCTCGCCCATCATCTCTCATGCATCTCCCCCCCAGTAAACATACAAACCCCTGGAGACGGTTGTTTCTGCTGCGTATGCCTCAAGGATGTATGTCCTGCGTTTCCCACCTCTCGAACGCATTAGACCATGCGGTTGGTCCCTCTCCATAGACCCCGGAAGTTGCTCTTGAGGCCTAGAATGTCACCCACATTGGAGATGGTCTTCGAGGGGAAGTCGATGCTCGGATTGGATGTCGTGACCGACACATGCACTTGGGTATATGTATGTATAACACTTCCGATTGCGATGCAACACTTTGCTTCAAATCGCAACACAAATCCACTTCAGGGGATGCAATTCTGCAAGCGCGAAACGAATGACTAGGTGGCTGGTGGCTGAGATGCTGAACGGTGAAGCTATCAATCGGCCAAGAGCCAGATCGAGCTGAATGACTTTGGCGACTGTGATACACCGTTGTTAGTGTGTCGGAAAGGCGGGTTTCGTGGTACGCAAGGCTGTTTTTAGTGCACTTCTGGCGGAATAAAGCCTCGTGGCGGCCGACGGCATTCAGCTACGCTCTTGTGTGATTAAAAAAAGCAAGACACGTATGCACAAGAGGACAGGAAGAGCGTAGTGTGTCCGGATACGAGTCGTTTACAGCTGTTGCTTGAAACTTGTACTACGTAGTAGCAGTACCATTCGTGTCGACATTGAATTCGACTACTGTGGTCAACCGCAGCTTGTGAAGAACCTCATTTCAACCTAACCTGATGGACGCGGCTACACTACTGCAGACATAAGCGAGATCTTGAGCATTGATTACTCATCTGTTCCCGCTTCTTGCACTATCTGGCGTTGCAGTGAGAAAACGTCTCAAGCACGCCTCGATCAATCATGAACCTTAAAACCGGCTCGTCTAGTCTGCGGAAAACTCACGCCGGGTTGGATTTGCACCTGTGACGCCGCGGATTGGGTCGAACATGGTCAGGGTGCGAAACTCGCGCCATGCGAGTATGACGGCTGACATCCTGTCTGATCTCGTGTAGATCGAAGATGTTGCCGCTTTCTAGATCCCCGAAGATTCTCTCAAGGATGCATGGGTGTACCTGACCCCGCGGGTGTGCTCGCCCCCGGAGTGGCGGACTCTGCTCCCGCTTTCCTCTTCTTTTTCTTCTTCCGCGGGATGAGAGCAGGTGGGTTGATCAGAGCGCTTCGTAGTGACAAATAGGATCCGCAAGTCAAACAAAGGTTATCTGGTAGGACAGAGGTGCAGAATACTGTGGTATGTTAGCACTGGCCAGTATCTACAATACAAGAAAAACATACTGCTCAAGCATACGCTGCATACGTAGCCAATGTCGACCACGTTCCTATGGCAGAAACAGGCCGCGCGGAAGTCGACTCCTCCGGCACTTGGAATGATCAAGCTCTTGCGTGCTGTGGCATCGGGCAAGTATGCCATCATTAGGTATTGTAATAATCCCTCAGGCCTCTCAGGCTTCATGTATACTCCACCGGTAGCATCGCTTGCCTGCTGCAGCAGAACTGTATCTCCTGCTAGCTTCAATATGTCTATAGGTATCTTCTTTCTTTGTGCCGCGAAGATGGAGTTCATGACAGGTATGTATTGGTTGGCCAGGTCGCCAGACACGGAAACGATCAGGATACGAGAGGTAAGCGCTATGCGATCGAGGTGCATGCTGTTATCTGTATCAGCCATTGCCGCGACCGAGATGATCTCGGCTGAAGCTGCAGTCGGTGCGTGGAGAATGGTGGACTTGTTGATATAGGACAGCGCCAGAGATATGGCGCCACCTATAAGCGTTGTGGGTGTTGCTGCAAGATGACTCTCATTTGTCTCCTCCAGGAGCTTCGCAAAGTTCTTAAGGATAGCGCTCTCGACCAGTGCAAAAGCCCGGTACTTGTTGGGATTTTCCGCGATGTACGGTTTGTTGTCCTCTGCTCCATTCATCTCGACATCGCCGTTGGTGCCATTTCGTGACTGTGGTTCGGGAGGATTTGGTGTCGGATACAAAAAGGTAGCCTTGTGTGAATGGGAGGCAATGACGCATATTTCGTTCGCGTTTCCAGAAGCCAAGTGGGCGTTGATGAAGACTAGGATATTTGCTAGGGCAGCCGAGAGAGAAATGGAGGACGATAGATGTGCCCAGGCATGTGGGTTAGTGTCGAGGACGACAGCTAGCAATGACGGCGGTGGAGCTGTCTCGACATGCACATGACGGTCCGAGGCGTCAATGGAATTCATTGTCAAGATCGACGCGCAAGGCGCTCTACTGGTGTGTCTAATCTCTGAGTAACAGCATGCTACCAATTCGGCAGACAGGTTTATCGAGACTGAGATTCAAACAGAGTAAAGGTGTGTCGAGTCTGTGTGTCGTTCGCGAGGCAGAGCTGAAGTTCGCGATGACGCTAAGTTTATGGTCCGTGCATACTCGCGCGTTCATGTGACTTGGAAGCACCCCCGGGGCCGACTTTCCATCACCACAGACATCAAGTAGGCTCAAGTATTTGCACCATAGTTATCACTTAGTGCTGTATGGCCGGGATACCTAGGTAGTTGCAAGGAGCACATAGTCGGCCTGAAATTTTCAAATGAGTCATGTCCTGTTGTAGACTACTTCAATTATAAAGGCAGTTCATACTTCATACTTCACTCCATACAGTCAGGTGCCACGTCTGCATAATTGTGAACCATGGCTCAACCTTCCGTCCTCAGTGAGGACCAAGTCTCAGCATTCCTCAACCACATTGGCCTACCACTGTCTCTTCAGCGGCAGCGTTACACTGGCGATGCCTCCAAAGACATACACTTTCTCACACAATTGAACATACGCATCATCTCAACAGTCCCTTACGAAAACCTCTGGCTCCATTACAACTCCACTCACACCAACAGCATCGACCCCCAGGACACATTCACCAGCATCGTGACTCACGCCCGCGGCCGAGGCGGTTACTGTTTCCAAGTCTCCATCTTCTTCAACCACATCCTCCGAGCCCTCGGCTTCCCAGCCTATCTCTCCCCAGTGCGCATTCGACAACGAGTCGATGGCATCCCTCAAGGTGATTACCGCGGCTGGGTGCATCTCGTAAATATCATCACCCTAACCGACGGCTCCAAATACGCCATGGACGTCGGGTTCGGCGGTGACGGGCCTACCGCCCCAATGCCCCTCGTGCACAACCACGTCTCCACGAATCTGGGTAACCAAGAAGTCCGGCTCCGGCACGACTGGATACCCGCACAAGTGCACCGCACCGAGGCGACGAAGCTCTGGATCTACCAGTACCGTAACAGCGTGGAGCAAGAGTGGAATTCGTTCTATGCTTTTGGCGAGACGGAGGCCATGGAGGCTGACTTTTACAATTTGAACTGGTATACTGGGTCGCATCCTGAGTCCTTTCAGACGTTTACGTGCATTATTGTTAAGTTTTTGAGACGGGAGAAGGGGGATGGGAGTGGGGATCAGGAGATTTTTGGGAAGAGGATGTTGTTGAATGGGGTGGTGAAGGAGAATCTTGGGGGGAAGACAGTGGTGAGAGAGAATTGTAAGACGGAGCAGGAGAGGGTGCGAGCGCTGGAGACGTGGTTTGGCATGAGACTCACTGAAGAGGAAACGGCCGGTATTCGAGGATGGGGAACAGAATTGAAGGGCGATGGGAGCGAGGGCGTCATAGCGAGGCAAGCGGAGTCGAAGGAGGTGTGGGAGGTCAAGAGAGGCACGCAGTGGCGACATGATTGGAAGGAGTCTGTGCCAGTTTGAGGTGCCCTTAAATTCTATTTCTCTCCCATTCGGATGAAATTGCTTCACTCCACTTCTTCCTTCTCAACGGCAACGATACCAGGCAGCTCCCGCACATCCGCAGTCTCGTTTGTCGCCAAATCAATCACCCTCACACTCTCTACCCCCAGCACACCCACAGACAGCGGCAAGAACTTCAAGTCAGCCGTGTAGCACGACCCCGGCGCCAATTGCCCGAGTCTGATATCTGTCGTCAAGCAAACCAATTCTGCAGTTTCGGTCCTCGCACTCTTCTGCTTTGCATACACGATGTTCTCATCCACCACCGCATTCCCCAGGAGGTCTTTTATGTCTACTTTGAGCCCGCTAACTGAGGACGTCGAAGGATGTGAAGGATGCTGATCGAAGTCACGTTTCCGTTTCGGAATTACTAGGACGGCGAGTTTCCGGACCTTATCGCTCCGGTTGACGATGAAGACGTTCCATGTGAAGATGTCGCCGACAGTGACTTTAGGTGGACCAGAAATGGTGAGGGTGATGTTAATGGCGTTCTTGGCTTCTAGTTCCACTGCCTGGGCTTGGGTATCGTGTGCAGGTAGCGCATCTGTGTTCGGTGTTTTGGCGGCTTGTGTGGATGGAGTGCTGAGGCGGTGTGCGGCTTTGATCATGTTGGCTGTCTGCTCGGATCCCGGCGTGAAGTCTACATGCGTCCTCCAGTCTATTTCTATCTTTGGATGGCAGTCCTCGGACATTATGACTTCAGCGGAGACATGCATGGTTAAATAGTGACCTTTGCTTCCGAGGGCAGGGCTGCCATCTGGTGTTATGTCGGGTTTGATTTTGTATACATGTGTAAGCTGATCACCGGGCTTGTTGACTGTCTCAGTTTCCTGCATGTTGACAAAGGGTGTTGCATCGCCTCCATGCAAGCTCAAGTCGACCTTCTTGATGCGCACGCTGTATGTTGCATATGACGCCACTTCCAGATCTAGGGAAGCCATCATCGACAGATCGCTCAGGCTTGTATGTAACCTTGCATATCGTATTCTCCAGATCAACGCTGGAAGTACTCGGAACAGCGGTCGTTGTCCGTTCCTTATTGGCCGCACCATTTCCTTCACGACCGGTGCAGAATTAGGCGCTATCTTGTTGATCCGCATAGCTGACAGGCGAGGGTGGATACCATCAAGAGCGGGATCGCTTTCAAAGGCCTGGAGTAGATTGAGTGCCGTTGGGACACGACTGGGGAGGTATTCATCTTGAGGATCAGTCTTCTTCGGAGATGAAGCGGGCTTGAAAGATGCAGTTGGTTGAAAGTAAACAGCCGGCTTGTGAAAGCGACCCTGCGGCCGAGTTATGAATACTCCAACCTTCCAGACAATGTACGTATGAGCGTCTTCTCCTTGGCCATGGCGCGCAAGTGTGGGCTTGTCTGTGTCCCTGATAGTGTGGGCAAAGATCAGCTCTTTCGTAGGACCGGCTTTCTGCTCCCCTTCTGGTGGCGGTGCAGTACTGAAAACAAAACTCTCTATGTTCAGCACTAGCCTGGCAAGATAAGACTGGAGTGTGGCCTCGTCCAGAATTGGTGTGCGGAAGACAATGTAGACGGGAAGCAGCTCATCTAGCCTGTGCATGAGTAAGATTACTTGTCAGAGTAAAGATTTAGGCAGGTCTTACCCAGCAATAGTACGGTCCTCTGTGAGAGGAAGGGCAATATAGATCCAGTTTCGTCCTCAATCGCTCCGTTCCATGATCGCAGTTCCTCCTCGATATCGATATCAGGACGGCTGGGTACAATTGACTCCAAGACCGAGCTCTCGACGAATTCAGCACTGGTTCGAGACTGTAACTCTCCAGGACTTGTGCTCATTGTTGCTTGCTCCCTCTTGTGTGGAAGTGAAGGAAGCTCACGTGTGACGAGTGCCTGAAGTGGTCGAGAGGGCCCGTGCGCGGTTAGCATGGAGTCCGTGCGCCCAAGGTCATCAACTTTTACTTCGAAGATCGCGTTGGCGACGCGAGACGCACCATCGACCCAACCGCATTTCTCGATTCCGACACAATGAACGGGTTTGCGCCTCCAATGGGAGCGCCCGCGACGCCATGGAGAGAAGTGACCAACGAAGAGGGCAAGACGTACTATCACAACACTGTGCTGAACACGACGACTTGGACGAAGCCGGCAGACCTGTACGACGACTTTGACGTACGTGCATCAAATTCTATATGTACTGCGATTAACACTAACATGTAACAGCGCGCGCTTGCCAGTACTGGATGGGCGGTTCAGTTGTCAGGAGACAAGAAATACTACTACCACAAGGAGACTCGCGAGACGACCTGGGACATTCCTGCAGATGTTCAGGCACTTGTCGACCAGGCGAAAGCGCAGCAGCCACAGCGCCCACCTCCCGCCGGTCCATCCGGCTGGGCTGCAGGCCCTTCCGGATTCGACAACCGACGCGATGAATATCAGATAGAGAGGCGCGATCGCGATCGCGAGCTTCACCAGGACCGAGGCCGGGACAGGGAGCGCGACTTTGGTGGAGAGAGACCGAACATCACCTTCACAACCGGCAACGAACTCCAGTTCTCGACGCCACAGGACGCCGAAGGTGCCTTCATGAAGGTGCTGAAGCAGATAAAGGTGCAGCCCGACTGGACCTGGCAGCAGGCAGTGCGCGCCGGTATCAAAGATCCCAACTGGCGTGCCATCCCTGAGCCAGAGAAGCGCGAAGAGACCTTCAAGAAGTACTGCGAAGACATGCGCGCCCAGGAGAAGCAGAAAGAACAGGACCGCCAGGCCAAGCTCCGCTCTGACTTCACCGCTATGCTGCGCTCGCACCCTGAGATCAAGCATTACACGCGCTGGAGGACCGCGCTCCCTTTCATCGAGGACGAGACCATCTTCCGCTCGGCTAAGGATGACAACGAGCGACGCGCGCTGTTCGAGGAATACATCATTTCTCTTAAGAAGGCGAACGAGGAGCAAGAGGCAGAGAACAGGCGATCCGCTCTTGACAAAGTTCTCGGACTGTTGCAAAGCCTGGATCTCGAACCTTTTACGCGCTGGCACACCGCCAAAGAGAAGCTCGAGAAGAGCGACGATTTCAAGAGCGAGAAGTTCCAGGCTCTAAGCCGCATGGACGTGTTGACCCAGTTCGAGAAGCACGTCAGGCAGCTTCAGCACGAGTATAACGACCGAGTACAGGCTGATCGGGCCAAGAAGCACCGCGTCGAGCGCAAGAACAGGGACGCCTTCATCGGTCTTCTCAAGGAGCTCCGTGACGGCGGTGCGCTCAAGGCTGGCACCAAGTGGAAGGACATCCACGAGAAGATCAAGGACGACGGACGCTACCTGGCTATGCTTGGTCAGGGTGGTTCGTCGCCGCTGGATTTGTTCTGGGACGCCCTGGTGGAGGAGGAAGGCAAATTCCGCACTCTGCGCCGTTATGCCTTGGATGTGCTCGAGGTAAGCCAACTTGAACTCATACCATGAAAACAATTACTAACATCGGACAGCAACAACGCTTCGAAGTCACGACAGCCACCCCGGTCGATGAGTTCCTAAAGATCATGCGAATAGATCCTCGCACCGCTAACATTGACGAGCAGTCGATGCACAGTATATTCAACTATGTCATAGCTAAGGTCAAGAAGCGCGAGGAGGAGAGCCGCCGTGACGAAGAGCACAACGAGCGCCACACCATGGATGCGCTGCGCTCCCTCATCAAGCACTTGGAGCCGCCGGTGTCTCTGACAGATACTTGGGAAGTGGTACGTCCCCGCGTTGAGACAGCAGAAGAGTACCGCGCACTGAAATCAGATACTCTACGCGAATCCGTCTTCGACAAGTACATGCGTCGCCTCAAGGACAAGGAGACCGACCGACGCGATCGGGGCAAACGCGACGAGCGTGATCGCGAGCGGGACAGGGATAGGCGCGAGCGAGATCGTGAGTATCGCAACGGTCATTCTGATTCTCACCGCCATCGTACGCGGACTCGCTCACCAGAACATGACACATATGCAGCTGAGCGTCGTCGAGCTACACAGGACAGAGTGGCGCGTCACAGGGTCAGTGACGGTACCGGCCTGTCTCCACCCCGCCGTCGTGAGCGTCGCGAGGACGACAGATACGAGGGCCGTCCTCGGCGCAGCCCTGCTGGTGACCACTACGTCTCCGAGCGCCGTGAACGCGAAGCTGAGCGCGAGCGGTCTTACGTGAGCAGAGCTGACCCGCGTGAGTCAAGTGTTAGCTTGCTAGACTACGGTGACGGGGCTGGTCGTACTGCTTCAGCTAGGCGTCGCCGGGAGAGTGATGAGAGCGCAAGCAAGCGCGACAGCAAGGTACGTAATGTAACGTGACTCTCTTCTAAGGTGAAATGCTGACTTGGTAGCGCGCTCGCTACTCTCCTCGCCATGATCTCAAGTCGAAGACGCCGGTCCCAGAGCCACCCAAAGAGGAAGACCGTGCAGTGCGATCCGGTAGCGAGGAAGGTGAGATCGAAGAGGATTAGAAACTCTCTCTTGGTCTGCCCCTTCGTCGCAGGAGGCAAAGCCGGCCAACATCGAAGGGCCTTTCGACACTATTGCCCACTTACTAAAACCCATTACCTGGCTGAAGACGACATCGCATGCAAGGTTTTTTGGTCCCCGACCGGTTACAAAAGGTACGTGAAAAGTAGAGCGCGTTGATGGATCTCTGAGGGGCTATTCTCCCTTCAGTTGTCCATCATCATTGTTTTTGTGTTGATGCTTCAAAGCTCCTGACACCCGGGGCGTTTGAATGCTGGCTACAGTGCTACAAGTTTTACCAGAAGATAGTGGCTATGGCTACTCTTTTAGTGCGAACGTCACTACTAAAATTTAATATGAAAAATTTCGGTACTATCGGCATTCAACCGTGGTTGACACGAAACTAAAACCTGGGAACAATGGGATTTGGCCCCAATAATGACACAAGTTCAATTGTTCACACTAGATAAACGTAGTCGTAATGCCCTCGACACCTACAGTCACATACAGTCCTCAGCTCCGGTCTTTCGACTTGCCGCTCCATCCCGATGCCCACTTTACAAAATCTACCACTCGAGCTGCACCTCTTTATCCTCCAAAGCTCGTCGCTAGACGCATACGATCTTGTCCACTACCGCGCCGTCTCACCACTATGGCGCGCAATAATCGACATCAACAGGAACATCCAAGAGCGCCTTTTTCTCCGCCCCCTAGCATCTCCCATCCTCCCTGCAGCCATAATCGGCATAGCCGTAATCGCCGTAATCCGCCCCGTCCCCATCACCACCGAATTCGAGTTCAACGACGGACTCTACGAAATGGCGCTCAAAGCATACACATGGACAGACCCACATGTGCGCGGTCGCATACATCCTATGCTCAACGACTTCGCGAGATGGGTGCACCTACTCAACCACAACTTCGTGCGCGTCCCGAGCGCATGGGCAATAGCGCCTGCACCTCCTAGTATGAGGTTCTGCGGCATGAAGCAACTGTGGAATAAAGTCATTCCGCAGCACATTACGGACTCGCCAGCAATGTGGCGCGCCATGTATATATCCCTCAATCAATACGATCAGTTCAACCTCTACTGGGCGCTGGATTTGCGCTCGTGGGCGAAGGTGTGGGAACGTGTTGGGAGAGGCGTGCATCTCAACACTGCCACAGGAGCGAAGTTGCGAGATCTGGAAACGCAGTATCGGCTGGTGTTGAGACGGATGGTGGAGCTGCTTGACGAGTATGAAGATGAGAAGTAGTGCCTAGGAGAAGCATTTGGTTGGATAATGGCTCAAGGGGACCATAGTCGTTCGTGAGGATAGACACGCCACGCCGCAGGATCGATCTTCTTGGTTGCATTAGGATTTTTGGAGTACATTTAGGGTAGTTTACGTCTTGACTTCTGGCCCTTTTGCTATCTCGGCGAAGATGTCGATGCCTTTTCTGCCCAACGCTGTTCCTACGCCTACGGCTGCTGCGCCGACTGCTCGCATTCGATTGAAGCCGTGCACATCTTCGACGCCGCCGACGCCGATGATTTGGATACCAGAGAGAATGTCGTGCTGGAATAGCATCCCTTTGATTGTGTACACGTTACCCAAAGCCAGAGGATGCAATGGCGTACCAGCTAATCCACCGATTCCTGTATCGTTTGCGGACTTGATGGTGGCCTTAAATGTTGACTGAGCCGCATCGCCTTCATCCGGAACTTGAGGTGTGAGCAGTAGCGAAGATCCCAAAGTGTTCATCGCGGTAATGAAGGAAACTGGGCACGGAAGGTGCTTCGGCTCAGCTTTGGCGCTCTCCAACAACGCATCTACCATGGCTTGGAACTGATCGTGGTACGTGTAAGGCGGCGTCTTGATGCCTATGGGGACATGAACACGTCCCTCGTGAGGGTGCGTTTGTTGTAGTGGCTCCAATTGCTTGCCAATTTCCGCCTTGAGAGCTGTCAGATATGACAGCAAAGAAGTCGAGGAATACGCTGGTGGTGGCTTCCCTACGATATTCGGGCAGGAGAGATTGACTTCCATAGCAAGCACCATTCGAACGTGTTTTTGATGGGCACTTATGAGTTTGTAGCACTCTACTACGTCCTCTTCTGATCCGGTTACTGAGATTACGAATGGCTTGTAATGCTCTCCGTCGTTAAGATCTTTGAGGCCATCACTGATTGTCTTGATGTAGTCCAAATATTCTTGTATTGGTGTTGGACTGTACCCTAGCGTATTTAAGCTGCTGGTTTGATCTGGTGTGCCTCCCATGTCCTTGCTGGTTTCAGATGCCGAAAGAGATCGAGGGTTGAAAAAAGCAAATTGATGGACTGAAGGGTCGTGCGGGAATCCATCAAGGAGCGATGTCCGTGTTGTTACGGCTCCAGTGTGTGGACAGTCATAGAGTTCTTGAAGCTGAGCGAGCGACGTGCACCATGGATTTGAAGAGTTCAGAAGGGGCGGCGAAATCGTCAGAGCCCTCATCTTAGATTCTTGTCAGGCGAAGTGCGAATATTCAGTGTTTGGACCACTACACGTGAGGAGCTGCGAGGCGGCATGATGAA
>Ga0265780_10004036_pt1 | contig 19082 bp, 17 predicted proteins | sample P1T30metagenome_FD_192432 | JGI IMG/M metagenome (GOLD analysis project Ga0265780, IMG submission 192432) | Plant litter microbial communities from East Loma Ridge, Irvine, California - P1 T30 | ecosystem: Environmental > Terrestrial > Plant litter > Unclassified | place: USA: California...
CAGCTATCGGTTGTAATTGTTCCTAGTAATGCCTATCTCGTGCCAAGATGCATGATGGGCAGTTCTCACCCGTCAGCATCACTGAACTCATACAAGTGCGAAGATAGATACATCATCCGAAAGATGAGTTATGTAAACATGCCGGACGAGCGTTATGAGTCGGTAGCGTTATCGCGATAAGCCACCATACAAAGACACTAGAACTTCTCGAGAAGGATCGCCAAGAAGGTTCTAACTGGAAATGCAGCTGAACTTGCCAGATGTGTTGAGGTATGATTCGAGAAAGAATGGCGGATGTAGCAGTCACTGCACGAGGTTGAATATAAAAGGTATACATACTGCTTCTTCCTGTACAAAACGTATTATGGCAGGGGTATGGGAGAGCTCATCGGACGAATGAACATCTTGATCGTAGAGACCCAGCCAATGGAGGCCTGTCATGCTGATTGTCGAACCCCTGCTATCTACCCGCCATTTGCTCCACCGAGCGGTAAATGTAAGCTGCACTGCAAGGCTAGTGCAGTTGCAAAGCATAAAAAACTGACGACACATAGTCTCGCAGGTACGTGCAAGCATCGAATGAGTGATTGTGGTCCTTAGAAGCCACGGTCTTGAAATCGAAGTTTGGCAGACAACGCTAGTCCCGTTACGTACCAGTCTATCGATATCACTGACACAGAACACATCGAGAACGATCGCCACGACTTGGAATACTTGACCAAATGCAGCTGAATGTGCGCCAGAAGCAAAACTGGCGACCATGGCTACACAGCCCCTCGGGCCAGACCCGAAATCCTTCAAAAGGCGTCCACCAACACGTAAGAAGTGAGCGTAGTAGGTCATAGCGCGAACGACGTCATCACTTCTCGCAGCCATCCGCGTAGTTCCATAACTACGGTGATCCATGCCAAAGTAATACACGCAGGCGTAGGAATCTTACCACTACATTCATACACTATGTCAAACGATATCGCGAACAATCGCTCTGCTCTGAAGGACTTTCTTGGCTCTGTAGCTACAGTATCCGGCGATTTATCGAACATCACAGCGCCTCCGTTTGTGCTGGCCGAAAATTCCACGGTAGAGATACCGCAATACTGGGCTGACCATCCGACCTTGTTCATATCTCAGGCGGCTGAGGAAGATGCGGAGAAGCGAGCCTTGAGTGTCCTGAAATACTTTATCGGCACGTTGCGAAACCAACAGTACTCAGGCCGACGAGAGAAAGACGGTGTAAAGAAGCCGTTGAACGCGTTCTTGGGAGAGCTTTTCCTCGGTCATTGGAAAGATGAAGAGATAGGAGAGACACGTCTAGTTGCCGAGCAGGTCAGCCATCATCCACCTATAACAGCATGCTACCTCTGGAACGACAAGCATGGGGTCCGCGCGCAAGGTTTCACTCAGCAGGAGATCACCTTTTCCGGAAACGTGAACATCAAGCAGAAGGGCTATGCGCTTTTGCATCTCGATAGGTGGGATGAGGACTATCTGATCCCGGTGCCGAACATCAAGGTTAAAGGTCTTTTGACTGGCACACCATACCCGGAATTGGCCGGTGAATACTCACTCATCTCTTCAAATGGATATGTGTCCCATCTCAAATTCACGGGAAAGAGTTTCTTGGGCGGAGGTCAGAAGAACGGACTCGAGGCAAGGCTGTATCATGCCGATAAGCCAAGCGAAACCCTATACACAGTCAAAGGCGCTTGGAATGGAGAGTTAACATTCAAGAATGGAAGGACGGGAGAAGAGATATACACATTCAATGTCAACGATCTTGACTCTGCAAACATCGAAGTAGCTCATCTCTCCGAGCAAGACCCGTGGGAATCACGCAAAGCATGGGGAGAAGTCATTTCCGCTCTACACCGAGGCGAAATGAAGCGTGTAGCAGATGCAAAGTCGCGCGTTGAAGAAGGCCAACGGCATATGCGAGACGCAGAGGCGGCACGCGGTGAGCACTGGAAACCCATGTTCTTCGAGAGGACCGAGGGTGACCCCGTGTTCGACAAACTGTCTGCTCTGGATCCCGGATCATTCACAGTCGACAAGACAGGAGGTTTTTGGAAAGTCAACCGAGAAGCTATCAAGACAGTCAAACGGCCTTTCTATGGCGATCTGTTGCCGACGAATGAGCAGATCCAACACGCTGATAGAGACTGGACAACAAACAGGGACAGTGTCCAGATTGATTCCTCACACCGGGAGGCATTTGCGGCAGCCGGATATTCCTCGAAAGTATCAAAGTCTGATAGTGCAGCGAAGGAGGACGGCGCAACCAAGTCCAATGGCCCTGCGAATGAGGTAACTGAAACAACCATCGAAAAGACGAGCGTTGTCGGCGAGCCAAAGAATTATACTTCAGAAAAGCAGGAACTCGTGCAAGGCGTCGGAGCACCCGCGGTCGGCGAGCTGACCAACGCACAAGTAGAAGCGTTCCTCCGTGCAAAGAGCAGCAATGTAGATTGATGATGCGAGCTACAACAATATCATGGATGGAGATGATGTGATTCAAAGAAGCTGTCATTCCTAATTAACAATTACATATTCTTTTTGCTCTGCGCCTTGATCGTAGCCTGGGTATTTCGAACAAATGACTGCATTTCTTCCACCGCACATATATAAAAACCTTTTCCGAGTGTTGTAGATTTCGTTAGCCGGGTACCGTTATCGCCTTTCGGAAGCCTGGTGAACTTGCGTGTGCACCGTCACAGTTCCAGCACGGCACTCTTCGTCTGAGCTCTTGCTAGCCTGTATCTCCCATGTTGTGAACCCCTTGTCATTCTTCTCTCTCGCGTTCGCATCGAAAAGATCATCCCTGAGTCGTACAGGCTGGAGATCACCCATGCCATACTCGTCGTCCTTGTCTCTGACAGTTGCCTTTTCCGACCGTAACAATGACTTGAAGCTCGGGAATCCGCTGCGTGGACTGGATAATCGAGGGCTCCATTGAGGCGTACGCGCGCCAGTCGGCTTTGAGCTGTCATCTGTGCCGCCCGAGGAGAGACCGAGTTTCGAAGCGAGGGTGCGGTAGAGGGGACGGAGTGTTGCGAGACTTCCAGCAGTGATGGCGAGGCCTTGTTCGATGTCACTCCAGATGGCAACGTCAACGGTAGCCCAGAGAAAGTCGGGATCTCTGAATTTCATGACGTAGGCTAACCGCACGGTAACGGCGATGCTGGCACTGGACGCATTCCATCAGTGGCTGAATTTGATAGACATGTTTGATCAACTTACATGCAAGCCATCCCGAGGATAGGGATCAGCAAGATTCTTGTCTTTGCAGGCATCTTCAGTCCCCATACAACAAAGATGGGAAGGATTGCGAATGTGAAGTCCGAAATGATTGCGCATGCACTGTAGAGGAAGGTGAGAGCGATTATAACATCGATCGGAACGCAGTATCCTGGTTCGTGCTTGTTCCAGAAGTAGCTGATAGGGGTGCACTGAAAGACGGTGACGAAGAAGAAGACAGCGCCGGTGAAAACAGATATGGCCATGGCGGCGTAGATGATCCACTTGTGCATAGGCTTGACCGTGACACGAAGAAGGAAAAGTCCAATCGAAACCTTTGAGGTGATCATGGCTAGACAATATCCGATATAGCACAGCCACCAGTACTGATCAACACGTTAGCCACTGAAACATTTCCTCATGGAGACTCCATCACCTACTCTCATTGCCATGAATATTTCTTCATCCGACAGAGTGTTCATGTGTCGTCCGGTTCCCCAGTGAATGCCGCCAATGGCACATGTAGCAAACATTATGTGGGAGCCCAAAGCGAACACCATGAAAGCGTCATCCCATCCGAAGGCCTTGACCAGACATGTTCGAACATACACTCTCAACACGGTAGCCGTAAACGCCAGGGAAACAAAGGTTGAGCATACCTAGACTTGTAAGTCGACCTCATGGTGTGTCTCATGAATATGTAAAGTGACATACTGCTTGTAACTCCGGTCCACGAGTCTCGTCCGCCATTATCAAAGAACATCACAGTTCACCACCAGAATGCACCTAGGAGGATACTTAAAGAAGGAGTCCGGCTCGGCGACATATAACAGATCGACACACGAAGGATCAAGGTAAGAAAAGTAATGCAGCCACTCCACACGGCATGCTCCTCGGATGTCGGGTAGTCACTTTGATGCCAGGGGCGAGATAAGACAGAGACCATGAACTATGCCAAAAACGAGGAAGAGCTGACTCGAAAATATCCACGTTGAGGCCTGATCCACAGGCTCTGGAAAGGCAAGACTGCAAGGCCCAGGGGCCATGCAGATTCATCTACCCAGCCGCTGGAATTCTGCAGGGCGTCCGCGGAGGCTGCTCCGGTAATGCGCAATCACCACCTGAATTTCTTCATCTTGGGTTTGCGGGGTGTTTATTCTCCATGAAAGACACGATAGCCGCCCAATGTCTCCGTATCTCTTGGTGGCCGCTTTCGAAATACTTCGGTCCCAAGATTCGTTCCCATTCCCGTTGCCGCCGTCGCTGGTGGTGTCCGCATCCATTCATGCTGAGTTGTTCACATCACCCTATTCGCGGTGCTAATAGACGCCGGTGTACTTCGGCCTCGCAAGTGCGTCTCGCGTGTCAAAGGGACGGGAGACAGCCGTGGAATCCAGGAACCGTCGGATGGAGAACACAATACTTAGCTCGCTATAGGCTTAACCTCTTACGCACTTGCCCTTTCAGAGCGACATTTCCGCTAAGCGAGCTTCGCTAGCACGCGTTCGACGACCTAGGGCACACCCTTTAAAGCAAGCTCGACTGTCCGGCGAACACCAAGGTGGAGCTCCTCAACGCTGATCGGTAATCCTTTTGAACACAATGCTCAGAATCCAGAACTGCCGATGAGAGTTGATAGGTCCGTCTCATATCGATTCCAGGCGGCTTGACTCAAGTCCCAGGGCTGAATGGTGCTCGGGGACGTCGGTAGGGAGTTTCGAGTCAGAGCTCGCCACTCAACAAGTCGGGAAGAGACTCCGGGTAGGGCTGGATAGCTTGATAACTGCCAAGCGATGAGATGGTCTGAAGTGGTCCTTTACACCAAGACGGCATGCTGTTGAGAGATGGCTATTCGCCGACCGTACGATTGCGGATTTCCCCTTCATTGTAGTGCCAAAACTCACCAGACTGGTGGGACCCACGATCTTTGCATTGATCCACACCCATGTCAACATCTCCATACCCATGTCAAGCGAACCGCTTTTTTGCGGGTCGCCAGCATATCTCCCTGATTGCTGGAAGTTAACCATGAGGGTTGCCTGGGAATAAGATCCTCCACGTCTTGTTCGACGACTTCGGATTCCCGCCTTGTGCCAAAGCTCGACATCTCCAAGCCGTCGTGTAAGCACTGCAAATTTCGATCATCGTTGGGTGAGCTGCCTCGGTTCTGGCATGTGCATGAACTCAACGGCAGCTACTGTACCATCACACACCGTGCCATAGCAATTAGCCTAGCTCGTACGAGTTGTTGACGAGCCGCATTATTCATAGTGCCGCAAGTTTGGCTTGTTCAGACACCCGGCGTGGGATATAGAAAGCTTTGGACCTCCTTCGCTGCTCCACGCGGGTCAACGTCGAACCGCTTTCCTTGTGGACCTTTCCGACTGTCGTGGAGCTGGTCTAAGGGTTCATGTCCACGATGGACGTACGTTTGCTGCCGAAGCACCGAGACCGAGATATGTCCATTTTCACTCCACGTTCACGGGTGTTGCGCGTGCGGTGTAGGGATCTGTTTCCACGTGGGTGCGTCACTGCGCCGTCCCGAGCACAGGATCCCTTGTCGTCAAAACAAGTTTGCTTAGCAATCATTCGTTGAAAAGAGGTGTGCATTCTCATGATCCCAAAACAGCCATGATTGACCTAGACCTCCCAGAATCGCTCAGATGAGCAGGGGTCAGTGCAGAAAGCGCGATCAACCAAGAACTACTGCTCGCATATTGTGAATCATACAGTAATGTGGGTACAAAATAATGAGACATGATTTTTGCTATTTTTGTTGTGTGATTTCACTGGCAGCCATCACCACGAACCTTGTCTCTACATGAGCTGGTGGTTCCTCCTGAATTCGAGTTGTCCTAAGCCGACACCGGCTGTACCATTGCAGATCTAACCAAGCAGTCTAGACTGCTGCGCCTTCTAACTCGGACTATCCATTGTCGATACCAGGAGTCCCTTCCAAAGTTTTCATCGTTCCCCAGCGCCTCGACAATAACAGCTAGACTTCACCTCAACGTCTGCGACCGCCTTTGCTATCCTCAATTGCTGAACGACGATCCCCGCTTCGTCCATCTTTCCCAGCTTGAGCAAGCACTCGTGATATCCGTGCAGCGCCCAGATATTGTTCGGATGCTGTCTCGCCCTTGGCAAAGTATCGTCAAACCCCAGATCCGCTCGGTGGGCTGCAGCTGCATCTTCGATTCGTCCTTGCTCCATCAACAATGCAGCATATGCATGTCGTGTCGGCATCATCCATGGCCACGGCTCCGCATACGTTAGCGCATCGTCGCGTTCAATAGCAGTCTCGAGGTGCTTGAATGCACTATCGAAATTCCCTTTGCGGTACTCAAGTTCACCGTCTAGCATTGCAACCCCAACTTTTAGCACGACGTTGGAGCGGTTTGGAAAGTCTCCGCAAATCCGAGAGGATGGGATACGTTCGATAGCTTCGGCAAGTGCAGCACGGTGTTCCTCTGCAAGCGAAATGTCGCCAGTTGCAGCGTATGCGACGCCTTTACCGTAGTGGAACATTGCAGATGTGACACAGTACAGATGTCTGTCATTGGGCATGTCGAGGGCAATGAGCTCCTTCCAGCGCCCGAAACGCACTAAGACATGGATCCGTACTGATGCGAAATTCTCGAGCCAGTCTGCCATGGGCGGACTCTGGATTCGCAGTAATGAATCTGGTAGTGACTTTTCCATGCGATCAACTGCCTCTAGTGCAACCTGAGACTGACCGGCGAACATTGCGGCGTAGATGAGGGAGTGGTAGTCGTGCATGCGATAGAACGAGTAGAAGTTATCACCGCCGTGTTCGACCAGGTACTTCTCATCAGCTAGACATGCGTCTGCATTCGATGCAATAGCCCGTCTGTAGTCGCCCACAAGGATGTCGAGATGCGATGGCATGTGCACTAGATGACCAGCATCAGGTATCAACGTACGCAGATGATCTGCTGCGACAAGTGCAACTTCTGGCGTCTTCGACATCTCCATCAAATGGATGTACAGATGCAGAACTCCCGGGTGCTTATTAACACCATTTTGTGTCAATGCCTTTTCCAGAATCTCTTTGGCTTCGAGAGATCGCGAACCAGGCGTGGGCTCACCGGTTTTGAGATCCCAGAGATCCCATGCGGAGAGGTTCATGATGGAGTCGGCGTACAATGAGACGATGTCCAGGTCATCGGGAAACATTGCGTACACTGATTCCATAGCCAAGGCATAAGCTTCGTTGCATGTTTTGAAAGCCTTCTCATCAAGACCGTTGGGTACACGTAACTGAACAGCATCAATGAGTGCTTTCTCGACTTCCGATGCATCCGAAGCATATTGTCGGGCCTTTGCATTCGCGTCGTTGATCTTATCTATTGTCGACACCAGCTCACTCTCATCAAAAAGATCCCACGGCTTGTTGTAGTTCGGCCCAAGGGCAAAGGCAAGCTAGCTACATCAGCTCTTGTGCATTCTCGGTGCTGATGAACTCACACCCCAGTATGCCATCGCGCAAGTGGGATCCTCGCTGATTGCTCGCTCAAAGCACCGAGCTGACTCTTCATGATGAAATGCGTAGCACCATGTGAGACCTCGGTCGAACCATAGTTGCGCTTTGGCAGTTTTCGTCGAGACTTTGCGGTGGTATGACCCGAGGTCATACTGATAATCGTGGCTCGAGCTCATCGTGGCGAATACAATAGTGTGGTTTCGCCGAGAATAGCCTGTGCAAGGAAATTTTGGAATGAGGTTCAAGTCTCGCGATGATATGCTGACACGATGGTTTAAAAGAGTCGGTGTTGGCAAGTTGTAGTTCAGCGGGGTTGAGTAGACCGAAATCTGACCAATCGAGCCATCGCGGACGATGACGCCACAAACACGGGCATGAAGCAGTCACAAGAAACACTAAAGATGAATTTGTCAAGACATTTCTAACCGTTAAGATAATCTATACCGATGTCTACGGACTCAGTCTATCCACCCTCCACTCCCCGCCCTCACTCAAGCTATACCTAAACCGATCATGCAACCTCGACGGCCTCCCCTGCCAAAACTCCACTACCTCAGGAACAACCCTCAACCCACCCCAAAACTCCGGCACAGGAATCTCATCCTTGCCGTCAAACTTCTTCTCCACATCATCCACCCTCTTCTCCAGCTCCTCCCTACTTTCCAACACTTTACTCTGCTGACTCGCCCACGCGCCAATGCGCGACCCCCGAATGCGCGTGTCGTAGTACACCTGCGACTCTTCAGACGTCAAGCGTTCGACGCGCCCCTCGACGCGCACTTGGCGCTCGAGTTCGTGCCACCAGAAAGTAAGCGCGGCGTGCGGGTTTGAGCGCACGTCGCTGGCCTTGCGGCTCGTGTCCCAGTTGGAGTAGATGACGAAGCCTTTGGCGTCGAGCTCCTTCATGTAGACCATGCGCGCGGAGACCTTGCCGGATGGGAGTTCGGCGGTGGAAAAGGTTACCGTCTCTGGTTGGTAGACTTTCTGCTCTTGGGCTTCTTGGAACCATTTGTGGAATTGGTCGGTGGGGGAGGGGAGAAGGTCTTGGGAGTCGAGGGCGCCTTTGGTGTATTGCGTTGCGTGGCCGGGATCGGTTGAGTTGGATGTTGGCGCAAAGATGCGCTTCGCAGATTCAGAGGCTGAGTGAAGCATCTTGATTGAGTGCAGTGTAGATACTTGATAAGGACTTGTTCGGCTCCAGTGCAAAGCGCTGGCAAGGTGGTGGGGTCTTGATCGTAGGGTCGATGTCTTAAGGCAGCCCAGATGTCTTTGTATCAGCATTGAAAATCTAGCGGAGCATGTGAGCGTGGAGTCCGACACGACACATCAGGTGAGTCAATATATACATCTGAAAGGCTGTGAGTCTTCCCGATTGGAACAAGGTGGGGTGACGTAATACTTTTAGCGCAATTTCCTTTTAGGGCTTTCAATCTTGCTTGCACAATCATTCAAATTCCTCAACGTTCACAAATCTCAAGCACGTCGATGAGAATTGATTTTGGCTAAATGAAAAGCCGAGATCTCATTGAATTGTGAAAAAATTACAAAAACTAGCAGCGAGATATCAACGCTTGAGGTTTTCCAATGTAACGCCAAAATGATCATGAACCGCCGAAGCGATCAAATGCAATGCCATGACCCTCTTCATGTATCTTCATTCCTCCCAACTTACTCGTCATCTGATTCCTCTTCAGCAGTCTTTGAAATGGTTAGCGTCAGCTAGTATTGCAGAGAAAGAGGTACTTACGTTGTCATGGAAGTTAGTTCCGTGCGTAGTCTCATTAATATAGCCCTTGCGAATGACGAAGTCACCAAAGTGCTCGCCCTCGTTACGCTCCGTTGCATATTGCTTGATCATCGGCTTCATGATCTCCAGGATCTCGTCCTCCTTGATGGAGCTCCTATACAGCTTGTTCAGTCGCTGACCGTGGTAGCCACCGCCAAGGTACATGTTGTAAGCACCGTAAGCTTTTCCGACGAATGCGACTTCGGCAAGCCATGGACGCGCGCAACCGTTAGGACATCCAGTCATACGCATGACGATGCTTTCCTGTCGTAGGCCGTTCTCCTCGAGTGTGCCCTCAAGCTTGGTGATGAGCTCGGGAAGGTAGCGCTCCGACTCCGCCATGGCGAGGCCGCAGGTGGGGAACGCAACACAAGCTGAACTGGACAACCTCATAGCAGAGAAGTTGGTGTTGTCAAGCTTCCACTTCTTGAGCAGCTCCTTCATTGCGGGCAAATCCTCTTCTGCTACATTGGACAAGACCAAGTGCTGGTTACCAGTTAATCTGAACTCGCCCTTGTGTGCCTTTGCCACCTCGATGAGACCAGACTTCATGGGGAAGTCGGCTGTGTCCTCGATACGACCGTTCTCAATGAAGAAGGTGAAGTGGCTCAAACCGTTCTCGTCCTTTTGCCAGCCGAAGGTATCGACGTTGCTCTCGAATTTGAATGGCGCAGGGTCGGCAAACTTTTGACCCCAGAGCTCCTCGACCTTGCCACGGAAGACATCGATACCCATGTCGTCAATGGTGTACTTAAGGCGGGCGTGCTTTCGGTTCTTGCGGTCGCCGTGGTCGCGCTGGACAAGCATGATCTTCTCGCAAGCGATGTGAACATCCTCGTTGGACACGTAACCGAACATGGATCCAGTACGGGGATAAGTCTTCTTGTTGTTGTGCGTAACACCCATGCCGCCACCAGCGAGAAGGTTGAATCCCTTCAAATTGCCGTCTTCACCCTTAATAGCGATAAGACCAATGTCGTGCGCGTAGACATCAGTGTCGTTGTGAGGCGGAATCGCGATGGTGATCTTGAACTTTCGCGGCAGGTAGAGAGGGCCGTATAGTGGCTCATGATCTTGAACAGCTTCACCAGCGATCTTGCGCTTCTGCTTCGTCTCATCGTCCTCCAGCCAGATCTCGTGGTAGGCGGACGTGGAAGGCAGGAGATGGTCGCTGATCCTCTGTGAAGCCTCGTGAACCTGGCTGTGGTACTTGGATTGAGTAGGCAGTACACTGCACATGACGTTTCGGTTCACGTCACCGCAAGCGGCAATGGTGGTCATCAAGGACTTGTTGATAGCCTGCATAGCCGGCTTGAGCTTGCCCTTGACGACACCGTGGAACTGGAAGGTTTGTCGAGTAGTCAACTTCATGGTCTCGTTGCCAAGCTTGGTGGCAATTTCGTCCATCTGCAGCCACTGTTTGGGAGTGGCGACACCACCAGCTAACCTGCAACGAATCATGAAAGAGTAGGCTGGCTCGAGACCTTGCGCCTTGCGCTCGTCGCGAAGGTCACGGTCATCTTGCATGTAGGTTCCGTGGAACTTGGTGAGCTGCTGGTCACTGGCAGAGATGGCACCCGTGGAGGTGTCGTTTAGACCCTCCTCGATGGTACCACGAAGGAAGTTGGAAGCAGCCTTCATGTCCTCGTTTGTCAACGGCGCAGGCTCTTCAGGAAGACCCTCAACGTTGTCAACGCCAAGCTTCTGCCAAAGCTTCGGCTCCCACTCGCCGTACGCCGTCTGGTACGCGTCCGGATCCTGATCGTCTCCAAGACCGCACTCTACCAGAGGGGTACCCCCAAGAGTGAGCAAACGAGCATGCAAGTCCTTTGCAGGCTTGTTGTAGTAGATCTTGTCCTCTTTTCGTGGCCAGTAGTGGCTGTCACCAAGGCCGAAGACCGCAAAGTTGATGGTCGCCAGGTCCAGATCGGTAGAATCCTTGACAGTCTCCCAGAAAGTTCTTCCGTTTTGCGGGAACTCTCCTTGTCCAGCTACACTGGTGAACAGGACGACGTTCTGCTCGTTGGGAAGGTCCTCAAGAGGGAAATCGTCCATAGCCATGACCATAGTCTTAAGACCTCGCGCTTTGCCGCGGTTAGCAAGACGCTTTGCAAGGTTCTCCGAATTGCCGTTATCCGAAGCAAAGAGGACTGTCATCGGGTCGCCCTGAAGACCTTCAAGAAGTTTGCTGTAGGCATCCTTGGCCTTGCGCTTCTGTAGCTGCCTGACTTCGGTGCCATATGATCCAGAAACATGGGATGAGAACTCGGGGTGGCGCTTCATGACCTGAGACATGTAGTTGTCCCGGGCCAGGAATTCTTCGAGCTCCTTCTTGATCCTCTCAGAGTCAAGTGTGAAGTTGGGCTCGCCCTTGTCATCGCCGCGAGGGTCCCATCGATACAGTGGCCAGTAGCCGAGATCAACAGCCTTCTTGGTCTCTTGCAGGACAGTCAAGGGAGAGTCATTCTCCTTCTCGTAAGGGAGGTAGGCAAGAACGACGGAAGGTCCATCAAACTTGTCAGCCTCGATCATAGCCTCAAGCACCTGGGTATATGAGCTGTAGACAGCAACAGATGCGACATAGGCATTGCCAAAGTTCATGGCGTACAGGCCAATGTCCTTCTTTCTCCTATCCGCATCTGCAGCAGTGCGTTCTGAGTAGGGTGTCGAGTCGACAATGAGCATGTTCACATTCTCGCCAGAGGCCAGTACATGGTGCACACCAGAGTTTCCGAGGTCGTATGCCCAGGCATCTGATCCAACCAGCCAGGGTGACTCCTTGTAAAATAGCTTCTTCGATGCCAGCAGCTGGTTCGCGGCTGGCGAGCCGTCAGTGCTCAGGCGAGAGATAACCTCGGGCGCATACTCGTTGGCCCTGTCGGTGTCCTCCGCACTCAAAGCCCACTTCGAGAGCCACTGCTGAGGAGCTGAGGTGGTGAAAGCGTTGTCCTTGGAAGCGGCAGCGGCCTTGTCGACGAAGCGCTTACGGTGCTCCTTGCGTGCTACCAGGGAACCAAAACCGTACTCAGGGCTAGCAGCAAGCTCGTTTGAGACGCCAGCGTGCTGTGAGCCGAGCTGGTTTGCGATGTGCAGCTTATCCCCGAAGACCTGGTTGAGAATCTTCATGTAAGCGTTCTCCAGTGCAGGCTGTTCGGGCTTCGTACTTTGTGGCTCCGGTCCGTCCATGTTGCCAATCTGCAAGTTCTGTACGGGTGTCTCGCTCATGAGGTTCTGGTGAACACCACGAAGTGCCTGCTGGACAGTCTCCTCGTTGATGTAGCCAAGTTGATATCCAACGACAATCGGCGACGCGCCTCCGGTCGACTTCATGGACATCAAAAGGTCGAGAAGCAATGGACCCCATTTGGTGGTCTTTCGTCGGACTTGCTCCAAGACGGCGATTCTCTTCAGCGAGCGAGGAAGCAAGTGCGCCAATGAAGCGCCCAACCAAGGTCGATACAACCTCGCTGTGATGATACCTGTGTTAGCGTACTCCTCGCTGTCATCCACCGTGTCCAGTTCGGTGGCGAAAAGACCGGTATCGGCACCAAACAGGAAGATCGCAGCCTCTTCCTGGCCGCTTCCAGTATACGCAAAAGCATCGTATGATCGGCCAGTGGCGTCCTTGATAGTGCCCCAGATTTGAGTGGCGAAACGGTAGATATCCTCCGATGAGATAGGCTTAGAGACAAGCGATTCGACGGTGGTTGCTGACGACACGGAAGCACCACTTGTGCTAGCATCGCGCTGTGATGAACCAGAAGACGAGTCTGCGCGCTCGCTCGTTCTCTCAGAAACCGGCAATGACCTGCCATGCTCAGAAGAGCTTAGTGGAGCTGGCTCGGAGCCAAGGTTGGCAGCCTGGCTGCGGGCGAGTGAGAGAGTAGCGCTCCTGCCATCATCGGCGTACAGAGTGGTCTCCTCTGACTTGGTCCTTTGAAAGCTGGCTACGGCATCCAGGTCCAAGACATTTCGTACCAGTTCCGCATCCTCGAAATCGACCTCTTTCTTGAAAGCATATGCTCCAGAGTCGAAGAAATGAATGACACCCTTGCCAGACTTTACTGCCAGAGCATGTGCTGTCAAGGCCAAATCTTGCGCCTCCTGCAGTGTCTCAGACTGGATAAATGTGAAGCCTGAGTTTCTGATGGAGGTGATATCAGAGAAGTCGGGGAAGCCAGATGGCTGTACCGAGACGTGAAGGACGACTGGGTACTGGGCGAGCTTGTAAAGGTGGGGTATCGATTTTACGAGAATGGACGAGGTGGTGGTGACGCTGGTGAGCTTGCCCGCGCGGATGGGCTGAAAGACCGAGAGGAGCGGATCCGCATTTTGGCGAACAGTGATGAGCTGGTGCAATTGTCAGAATTGCCATTTGATAGTAAAGAACATAACATACCTCTGTCTGTCCCTTCGCAACAATGCTAGTTGCGTTGTTCTTTTGCAGTGACTTGAGAGCCTCTGAGAACTCGGACTCGGAAGCAAGGGTAGGCACGACGGACACAATCACGTCGGAGGCCAAATGGGCAATTCGGGCCACTGTCGAACATCATGTTAGTAATCTGAAGTTTGGTATTGTCTCCGGTGTTCGCAATGGCGAGGGGAAGAACATGGTGGGGGAGTAATCGCGGGGACATACCAGCCTCTCCAGCAGTCTTGATGGAACTCATTGTGACTGCGAATTGATGGCGGAGGACAGTGGAGGAGTAAACAATCAAGACGAGCAGACGGTGTAATAACTATATCGGCTCGTCGGCGACCGTCCAGAGCACACCACCGGCAGCGGCAATTGGCAGATGGGACAATTTTTCTCAAAGAGACGTGACCATGGCCGCGCCAAATTGCGTGATCGATGCTAGTGCATTCTCAGGGTCTGGAGAATCCGCAAACCAGTGGCGGAGCATACAATAGTCATAGACCCTTAGCGCCCAGCGCGCCGTGTAATCAGATTCGTCTGGATTAGCACCGGAAAGTGCTCGTCACGAGACGCCTCCAGTAGGCAAGTTGCCCCGATGTTCGCTCTGTGGTGGGCTCCAGCATGGCGTTCTTGCAACGCTTACTGCATGATGCCTGAGTGGCCAGGCGAGGTGCAGCATCGCGCCATGCCGGATTCAGATAAGCCGAGGTGCCGATATCGATAAGGAACAGGCTACACCACCCGCGGGCGTCAGTCCCATGGAGACACCATGCATCATGCCTTGAAACCAGTTTCCCAGACGACCAATAGTCGACAAATAGCCTTTTGCATACGCAGACGCCCGCATTGATGTCGGGCCTTCAGCTTGTGCAATGAACTCTGCGACTGGATTTGCCGAGCCCCTCGTCTCCGATACCCCGCTACCATTCCACGAGCTATGCGCGAGAATACATGATCGCATAGCAGCCTTCTTGGACGCGAAGGATGTATCGGAGAGAGTGAAGAGCGTTCAGGGCCAGACTCATCTGGCACTCGGTGTCATCGATGATGCATTGACGCGGTATAGGTGGGTAGTACGTGGTGGTTCGGAAGTGCTGGAAGCTGACAGTGACTGAAGCTTGCCAGAGCTCTCATTAGCATACAACGGAGGCAAAGACTGCCTCGTTCTGCTTATACTATATCTATGTGCCCTACATAGCCGAGGCCTGGCACAGACACCTAATCCGTCATCGAACATCGAAACCGCTGTCCAATGTTGCTACATACAAGATGCCCATCCATTCCCCGAGGTGGAAGAATTCGTCGCAAAGAGCATAAAGATATATTCACTGGCTTTACTGGAGTACGCGAAGCCTATGAAGGAGGCGTTCGCAGACTATCTAAAAGACACCCCATCAGTAAAAGCGATACTGGTTGGGACACGGAGGACAGACCCGCATGGCGCGAATCTGAAGCACTTCGACCCCACGGATCAAGGCTGGCCTGCATTTGTCCGCGTGCATCCGGTGATAGACTGGCATTACGTCGACATCTGGACATTCATCCGCTATCTCAACATCCCATACTGCTGCCTCTATGATATGGGATACACATCGTTGGGTGGCACCACCGACACGCATCCCAACCCCGCACTTGCGCGTCAGCCCTCGACACAGCAAGTCCCACAATTGAAAGATTCAGTAGCCAGCACAAACGGCGCACCGAAAGTAAAGTTCCTGCCAGCGTGGAAGTTGGAGGATGATTATGAAGAACGATTGGGGCGGGATCGATAGGCTTTGAATACCAGGTGTATATAGAGAGAGCTTGGATCCCGGTGAATACATGAAATATCGCCACACGCAATGCAAACTACAAGTACAATGAGCGCGAATTGTAACACATTGAAATCACAACACAAACCACTCCCTCCAAATCCTCCCCTTCGGATCATGCGGCAGTATCCCGCCTGGTGGAATCGGCGGCGTCCCCCTCCCCTCGCCCCAATGCCCTACAACAAAGTACACCGGAAACCTCCCATTGTCATCCATTTCCCCGTGAATCATCGTGCTCCAGATCCTCGCACTCTCCCTAGGCCACCCCGTGACTGGATCAACATCTCTCTCTTCAAGCTCGATGACATGTCTCGCTACAACGGCATGCTGCTGCGCGTCCCAGAGCCCTTCTCGCGGTAAATTGCGCTCAAGCAAAGCGAGTGCTTCGCGGCGAGTCACCGGGCAACGACATCGGCATGCTGTGAGGTAGAGGCCGGGTATGATGCCGATGGTGAAAGTGAAATTCGCGGCCGCGTTGGGAGAAGAGGTGTGTTGAGTGGCATCGACATAGGCTCTGCTGTATCGCACTATAGCCTTGAAGTCCTCGAGATGCTGGTCGAAATCGCTTTGACTTGCCAACAATAGGCGCGACGCAAAGACATACATGAGGATGTGGATGGCTTTGAGCATGTTCGCGGCCACGACGCCTTCCTCGGAGAGTGTTTTCTCGCGTTCGAACTTCTCGAACGCGCGCAGCCAGACCTGGTGGTGTGTTATGCAGTCCGCTAGCTCTTGTAGTTCTTCCTCGGTGTACGGTTCTTGCGTGATGACTTTCGTGCCGAGGTTGCGGGTCAGGAGGAAAGCCTTGTTGCGCAGATTGTGTGCGGATAGGTCGGCGTCGATGATCGTGTTGAAGACGCATTCCTGCGTACCGATAGGATACTGAGAATTGAATGAAACATGCTCAGACGGAAGTCCGTATATAATGGCTGTTGCAATATTCCGCGTGAACAATGGGAGTATGGTTTCCTCAACCATATTTGGGCGAACATTTTCGGCCGGCCCTGTTATCCACCTGTTCCTGCTCTTGTACGCGGAAATGATATCAAGGCCGCTTTTGTAGTGTGTCAGTGCCGCGTCGTAATTCCCGCGTAGTGACTCCAAGCATATGAATATCAAGCAACAGACCAGACCAACCTCTGGAGAGTACGACGGCTCGGCCATTCTTTGGACTAACTGTGTCAAAGCCTTATTGTAATGCGTGATCATAGTATTCTGCTTCGACACCGCGACAAGCCCGGATCGAGCATCCTTGAGCGTCCCAGACTCTGATTTCGCGAGGCAGCTTAGAGCAAGCAAAGCATGCCGTACAGCTGTCTCAGACTGCGCCATCTGAAGAACCGTCCGGGCCCAGAAGTCGTGGTCGAATTTGCTGGAGATCCTGGGCCCTCCGCAATGGTGATAGAACTCCAGGTATTGGACATTCTCGCCTTGGACTTGATGAACGGAAACTACTTTGACCATACTCGATGTCTGCTGTCTACCAGCAATCGCCATGGTCCCCGCATTTGGGTCCAGGGCGTAGCCATCGCACTTACGTCCTGTGTTGGTGCATCTGTTTGACTGAGCGACGAAGTGGCATGAGTTACAAGCAGACCTCTTACCTCGCCTTAACTTTCCGTATTCTATCACGTGTGTTTTAGCGCATGCCCGAAATGAGCCGTGTAGGGATTGGGCAACATACCTGCATGTTGCACAACCGGTTCATATTCGCGGTCTCCTGGCCAGTACAGCAGACGAACCACTCATTGGCATAGCGAGTGCATCACGAAATAGAGGCTGACGCGCTGAGATTGCAGTTCGTGACTTCGTGCTGACGACTAGGTCGAGACTCGGTTCGGGTTTACGAATTGAACCAGGGGTTCTCGGTCTATGCCCAATCCAGACTAGCAAGTTTTCGAAGTTCTGCTACTCCAAGACTGGCATATAGGTATGCTCATACTGCGTCGTACAAGTTTCATGGAATTCGTCAAATTGGTAGCCCCAGGCTACCACTGTATACACATCAACTTCATCCCATCCTAAATCCATGCGCCGCGCTCACCCACTCTTGACCCAACAGCCTACTCATTCTCCTCAGAATTCGACTGCCACCCATATGGACTTGGAAGGACCTGATTCGATCGTCCTCGCTCATGAGAAGGAATGCCGCCAGGCCTGAGGCTGAAAGAATTCGAGGCTGATTGGGATATGCAGGTGAGCTTGACGTCTGTGGTAGATGCACATGGACAGGATTCTTCAGCAGGGCGACGATAACTTGAGCAGCGAAGGGATTGATGCCGACGCGGCGCAGGAAAACCTCCCACTATGTCATGTTAGCTGGTAGAAGACAAAGAGATCAAATGCCGGGAAGCTTACAGTCGTTTCAGCGGCCATGAGTTTGATATCACCAATGTCCTTTGAACCGTGTGGAAGACCGTAATTCGCCATTTCCACGATGATAGAGCGGACTAATCCTCGCTCTCCTCCAGGAATGTATTTGACGACGACTTCGCCTTCCAGCTGCTCGGCGAAGTTGTTGAATCGTGCTAGCGCTTCCTTGTCACGGGCATCGTCTGGTCGACTTGATCCGTGGCTTTCCATCTCCATGCTTAGACCTTCGCTGATAATGACCAGAAGTCTCTCATAGCGGAACTGCAGCGCATTCATCCGCTCCTTGACTGGAGATCGATCAGGCTGCCCGGGAAGAGGCTGCTGCTTGATTTGCTGCAATGTCGTCAATATGAGACCTGTGGATGGCGAAAGCACCATGTCTGCTTCTTTTGCTGGAGAGTGAGGTCGGTCGTAGTCTCTATAAACGATCTCCGCATGCTCGTATAGCTGTTCGATTTGTTTCATGAGAGATCTTTGCTGCAGAAAGGCAGCTGATATGATGAATGAACATGGTGGAAGGTGCTGCGGAACATCTGGCAAGCGCGGAAGTGAACGTGAGGGAGCTACAATGTACTCCTGCAACAGCTTTGTTGAGCGAACCGGTAATTTTTGCGCTGTAGTGTTATTCATGACTTCTCCAGGTTGACTCATCACTTGTTTAGCACCGGCTGGCTCTACAGCCTTTCCTCGAGTTTCCATGAATTTATGAAGGGCTGAAGTAGCTGAGAAGCCTCCAAACATCAGGTCGTTGCTCGTATTCTGTGAGGCTTGCTTTGGCTTATGTCGCGACGTTGCTGATTGTAGTGCCGACTCCTGATGGCTGTTAGGGTTTGAGCGCGAGATGTCAGACTTCTGAGTACTAGGTTTTCCATTGTCCCAGTGGTGGCTCCCAAACAGGTCTCGAGATGGTTGAGACTGGGAGTGGTTCGCAGGTGTTTGTGATGTCGTGTGCTTCTG
>Ga0265780_10004038_pt1 | contig 19076 bp, 11 predicted proteins | sample P1T30metagenome_FD_192432 | JGI IMG/M metagenome (GOLD analysis project Ga0265780, IMG submission 192432) | Plant litter microbial communities from East Loma Ridge, Irvine, California - P1 T30 | ecosystem: Environmental > Terrestrial > Plant litter > Unclassified | place: USA: California...
TCGTGATCGACGAGGAGCACGACCCCTCGTACAAGCAGCAGGAAGGCCTGCGCTATTCGGCGCGCGACCTGGCCGTGTGGCGCGCGCACCAGCTGGGCATCGCCATCGTGCTGGGATCGGCCACGCCGTCGCTCGAATCCTGGCACCACGCGCGCTCCGGCCGTTACAAGCGGCTGGACCTGCGCGAGCGCGCCGTGCGCGACGCCGTGCTGCCGAAAGTCAGGCTGGTGGACATGGAGCGCGACCGCGCGCGCGACGGGCTCACGGGCGAGATGCTGGCCGCGCTGCGCGGACGACTGGAGCGCGGCGAGCAGTCGCTGCTGTTCCTGAACCGGCGCGGCTATGCCCCCGTGATCTCGTGCGACGCCTGCGGCTGGATCAGCAACTGCACCCGCTGCACCGCGTTCATGGTGCTCCACAAGCCCGAACACCGGCTGCGCTGCCACCACTGCAGCCTTGAATTGCGCATTCCGCGCCATTGCCCCACCTGCGGCAACGTCGACCTGCAGCCGCTGGGCCGCGGCACCCAGCGCGTGGAAGAGGGCTTGCAGGCGATGTTCCCGGAAGCGCGCATCCTGCGCATCGACGCCGATTCCACGCGCCTGAAAGGCAGCGCCCAGGCCGCGTTCGACAGCGTGCACCGGGGCGAAGTGGACATCCTGATCGGCACCCAGATGGTCGCCAAGGGCCACGATTTCAAGAAGCTGACGCTGGTGGGCATCCTGAATCCCGACACCGCCTTGTTCTCGCAGGACTACCGCGCCAGCGAGCGCCTGTTCGCGCAGCTGATGCAGGTGGCGGGGCGCGCCGGCCGCGCCGGCGCGCCGTCCGAGGTGCTGGTCCAGACGCGCTATGTGCAGCACCCGCTATATGGCGCGGTGGTGCGCCATGACTCCGAGCGCTTCGCCGGCCAGCTGCTGGACGAGCGCAAGGAGGCCGGCCTGCCGCCGTATATGTACCAGGCGCTGCTGCGCGCCGAGGCCAGGGAGCTGGCGATCGCGATCGACTTCCTGGAGGCGGCGCGCGACTGCCTGCCGGCGGACGGGATCCTGATCAACGACCCGATCCCGATGACGATGACGCGCGTGCACAATATGGACCGCGCCCAGCTGCTGGTCGAATCGGCCTCGCGTCCGGCCTTGCAGGCCTTCCTGCGAGTCTGGATCGAACAGCTGCGGGCGATGAAGTCACGCGTGAAGTGGTCGCTCGAGGTCGACCCGCTCGATATCTAGTGCTTCCCTAGCGCTTCCCTGGAAGGCGGCGGCGCCGGGTGCAGGCCAGCAGCCCCAGTCCGGCGCCCATCAACAGGAGGCTGGCCGGTTCGGGCACCGCCTGCGCCGCCTCATAGTCGATGGTGATGGTGCCGAAGTCCCATTGGCCGTCGGCGTCCGGGAAAAAATCGTCGAAGAATTCGAAGAACTCCAGCCGCAGGATGCCGTCGCCGCCGACCTGGAATTCCAGGCCGAGCTCGGCCAGTGTGGCGAAGCCGGTGTAGACGCTGGAGCCGGGAAACGGTGCATTGAAGCCGGGGGCGACGAATACGCCGCCGGTCAGGGCCGAGTCGGTCAGTGCCACGCCGATCTCGGACAGGAAACTCGGGTCGGTGGCGGTCAGGCCGACCGCATACCCGATACGGACGACGGTGGCGTTGGCGCCGATATCGAAGCTCAGGACGGTATTCTCAGGGTCGCCGAAAAAGCCGCGGCTCTGGATGCCGGTGACGTCCACCACGAGCGGCGTGGCGAACAGGGATGTGCAGGTCAGCAGCGACAGGCCGGCGAGCAGCGTGCGAAGGAATGCGAACGACATGGTTTTCTCCTGGAATGGGGCATCCCAAGGTACACCGAGTTTCCTAAGGCCTCTTGAAGAAAGAACAACATCGGCCATGGTTCCCCGGAAGACATGTGCTCTGGCCTGACATGGCTCCCGAACCGATGCCGCCGGTGGTTCCGGCGGCTGGCATGATCAGTGCGCGGCTGCCGCAGCATGAGCGCGGCGGCGCCTGGCGTAGCCCAGCAGCGCCAGGCCGGCGCCCAGCAACAGTCCGCAGGCCGGCTCCGGCACCTCGCTTTCCAAATAGTGTCGCTTCCAGGGTGTTCGAATTGTACGCTTTGCCCGACATCCATCCCGGGTAAGGCCGTCGCGTCCGTTTCACTGCCGTGCTCGAATCGTCACTGGCGCGCGCAAAATAGCGTATCGTTTTGCCAGTCATTAGCGGAGACCAGCATGAAACAACTGAATGTGGACGTCGCGATCATCGGCACCGGCACCGCCGGCATGACCGCCTATCGCGCCGCCAGGGCGCAGGGCGCGCGCACGGTGGTGATCGAGAGCGGCCAGTACGGCACCACCTGCGCGCGCGTGGGTTGCATGCCGAGCAAACTCCTGATCGCGGCTGCCGAGGCGGCCCATGCGATGCACACGTCCGGCCCGTTCGGGGTGCACGCGGGCGAGGTGCGCATCGACGGCAGGGCGGTGATGGAGCGGGTGCGGCGCGAGCGCGACCGCTTCGTGGGCTTCGTGCTCGAAGGCGTCGAGTCGATGCCGGTGCAGGACCGCCTGCAGGGCCATGCGCGCTTCACCGGCCCGTGCACCCTGCAGGTCGACGAGCACACCGAGATCGTGGCCGGCCGCATCGTGATCGCCACTGGCTCCACGCCACTGCGCCTGCCGCAACTGGAGAACGTCGGTCCCGGCATCGTCACCAGCGACGACGTGTTCTACTGGGACGACCTGCCGCGCTCGGTGGCCGTGATCGGCACCGGCGTCATCGGGCTCGAACTGGGCCAGGCCCTGGCCCGCCTGGGTGTGCGGGTGCGCTTCTATGCGCGCGGCGGCAGCATCGCCCAGATCACCGATCCCGAAGTGCTGCGCTGCGCCGGACGGGTCTTGAACGAGGAACTCGATATCGCCTTCCAGACCGAGGTGGTCGGCGCGGTGCAGGAGCGGGGCGATGGCGAGGTGGCGCTCACCGTGCGCGACGCGCTGGGCCAGGAACACACCGAGCACTTCCAGTATGTATTGATGACCGCCGGCCGCACGCCCAATGTGCACGACCTGGGCCTGGAGCATACGGGGCTGGAGCGCGGGCCGGACGGCATTCCCGTGTTCGATGCGCGCACCATGCAGTGCGGGACCAGCCATATCTTCATCGCCGGCGACGCCAACAACGAGCGGCCATTGCTGCACGACGCCGCCGACCACGGAAAGATCGCCGGCGACAATGCGGGCCGCTATCCGGACGTGCGTCCGGGCCTGCGCCGGGCCGCGATTGCGGTCGCCTTCACCGAGCCGAATATCGCCACCGTGGGCCAGAGCTACCGCAGCCTGTGCGCGAGCGGCCAGCGCAAGTTCGCGGTCGGCAGCGTGTCCTTCGCCAACCAGGGCCGCAGCCGGGTGATGTTGCAGAACAAGGGCATGCTGCGGGTGTATGCGGAATACGGCACCCGGGTGTTCCTGGGCGCCGAGATGATCGCGCCGCGCGCCGAGCACCTGGCCCACCTGCTGGCCTGGGCCTGCCAGATGGGCATGACGGTCGACCAGATGCTCGACATGCCGTTCTACCATCCGGTGATCGAGGAGGGCGTGCGCACCGCCCTGCGCGACCTCGCCGGGCACCTGTCGGCGGGCGAGAGCCAGACCGACCCGGCCGATACCGAGCCGGGAACCTGATCAGTTCAGCAGGGTCTTGTCGAGCTTGCCCTGGCTGGCCAGCTGGCGCAGGATGCGCACGGTGTCGAGGTCGGCTTCTTCGTAGGCCGATTTCTTGAAGTCGTCGTACATGGCGTTGGCCGGGTCGCTGTGCTCGCCCTGGCCGTCGTCGTAGCAGAAGCGCACCAGCAGCATGGCGTTGGTCGGCGCCTCGATGATCATGCGCAGCGTCGAGGCCGCGATCTCGCCCTGGGCCGGCACCTCGAAGCGTACTTCCTGCAGCGGCGTCAGGAACACCTGGTCCTCGATCACCAGCTCGCCGAAGGTCAGGCGGCGCCGGAACGCGCCGCTCTCGCGCTCGAAAATGTCGCTGGCGTCCAGGTGCGGGATGAACAGCTTCGGCTGTTCGGCGCGCAGCACCAGGCCGTGCCAGACCTGCTCGCGGGTGAGGGTGTCGAGCAGCGGGTTCATCGGATCGTTGATTTCGACGAGGTGTTCGAATTTCATAAGGCAAATGTCCGGGAAAATAGGCGACGGCGCCGGGGCGCCGCAAAGGACGCATGGTACCCGATTGCGTGGCGTGGCGTGATCCCCGCGGCGCTGCACACAGCGCCTGCAGCCGGTGTTGCAATCCGGTCGCGCCGGCCAGGCCGGCGCGGCGTTTGTCAGCGCTGCGCGCGGCGGATTGTTACAATCGCTGCCTATCCTTCCAGAATGTTTCCCATGTCCAATGCACCAAGATTCGGCCTCAACGGGCCGCAGAGCGAAGCCGCGCTATATCTCGACGGCCCTTGCCTGGTGCTGGCCGGCGCCGGCTCGGGCAAGACGCGCGTGATCACGCAAAAAATCGCCTACATGATCGAGCACTGCGGCTACGATCCACGCACCATCGCCGCCCTGACCTTTACCAACAAGGCGGCGCTCGAGATGCAGGAAAGGATCGCCAAGCTGCTCAAGCAGCCCAAGCAGGCCAAGCAATTGACGGTGTCCACCTTCCACTCGCTGGGCGTCAAGATCCTGCGCCAGGAGGCGGCCGGTGTCGGCCTGAAGGACAAGTTCTCGATCATGGACAGCGACGACTGCTACACCATCGTGTCCGACCTGGCCTTGACCACCGATAAGCAGGAAATCCGCGGCATCCAGAACGCGATCTCGCTGTGGAAGAACGGCCTGGTCGACCCGGAAGACGCGATCAAGGCCGCGCGCGACGAGGACGAAGCCCTGGCCGGGCGCGTCTACCGCAGCTATGTGGCAACGCTGCAGGCTTACCAGGCGGTCGACTTCGACGACCTGATCCGCCTGCCGGTGGAATTGTTCCGGAATAATGAACCGATCCGCGACCGCTGGCAGCGGCGCCTGCGCTACCTGCTGATGGACGAATACCAGGATACCAACACCTGCCAGTACGAGCTGGTCAAGCTGCTGGTGACGGGCCTGGGCAAGAAGCCGATGTTTACCGCCGTGGGCGACGACGACCAGGCGATCTACGCCTGGCGCGGCGCCTCGGTCGAGAACCTGAAGACGCTGGGCGACGACTTCCCCGACCTGAAGGTGATCAAGCTCGAGCAGAATTACCGTTCGACCACGCGCATCCTGCAGGCCGCCAACGCCGTGATCGGCAACAACCCGAAGCTGTTCGAGAAGTCGCTGTGGTCCGAGCACGGCCTGGGCGAGCCGATCAAGGTGCTGGGGATGCAGAACGACGACCAGGAAGCCGACCAGGTCGCGATCATGATCTCGTCGGAGCACTTCCAGCGCAAGAACAAATGGTCGGATTTCGCGATCCTGTATCGCGGCAACCACCAGGCGCGCGTGATGGAACAGGCCCTGCGCAAGGAACGCATCCCCTACACCATGTCGGGCGGGCAGAGCTTTTTCGACAAGGCCGAGATCAAGGACATCATTGCCTACCTGCGCCTGATCGCGAACCAGGACGACGATCCGGCCTTCATCCGTGCCGTCACGACGCCCAAGCGCGGGGTCGGCATGGCGACCCTGGAAGTGCTGGGCGAATTCTCGAAGCAGTGGAACTGCTCGCTGTACGAAGCGGCGCGCAAGGGCGGCATCGAAGCCAAGCTGGCCGACCGCCAGCTGGGCTCGCTGCGCGACTTTTGCCAGTTCATCGCCGAACTGGAAGACCGCGCCACCCGCCCGGGCCCTTCGGGCAGCGGCGACCATGCGGCCGAAGTGCTGGACGATATGATGAAGGAGATGAACTACGAGCATTACTTGTACGAGAACTTCGACGACCGCGCGGCCCAGGCCAAGTGGCAGAACGTGCTCGAGTTCAATAACTGGCTGAAGGACCGCGGCCGTGGCGGGCGCGACCGCGATGGCGAAGAAAAGAACCTGCTGGAACTGACGCAGATGGTGGCCCTGATGTCGATGCTCGAAGGCCAGGACGAAGAGGAGGATGCGGTACGCATGTCGACCCTGCATGCCTCCAAGGGCCTGGAGTATCCGCACGTTTACCTGGTCGGGGTGGAGGAGGGCATCCTGCCGCACAAGGGCGATCCGGATGCGTCGATCGAGACCATCGCGGCGCGCATCCAGGAAGAACGGCGCCTGATGTACGTCGGCATCACGCGCGCCCAGCGCACCTTGCACGTGAGCTGGTGCAAGCGCCGCAAGCGCGCCGGCGAACTGGTCAATTGCGACCCGTCTCGTTTCATCAAGGAAATGGCGCTCGATGTCGGCGAGGCGGCGCCGATGGAAAGCGAAATCCTGAGTCCGAAGGAACGGTTGGCCAATCTGAAAGCCTTGCTGGCAACGCCAAGGCCGGTGCCTGAATAAGTTCGCAATAAATCGTTGTTTCCAAGCCTTGTTGGATCGGCAAGAGGTGCGCACGATTGAAATGCTATTTGACTTCGACTGTCGAGCAAGAAATACTTGCCCGAATGCGAGTTTTTCGATAGCTAAATTTCCACAGCAATTGCTCTGCTGTAAGGCGCTCTTCTTTTTTCACGATCCATGGCAACCGTTTCCGATATTACCAGCACCCCGCTCACGGGTCTCAACCACATCGACGCCCTGCTCGACAAGGGACCCGACTGGAATTACCTGAGTAATTCCGGCTCGAACGTCCTGTTCTACACGTTCTCCATCACGTCGGGGAACGAGAGCGGCAAGACTGGCCAGGAAGCGTTCACCGCGGCCCAGATGGCCAACACCCGCGCCGCGTTTTCGTACTTGCAGCAGGTCACCGGCATCGAGTTCCGGGAAACGACCAGCGGCACGGGCGCCCAGATCCATCTGGCCGGCATCGATATCTCCGGCAGCAACACGACCGGCCTGGCCAGCTGGCAGGCCGGCTATCGCTACAGCGGCGCGGACACCCTGACCGAGTACACGGCCAACGCCTGGGTCTACCTGGACAATGCCGAGTGGCGCGCCATGACCCAGAACCTGAACCCGGGCACCCAGGGCTACGAGACCCTGCTGCACGAGCTGGGGCATGCGCTGGGCCTCAAGCATCCGTTCGCGGAAGGCGTGGCAGGAGAAATCGTGCTGCCGCGCGCCGAAGACAATACCAGCAATACGCTGATGTCCTACAACAACGTGGGCGGCTGGTACAGCACCTACCAGGCCTACGATATCGCGGCGTTCAACTGGCTGTACGGCAAGGACGGCCTGCGCGGAGAACTCGGCATCAACAGCACCACCGGCGGGCGCTACCTCACCGGCAGCGCCAGGGACGAGACCCTGGTGGGAACCCAATTCAATGACACTTTGCAAGGTAACGGAGGGAACGACATGATCGACGGCGGAGCAGGTACGGACACGGTGGTATATAACAGCAATCGCGACGCCTACAGGTTCACGACGCTGGCGGATGGCGCGCTGCAGGTGACGGGCGAAGGCACGGATACGCTGCGCAATATCGAATGGCTGCAGTTCGCCGACATGAAAGTCGAACGCGCGGACGTGGTGACCTTCGATGCCACCGCACCGGCAGCGCCGGCGCTGGCGGTGACCCAGAACGGCAAGCTGTATGCGACCACGGGCAATGTGCTGGCGCTGAACGGCACGGCCGAAGCCAATGCGGTGATCAAGGTCTATATCGGTAGCGAGGTCATCGCGACTGCCACCGCCAATGCGAACGGCGTCTGGAGCGCCAAATCGCTGGCCCTGAAGGATGGCATGGGCTACCAGGCGTATGCCACCGCGACCGATGCGGCCGGCAACGTCTCGGCCGCCAGCAGCCCGATCGTGTTTCACGTCGACTCGGTGGCGCCTGGTGTGCCGACCGAGAGCGTCGCGCTGGCCGCCGGAGGCAACCGTCCGGTATTCATCGGCACCGGCGAAGCCGGCAGCACCATCGAACTGTATCGCGAGAACGACCTCACCAAGATCGGCAGCGCCGTGGTCGGCGCCGACGGCAAGTGGGCGCTGAATTCGCAGCCCCTGCCAAATGGCAACTATAACGTCGTGGTGGTGTCGGTCGACAATGCCGGCAACGCCACCGCCGGCGCCGCCAGCGTCGCCATGGCAATCAACCACAACGGCTACCAGGCCGGCACCGCGGGCGCCGACACCATCACCCTGAACGCGGGCAGCACCGCCGTGGACGCCGGCGCCGGCGTCGATACCGTCGTGTTCAGCGGCAACATGGCCAGCTACACCCTGCGCGACGAGACCTGGGGCTTCTCGGCCACCGCCGCCAACGGCGAAATGGACGGCCTGTTCAACGTCGAGCGCGTGAAGTTCGCCGACGGCTACAAGGCGATCGACATCGACGGCGCGGCCGGCGAAGTGTTCCGCCTGTACCAGGCCATCTTCGACCGCGCGCCGGACCTGGGCGGCATGGGCTACTGGCTGCACCGGCGCGACACCGGTAGCGACCTGATGCAACTGGCCAACGAGTTCATGAGCATCAAGGCGCCGGACGGCACCGTCGAATTCGAAACCCTGTACGGCGCCAACCTGACGAACCAGCAATTCGTTACCGAGCTCTACGACAACGTGCTGAACCGTGCCCCGGACGCCGGCGGCGAGGCCTACTGGCTGCAGCAGATCCAGCTGCACAGCCGCGCGCAGATCCTGATGGCGTTCAGCGAAAGCGCCGAAAACAAGGTCAATGTGGTCGACCTGATCGCGCAGGGCATCGAGTACGTTCCCTACGGCTGATCGGCATGGCGGCAAGGCTGGCATAATGCCCGCTTTGCCGGAACCGACCATGGACCACGAAGACCGCTTCGTCAGCATCGAAATCAAGCTCGCCCAGCAGGAAGACCTGGTGGACGAGCTGAACAAGACCATCTACCGCCAGGAGCGCCGCATCGACCAGCTCGAGGCGATGGTGACCAAGATGGCCGAACACGTGCGCACTCTGCGCGACGCCGGCCAGGCCCCGCTCAACGAACCTCCCCCGCACTACTGACGGCCGCGCTGGCGCTACGCCGTCAGGTGCTGTCCCAGCCGCTTGCCCAGGCATAGCAGGGTCAGCGTCGGCGGCAGCCCCCAGGGCGCCGGCAGCACCGACGCGTCGCAGACGTACAGGCCAGGCGCGCGCGTCTGCAGGTCGGCGTCGACCCCGGCGCCGATGCGCACGCTGCCGCCCGGATGGGCAGCGAAATGCCAGCTCGTGAAGACATGCTGCGCGCCGGCTTCGGCCAGGATGGCGCGCGCCATGCGTTCGCCCGCGCGCAGGCGGTCGCGGTCGCCCTCGGTCAGGCGCTTGTCGGCCCAGCGCGGCCCGATCCGGCCGCCGATCGCATCGCGGATCTTGACCATGATGCTCAGGGTGCGGCGGTGCGCGAACAGGCGGTCCACCCGTCCTACCTGGGCCGCGAAGGCCTGGTACATGGGACGCGGCAGCGTCAGGTCGGCCAGCGCGACGCCTTGCTGCGGATCGTGCCAGCCGGCCGCCATCGGCACCTCGGCGCCGCCGTCGACGTCGTCGACCGCACCCATCACCGCCACCACCGGATCGCTGAAGAAAGGCGCGTGGCGCGGCCCCAGGGCCGATGCATGCAGGATGCGCGGACTGCCGATGCCGCCGCCGCTCAAGACTACCAGCGGCGCGCGCACCGTGTGCAGGCGGCCCGCGTGCAGCAGTTCGACCCCGGCCGCGCGGCCGCCGTCGAGCAGCACCCGCGTCACGCGGCTGCGCGCCACCAGCTGCGCGCCCAGGCCGAGCGCTTCATCCACGAAGTCGCGCGCGCTCCACTTGGCGCCGAACGGGCAGCCGTAGGCGCAGCGCCAGCAGCCGCTGCGGCATAAGGCGGGGCGGATCATCTTGTCCAGTTTGCGCCAGTCGACGCCTGCGGCGCGCGCCGCCTGGGCGATGCGGGTGGCCATCGGGCCGACCAGCGTATCGGGCAGGGGGCCGATGGGCAGTTCGGCGCGCAGTTCGGCCAGCGCCGGCGCCAGGTCGATGCCATAGGGCGCGAAATACGCGGCCGGCGGCGCGGCGGCGGTGGCGAAGTTGACTGCCGAACTGCCGCCCATGGTCGTGCCGGCCACCAGCAGCGAGGCGTCGCGGTGGACGAAGGCGCCGCGGCCCGGCACCGCCGCCATGGCGGCCATCTGGGTCGCGCGGCCGGACAGCGGCGCGGCGCCACCCTGTTCCAGCAGCAGCACGCGGCTGCCGGCGCGCGCCAGTTCGCGCGCCACGCTGGCGCCGCCAGGGCCGGTGCCGACCACGATGGCGTCTGTATGTGCAGGGAAAAGCGTCATGGAATGGGAAGGATGCGGACGCGCCGATGCTAGCACGGACCACGGTCCGCCCCCGTCAATACATGCATCGGCGCTGATACATTGCGCTACTTTTTAATTGTTACGGTCGACATGCAAGCCTGCTATGATCTTCAGCGCACTGCTGTCGAGCCAGCCCCGGCAGCACCTTCCCTAGTGTTCGCGAAAGACCTCATGATCCGTCCAAAACTGCTCATCGTGGCTGCCGGCGTCGCGCTGGCGCATGCCGCCATTGCCGCCCCCGTCGCACCTGCCCTCGACGCCTCCAATCCCTTCGCCCAGCCCAGCAGCCTGCCGCTGAACTACCCGGCCTTCGACAAGATCAAGGACGCGCACTTCCAGCCCGCCTTCATCGCCGGCATGCGCGAGGAACTGCGCGAAGTCGAGGCGATCGCCAACGACAAGGCCGCGCCGACGTTCGATAACACCATCGTCGCGCTGGAGCGTTCCGGCCAGCTGCTGGCGCGCGTGTCCGCGACCTTCTCCAACCTGCAGGGCGCCAACACCAACGACACGCTCGACGCGGTCGACCGCGAGATGTCGCCCAAGCTGGCGGCGCACTCGGATGCGATCCACCTGAATCCGAAGCTGTTCGCGCGCGTGAAGGCACTGCACGACAAGCGCACCACGCTGGGCCTGGACGCCGAGTCGATCCACCTGCTCGAGCGCTACTACAAGGAATTCGTGCGCGCCGGCGCCAACCTCTCCAGCGCCGACCAGGCCAAGCTGAAGAAATACAACGGCGAGATCGCTTCGCTGCAGTCGGACTTCCAGCAGCGCGTGCTGAAAGGCGCCAACGCCGCCGCCCTGATCGTGAATACGAAGGCCGAACTGGCCGGCATGAGCGAGGCCCAGATCAGCGCCGCCGCCGCCGAAGCCGCCAAGCGCGGCCAGAAGGGCAAGTTCGCGATCCCGATCGTGAACACGTCGAGCCAGCCGGCGCTGTCGTTCCTGACCGTGCGCGCCACCCGCGAGCGCCTGATGAAAGCCTCGCTGGAACGCGGCACCCACGGCGGCCAGTTCGACACCACCAAGCAGGTGCTGCGCCTGGCCAAGCTGCGCGCCGAGCGCGCCGTGCTGCTGGGTTACCCGAACTTCGCGGCCTATTCGCAGGAACTGGAAACCGCGCGCAACCCGGCCGCCGTCAACAAGCTGCTGGGCGACCTGGCGGCGCCTGCCGTCAACAACGCCAAAAAAGAAGCGGCCGAGATCCAGCAGGTCATCGACAAGGAAGGCGGAAAATTCCAGGTCGCGGCCTGGGACTGGCCGATGTACCAGGACAAGGTGCGCGCCGCGACCTTCAATTTCGACGAGAGCCAGCTGCGCCCTTACTTCGAATTGAACCGCGTGCTGGTCGACGGCGTGTTCTTCGCCGCCACCAAGGAATTCGGCATCACCTTCAAACAGCGCAAGGACCTGCCGGTCTACAACCCGGACGTGACCGTGTACGACATCTTCGACGTCGACGGCAAGCCGCTGGCGATCTTCATCTTCGACCCTTACGCCCGCGGCAACAAGCAGGGCGGCGCCTGGATGAACGAATACGTCTCGCAGTCGCATCTGCTGGGCCACAAGCCGGTCATCGGCAACCACCTGAACATTCCGAAACCGCCAGCGGGCGAGCCCACCCTGCTGACCTACGACGAAGTGGTCACCGCATTCCACGAGTTCGGCCATGCGCTGCACGGCATGTTCTCGGATGTGAAGTATCCGAAGTTCTCGGGCACCAGCGTGCCGCGCGACTTCGTCGAGTATCCGTCGCAGGTCAACGAGATGTGGGTCACGTACCCGGACGTGCTGGCCAACTACGCCAAGCACTACCAGACCGGCGCGCCGATGCCGAAGGACCTGCTCGACAAGGTCGTCGCATCGAAGAAGTTCGCCCAGGGCTACCGCACCACCGAGTACCTGGCCGCAGCCCTGCTCGACCAGCGCTGGCACCAGCTGACGCCGGCCCAGGTGCCGGTTGATGTGCTGTCGTTCGAAGCCAAGGCGCTGCAGGACGCCGGCGTGGCCTATCCGCCGGTGCCGCCGCGCTACCGCACCGGCTACTTCTCGCACTCGATGGGCGGCGGCTATTCGGCCGGCTACTACGCCTACCTGTGGAGCGAGCGCCTGGACGCCGAGACCGTCAAGTGGTTCACCGAAAGCGGCGGCCTGACCCGCAAGAACGGCGACCACTTCCGCAAGACCCTGCTGTCGCGCGGCGGCACGGCCGAAGCGATGGACCTGTTCCGCAACTTCCGCGGCCGCGATCCGGAAATCGGACCGCTGCTGGAACGGCGCGGCCTGACCGGTCATTGATATCCCGGCGCCCCCATTTGCCGTCACGAGCGGCGAATGGGGGCGCCGTGTCATTTGCAGCACCCTTTTCCATCAACGTACAAGAGACACGATGAACCGTCCTCCACTGCTGCTGATCGCAGCCAGCGTCGCCATGGCCACCTTCTCCTTCTCCCAGCCGGCCCAGGCGGCCCTGGCGGCCTCGAACCCGTTCGCCAAGCCGAGCACCCTGCAATACGGCTATCCGGCCTTCGACAAGATCAAGAACGAGCACTTCGGCCCGGCCTTCGCCGAAGGCATGCGCGAGCAGGCGCTCGAAGTCGGCAAGATCGCCGACAACAAGGCCGCCCCGACCTTCGAGAACACCATCGTGGCGCTGGAGCGCTCGGGTCAGCTGCTGGGCCGTGTGCGCACCGTGTTCTACACGCTGACCGGTTCCTACACCAACGACACCCTGCAAGCCCTGGACAAGCAGCTGGCGCCGCAATTCGCGGCCCATGGCGATGCGATCCGCCTGAACCCGAAGCTGTTCGCGCGCATCAAGGCGCTGCACGACAAGCGCGATGCGCTGGGCCTGGACGCCGAATCGCAGTTCCTGCTCGAGCGCTACTACAAGGACTTCGTGCGCGCCGGCGCCAACCTCTCCAGCGCCGACAAGGACAAGCTGAAGGGCTATAACGCCAAGCTGGCGGCGCTGCAGACCCAGTTCAGCCAGAACGTGCTGAAGGAAGTGAACGCCTCGGCCTTCGTGGTCGACACCCGCGAAGAGCTGGCCGGCCTGCCCGAGAAAGCCATCGAGGCGGCAGCGAACGAAGCGAAGAAGCGCGGCCTGGACGGCAAGTTCGTCATCCCGGTCACGAACACCACCCAGCAAGCCCCGCTGGCCGTGCTCACCAACCGCAACACCCGCGAGAAGCTGCTCACCACCTCGATGATTCGCGGCGCCCGCGGCGGCGAGTTCGATAACCGCGACGTGGTGCTGCAGCTGGCCAGGCTGCGCGCCGAACGCGCCGAGCTGCTGGGCTACGACAGCTACGCCGCGTATTCGCTGGAAGACCAGACCGCCAAAAACACCGCGTCGGTCAACAAGCTGCTGGGCGACCTGACCGCGCCAGCGGTGCGCAACGCGAAGAAGGAAGCGGCCGAGATCCAGCAGGTGATCGACGCCGAGAAGGGTGGCTTCACACTGGCGGCCTACGACTGGTCGCTGTACAGCGACAAGGTCCGTACCGCCAAGTACGCGTTCGATGCCAATCAGCTCAAGCCTTACTTCGAATTCAACAACGTGCTGGAAAAGGGCGCTTTCTTCGCCGCCAACCAGCTGTGGGGCATCACCTTCAAGGAGCGCAAGGACCTGCCGACCTACGACGCCGACGTGCGCGTGTACGACGTGTTCGAGGAAAACGGCGAGCACCTGGCGATCTTCGTGATCGACCCGTATGCGCGCCCGAACAAGCGCGGCGGCGCCTGGATGAGCTCCCTGGTCGACCAGAGCTTCCTGCTGAACCAGAAGCCGGTCATCACCAACAACCTGAACCTGACCAAGCCGGCCGCCGGCGAACCGACGCTGCTGACCTGGGACGAGGTGCGCACCACGTTCCACGAGCTGGGCCACGCCACCCACGGCTGGTTCTCGAAAGTGAAGTACCCGCGCTTCTCGGGCACCAACGTGCCGCGCGACTATGTCGAGCTGCCGTCGCAGGTGTACGAGATGTGGATGGCCTGGCCTGAAGTCCTGGCCAGCTACGCCAAGCACTACCAGACCGGCGCGCCGATGCCGAAGGAACTGCTGGACAAGCTGCGCGCGGCCCAGCGCTTCAACGAAGGCTACCGCACCACCGAATACCTGGCCGCCGCCGTGATCGACCAGCGCTGGCACCAGCTGGGCTCGAAGCAGGTGCCGACGGACGTCGTCAGCTTCGAGCAGCAGGCGCTCAAGGACGCGGGCCTGGACTTCGCGCCGGTGCCGCCGCGCTACCGCAGCACCTACTTCTCGCACGCGATGGGCGGCGGCTATTCGGCCGGCTACTACAGCTACCTGTGGGCCGAGCGCCTCGACGCCGACGCCGGCGAGTGGTTCAAGGAAAACGGCGGCCTGCTGCGCAAGAACGGCGACGTCTTCCGCGCCAAGGTCCTGTCGAAGGGCGGCACCATGGACGCGGTCGAAATGTACCGCGCCTTCCGCGGTCGCGACCCGGTCATCGAGCCGCTGCTGGAACGCCGCGGACTTAACTGATTTCACAACGAGAACCAGAACATCATGAAACATACCCACTTCCTGCTGGCCGCCGCCGTGAGCGCGGCCGTCCTCAACATCGCCCACGCGCAGAGCACCGCGCCGGCTGCCGCGCCAGTCTCCGCCAGCAGCGCCAAGTTCGACGCCTCGAACCCGTTCGCGAAAGAAAGCACGCTGCCGTTCAACTACCCTGCCTGGGACAAGATCCGCAACGAGCACTTCGCCCCGGCCTACGCCGAAGCGATGCGCCAGCACGCGGCCGAGATCGAGAAGATCGCCAACAACAAGGCTGCGCCGACGTTCGAGAACACCATCGTGGCGATGGAACGCTCGGGCCGCATGCTGAACCGCGTCAGCACCGCCTTCGGCACGCTGTCGGGCTCCTACACCAACGACACCCTGATCGCCCTGGGCCGCGAGATGGCGCCGAAGCTGTCGCAGCACGGCGACGCAATCCGCCTGAACGGCAAGCTGTATGCGCGCATCAAGGCCCTGTACGACAAGCGCGACAGCCTCAAGCTCGACCCCGAGTCGCTGTACCTGCTGGACCGCTACAACAATGACTTCGAACGCGCCGGCGCCAAGCTGTCCGAAGCCGACAAGACCAAGCTGAAGGAATACAACAGCAAGCTGGCCGCGCTGCAGACCAAGTTTGCGCAGGACACGCTGAAGGAAGCCAACGCCTCGGCGCTGGTGGTCGACACTCGCGCCGAACTGGCCGGCATGAGCGACAAGGCGATCGACGCCGCCGCCGCTGAAGCCAAGAAGCGCGGCATGGACGGCAAGTTCGTCATCCCGGTCGTCAACACCACCCAGCAAGCCGGCTTGTCGGTGCTGACCAACCGCGACACCCGCGCCAAGCTGCTGTCGGCCTCGATGGCGCGCGGCAGCCGCGGCGGCGAGTTCGACACCCGCCAGACCGTGCTCGCGATCGCGAAGCTGCGCGCCGAACGCGCCGTGCTGCTGGGCTACCCGAACCACGCCGCCTACAACCTGGAAGAGCAGACCGCGAAGACCACCGGCGCCGTCAACAGCCTGCTGGGCGAACTGGCCAAGCCGGCCGTCGACAATGCGAAGAAGGAAGCGGCCGACATCCAGAAGGTGATCGACGCCGAAAAAGGCGGCTTCAAGGCCGCCGCCCACGACTGGGCCTTCTACAGCGACAAGGTGCGCGCCGAGCGCTACGCCTTCGACGCCGCCCAGCTGCGTCCTTATTTCGAAATCAACCGCGTGCTGGTGGATGGCGTGTTCTTCGCCGCCAACAAGGAATTCGGCATCACCTTCAAGGAACGCAAGGACCTGCCAGGCTACAACGAAGACGTGCGCATGTTCGACGTGTTCGATGTCGACGGCAAGCAGCTGGCGATCTTCACGTTCGATCCGTACGCGCGCTCGAACAAGCGCGGCGGCGCCTGGGCCAACGCCTGGGTCGGCCAATCGAAGCTGCTGGGCACCAAGCCGGTCATCGCCAACAACCTGAACGTGGCCAAGCCGGCCGCGGGCGAGCCGACGCTGCTGACCTACGACGAAGTGCGCACCACCTTCCACGAGTTCGGCCACGCGCTGCACGGCATGTTCTCGGACGTGAAGTACCCGCGCTTCTCGGGCTCGCGCGTGCCGCGCGACTACGTCGAGTTCCCGTCGCAGGTGAACGAGATGTGGATGGCCTGGCCTGAAGTGCTGGCCAACTACGCCAAGCACTACCAGACCGGCGAGCCGATGCCGAAAGAGCTGCTCGACAAGGTGCAGGCTTCGCAGCAGTTCAACGAAGGCTTCCGCACCACCGAGTACCTGGCCGCGGCCCTGCTGGACCAGGCCTGGCACCAGCTCGCGCCGAACCAGATCCCGCAGGACGTGCTGGCCTTCGAAGCCGAGGCGCTCAAGAAAGCCGGCGTCGACTTCGCCCTGGTGCCGCCGCGCTACCGCAGCACCTACTTCTCGCACACCTTCTCGGGCGGCTACTCGGCCGGCTACTATGGCTACCTGTGGGCCGAGAAGCTGGACGCCGACACCGTCGAATGGTTCAAGGCCAACGGCGGCCTGACGCGCAAGAACGGCGACCACTTCCGCAAGACCCTGCTGTCGCGCGGCGGCACGCTCGATGCGATGGACATGTACCGCAACTTCCGCGGCAAGGATGCGGATATCAAGCCGCTGCTGGAACGTCGTGGCCTGACCGTCGAGTGATGATGCGCACGCCGGTCATGGCGACATGACCGGCGTCGTGGATGGTCGTGGAAACGTGGGCTCCCGCGCAAACGGGAGCCCGCGTCCGTTGCAGAGCACCGGCCCCACAGCCGTGTTATCCCTGCGCGCCCCCATGCCTTACAATGAGACCGACCCAACCCCGGAGACCACGATGCAACCCGAATACGATGCCGACCTGAAGGCACGCCTGAAAGCCCTGCACCGCGAGCTGCAAGAGACCGGCGACACCGATGTCGAATTGGAAACACTGCTGCGCCAGCTCGATGGCGACATCGAAAAAGTGCTCGAACGCCGCGCCGAGCAGCAGCTCGACGCCAACACCTACGGCCTGGGTTCGCGCACCCAGGAACTGGCCGCGCGCTTCGCCGCCCGCCACCCGCGCGTGGAGTCCGGCCTGCGCGAACTGGGCCAGATCCTGTCGAACATGGGCATCTGACATCGGCATCCACGCCACAAGTCATTGATTTTAAGCCATTTTTCTAGGTCCTAAGCTGCCTCAAAAATGGTTTTCCGGTACAATGCCGGCCAATGAACTCCCCAGCCAATCTCTTTGCGACGGTCGCCAAGCGCTCCAGCCGCGCCGCCACCGCACCTTTTCTCCCGATGTCCCGCGCCGAAATGGACACGTTGGGCTGGGATTCGTGCGACATCATCCTGGTCACGGGCGACGCCTATATCGACCATCCGAGCTTCGGCATGGCCCTGGTCGGCCGCCTGCTCGAGGCGCAGGGCTATCGGGTCGGCATCATCAGCCAGCCCGACTGGACCTCGGTCGAGCCGTTCCGCGCGCTGGGCAAACCCAATCTGTACTGGGGCATCACGGCCGGCAACATGGACTCGATGGTCAACCGCTACACGGCCGACCGCAAGATCCGTTCCGACGACGCCTACACCCCGAACGCCGAGCCGAACAAGCGCCCCGACCGCGCCGTGACCGTGTATTGCCAGCGCGCGCGCGAAGCCTTCCCCGGCGTGCCGGTGATCGCCGGCAGCATCGAAGCGTCGCTGCGCCGCATCGCCCACTACGATTACTGGTCGGATAAAGTACGGCGCTCGGTGCTGTTCGAATCGAAGGCCGACCTGCTCATCTTCGGCAATGCCGAACGCGCGCTGGTCGACCTCACGCGCCGCCTCGCCGCGGGCGAGAACATCAAGACCATCCGCGACCTGCGCGGCACCGCCTTCCTGGTGCCGCTGGGCTGGCTGCCCGACGAGGAATGGTCGGTGCATAACTCGACTCGCGTGGACGTGCCGGGCCGCATCGACAAGCAGCCGAATCCCTACGCGATGGCGCTCGAAGATCCGACCGCTTGCGCGCTCGACAACGCCGCGCCGGAGCCGGTCGCCAAACCGGTGATCATCATGACGCGCGAGCAGCGCCAGGCCGCGGCGCGCGAAAAAGCCGCCAAGACCGTGGTGCGCCTGCCGTCGTTCGAGACCGTCAGCGAAGACCCGGTGATGTACGCGCACACCTCGCGCGTGTTCCACCTGGAGTCGAATCCCGGCAATGCGCGCGCGCTGGTGCAGGCGCACGGCGACCGCGACGTCTGGCTGAACCCGCCGCCGCTGCCGCTGGCCATGGACGAGATGGACAATGTCTATGACCTGAACTACGCGCGCGCGCCGCACCCGAGCTATGGCAAGGCCCATATCCCGGCCTGGGAAATGATCCGGTACTCGGTCAACATCATGCGCGGCTGCTTCGGCGGCTGCACCTTCTGCTCGATCACCGAGCACGAGGGCCGCATCATCCAGAGCCGCTCGGAGCCGTCGATCCTGCGCGAGATCGAGCTGATCCGCGACACGACCAAGAACTTCGCCGGGACGATCACCGACCTGGGCGGCCCGACCGCGAATATGTACCGCCTGGCGTGCAAGGACAAGAAGATCGAGGAAAGCTGCCGCCGCCTGTCGTGCGTGTACCCGACCATCTGCAGCAACCTGGGCACCGACCACAGCAAGCTGATCTCGCTGTACCGCAAGGCGCGCGCGATCCCCGGCA
>Ga0265780_10004039_pt1 | contig 19074 bp, 16 predicted proteins | sample P1T30metagenome_FD_192432 | JGI IMG/M metagenome (GOLD analysis project Ga0265780, IMG submission 192432) | Plant litter microbial communities from East Loma Ridge, Irvine, California - P1 T30 | ecosystem: Environmental > Terrestrial > Plant litter > Unclassified | place: USA: California...
TGTGATAACGGCCGTCTGTGTTGGTGTGGAGTCGCGATGTTGGATGCTGGAGCTTAGCTCCCGAGCAGCGTCGTCGGCGAAACTAGACTGCCGGCGGGCATCATCCATGCGCGTCAGTGAAGCCTCCACGACAGATGCAGGTCCGCTCACCACTTGCCGATCGACCCTAAACTTGCGGCTCGTTTTACAAACTTTTGGTGTAGAGACCTCTTCCCATGTCGCCAATCGCCCAATGATGCCTGCTGGCCCTCCTCCACGCTTCCGCACCACTACCCCTCCACGTGCGTTCCGTTACCTAGACACACGACTGCGGGAGACGACTTGAACACGCCAAAATGTACTACTTAATCTTCCAGATACACAACAGGAGGACTGACACTAAAACAGGTTCGAGAAATCCCTCTACGACCTCATTCGAGGCTTGCGCAACCACAAGGGCTCTGAGAAAGAGTACATTGCCGAGAGCATAAAAGAATGTCGCAAAGAGATAAGGACCAACGACATGGACCTGAAGGCCACGGCGCTCATGAAGCTCACATACCTTGAGATGTTTGGCCACGACATGTCCTGGGCAAGCTTCAATGTCCTCGAAGTCATGTCAAGCTCCAAGTTCAAGCAGAAGCGCACGGGTTATCTTGCAGCAGTCCAGAGCTTTCGCAGAGATACAGAGGTACTGGTGCTTGCTGAAAACCAGCTGAAGAAAGACATAATGAGCCCTACACCGCCGTACATTGCTCTGCCGTTGGGAGCCATACCGCATGTCGTCAATCCTAGCATGGCAAACTCTGTGCTTTCGGACCTCATACCGCGCCTGACTCATTCGCATGCCGTGATCCGGAAGAAGACCGTTGTCACACTGTACCGACTTGCGCTTGTATACCCAGAAACGCTGCGACCAGCATGGCCGAAGATCAAGGAACGGTTACAGGATGATCAGGAAGATCCGAGCGTGACAGCCGCTATCGTGAACGTCGTGTGTGAGCTGGGATGGCGGAGACCACAAGACTTCCTACCGCTTGCGCCTCGATTGTTCGACCTCTTGGTTGAGGGTAACAACAACTGGATGGCCATCAAGCTGATCAAGCTTGTACGTTCAGAGACTCAATGGAATTGCATGATATCTAACGTTGACAGTTCGCGACACTGACTCCACTCGAACCTCGATTGATCAAGAAGCTCCTACCTCCACTCACGAAAATCATTCGCGAGACCTCCGCCATGTCATTGCTATACGAGTGCATCAACGGCATAATACAGGGCGGCATCTTGGAAGCCGTCGAAGGCACTGCAGAGGGCGAAGAAGTCGCAAAACTATGTGTCAGCAAGCTTCGAGGCATGATGGTCATCGAAGGCGACTCAAACTGTAAGCTAATACTGGAATCAATGAGAAGTGTTCATGTCTCATTATTCCGCAGTAAAATACGTGGCGTTGCTGGCTTTCGAGAAGATTGTCCGTTCACATCCGTACCTTGTATCCCAGCAACAAGATGTCATCCTCGAATGCATCGACGATCCCGATATCTCTATACGAATGCGCGCCCTAGATCTCGTCGTCGGTATGGTCAACACCGACAATCTCACAGCTATCGTTGGACGTCTCATGCGACAGTTGCGAAATGCGCCAATCGCCTCGCTAGCAAACGACTCAAGCAATGGCCGAGTCAGGATGACGGAAATTGTGCCATATGCCGACGACGATTCCGATGCGGAAGACAACCTACGACAGCACGAGCAAGACTCCGACCAACCACCGCCATTGCCCGACGACTACCGAATCAGTGTGATCAAAAGGATATTGGAAATGTGCTCTCGTGATACGTACAGTAACATTTCCGACTTTGACTGGTACATTGATGTACTAGTCCAACTAGTCAGGGTCTCGCCGTCAACGAATCACGCCTCAGCGACCGAAGAGAAAGAGGACACAGAAAGATCAGATAAAATAGGAGGCGGCATTGGACGTGAGCTCCAGAACGTTGCCATTCGGGTTAAGAGCGTTCGATCCGAGGCAGTCGATGCAGCACAATCCCTTGTCCTTGTCGATCGAAGAGAACAAATGTTCCCAGCATCAGGCAATGGCGGACAAGGCGTGCTTGAGTACGCGGCTTGGTTGGTAGGAGAGTTTGCCAACTACCTAACTCGACCCGAACCCGTCATGACATCCCTTCTCCACTCCAGCTCTTTGCAGCTCCCCGCGAAGACCTTGGCCGTGTATCTACAGGCAATACCCAAGGTCTTCTCCAGCATGGCCGGCAACGACCAAATATCGTGGACGCCAGAACGCAAAACGCTCATGTCGCTACTGATGGCTCGCATAATACACTTCTTTGAACCACTCTCAACACATCCAAACCTCGAGGTGCAAGAACGAGCGGTCGAATACCTAGAATTGATGCGTTTAGCTGCTGAAGCCGCTTCGGGTACTGCGACTGGTACCGACAATGGCGACTTCACCGATCCACCCCTACTACTGACACAGGCCATACCTGCCCTGTTCTCTGGTGCTGAGCTGAATCCAGTGGCGCCTGGTGCGCAACGCAAGGTTCCAATACCGGACGATCTTGACTTGGACACGCCCATAAACCCGAACTTGCAATTCCTCCTGTCACAAGCTGAGAACGAAGGCTTCGAGACAGAAGAAGATGACGTGTATGCAGCGTACAGCGAACCCGTAGCCGCATACGCCGATACGCCTACAATCATCGCCCCGGCAGCAGAGCGCCTTGACGCTCCCCACAGAGAACCGACTAGCTACCAGAATGCGGTGGAAGAGGAATATCTGGATCCTGACATCATCGCTCGACGGAAGGCTGAGAGGAGAGAGCGACACAAGGACGATCCCTTCTACATCGACCCTGACGGTGGTAGTGGCACAGTGACACCATTGAGCAGGATAGTACGTGACGGGAACCAAGAAAACAACGACCTCGATATTGACTCTATACCTATCATGGACCTCAATCTCGAAAGGGCGTCATCGAGTGACCAAGTCCCACGATCACGAAGTCCTCGCAAACCTGTCAGGAAGGTCGAGATCATGGGAGACGAAACACTTGGCCCAGCCGCCGATAACTTATCAAGAGAAGACATCGTGCAACCACGCCCAGGCAAAGCAAAAAAGTCACTGTTGGACGTGGACAGCTCGGGTCTTGCTTCTTTAAACCTCGTCGACGATGACGGCACTTCGAACCGGAAGCTCACCCAGCTCGAGATTGAGAGGCGAGAGCAAGAAGAAGCCGAAATGAAGAAGGCGTTGCAAGAAGTGGAGCGCTTGCGCCTAGAGATGCAAAGAGCGAGCGAACGGTTACACGTCAAAGAAGAGGTTGCAATCAAGAAGAAGAAAAAGAAGGTTCGGAAAGTGGATGTCGAGGGCGATGACCCTGCTGCTACCCCACCCGCCGAACCAGAAGGCGAAGAAGCAGATGCGGCGCCAGTCAAGAAGAAGAAAAAGAAGAAGGTCAAGCTCGAAGGCGAGCCCGAGCAAGGCGACGGAGGCGAAGACACCACAGTCAAGAAGAAGAAAAAGAAGAAGCGGACCGTCGTTCTTGACGATGGCGACGCGCCTGCCGAGTAGCACAGCAACCGCATGAGATCTTCGACAAATGAACAATCGAATTGCATTGGTATATCTGACCATAGTTTCAGCCCGTATGTGCCTGGTGTAACGCCGTGTCCCTATGAACCGAATGCGAAAGAAAGTAGCCAAGTGGCTTCTATTCTCCTAGTCCCCCCTTTTATACGAGTCGGCGGCCCAAGTAAGTAAAGTCATGCTGCCTGGAGATGTACCCGCGGCATTGAACCGTGTCCATAGGCGAAGATATCGTGCGCTTTAGAAGAACAGCTTGAGAAGCTCGAAGATGAGACCGCCGCATAGTACGAAGCCGAGGAGGACTGCCAGTGTCATTAGCCCCTAGCCAATATCTTGTCGCATAGCCGCCCTAATGTCACTTCCTTGTCTCTTGCCTCCCTCTCACAATATGCAGCTCGCGGGCGTATGGGGTAAACTCACTGATCCACACCTTGCTGATGGGGCTCTTCTGCGGCCCCCGCTTGACAACAACAGGCTGCTCCGGCTTCCCCATCTTCTTCTCCTGCGCCTTGGCGAAGCGCATATTGGCCTGCCGTTGCTGGGGGGTTTGCGCCTGGCATGCCCGTTAGCTACGTGGACCCTGAATCTGAGGAGTTGCATGTGCATACCATTGTAGATGGTTGTGTGCTGTAGTAATCTAATTGCGGTGGTGGTTGTAGGACAGGAGGAATATGTGCGCGAGAACGTTCGAGTGTGTGTCTGAGATTTGTAGGAGAGCGCAAGACGGCCGAAATAAGGGTCTAGGGTGATGCAAGGTGTTCGTTCGCTTTGGACATGTCGCACGGACCGAGGCGCGCGCTAGTGGGTATGCGATGCGGAGATATGGGACGGAGGTTTGCTGTTTCGGTACTTGCCTTCGTTCACCTTTTTTATACACACGCTACCGCACGCGTGAACCTCGCAATTGCAACGTCGCATATCCCACCACGTACTCGCGCTATTCCAGGCTCCCGCGAATTCCTCCGGAGGTGGAATCGAAACGAACAGCGAGGAAATCGTTGCCTACCATGAACCACGTCAGAGCTACACGCGCACGCTCGATACCGCGCAGAATAGGACAGGTGGCGCGGCGCCGCCGCTATGCAACAGAACAGACTCCTCCGCAACCCACGCCTCCGAACCCCTCGCCGAATCTAAATCCGCCAAAAGCGCCGTCGAGAACTGTACGTCACAATACCCCACCATCCATCTTCCAAAGAACTAACAACCCCCACAGGGCACATACTACAAATCCTTCTCCTATCCCGTGCTCAAAACCTTCCTCATCGCCCTCTTCACATACCAAATCACATACTACACGTGGCTGAAGCTGGAGGTCATCGAGCAGAAGCACGGCAAAGCCGGTGAGATTGGCGATTTGCAGGAGCAGTTGAGAGAGGCGGTGGCGCGGCAGAAGGCCAAAGCGGGGGAGGCGGTGGACGAAGTGGCGGAGGCGGGCAGGGCGGTAGTGGAGAGTGTAAGGGAGGGGACGGAGGAAGTGGTCAAGACGGGGGAGGCGGTGGGGAAAGTAGCTGGAGGTGGGTGGTGGCCTTGGTAGAGTGACAAAATATGATTTGCACGATTGAAGAAAGGATATGTACAATAGTTTGGAAGATACCCTAAGAACACTGTCTGAAAAGACGGAACATGTCAAATACGCCACCCTACCCTTTTCCCTGGTATCGTGCATCTAATTTTCGCAACGGCCTCTGCTCAGCCGAAAAACTCGCCGCTGACAAGGCTCTCCCATGGCTTGCCAGTGTCCCACACGTTCTGCAGCAGCGTCGCGACTTTGGGCGTGTTCGTCATGCCAAACCCCTCGACGCTCTTCAATCTCTCCATGATCGTATCTCTCTGTCCCTGGTCCTCACAATCGCATCCTGCAGCAAACATGGGAAATATGATACACGCTTCCGCCGTGCTTCCTCGTCGGATCTTGTACAGCAGGCCCACGATTTCGCCGACGGCATGCTGGACCTCGATATCAGACGCTGGTTTTCCGAGGACCCTACGATACAGGTGTATGAGTCCAGCCCAGTGGAACAATTCGTTCGTCGCGAAGATCTCCGTCGCGTCCCATGCGCCTTCGGACTCTGTAGCCGCATCAGATCGGTGATTGCATCCTTTGCGAATATTCCTCTCCAGCAGGCCTTCTTCCAACTCTCGCCGGATCTGGACCGCTTGTCGCACAATCTCCGGTCCTGGCTTCCAGTCGGCTCGTATATTGCCATCTGGATCAATGCGTTCGGGTTCGCACATCTTCGCGAGGTCGGATATGCCGGCTAAGCTGCCGATGCACCGGGTTGTGAAGCCATTCAGACAGTCGATTTCAAAGTCCTCCTCAGTCTCAGGGGTTTGAGCGGACCAATATGACGCGGGCACCTCAGTCTTGCCGCCGCTCAGCGAGCCGATAACGTCCAGATATGCAAACCATCTGGAGAGGAAGTAAGCTACATGGTCCTTGCGACTGGTGCCGAGCGGCGGTCCGCGAGCGCTGATCATCTGTCGTGCCATGGTGAGATGGTCTTGCCATGATATGGGCACTTCGAACGTGCCCGAGCAGATGATCTCAACGCTTGCCATCATGATGACGACGGCTAGCGTGTTGTCGGATATATCATTAGGCTTCTCCACAAGGGTTTGGCGCAGCTTGGGGAAAACGTCGCGAACCCATAAGGCGATACGATTGTTGGGCTCAGGGTGTCTGAGCATTCTGGCTCGATGAGCAGCAGAGTAGGCGAGAAGCAGGTTCATTATGTTATCATCCGTAACGGCCACTAAAGAAATCAGTTTGGTAATCTAGACCTCTAATGAAGTACTTACTCTGTGGCAATATCTGACGGAACGGATTTTGCTCGCAGTCGTGAGGAACAAGTAACCGTGCTGTATGATTGAGGAAGTGATGAAAGTAAAGAAGATTCATAGGGTTTTCCATAAGGATACGTGGTAAAGGACCCAGGGATTTCGGTATCCGTATTGGAACAGGCTTTGCGTAATAGCCTCCACGCTCGAAAGCCATATCTTGACTGCGTGGATCTGCGCTTCCATGGGTGGTTTCGCCGTCTAGCTCCATTCTGTCAGCTTGTGGACTAAAGATGGAAATGGAGGAGAAATCATCATTGTTGGGTGTGTCAAGGTCGGGGAGCCCGAGATCGTATCCATAAGTGGTTGCCGAATAGTCTGCAATTGGATACTGACGCCCGAATCCGGCACCTTGATTATCCTCTGAGATTTCGTTGCTGATGATATTATTCACCGATATCCGACGCAAATCAGGGGCTTCATTGGCTGGACTTTGCATGCTCATGGTGCTTCTCCAGGCATTCTCTTCGGAATTGACTGAAGAACCGGGTGTCAAAGCCTTCGGGGTGTAGGGACTGTAAGAATCTAGCGGGCCTGTATATGGCGACTGCACATCTGAGGTTGTTGTCCCCGGCGAGGCTGTGGTGAAAAGTTGGGATTGGCCACAGTTGTTCGCATCAAGGAACTCTTGAGGCGGCGGCATCGATGTCGCCATGTGAGCAGGAGCGTGGCCGCCATTGTAACTACTTGACTCTTGAGGTGAAATATGCAGCGACGGACCCGAAGTGTTCTGGAATTCGATTTGAGTGTACGACGCCGAATTTGGCATTGTTCCAGCATCTCCGTCAAAATCGTAAAGGCCATTAATGCCAACTTCAGGTAAGGTTATTGACTGGCTTCCTTGAAGTAGTTCCGGATCGACCGTGGAAGTGATAGATTTCGATGGCGATGTATTTGAATCTGACCTGAGGTTGGGTGGATGGGTTGATGCTTCTGACGGAGATATGTTTTCTTGAAAAGAGAAGACTGTTTGAAATGGACTTGCGGACGCCGTACTGGAGGCGTCTGAACCTGCCGTGTTGGATCTATCTCTTTTGGTTCGACCGCCCCAATTGAGTCTGATGCTGTAGTCGCATATCTCGCCCTGTCGTTCGCAATTGACACAGTGTGGCTTCTCCTCTCCGCTAGCAACCAGTTAGTGACTACATGGAATTATAAGCCTACTACAAGTTACCATTTGACCTTGCGTGCTTTACATGGCCTGAAGATTGGTCAGTCTTGAATCGAAAGTCCATTGCGAGAAGACGTGTTACCAGCAGCCATTGCGCGATCGTCTTTTTGGCTCAACCCCTGGTTTTTTGGGCCGTGGCATGGTCAGTGGTTATTGCCGATACGGAACGGAAAGCGCCGAATGGTGTTCCAGGTATGAATGATGTTGTCCTAGGCAAGGATCGTCGCGATGTCTTTGTCTTTACACCACCGTCCCAGCTACACCACATGTAGCCGGTTATACTATCCGAACTGTCGTATAAGGTTCGAGGAGGGAATTACACGAGGTTATTGCTGATGCTACGTATCCATGCTAGACTGCGCCACACCTACGGAAGCTCGTGCATCAGCGGCTTGACTAGCAGAGGACTACCTCGAGGCATAGAGTGCTGCTTGCATGTTGCACAAGATGAGATCGGGTTTCGTTACAAGCATGCCGAGGATGGGTGGGGGCGAAGACATTATTGAGATGCAAGATAAGCTCTCAGCCCTGATCACCACGCTAGACGCTACGATCGTCCTTTGAGCGGGGCAAGCACGCGGCATTCCTTTCGGAAGCCACTGGCTCTCAACGTCGGTAATTTCCTTCATCTCGACCGCTTGGCATTATGGCTGACCTGTGGCGGCAGGATCTGCCAGTCACTCTTGTTCTATGGCCGAAGCACTCGCCCTCGTTGAATTTTGAGGTTAAAGCAGTCGTTTCTCTCGCACGTGTTCTCTCGCACGTAATGCATGTTCGCAAGCATACTGTCAGACATGTACTCTGTTAGACTCATCCGAGGAGGTGGCTGTGCTTTCATCGCAGTTGCACCAGCCACAGACGAGATCAAGCAACTGGTTCCATGCCCCTGGCTCGATGCACTCGCTTCAGCCCTACAACCAAAGTACCCATGTCGGTATGACGGCCAGCGAGGTAGCCACGCAGCAGCGAAGCGATGAAGTGGTGTATTGATGCATAGCGACTGGCCCTGACAGAGGAGAGGGAATGCGGACTTGGTGTAACAAGTGGCAGGACATTCTGGTGAATCTGTAAGGCTTCGGTTTGGGTGCAATTCGTCCGGTGCAAAGTTGTCAATCAAGGGGTAAATCTATTGAAAATGTGACCCTTTTCTGTTATTAGCAGCGGCCACGCCCTAGAATAAGTGACACTCTACAGCTGGAGGATTGGTGAAGTGTTGGAGCGACGAGAGCAAACACATGCTGAGTCAGCGGATGATGCGATGACGTCGCATCGACTGCCAATGTCCAACTTGCACACAAATACATGGGGCAATGAGTTGATCTAATACGATCAGGAGGACACGACGCTCGGAAAAGTAGAAGCCAAGCGTGGGAATAGCCATTTCTGGTACGTTCGGTGCGGTAGTAGTTCGCCAAGACCGAACACCCACCCGCAGTTGTGACATTGCGACAAAAGTGCCAGTGCAGCCCAACTCCCTCCACCATCCACTCCCTACACCCGAGATATCGCCACAATGCTCGCACGAAGCGCCCTATGTCCCGCGAGGAATTTCGCAAACCGCTACCCGCCCGCCATAATCACCCCTATCTCCGCAGCGACAGCGTCCTTCTCCACATGCACACGATCCAGCAAAGCCTCAATATCGCGACCCAGCTCTGTCGCAGCGCAGCGCACCTTCCCCAGCAAATTTGTCGTACGGAATGCGACATCGGCGTCGACGCAAGCTACAGGCCGTGCCCCACCAGCATCGCAACCGAAACTCACATGGAACGACTTCTTCGCACTTCGACGAACACGCCGAAGGATCGGACAGGGCTGTTCTGTAGTAGGCGCCGTCGGTGTCACATACTACGGCCTTACCAATATGATGGCGAACGGCTATGACGCCACGCTGTCTGCGCAGCTTGGTGGCCTGGACCCCTTCATGTTGATGGGGTTGAGCACGATCGGCATGATGGCAGTGGGATGGCTGATTGGGCCCATCTTCGGCAACCAGCTCTTCAGCCTGGCATATCGAGGAGTACTGGCAGAATTCACTGCGGTAAGTAAAGCTGTCCACAGCGGTGGACATCGGCTAGTAGTTCGGATAGGGTCTGACATGTGAACAGAAAGACTCGGGCTTCTTCAACCGCATCAAGCGCCACCGAGTTGACCCCACCGCATCCTCTCTCGCGAACCCGCCGCCAGACTACTATGGCGAGAAGATTGGCAGCGTCGCTGGCTACAGGAGGTGGCTCAAGGACCAGCGAGCTTTCAACCTCAAGACCGGCAGGTACCGAGGCGGAAAGTCGGCGTAAGAGCAGGCTCATGACAATTCTACTCCGCTCGCCGAATACGCGGCCATGCACAAGAAAACGGATTCATCTAGACATTGCGGGATAATTGGGACGTGGGTACACTAGCAACGCAGCATGAGCAGCAGAGTATCTACAGGCATTTTCTTTTCTTTGTAAGTTAATGGTAGCGATCATATTCTCAGGCTTACCAGCACAACGGCGGCTCACGGCCAGAATTTCCTAGAGTTTGAAAAATATCCAATGGCTGCATGTCGCTATTGTACGTGTACGAATGTACTCGATGATGCATGAATCTCCGTTCCCTAGGATCTCGCTTCTCTAAAACGCCTTTCGTGCACTGCAGTCTACATTGAATGACGCTGGGATTTATCGCCGATGGTCTACTGATACGAGTTGCGTTCAAAGGGCACCCCTTCGCTAAACGCTTAGTATTGTTCTTACATGCCTTGTTCGCCAGCACAAGGTCGCAACTCTAGAACACCAAGTCGGCAGTATAAAGACTTGATAGTGGAAAACAAAACGCAAACTGGAAATCCAACACATCTCGGACAATACTCAAGTTCCTTCTCCCTTTATTCTCAACTATCAAGATCCGTTGCAAGATTCGATACACAATCCCTAACATGCGGCCATTCTACGATGCATCGGAACTTCCGCGATCTCCCCTCTTCGTTGAGAAGCACCGGTATCAAGGCCTGCAAAGCAATTGCACGCTGAGCCTCGTTTTGGACAGAGCGTGTCGATCGTCCACGGCGGATAATCGAGCAGATCAATGCAAGAAAGAGAAGGAAGAGCCTAGAGCAACGATCAAGGGGAAAGATGCATGAACAAGCATTTATTGATGGCAAGCCAAACGGCGTGCAGTGCCGGGACATTCGGAGGCATTAGATAGCTCTCGCGCGCATTCGATGGCGTGTCGGTGATCGCGAGGCTGTGGCTTGCTGAACTCTCAGCTGCACAACTAAGCCCAGCTTAGCGTACGAGAAAAGAACAATAATAAACCTGACATTCGCAATCCTGTCTACGAGGACGGGCTGAATCGAAAGCTGGGAGCACCACAGTCAAGGCACACTGAGCTTCATGAGCATCAATCTACGAGAATCATCGAATTTATGCTCCGGCTCTATAGCAACGGTGATTATGGGCATGGCATACTGCGCCCATTCTCTTAACTAGTCAAGCTAGTCTAGTCGGCAATCTAGAATCTACACAACATGGACATTAGCGCTTCAGAGGTGGAAATAACTTTGAGCCGAAGCTGGCGACCATGACTAAAGGGAATCTGGGGTAGATATACCGCAGCAAGCCTACATTAATATATGAACTATCCTCCCGGTAATTGCATGAGTCTTTGGATGCACTCGCTCTGACATTTCTCGACCGAAGCCCTTCACCGTGTATACCAGTGCCGTCGTGTCGCTGTTGCTACTTGCTCCTGTCGGAGCACTATCTCAGAGTCAGCGAACCTCAACCGACGCGACTTGCGGTGGCAAGAAAGGTTACACGTGCCTCAACTCCGGTGAGCAAAACCCATCATCGACTGACAAACATAGACTGACATTTTCTAGCTTGGGGATCATGTTGCTCTCAGTATGGTAAGCAAACCTCCTTACTGCTCTCGCATCAAACCCATTCTTACAATCACAGGATGGTGCGGCTCCAAACCCGAATACTGCGACAAAGGCTGCAATCCTGCCTTTGGTACTTGCAACAAGCCCGGGGCTGCTTCAAGCTCAATTGTAGTCACGCCGACCCAGGTTCCTGCTGCATCTAAAGTCCCTGTCTCTACGAATGCGCGCTGCGGATCCTCGTTCGGCGGGAAGACGTGTCAAGGATCTAAATGGGGCAATTGTAAGCTCCTCGTTGTCATTCAAGAAGATGTAGACTGACGTGGACAAGGCTGCTCACAGTATGATTGGTGTGGGTCATCGAAAGATCACTGCGATGCGAAGACTTGCCAGAAGAATTTTGGCCAGTGCGATGGGCAAGTGGATAGCTCGAAGAGTTCGTCAACTTTGGCGATATCTATCAAGTCGTCGCGATTGAGATCGCCCTCATCCACGCTCCCCAAGTCTAGCTCAACACGATCAACGTCCTCGACTACATCCAGCTCACCAAGCACTTCCCCAATGCCAAAGTCTTGCTATCAGATCCCGAGTAGCAGACCATGCGTCGCATACACGCGTCCACTCGATAGCGCTTCCTTCTACAACGCCTGCACCAGCCTTTCTGACAACTACTGCGTCTCCAACTACCAAGCGTTCTGCTTGGGCAAAACATCATCCGATAGCACGCAGATCCGCTCATTCACAGCTGGCATCACAGATTGTAAGGTGCAGTGCGACCAGGATGCCGCTTGTGTTGAATTGGCTTTCCAGAACACGCAAAATCAGACGTGTAATTTGTACAGTTCGATCAAGTCGATCACCGCGGGTGACAGGATTGACACTGTGTTCCGTCAGGTTTGTCCGTCTATGACCCAGAGTTCCACGCTATCTCCTAGCTCATCGGCCCCGTCGACAGTCTCCAGTTCATCAACCTTGTCGACAGTCTCCAGCTCATCATCATCGTCGAGCTTGGGCGTGTCGACGCCAACTCCGACAGACCTCCCCGTCTCCAGCGACGGGACATGTGGTGCTACCCGGGGTTTTTCATGCAGCGGCTCCACCTTTGGCGCTTGTTGCGGAGCAGATGGTTTCTGTGGTCTTGGTGCGTCCTGCGGTGCTGGATGCCAGCCTGGATTTGGCCTTTGCGTGTCGCCATCTTCAATTGCCAGTTCTGAAACTTCGTCGTCCACACCTATGCCTACGCCCACACCCACACCCACACCCACGCCCACGCCAGAAACCTGCTCCCGCGTCCCAAACAGCCAAACCTGCACCCCATACACTGACCCTCTCCGCTCCTTCTACCAATCCTGCAAAAGCATCTCCCAACGCTTCTGTACATGCAACAACTACTACGGCATATGCTACGCAAAGGTGTCCGACGACAGCACCATCATCACCTTCAAGCAATACGGGGAGAACGTGGATAGCTGCTCCAGAGCGTGCGACCAGGATGGCACATGTGTTGGCTTCGCCTTCAACGATTCGAGCGCGCAGTATTGCACCTTGTACAGCGAGATCGAGGCGACGGGCGAGGGCACGCATGTTGACTATGTGTTTCGCAAGGCCTGTCCGACGGCGTCGTCGAGCTCGGGAGTGGCGACTCCGGTGCCGACGAATCTCCCTGTCTTGCGCGATAGTACGTGTGGTGCCGCTGGCTGGATCTTCGTGCAAGGGATCTACTTTTGGGGCTTGTTGTGGAGCGGATGGGTTTTGTGGGCTTGGGTCGGCTTGCACGGCTGGATGTCAGGCTGATTATGGAGTATGCCAGACTCCGACGTGCAGCGCTGGCAAATAGCCAGTGTCTTGATGTCTGGAGAGTTTTGGGTAGGAACAAGTCTGTTAGTTTCAGTGTACATAATCACAATAAAAATAGGGTGCAAACGTATTTCATCTTGTTAAGACTTTTATTACAGCTTCTATAGGAAATTTTTGAGCAAGCAACTCCTAATGAGCTCCTCACTCCACGGCTCACGAGGTCTGTGGATACTTTCATATCCAGTTCGACCGAGCCTTCCTCACCGCATTGCTGCGCTTCAATCCCTTTCCAGGGATGATCTCAGGTGCGGGAGCAGACTCTGAGCGCTTCAAGTGCAACGCCTCCTGCTTGGCCTCCTGCCACCTTGTCTTGAGCTGGACAGAAGTGACAATCGGATCAAAGTGATAGCCTTGCGGAGAGCATATCGCGAAGACCACCCAGTCTTCTGTGCGATGTGCTCCACACGCGCACTGTGGGACGAACTTGACATCGTCGCCCGTCGCACGGTGGGTGAGGCCGCACTTGGCACATGCCTGTCCGACGCGTAGTCGCTGCGCTTCATACGAGGGCAAGATGCGCATTAATTCGATCATGTTGAGCGTGATGGGGACAAGGATCGGCGAGGAGATACAAGACTTGCAGAATACATGGTCGCACCTGGAGCATGTCAGGTGCTGGAAAGGGTGGGGTCCAGTCAAGTGTGTGATGTGGGTCTCTGCGCCGCAACAGCAGATCCACATCCCGTCCTGCATGTCATCGCCATATGTCATCTGCATGATGTGCCGGTACTCATGGTTAGCCCAGAGTTCCTGCGTGTTAGGAAGTGGCTCTGCTCGAGTTACGGGGACTGGGTCCTTACGCGAAGAGGAGGAAAGGGAGTTGCCCGTAGGCTGGCTAGATACAATGCTCAACATTCTGGAAAGCATGTTGAGAATGTGGTAACGGGGAGTACTTACGCTCTACGTTTGTGCTGTTGTTTTTTAAACGTGTCAAGATAGTCCTGCTATCTTGAAATGTTTTGAGATGATATGGACTGTCCAGACTGATATGGGACAGGTTGATATACTCCTTGCCAGACGATGTTCAATCTACCCTGTGCATTGGCAATGCTTGACATTATCAGGATACAGCGATATCGTGAAGCGACAGTGATTCATAAGCAATTGTAGAACTGTATGTACACAATGTCGAAATACACATGATGCCATCATGCTGTTAAGCTGACGCCCGCAAACGAACATTTACCGCAGTGACGTTGCGATCGTACAATGTCGGTTCTGCGAATATGTCGTGAAATGGGTCGTCACAGTCAGTGTCGAAGTCCGCACTGTGATCTACCGCTCAGAACACGGAACATGTGATATATCCTACTGCTGTTGCATTAGGTCGATACCCATATAAGGCTGCTTATATACACATGAGAAGGTGCTTGCTGATGATTGTTGGGATAGTAGCAAACCAACAGCCCCGCTCAATCGAAGCAAGAACATGTTCATGGAGGAAGAATTGAATGCTTAAGCGTAGCGGATAAGGTATGTCTAGATAGAGAGAAATATCGTGGATGACGCGCAGCCCCACTTGATAAAGGCTCACTCTGTGTAGTGGTGCATGTGAAGGACATGGCTGACGGGCGCATGCGCGTGGGTATGGCTGACAGTGCGCAGCGCCCCTCGGTAGAGGCTTGTGGGCATGCAAGGACATGGCTGCCATATGAACACAGTCTTCGGTGACATATATGGAGCTAACTGTATCTGGTCTAGACGATTATATCACCTGACTCACGGTTCTACCTAGGCAGACTGTTGTATTGCAGCCTATATATCCAGCACCGCCCTACCACAAAGCTAGGTCTTGGTTCATTTCTTCTACCAATACCTCCAAACTTGTTACTCAAGTCGAACAAAGCTTTTACACCCAGCTCCCAAGACCGATCAGACAGACACCTCGGCACATACGAACTTCCAATTACGATCCTCAATATTTGAAGCATTATCCCAGCGAGGATATTGTGCAAGCTGAATTCCAGGATGGCGTCGGATAGCAATGCACACACCAACTTGTGGGAGGATGAGGAATTTTGGAGCAGTGTGCAAGATGACGAGGAATTTTGGGCCAGGTGGAGTTCAAATATATACGACCGCAGGATGGTAAAGCCCATGGTGAAGCCTCTCACAGCTCCTTGGGATCTGGCGGTTAGCGACACCGATGTGGAAAAGCTCAAAGCTGGTTTCAGGTCCCGAAATCAGGACGACAAATACGATTGGCTGATTGAGGATGAAAATGGCAACATATCCATCCACGTCATTCGACACTTTGTACAAAAAGAGGTATATGTACTTCACATTGCCGCAAAATCAAATACAGACAATAGCGCGAGTGCGAAGATCCACAGCATTACCTGGGATGGAGAATTGGTTAGCATTAGAGACGATGTAAAGCTGGCCAAGGAGAGAGTTGTGATTCTAGCTAGAGCCATTCTCGGATGCGAGTTGGAGAATGCGCCTGGAGCAGCTTAGTATCTAAAATCCGGACGCGGAACAGATGCAAGGCCATCCCGCAAGCTTGGAGGAGTCATCGTGTTGCTGGATTATTTCTCGTAGTTCATTTTACCTACGTACATCCAATCTTTCCTAATACACAGTAGCCTGTTCCCACTGCATATGAAGTCATTACGCTCACAATTGCCTCAGATTGCGCGATGGAATCGTCTAAAGAATCGTGCCGATGATTGTGGCGAGTGGCGTTTTTCGCGCAGGAGCGGGAGTGGGATGGAGTCGAGGGGATCAAGTTCGCGTCGGCGTTTATCTGGAGGAAGGATCCGCGGATGGCTCTCTGGGAAGGGGATGACGAGTACACAGCTTGCAGAGAGGAGATGGTTGGAAGGGAGAGAAAAGTGGTATCACAGCATGCGAAGTGAAGTGTAGTGTGGGCACGAGGCGGAGTAACAAACTGACAGGATATAGGAACTGTGTTTCAAAGGAGTGTGTTTCTACGTGTGAAAGTCTAAGCTAATTGAGATCTGGAGAAAGGAGCCTTGGGAACAGTGTTGCAAGATGCAGGTGTGCATCGTAAGACGGGCAGTCGAGGTGGTTGCGTGCTGCAATTACCAAGACCTCAGAACAGTTGGAGTTAAACCCTGAACTTTGCCGAATGGACCAAAGGCTCCGAGTCCGACGGCTCCGAGTCCAGAGGCTCCGAGTCCAGAGGCTCCGAGTCCAAAGGCTCCGAGCGCTTCTTGTCCTTACGCCCACCCTCAAAGTCTTTCCTAGTCTGTTCGCCCTGCTTCTTGCTTCGCTTGTAGACATCCCACTTCTTAATGTTCTTCCATGGAATCCTACCCTTCACTGACATCTCCTCCTCCCCAGGGTGAGGATGCTCCTGGCGCGCATCCCTGAACGCCTTCTTGGTATCAACAAGGTTGAGGCCGCTTTCTTCTATGTAGTAGATGTATATTTCCCCTGGGGTCGTGGCGCCCTCTGCAAAAGAAAGTGGTATGATTAGCGAGTGTCTCAGGTGCGGGATTTGTACTGCGATTCTTACTTTTAAGGAGCTTTTTATCGGTCGTGGTTGAAACCCATGGATCCTGTCTACCTAGCTCGGCCCTGACATGCTGGATGACACTTCCAGTCCCAGCAGGATTCCAGGACACCAAGCCTCCATCTTGTCGGACCCTTTGAGGCGAGCGATCATCCAAGCGATAGACGGTAGCCAACGCAGGGGATAGCAAGGCGAGGAAAGCAGCGAACTGAGCGATTTGAGAGTGACCGAACATGTTGAGCTGATTTGCTTTGCTTGTTGCAAACGTTGAAGAGTTGTCAGGGGAAAGATGGATACGTTTGAAGAGATAAGCTCAAGACGAAGATGGATTCACAAAGCAAGATCGTCGAGGTCTTATATACTTCAGTATGTCATATTCAGTGCTTGATAAAATGCTATAGAGTCGAACGGGCACCACAGTTCCCGTCGCTTGTCATCCAACTGCTTTTCACCGAATAAATTACCTTCTTCTGCCGATAGCCAACGTTTGGGCACTTAGCACTGTGCAACAATGCGGAATCGACGTCTTGACGGATATGGGGTGATTGTGTTGGTGTTCAGGTTCCTTTCCGGGTTCAGATTCCTTTCGTGGTTTAGGTTCGGAGCCTTGGAGGTGGCCTTACCAACTGCGCCACTGCTTGAACACCTAGGTACGACATCCCGTCATGTTAATGATCTATACGAAATGGCCAACTTTTTTGCTACTTGATGTTCATCATCTGTGCGCATTTCCCAGCGATACTATAAATAGAGTCGAAGTATCACGTGACGACAGAACAGCGCGCACCCTGAAGGTATCAACCGAGGAAGCTGTTAACAAAGCACGTTTAACTATGCAATGCTGCTGCGCAATGCCAGTGTTACAAAACCGAGCAATAATTTGCAGGATGGATAAGATGAATTTCAAAAGGAATAAGATTGCTATGTAAATCAGGTACACTAACAATCAAGGGACAGCACTGTATCCGGGGATACTCCGGAGCCGGGCCATCACCTCATCCAGGTCTTTGAAACCACTAGATGGGGCAGGTTGTAAAATCACACGCGCGGAAGAAGCAGCGACAGTCTGTGAACGAGTCTGTGGTGTTGCGGAAACTCCAGGCTGGGCTCCATTCTGAATCGAGACTTTTCGAGCCTCCTGGCGGCGCTCAAGATCCGCTTCTGAAAGCTCGACTCCATGAGACGGCCTACGTGAAGTCGTAGCGCGAGACGGCTCGGACGGGCAGACAGGCTCTACAGCTACTGCCTGGGAAGGCTCCAGAATCGCACGCGTGGTAGGAGCAGGTGCCGCCTGCGGGGGCTGTATAACAATACGCTCGGCAGGAGCAGCTACAGTCTGGGGAGGGTGTACAACGATGCTTGGGGTGGGAACAGCCAAGGTCTGAGACCTGACCTTGGGCGTAGGGCGATGTACAACGTTAGGCTCAGTCCTAGTCCGATGCTGAGCCTGTAAAGGCTGGCGGCGTAGCTCTGCAGCATTGCCACCTGCCCCGGGAAGTTCGAGCGTATCGAAAGGCTTTCGAGATGTGTCCACGCGGGGAGGAGTGCTTGGGAGTACTTGAGCTACACGCGCTGGACGTGCTGGACGTGTGGCTGGAGTTCTAGGTGTTTGCATCGACCTAGAAGCAGGTACCGACAGTCTGGAAGCAAGTACAGGAATCCTGGAAGCAGGCACAGGTTGCTTGAAAACTGGCACAGGAATTCTAGAAGCAGGCACGGGTGCAGGGCCTCGTTGAGGGCGATGCTTAGGTACTGGTGCTGGTATTGGGAAACCTGAGGTTTGGACAGGAGAATCGAAAGCCCTTCTCCCACCAATGCGACGCTGCAGCCTCAAAGCTCCAGCTTTACCTTCAGGATCCCGTCGGAAATCAGCCGTGGAGCCGATAAAGTACCCGCTGTCTCCAGCTTTCACGGGATTCTGGCAGTCAGCACATGACCGTAATGTGAAGTCGACGCATCCGCCGCTCATCTTGGCTCGATGGGTGAGGCCGCATTGCTGGCATACCGAGAAGTATGCCTGTATCTGTGCTTCCTGAAATCGAGAACTAAAGACTTCCGTAGCATCGACTGGGATGCGTGTGATTACTTCGGAGGTCTGGCAGTCGTCGCACAGAATGTGACTGCAACGGCTGCATCGGAGGTATGCGAAGGGGTACTTTCCTGTTACATGCGTGAGCTGGGTCTCGTGGCCGCAATGGCATACCCATAGTCCATCGACTTGCTTGTTGTTTACACTGTCCAGGAACGGAAACTCGGCGCCAGCATTCTGATAC